>Ga0308170_10002211_pt1 | contig 17070 bp, 25 predicted proteins | sample PhyBR2_2_FD_202136 | JGI IMG/M metagenome (GOLD analysis project Ga0308170, IMG submission 202136) | Phyllosphere microbial communities from UC Gill Tract Community Farm, Albany, California, United States - DLSLSB.R2 | ecosystem: Host-associated > Plants > Phyllosphere > Unclassified | place... | reverse complement strand
AAAGGGGACGCACTGCTTGCGAGGAACTTGCCGAGCGGCGGGGTGGTGCTGCTGGGTGCTCCTCCGGCGGCGGAGGTGCGCGGCTGCTTCTTGGCCTTCTTGGCCGGCGGGTGCGCGTCGGTCGCGCTCAAGGGTCGCTTGGCGGTGTCTGCTGGCATGGCTGCTGGTAGCCGTGCCGCTGGGTGGGGCGAGCGGGGTGGGAGGCGAGCAGCGATGAGGACGAGCCAGGCCCGAGCTGGTCCGCCTCAGTCCGGACCACAATGTCGCGAGTGCTGCTCTCGCACGGCTGAGAGACGCTTGCAGTGCACGCTCGGCTGTCACACTGTGCTCCCAGGAGTGCACAGAGCCGCGGAACGGAACATCTCGCTCGCCTCCCCTGCTCTCTCGGACGCGCTCGAGCACGAGGGACGGCGTCGGGCAAAGCATTGCACGTCTAGGCTGCGAAGGGAGAGGGCGACGAAAGCGAGAAAGAGGGGAACGGTGCGAGAGGCTACTAGTGGCAAACAAGGACGGTGACGAAGCGAAAGGGGAAGAAGGAGAAGGAGGGAGGGAGGGAGGGAGGGCGAGGCGAAGGCGCGAGGGGCTGCGAGTGCGTAGAGCGTCAGCGCCTGCCCAGCGACACGCTGAAGAACAAGGAGCAACACGCGAGGGGCGAGCTGCGTACTGCCTCGCGCGCAGCCTCGCGCCAAGTCGAGGGCTGTGGAGAGACGCACCTCGAGCCTGCCGCCCTCCCTCTCCCGCCCTCCCACACACCGGGCGAGACGTCACCCGCGCGCTCACTTCCTGACGTCGTCGAACTGCTCGCCGCCGACGACGCCGCCGCGCATGCTCTTGGCCACGTTCTGCACGAACCGGTCGCGGTTCTGGCGCAGGTCGTTGGCGGCGTCTGCGGGCGGGCGAGGGCGAGAGGGGAGGGGGGAAAGGGCGAGCGAGGCGTCAGGAGGAGCTCGAGATGAAGATGAGCCCGACGTGGAAGGGGAGGAGAGACGACGCACCCTTGTTGAGCGGGTCGTCGGCGTTGGGCTCGAGGAACAGGTACTGGAGGCCGACCATGACGGCGTTGAGGTTCAGGACGGGCTTCCAGTCCTCGCGCAGGATGTTGAGGCAAACGTTGCCCTCGAGGTCGAGGTTCGGGTGGTAGATCTGCGGGCGGGCGAGGGCAAGAGCAGGTCGGGCGAGGCGACGAAAGAGTCGGTGCGTCGATGACGAGGGAGCGAGAGAACGTGGAGGGGAAGGTAGCGAGAGAACGTCAGTCTCTCACCGAGCTGGGGAGATAGGCGCCGGGGTGGGTGAGAGCGAGGCGCACCTTGGGAACACACTTGACTTTGGGCGGCTCGTGCGGGTAGTTGTTGTTGATGTTGACCGTGAACTTGAACGTGCCGCCCTTGTACATGCCTGTCGTCAGACGTGCAGCCGAGTCAGCAACAGCCCCATCGTCGCAGCACAAGAGCGACGGAGGAAGCGTCGGGCGCTCGAGTGCAGGAGGAAGACGAGGAACGAGCGCCGACTGACCCTCGTCCGGCGCGATCGTGAGCTCAAAGTTGAGGAGGTCCTCGGCGTTGGGGAAGTTGGTCTTCATCGTCGGCGGGAGGTCGAGCTCGGTCAAGTCTGGGAGGACGAGATGGGCGAGTTGGGTCGAGTCGAGGAGGCGAACGGCGAGAGCGGCGGCGCGAAGGGGAAAGAGGGCGAGGAGGGGGCAGCGTCAGCACTCGGTTTCGTGAGGTCCAAAGGCTGCTACACCCTCAATGGCACGCGCGCTGCACTCGACTGAACCGCTCGAGAGCTGCACGTCCGAGTCGACGATGAGGCGGTGCATGGGGCTCGCGCCCAACAGCCAGACGAGCTCGGCCGTCGCTCGCCTCGTTCCGCTCAGCGCACCAAGTACCCTGCACTCGACCCCCCCAAGCAGGAACCGAGGTGCGGGAAGGGGAAGAGGAGGGCGAGGACGGACCCTTCTGGACGCGGATGAGGGCGGCCGAGGTCTTTGGCTTGGATTTGGCGGCTGCGTCTTCCGACTTGCGCATGCTCCAGATCTGCGAGGAGGGAAGACAGGGTCAGCTCGAGCGAGCAAGCGCAGAGGGAGGGAGGGACGGACCTTCATCATCTTGGGCGAGAGGTGTCGAGGGGGAGGTCGAGGTGAGCGAGGAGTGGCGGGTCGAGGAGGGGAGCTAGTCGGTGCTGTGGGTTGAGCAGGAGTCAGCTCGAGTGCTCTGCGAGGCAGTCTGGTGCGAGGTGGGCGAGGAGCGAGCTGATGGCGTCGCGTGAGGAGGAGGAGGACGACGGTGGTCGCGGTGGCTGTGCTCGAAGGCGGTGGTCGCGGTCGGGTGGGTGGGTGTGGTGGCTGCTGGAGCGATAGGCAGCACCAGGCGTGGCTCACCTGGGTGCTGTGCGTCGTGATCGGTGTTGCCGGAGCGGGGTGAGCCGGGCGAGGCGGACGAGGCGAGGCGACGAGGCGGCAGCAGCTCGCTCTTCGTCTCTCTCTCGTCCACGCTCGCCTTGCTGGACTGAGCTTCTGCTCTTCACAGAGGCCATGCTCTCCAGGCTGCGCTCTGCCCCTTCGATCGCCCGCACCCTGTCGACCTCGGCCACCACACCTTCGCCCCTCGCTCTCGCTCGCGAGCCTCAACAAGGTCCGCCGTCCGACTCTGCTCTCGCTCGAGTGCGTCCCGCTTCCTCCCCTCCCCGCACTCACCCGCACTGACAAACCCTATCGCACAGGCCCGCACCCGCATCGCCAACCGCGATCACGTCCACGTCGCCCCGCCCCTCGTCGACTCGTTCGGCCGCAAGCACGACTACCTCCGCCTGTCGCTCACGGAAAAGTGCAACCTCCGGTGCACCTACTGCATGCCCGAGCAGGGCGTCCCGCTCCTGCCCAAGGACGACCTCCTCACCGCCGACGAGCTCGAGCGCGTCGCCCGCGTCTTTGTCGACCACGGCGTGCGCAAGATCCGCTTGACCGGCGGCGAGCCGACCATCCGACGAGACATCGTCGACATTGTCGGTGCGTCTACCTTCAGCCTCTCACGTCGTCTCCTCGCCTCGCTCTCCCGGACCCCTCGAGGCTGACCTTCTCAACCTTCCCCCTCTCTCGTCTCGCGCCCGCAGAGCGCCTCGGCCGCCTCTCGCTCTCGTCCCTCGGCATGACGTCGAACGGTATAGCCCTCAAGCGCAAGCTCCCCGCCCTCGTCTCGGCCGGCCTCTCGTCCCTCAACCTCTCGCTCGACACGCTCGACCCGTTCAAGTACGAGCTCGTCACGAGGCGCCGCGGCTTTGACGCCGTCATGGACTCGCTCGACGTCGCGCAAGGGCTCAAGTCGCAGGGCCTCAAGACCAAGATCAACGTCGTCGTCATCCGCGGCCTCAACGACCACGAGGTGCCCGACTTTGTCGAGCTCACGCGCGAGCGCGACATCACGGTCCGCTTCATTGAATACATGCCGTTCGAAGGTGCGTTCGTATCTCTGTGCCCCAAACTTTGAGGTCGTCGCGCTGACTCGCCCTCGTTGCGCGCAGACAACCGGTGGTCGACCGCCAAGCTCGTTCCCTCGTCCGAGCTCCTCTCGCTCGTCGCCGCACGTCACCCGCACTCGGGCCTCGACAAGCTCAAGGACGCGGCGAGCGACACGACGAGGGCGTACCGCGTCCCTGGGTACGCCGGCAGCTTCGGGTTCATCAGCAGCATGACGGACCACTTCTGCGGCGGTTGCTCGAGGCTGCGAGTCGGTGCCGACGGGCGCGTCAAGGTGCGCTCGCTCTCCTCTCTCTCTCTCTCCCTCGCGTCGCCGTTTCGCCGAGCTCGAACCTGCACTGACGCCGCACGGACCCCCTCCCCACCGTGCAGGTCTGCCTCTTCGGCCCGCCTGTCCTCTCGCTCCGCCCGCTCCTGCGCGCCGCGCCCGCCTCGGCCGCGTCCGACGCCGCCCTCATGCACGCCGTCGGCGGCGCCGTGTACGGCAAGAAGTTTGCGCACGACGGGCTCGGCGGGCCCGAGGGGATCCGGCGCGAGGGACGGATGGGACCCATGGTCGGCATCGGTGGGTGAACGGCGAGGAGGGCCAGCGTGCTCTCCTCTCTCTCTCGAGCGAGCGAGAGGTCAGGGGCTCACGCTCGTTCTCTTGCGGGGCAACAGGTGCGTCGGCGCTCGCTCCTCTCGACGACCTGGGCGGCGCGCCCCCTCTCGACGGCGTCTCGCTCGGCCCTATCTGACGAGGACACGGTCGCTGACGCACTTTTTCGTCGCAGCATCGCTATCTTCGTCTACGACCCTGCGCCCATCACGCCGCCCTCGCACGCGCACGCCACTTCACCTCCTCGGCACCTCTCCCTCGTCCCTCCCTTTCCTCTCGGCGCGTCTCTTCTCCTCGACCTCCTCTTCCCACACTTCCTCTTCTTCTCAAAACGACGACGACCCGCCTCGCCTCACGCACATCGACCCGAGCACGGGCAAGGCCGCCATGGTCTCGGTCGCCGGCAAGGCGTCGACGATCCGCTCGGCGACGGCCGTCGGGCGCGTGTACGTCCCGCCGGCGGCGTTCGACCTCATCGACTTTGGCGACGAGCACGAGCTCGAGCTCGAGCAGCTCGGCGAGGGCGCAGGCGAGGGCGCACGGCGACGAGGCGGCGCGCGCGGCAACAGGAACAAGAAGGGCGACGTCCTGAGCCTCGCGCAGCTCGCGGGCCTCATGGGCGCCAAGCACACGTCGCTCCTCATCCCGCTGTGCCACCCGGTCGCGCTCTCGCACGTCGCCGTCGAGCTGCGCGCGCTGCGCTGCACGAGCGAGGTCGAGGTGCGCTGCACGGCGACGTGCGAGGGCGCGACGGGCGTCGAGATGGAGGCGCTCACGGGCGTCAGCGTCGCAGCGCTCACCGTGTGGGACATGTGCAAGGCGGCCGGCGGCAAGGAGATGGAGATTCGCGGCCTCAGGGTCGTGCGCAAGAGCGGGGGGAGGAGCGGTGACTGGGTCCGGCCCGACGATGACGAGCAGCACGAGCATGCCGAGTAACAAGGCCGTCTTCTCTCTCGAGCTCGCCGCATCGAGGAGAGCGAGAGAGAAAGGAGAACGAGAGCTGCGATAGTTCCAGCTCGACTCGCTCACGGACCCTCTACAGCTTGGCCTTCTGCTGCGCCTTCTTCGCCTCGTCCCGCTCCCTCCTGCCCTTCATCGCCTTGCCGACTCGGCTGCCATTCTCTCGCCCGAGCTCGGCGCTGATCCACTCGCCGACCCGGCACAGCTCGTCGAACGCCCTCGAGCGCGCACTGTCCCCCCACCCTGCGCCGCCGAGCACCTCCCACTTGTCGCCCGCCGCGACGTCCGGGTCCGGCAGGACCGTCGTCGGGATGCCGCTTGCGCTCAGGGCGTACAGGACGTCCTCGGTCGCGACGTTGCCCGTCGCGCCGGGCGAGTATGGGCAACCGCCGAGAGCGGCGATCGAGCTGTCGACGGTGCGGATGCCGAGCTGCGAGACGCAGTGCAGGATCGAAGCGAGCGCCGTACCGTACGTGTCGTGACAGTGAGCCTGCGGGCACGAGGAAGAGACGTCAGGGATCGAGCGCTTGGAGAGCGAGAAGGTTGGAAAGAGAGGAGGGGGACGCACGGCGAGTTCTCGAGCGGGCACGCCCTGCTGCTCGCACGCAACGACGACGTCGTCCCACCCTCTCGGCACGCCCACGCCGATCGTGTCGCCGAGGCTGACCTCGTACGCGCCAAGGTCGCGCAGCGCCTTTGCGACCTTTGCGACCTGCTGCGGCTCGACGCGCCCGTCGAACGGGCACCCGAGCACGACGCTCACGTACCCGCGCACCTTGAGTCCTCGGTCGCGCGCCGTGTGGAAGACGGGCTCGAGGCGCGCGAGCGACTCGGCGACTGAGCAGTTGAGGTTGGCGCGCGAGAAGCCCTCGGACGCCGAGACGAAGACGGCGATCTCGTCGGTGAGGTTGGGCGGGAGGGCGAGGAGCAAGTCGAGGCCCTTGGTGTTGGGCACGAGGACGGGGAGGGACAGGTCCTTGTGCGACGAGCGCAGGGCGGAGAGGCGGGCCGACTGGAGGACCTCGGCCGTCGACGCCATTTGCGGGACCTGCAAGCAGAGGAGGGCCGGGTCAGCGACTCCGCCATCGCTCACCATGCCGTGGCCTCGTTCTGAGCGGCCAGCGAGAGGGTAGGGAAGCGTGCGCCGACTCACCCACTTTGGGCTCACGAAGCTCCCCGACTCGACGCACCTCAACCCGCCCTGGACAAGCCGCTCGATGAGCTCGACCTTGACCTCGGTCGAAATGACGGCCTTCTCGTTCTGCAGGCCGTCGCGCGGGCCGACCTCGACGACCTTGACGCGGCGCGAGTCGAGCGACGATGAGCTGAGCGGGCGGAGCTGGGCGAGGTGCGTGGGCGGGTGGGCGCGAGCGAGTGGCGCACGCAGAGTGCGTGGAGTGGCTGCGCGGAGCATGGCAGCAGTTGCAAGCTCGAGCGAGGTGTGGTCGAGGAGCAACGAGCGAGAGACCGGCTCGCGGCGGCATGATGTGGGGAACGAAGGCATGCCGAGCGCGCTCGACGCTCGCAAGCGGGTGCGCCTAGCAAAGCTATGATGGCAGCAGCACTAGTACTCGCTCGAGAGCGGCAGACAGGGGACCCGCCGCAGAGACCGGTCGCTTTTGCGCAACAGCGCACAGGCCTGCTTGCACAGCTTCTCGCTCTCGCTCTCCTCTCCAGCTCGCGCTCGACGACAACGATGAGGAACTGCTTGATACTGCTCGCACCGTCGCCCTACATGCGGAACACGCCAAAGTTGCCGACCTTCTTGCGCTCCTCGGGCCGCCACGCCTTGTTGACCACGCCGAGCGCGAGCCCGAGGACGGTGCGCGTGTCCGAGGGGAGGATGATGCCGTCGTCCCACCTGCGAGCGAAGCAGCGAGACGTCAGCACGGAGGTGTCTGCCTGAGGAATGAGGGAAGGGAAGGACGCACAGCCTCGCACTGCCAAACACGGCCTCGCTTTCGTGCTCGATCTGGTCGCGCAGCCGCGCCGTCTGCTCGTGGTCGGTCGAGACGGTCGCCATGACGCTCGAGAGCTGGTCGGGGCCCATGACAGCGACGCGCGCCGACGGCCACGAGAAGAGGAAGTGCGGCGAGTACCTGCAGGGGCTCGAGCGCGAGTCAGCCGGGCGTCGAACGAAAGAGACGGCGACGAGTACACGGAGACGAGGACGCACGCTCGCCCAGCCATGCCGTAGTTGCCTGCGCCGTACGACCCGCCGACGTTGATCGTGATCTTGGGGCACGACGTCGCTGCGACCGCCCGGACGAGCTTGGCGCCGTTCTTTGCGATGCCCTGCGTGCGCGGCGAGGCGCGCAGTGAGCGTGTGCTGCGTGAAGGTACGAGCAGACGATGAGGAAGAGGGGGACGCACGCCCTTCTCTGCCGCCGTGCCGACCATGAAGCCCGTGATGTTGACGAGGAAGACGAGCGGGACGCCGCGCTGCTCGCACAGCTGGATGAACTGGGTCGCCTTGAGCGCCGAGTTGGACACGAGAACGCCGTTATTGGCGATCTGCGAGCGCCCGAGGGATGAAGAGGGTCAGTGCGCGAGCGAGGACGACGAGCGAGAGCAAAGTGAGGGGACGCACGATGCCGACTTGGTGACCGTGGACGTGAGCTGTGCGCGGTGAACAGAATAAGTAGCTTCGTCAGCAACGTTCTAAACGCTGGGAAAGGAGCAGGCGCATTGAGAGGGACGCACCAAAGCCCGTGACGACCGTCTCGCCCCACTCACGCTTCCACTCGGCGAACCGGCTGCCGTCGACCGTGCGCGCAATCACCTCGCGCATGTCCCAGCTCTTCTTGAGGTTCGTGCCCGTCACGCCGCCGAGCTCCTGCGGGTCGTACAGCGGCTCGTCCGCCGGCGCGCTCGAGCCCGTCTCGCTCGCCGCCGAAGGAAGGCCGGCGCCCGTGCCGGCCGACGCAAAGCCGCCGACGGCTTGGCGCGCGAGCGCGAGCGCATGCTCGTCGCTGATGGCGAGGTGGTCGACGACGCCGCTCTCGCGGGCGTGCATAGCGCCGCCGCCGAGCGTTTCCGAGTCGACCTCCTCGCCGAGGGCGGCCTTGACGAGCGGCGGACCGGCGAGAAAGATCGAGCCCTGGTTGGCGACGATGATGTTCTCTGCAGACGGAGGGAAAGCATGCGTCAGTAGGGACGTCGAGGACCCGCCCGCACGAGCAGGAAGCGGTGGAGGAGGTCGCGAGGGAGGGCCGAGCCGACGCACCGTCTGCCATGGCCGGTACGTACCTGCGGGCGGGCGACCGAAGAGATATCAGTGCTTGCTCGAAGATGAGCGGCGAGCGAGAGAATGGACGCACGCTCCTCCTGCGACCGAGATGCCGTGGACGACCGCGAGTTGGCTGCGGACGACGAGGACGAACGTCAGCGAGGCACCTTCAGGTGCAGCCGATGAGGAAGAGAGAGTGGGAGTGAACGCACGGGATGCCGTCTGCGCTCATGCGCGCCATGTTGTAGAAGATGCGCCCAAAGTGCTCGCGGTCCGGGAAGACGTCGCGCTGGTGCGGCAGGGCAGCGCCGCCCGATTCGACTGCGGGTCGCGCTCGTCAGCTCGAGTCGATCGAGAGCGAGAGGTAGAGGAAGAGGACGGACCGAGGTAGATGCAGGGAAGGCGGTTCTGCGCGGCGATCTCCTGCGCGCGGAGGTGCTTCTTGACCGTGATCGGGTGGTACGAGCCGCCCTTGACGGTCGCCTGCGCACGAGGTGTTGCGAGTCAGCTGCTGGTCTTCCACGCGCTCGAAAGAAGAAGGGAACGCACGTCGTTGGCGACGATCATGCACTCGACGCTGCCGAGGAGGGGCGTCAGCCTGTGCAGCTCGCTCCAGAGGAGAGGAAGGGGACGCACCCACTGACCCTGCCGATGCCGGTGACCATCGCTGCACCTGGGACCTTGCCGCCGTACATGCCCTCGGCCGCGAGCGCCGAGAGCTCGAGGAAAGGCGAGAACGGGTCGAGGAGCTTGTCGATGCTGCGCGCGCGAGAGAGGCCGTCAGCGCTGCGCCGAAAGGGCTCGGGAGGAGATGAGGACGCACCGCTCCCGGACGAGCAGCTTGCCGGCCTTCTTGGCCTTGATCCTCGCGCGTTCTCCTCCGCCGAGCGCGACCTTGCCCCACATGGCTCGAAGCTCGTCCTCGCGCTCCTTCATCTGACCCGCGCGCTCCTCGAACGTGGTCGAGGCGGTGTCGACGAGCGAGGTGATGACGGGGAAGGCGTGCGGGTGCGCGGGCTGGGTCGCAGGGCGGCGGGCGAGGGACGAGAGTGAGGAGCGTGCGGAGAAGGCGGCGAGGGGAGGGAGCGGCACGCGGTGTGGCCGGGCGGTGGTGGTGCTGCGTGGGCAGCGTGCAAGCGTAGAGCACAGCATGGCGTGGCTGCTAGCTGTCGAGGTGGTTCGTGAGAAGCGGAGGAGGAGGAGCGAGGACGAGCCGGGCTCGACGGCAAGCCTCGGGCCCGGTGGGGGACGAACGGCAACCCGCTCTCGCTCTTCTCTCGCTCGCTGCCTCGCCGGTGCACAAATCCTGAACAGCCCTTTGCACAGTGACGCCCTCGGACCCATCCCCTGCTCCACCTACTCAAAAGTTCTGCACCTGCGAGCGAGGAAAAAACGAGAGCAAGAGTCAGCCGCCGACCCAGAATCGTCGTCGAGCTTCGAGGGATCAGGGCTTGTGCGCACCTCCTTGATGCCGCCGACGCTCTCTGGCTCAAGCCCGCCCTTGCCGGACGCATCGTCGGTGCGCGCGCCGAAACCCGTGTCGCGCGGGTGGTCCTTGCGGCCCGTGAAAGGCTGCAGGCCCGCCGCGAGACGAGGACCGGCGACCATGGCGCTCCAGTCGAGCCCGGCGCCGCCGTGAGCGAGCGCAGTGACGAGATCTGCGAGCAGGAGGAGAGGAAGAGAGGGCGAAAGTCAGCACGAAGCGGCGGCGCTGGAAGAGCTCGAGGGCGGGTGCGTACGGCGGTGGGCCTGCGAGTCGATGCAGCGTGTCAGTGTCCAGGCCGACAATGCAGAAGCGCGAGTGAGGGGGAAGAGGAAGAGAGGGAGGAAGGGCGAGCGAAGGAGAGGGACGCACGGCATCGAGAGCGGGCAGGGTCGCACCGACCGACTGCGCGAGGTTGCGGACCTGTCGACGGGAAGGAGTCAGCCATTGAGGAGGTGTAGGAGGCGGTGAGGATGGAGTGGACGCACATGGGTGACGTCCTTGAGCCCGCCCGACACGAGGAAACCTGTGCGGCCCTCGAAGTCGTTCTCGAGGATCTTCTTCGAGTAGCCGAGGAACGACGGCGCCGGCAGGAACTCGCGCACGAACTCGAAAAGGAGGTCGGCGCCGACGCCGGTCTGGTCGGCGAGCGTGTACTGCTCGGCGAGGAGCTCGATGATCGACGCGATCATGCCGTTGCCGCACAGCTTGAAGGCGGCCGCACGCTCGACGTTGTTGCCAACGTCGATCAGGCGCCGACCCATCGACGGCACGAGGAACTTCTCGACGTGGCGCTTGGCGAACGTGTCGCCCGAGAGGATGAAGATGAGCTTGGCATCTGCGAGGCGGCCGGGCCGAGGGTCAGCGAGCTGTACCGCAGCAGAGCAGAAAGGCGGGCATGAACGTACCCTTGGCGAGAGGCGGGCTGCGCGAGGGAGCAGACGAGCGTCAGCGACGAGCGCGGATGTGGAGGGAGGAGAGAGAAGAGACGCACGGGCCGAAGACGGGCGAGCAGAGGTACGACGTGTGCGAGATCTTGGACGCCTCGCGCTCGAGCTCACCTGAGTGTAGAGGGGCGTCAGCGCCGAGCGGAGGAGCGAGGTGGGGCAGAGGAGGAGAGGACGCACCGCAGGTCGTCGGGTACAGGGTCGACGTGTCGACGAAGATGGTGCCGTCGCTCGCCTTGGCGCCCTCGAAGAGCTCCTTGTACACCTCACGCGCGGCCTCGTCGTGCGCGAGGCTAGTGAGGACGACGTCGCAGTCCTTGGCGAGGTCCTTGAGCGAGTCGGCGTGAGCGAGCGTCTTGGACGCGGGCGGCAGCTTGGACGGCGAGCGGTTCCAGAGCGTGAGGGGCGGCATGCCCTCGGACTGGAGGAACTTCTCGAGGTTGTGCGCCATCGGGAGGCCCATGTTGCCCTGCGAGGAGGAGGAGGAGGAGGAGGAGGAGGAGGAACGGGGTCAGCTGGGGAGGTCCAGGCCGCTCGAGCTGCTGCGACAAGCTGTCGACTGCCTCCTGCGCCCTAGGTCCCCGAGCTTTACGGCTGCTGCCGTGGGGGTGCCCCCTCGCCGCTCTCGTCCCGCCGCAGCTGCCCCCACTTTGTCCCCCTCGGCGCGTGCCCAGCCGCCTGCGCCAGCACGCGGGCACTCTAGAGACAGAGAAGATAGACGCACGAGGCCGACAAAGCCGAACTTCTGAGGAGACGAGCGAGGCATGGTCGGGAGAGGCGGGGTCGGGTTCGGTGAAGGCGAAGAGGGACGAGACAGCGAGGACGAGTTGCGCGGGCTGGTGCGGTCGGCTTGCAGATGTGGCTGCAGTGTCTGGCTGTGCTGGAGGAGCTGCAGGTGCGCTGAGCGGGTGGTGAGGGAGCAAGAGAGGATCGATGAGGATGACGCTCTGAGCGACCGGCGGCGCTCCCTCACCAAGCTCTCTAAGGAGCTCTACCGAGCCTGAAGGAACATGCAGTAGTATCACAAGCACCGTCGAGCCCTAGCCGAATTATTCTGTGCGCGCGACGACGGCTCCCCCGCTCTCATCGCCGCCGCGAGAAGCTGTGGCTCTCCCTCACGACCTCTCGCCCTCGCAGCGACTTTTCGACATGGCCGACCCATTCAGCTCGTACCAGGCAGAGTACCTGCAGCTCCGCGGCGCCCTCCAGCGCAAGCTCGACACCGACATCCCGCAGCTCCGTGGCGGTGCGTCCGGTCGTCCCGCTCCTCGCCCCCTCGCAACCCAAGCTGACCCCGCTACACGCACGCAGAGGAGCGCAAAGCCGCCTTGCGGCGAGTCAACATGGAGCTCGACGAGGTCGACGAGATTGTGCGTCCCCTCTCCCTCCCTCGTCGGCTCCACGCAGCAGCTCCCCGCTGACCCTCGCCCGGCTTCCGTGCGCAGGTCGACCAGCTCGAGCTCGAGGGCAAGGGCAAGGCCAAGCTCATGACCCAGGTCCGCGCCTACACGCAGGAGGTCAAGGCCCTCAAGGCCAAGCACTCGTCCCTCTCCGCCGTCTCGGACCGCGACCTCCTCCTCTCGTCCGGCCCGGCCCACTCGGCGTACCAGATCGGCGCCTCGGACGACGAGGACGACGACCCGTCCCTGTCGCACTCGGCCGCACAGCGCGCCCGCCTCCTCCAGTCGACCCAGACCCTGTCGACCTCGTCCGGCCGGCTCGACAACGCCCACCGCCTCGCGGCCGAGAACGAGGAGATCGGCCAGGGCGTCCTTAGCAGCCTCGTCGGCCAGAGGATGCAGCTCGTGCACGCCAACGAGCAGCTCGACGAGGCCGACGGCAGCATCGACCGCGCGAGGGGCACGATCGGCAAGATGATCCGCCTGTGCGTCGCCTTCTCTCGCCGGTGCTTCGTGTCCCTGTCCCTGTCGAGCACATGCTGACGCACTCTTTCCCTGCAGCGCCAACCGGCAGCGCATCGTCATCGCCCTGTTCGTCGTCGCGCTCGCAGGCCTCATGTGCGTCGTCTTTCCTCGTCTCGTCGCTCGTCTCGCACACAGACTGACCTTGCGCACCCTGCCTGCAGCACCCTCATCTTGTGGCACAAGCTGCGATAGGCCTTTCCTCGTCCTCTGTTGTAGCTCTCGATCCGTCCCTCGCAGTTCTTCCGTCCCCCCTCTGTTGCAACTTTGCGCTCTCTTTCGCCGTCGCACGTCGCGCACGAGGACACAAGAGAGCGAGTACAACATGTGCAGATGCGAGTCTATGTCTCTCTACACGTGCTGCCCGACTTCCTGCGCCTGCACCGGCGCTTGCGCCTGCTCGACGCCGGCCGCCGCAGCTTTCGCCCTCTCCTCCCGCTCGCGCGCCCGCTTCTCGTTGCGCTCCTTCTTGCGCTCGTCCCGCTCGCGCTTGATCGCCTCGTCGTTCGCCTTGGCCTTCAGCACGCCGGCCTCGCGCCGCGCCCGCTTGGCCTTGTCGCGCCGCTCGTCGGCCTCGCGCGCCTTGTCCTCCTTGGCCTGGTGGAACTCGCACGGCTCGACGCCGTCGGCGGCCGCTAGAGGTGCAGTGGAAGGTGTCGAGGTCGAGAGAGTGGAAGAGGACGACGCCGAGGCGCGCAGCGAGGCGCAGCACGCCTTGCACGTGCCGTTTGAGCACTTGGCGGCGGCGGCGTTGGTGCAGGCGCTCGGGTGCGGTGCGGCGTGCGCGCAGGCGACGGTGGAGGGTGCGGCGGAGGGAAGAGGGGCGGTAGGGTCGGCTGCGGCGGTTGATGCGGCGGTGGCGGAGGAGGACGAGAGGGGAAGAGCGGCGGCGGGGGAGGGAGGGGTAGGCCGAGCGCGCTGAGCTGGCGGTGCGTCGGGATCTGCGAGTCGCGCACTGCCAGTCAGCTTTCATCCAGAGCAGGAAGAGGAAGAACGAGCGAGAGGGACGCACCAGTGACCGTCGCCTCCTCGACCTCGCGCTTGCGCTTGGCCTCGCCGTCCACCGCGCGCAGCTTGACCTCCTCGACAGGCTCGGCCGGCTTGCTGACGCGCAGGTACGGCTGGCAGTGCGTGTAGGGGATGACGCCCTCGAACAGCGACTGCACCTCGGCGTGCGTGAGCGGCCGGTTCGAGTCGCGAGGGACGAGCCCGTCGGCAAAGTCGGCCTGCGAGAGCAAGTGCTCGAGTCAGCGAAAGCCGAGGCATGTCCAAGAAGGGAGATCGAGACGCACCTTGAGAAGCTCGCGGAACTTGTCGACCCAGACCTGGAACGACTCGACCCTCGGGCCGTACTCGTCGCCGTTCCTCCCGCCGCAACGCCCGAGGCTCTCGCGCGTCTCGAGGTGCCGTCCTGCCGCCCACACGGGGCGGAACAGCTTGTACAGGTGCGCCTTGATGGCGCTCGTCGCCGTCTGCGTGCTCGGGAGCGTGCGCACGATGGCGAGGTACTGCTGCGCGACGAACGTCGCCGGCGCGTACACGGCGCCGTCGCGGTCCCACCCTGCGCCCGAAAGGTCGAGCTCGTCCTCGGCGGCGGAGAGCGCGTCGCGCATCGGCGCCGGGAGCTGCGCCGTGTACTCGCGCCCGGCGGCGGCGTTGTGCGGCGCGAACATCATCGGGTTGTACAGGTTGCCCTCGGCGCTCATGACGCCGTACGCGCCCGTCTCGTCGAGGCACGGCTGGATCTCCTCGGACCCGGGGCAGCCGCCGTTGGCGAGGACGGGCACCTTGGGCGAGATGAGGTCGACGACGGCCTTGATCTTGGGCCACGACGCAAAGCCGGCGAGCTGGCCCTTGGCCTCGCGGGTGCGCCCGTGGACGCACAGAAGCTGCGCACCGGACGAGTAGATGTGCGAGGCGTACAGTAGGGTCTTGTCGAGCGAGGGAAAGACGCGCAGCTTGGCGATGACCGGCGTCGCGAGGTGCTGGTGCAGGTGCGAGACTGCGAGCGCGGCTCTGGCATCAGCTTCTGGTCACGAGCAAGAGGGAGGGGTCGATCGAGAGGAAGCCGGACGCACTCATCGAGCGGATGAGCCCCCACTCTTCCATGAGGAAGGCGCCGTAGCGACCGCGCTTTGCGATGCCCTGCGGGCAGCCGAGGTTGAGGTCGACGGCGTCGCACCGACCCTCGACCTTCTTGGCGGCGGCGAGCCACTGGTCCTTGTCGTTGGCGCAGAACTGGACGACGAGCGGGCGGTCGTAGGGCGCGACGCCCTCGAGCGAGTCGGGCGAGAGGTCGAACATCTCGGGCTGGTACTTGGGCTGGGTCGCAAAGAGGGCGGCGTGGAACATGGGCGTGTAGCACAGGTTGGCGCCGTACATCCTCGACAGGATGCGCCAGGCCTGTTGCACGAGCAAGCGGGAGGAGGTCAGCGCGCGGGTTCAGCGAGGGCTCGCCGTCCCGGGTCGGCTTGAGAGGGACGCACCAGCTCAGACTGGTCGACCATGGGTGCGACGATGTACTTGGGGTGGCCCATGCTGTCCCACAGGTCGTAGCCGGCGAGCTTGTCGTGCTCGGTCGGCGGTTGAGGCTCGAGGGTCGCGGTCGTCGGCGGCGCGGCGTCTTGTGCGGCTGCTGGCGGCCTCGGCCCGGGCTGGATCGCCTGTCCTGACTGCGAGGTGGCCATGGCGCGGGCGAAGGTGGGCGAGTGGAACGGCGAGGGAAAGGTGGCGGTGAAAGGCCGGGGCGAGAGGGCGAGAGGGGCGAGGGGCGGGCGAAGGAGGGCGCGCGCTGCAGCGAGTCGAGTAAGAGCCAGCTTGCGAGCCCGTGCGCGGCTAGGCTCGAGGCGTGCGACGAGAGCGAGACGGGCCCGAGTCGAGCCAGGACCGAGATGAGAGCGTCGACGTTGGCGCGCCGCTCTCACTCGCCTCACCACACGAGCTGCTCTGCTAAACGGCCGAACGTGTCCGCCTACCGTCTGCTCTACGCTTCGACCCGCCAGACCCGCCTCGCAGCGGCCCCTCCGCCAGCCCACCCTCGCCGCCCACCTCCTCGAGCTCGACTCGCCGCCCGCCGCCACCAGCCCCCGCAGAGCCGCTTGGTTGCGCTCTTCTGCAGGCTCGTGAGCATGCGGGCTGCTGCTCGCCGACTCAGGCACGGCTGAGCGCCGAGCTGGGGCGAGCCCGAGCCTTGTTCTCCTCTTGCCTGTCGGCTGAAACGGTCCAGGGGACGACCCCAGCTGGCTCGACGAGGCGGCCAAGGCCTCGAGCAGGAGCGCACTCTGTTACGCTTCGGCCGCAGTCGGTGTCCCCGGCTCCCCCTCGCTCGTCTCACGCTTCTCCTCCTCGGTTTCGCCGTGGCCAACTCTCTGGCTCGGTCCTCTCGCTCGCTTGGGCACCTTGTGCCCCGCATACCGCTCGCGAGCGACGCCGATGCGCCATCGCATCCTTCCGGAGCTGCATCCTGCTCGCTCCCTCTCTCTCTCCTTCCTTCCCATCTCTCCAGCCCGCCCTCGCCTCACCCTCCCTCCGCCTTTCCTTCACCGTCATGCCGTCCCTCGCCCTTGCCGCCCTCCTGCCCCTCGCCCTCGTCACGACTACGACCGTCGCAGCGCCGCTCCACCCGTCCCTCCCAAAGGCCATCCGCCTCGTCGGCCGCGCCCCGACTGCGTTCGACCCCTCGCTCGACCATCTCCACGAGCGGCACGCCGACAGCTTTGCCCGCCTCGCCAACGTCGCCAAGCGAGGCATCAAGGTGTCCTCGTCGGCCAACAAGCGGGCCTTCCCCACCAAGGTCCCGCTCGAGCTCCACTACAACGAGTACGACCAGCTCGACGCTCACGCCGGCGAGGTTAGCATCGGCGGCCAGCTCCTCCCGGTCCTCTTCGACACTGGCTCTCCCGACCTCGTCGTCCCTGTCGACTGCGAGTCGGGCTGCGCCAACGGCTTTTTCAACACGACCGCCTCGTCGACCTTCGTCAACGACGGCGGCGAGGTCTCGGTCGCGTACGGCACGGGCGCCGCGACGGGCTACGTCGCCGACGACACGGTGCGCGCCGGCGACCTCGAGGTCAAGAAGCAGGTCTTTGTCGCTGCGACCGAGCTAAACACGGCCGGCGGCGAGAACTGGGCGGCCATCTTTGGCTTGGCGCCGGGCGGTGGTGCTTACGTGCGTTGCCTTGTCCCTCCTCGTCCCTCCTCGTCTTAGACACTTATTGACCTCACCTACTCGTCCACCTGCGCAGACTGGCGGGCCTTCGTTCTTCCAGCGCCTCGTCCAACAAGGCCACCTTCCCGGCCCGATGTTCTCGATCTCGCTCAAGGGCGCAAAGCCCGAGATCGTCTTCGGCGGCATCGACAGGTCGCAGCTCATCGATGGACCTGTCGTCGTGCCGAACTTTGGAGCTCCGACTGGCTACGTAAGTTGTCTCCCTTCCCTCACTTTCGCGCCGCCGACTGA
>Ga0308170_10002209_pt1 | contig 17075 bp, 19 predicted proteins | sample PhyBR2_2_FD_202136 | JGI IMG/M metagenome (GOLD analysis project Ga0308170, IMG submission 202136) | Phyllosphere microbial communities from UC Gill Tract Community Farm, Albany, California, United States - DLSLSB.R2 | ecosystem: Host-associated > Plants > Phyllosphere > Unclassified | place... | reverse complement strand
TTCTCTCCTTTTTCGCTTCAGAATGTTCTTGCTCATATGTTTTGGTTCCTAGCTCTTTCCATCTGGACCAAGAAGTTCAAGTGGGGACCTCTCAAGGCACGAAAGATCGTCTGTAAGCAACGACATTTCTCCTCATTTTAACATCAGAATGGTGCTCATGCTCGCTTCGTTTCGCACAGACAACCCTCCTTCGACCAAGCACTAATGCATATATAACATGTTTACTACTGCGGGAGAAAGGAGACGATGAGAAGAGATGGAGGGAGGGAGATAATATAGAGACAGGGAGAGAGGAATTGATGGAGGAGTGCAGGGCTCAGAGGGAGCGAGATGAGGTTCACGCTTTTCGTTTTGTGTCGTGTGTTTGGGGATATCTTTCAAAATTACATTGTGTTCATTTTCATTTCGATTCGCTCAAGAAGAGGGAGAGAGTCAAATGTCACCGAGCGTTCTTTCTGCTCACTCGCTTCGAGCACCCGAGTACGCCCTTTCATAGACGAGGAACAGTTCTATCCTCCCATCGCTGCTCGCATCGTTGCGAAAGACGGCAAGAGTCAAATTTTCGATTTTGCGACTTGGGCAAAATCGAAGGCAAAAAATTATGTTTGGGTTGTTCTCTCCACCTTCATCTCGCTCGCAAACGAACGCCAATATCAGCTTACGATCAGTGTAGAACGACTCTACAGAGCTAGAGCAAGTGCTCACATCAACAACTCGCTTCAAATCGGTTGAATGACCTCAAATAAACCTCATTTTGTTCTCGACGACGACAACGAGGTGGATTCGGAAGCAGAGCAGAGGAGACAAGCACCGCCGAGGATAGTGGTAGAAGAACCAGGAAGATCGAACAGGTCAAGCAGAAGAGGGAGCAGAGACGAAGAGGAAAGGCATGTCGGATTCGCCCCTGAAGCAGTGTTTGGAAGGGATGACGAGGCTAGGAGAGAGACAAGGAACAATGAAGCTATTGATCTACAACAGCAAGTAGAGGACAAACAGTCTAAAGAGAATCACACTTATCCTCCCTCTTCTCCTGATCGCCCTTCGCACGCTTCCGACAGTTCGACTGCCGGCTCTCCACCTCCTCCTCCGTCGACTTGGTCTAGCAAGATCAAGGACCGCTCCCCGGGGATTCCGGAATCACTCGCATGGGTTCCGTCGAAGCTAAATTGGAAAGGATTAAGACCAGTTTTGCGTTCGACGGTTGCTACCTGGTGTGGATTCGTACTCAGTGAGGCGTAACTCTGATCAATTCATGATGCCGACATACTGATCTAGAGGTCTCTGCTCACAGTTCTCGCTCATCCAAGTCAAGTCGCTCTCGGTCGAGCTGGATTCCTTGTTCTCGTCGGTAAGATGAATGTCGCACAATCGATCGCAGTCTCGCTGAGCTAATTTCGCCAATGTTGTTCCCTTACAGTCTCTGTCATCTCGCCGGCGGCACTTCCAATCGCAAACCAGATCGAACAGACTTTCTTCCAATTCCTACTCGTCTCGATCAGTTGGGCTTGGGCAACGTTAGCTCGTAAGTCTTCACTATTCGTCCTTCAAGACTTTACTCTCACGCTTCCACCTGATAGTCTGCATCGCTCACGCCGCTCGAAGTCGATATCACTGGTCTCAAGATGAATTCTCAACCCTGGCCTCGCAAGATTACCTCAACTCCGGTTACACGGCTAGCGAGATCTCAGATCTCGTCACAAACGATCTCTACAATGGTCGATACCTCGAACCTGCAAGCAGTGCCGTCTGTGGTGTGTTCCTTGGAGTTGCAGCAGGTTTTTTCCTCTGGCTCCGAGGTTACCTCGGTCCCTCACCAGCACTCTTCGGTTGCATCTTCGCCATCATCCTTCAAGTCATCTCTCTGACACTCGGAGTCCTCTTCCCTTACCCTTACTACTCGATCGGTCTCGCTTTCTTCCTCCCTTTCGCTGCTCAACATGCGTACGTCTCGTCTTCTCTACTACCTGAACTTCTCGCTGACAAGATACCACGAATGTAGCATAACGATCGCCTGTACCCTCCTCATCTTCCCCGAAACTCTCGCTCATCAATTCTCGGATCGTACGATCGCAACCCTCGCTCCTCTTCGGCAGGTCATTCAGAGTCAAAGTCGAATGCTCAAAGCGAATCCTCGCACGGCAGACTGGTTGGAATACGCCGAGATCAAGACGACAACCACTCAAGCGATGGCAAGCTTGGCGCTGATGAATACGGCAGAAGCGAATCTTACGAGGGAGATCAGTTTTGCAAGAGTGAATGGGAAAGATCTGACGAGTGTTTTACAGAAGATGCGAGTTCTCACTGCTCGAACAAGTTAGTCTTCACCTTGACTTCTCTTGATCATGCTGTGTCTGACCTCAACGATTTGCATCAGCTGGATTTGTTCGATTCTACGACGTCGTTAGCAAGCATCTTCATCGAGACTACTCAGATGCGAAAGGAGGACCAGTCGCAGATCAACTTACGATTCATCTCGGTCGATCTGGTGCACCCTCGACAGTCGCTTCGCCTGACGACACTCCTACCTCGACTCGACCTCCTTCACCGACTCGCACTCCAAACCGACAAGACTCTAAAGACGCTGCCGATTCGAATGCTCTCGCTCAAGCACTCGACAACGAGAAGCAAAAGCAACGGTCTCAACGACGAGGCAGTCATCCTGATTCTATTCGAGGATCGCCGCTTTCCCCTCCTTCCCCTCGCAAAACTCCCTCTTACAATCGATCTCGTTCGAACCCTATCGTCCCGACTGGATCCGACTCTCACCATTCCGGCTCGTCGCTCGAGCTACGACGGGAGAAGACGGTGCAATCTCTCAAAGAGTACACGAAACCCCGTTCTCGCTCTCGACATCGCCATCGAGAAGGATCCAGTCACGTCAGCTTGTCTTCACTTCTTCACGACGTTTTACATCCGCATGTCGACATCAAGCCAGTAGGACTCGTGGCATCGATGCGATATGCAGACCTCGAAGACTTCCTCTCGAATCCGTTAGTTTACCTCTCTTTCCTTTCTTTTGTTGTTCCGCAAGCTCACTCTTTTTTGCTCAAACAGTCGAGATGAAGAGCACATTGAGGAGATCATTCGCCTACTCAGCATTACTTCAGACGAACTACTCTCCGTCAACGAACGTTCAGTTGGACACCTGATCGAAACCGTTCATCGCATCAAATCTACCGAAAATACCTGGAGCTATCTCTTCCGATCCGACGACGCAGCAACCGATGAACTTATCAGGAAGTCAGAAGTACAACTCGAAGAATTGCGATCGGCCCTCAAAGCTTATCGAAACGAGAAACGACTCGACGTGATTCGACCTTTCGCCAAACTATTCGATCCTTATGGGTCCGAACTCGACCCCGAATTACACGCGGCAGACTTTCAGACACCGAGTCACAGAGGTCTCTTCTGGGCTTTCTCGTATCAATCGACAATGCTAGGATGGTCCGAAGCTTTGATCGACGTCTTCGAATCGGTTCTGCGAATAGAGAAGAAGAGACGAAGACCTCGGTGAGCCCCTACTCTAGCTTGAGAGCGTTGTACGAGACTGACGCGCACGCTCGAACAGAATCTGGTTCCCGGATTGGTCGAAAGCTCGATTCGACAAAACAAGTGCTCAAGAAGGAAACGACGACGAAGTGAGCTTTGTTCTTGCTCCTACTGACAGCTGACTCTTCACTGACTATCGCTACTCTCTGTAGGATCCCGAAGCCGTCGGTGATCTCGATATTCACTCGTTCTCTGCTGGTCGACACCCCGATTATCGACCTCCCAAAACAGCTTTTCAGTTACTCGGTGTCAAGATCGCAAACTTTGGAGAACGTATGACAAGGAGAGACGTGCTATTTGGGCTCAAAGCTGCTGTGTTGATGGGTAAATCCATATCTCCTCGCAGAATGCTCAAAACCGCTAATCTTCTCTCTCTCTGATTCCGCAGGTATCTGCACTATGCCCGCCTACTTCCCTACCACTTCTTATTTCTTCCAACGAGAGCGGGGAGTGTGGGTCATCATCATGATTGCTTTGACAACGACGCAATTCGTCGGAGATACTGGTGAGTTCCGCCCCTTTTCGCTCTTTACTGAGAATTTGAGCTGAGTTCCCGCTCCACCTCGCAGTATTTGGTTTTATTCTGCGTGTATTTGGTGAGGTCATTTCGACTAAATACGATGTTGAAGTTGCGCTAAAAGTCGTCGTTCCATAGGTACTTTCGGAGGAGCGGTTTACGGTTTACTCATCTGGTCGATCGCGGCTCAGAACGGGAGAGGGAACCCTTATGCGATGGGTGCAGTATGTGCTTTCGGCTTCTTCCCAATCTTGTTCTGGCGAGTGTGAGTATTCGCATCTTTCTTGAAGTTTGCGAAATCCGACTGAAACTGATGAGTCTCTCTCGCTTCTTCACAGACACGTGATGCCGCCGATGAAGGGTATTTTACCAGCACTCACAAGCGTACTCATCATCGGCTATTCCTGGCAAAATACTCATCACCCGGCTCCTTCATCAATCGGTTGGGGATGGAGCATCGCATGGAGGCGGTTCGTCTGCGTTCTCATCGGTAAGTCGACCCGCTCCCTCTTGACATCCCTATGAGTCTGATAGAGTATGATCTCTTCTAAGGTATCTCGATCGCTTTCGTCTGGACCTACGTTCCTCCAGTGACGACTCAGAAGGTCTCGATTCGAAGAACCTACTCTCGAGTGATCGATCGACTCGGTGTCTGCATGTCGCAAATCATCAGCTTTGCCAACGTCAAGCATGGACCAACGAAATCTCCGAAAGCCATCGTCAAGAACATCGGAACTTTACGAGCTCGACTCGCCAAAATGACTCAAGCTACATCGATGACTCGCTACGAATTGTCTCTACAAGGGCCATGGCCAATAGAGCATTGTCAGTACAAACCGCACTCTTCGCTAGTCGAGTTTTAGCTGACACACGTCTCTCACTCTGCAGACGAGGCTTTGAAATCGCTACAAACGTACCTTTCTCTTCGTTGTCTTCATCCGTTTTGCAAAACATGACTGATGCTTTCCCTTTCTCCAGGGAGATCCTCGACCTCTATGGCGAACTCTGCGCTGTCATCTCGGGTCTTGATCAGAAATGGACGGCTGCTCTACTTCATCGATCGCAACTCTCAAACCCTTACTTCCTTCAAGACCTCTTCACGACTTTCCAGCTACTCTCCGCTGCACTATGTGCGTGATGAAGTCTCTCGAGTTTGTCCGACCAATACTGACATGTCCTTGTGACTTCCAACGCAGATCACGGCTCGCCCCTTCCGATGGTTTACAATCCGCTTCTCGAACGATTCTTGAATCCGCCTGAAGTTCACGAAGCTGGTCGACCGTACGCTTACGACTTGACGCTTGGCGACGAAGACATCGAAGGTCTACCTCAACACGTCAATCTCGAAGTTATCTGTTCGCTCGAATACATGCGATTCTCGACTGGTGTTTCCTCGGTCTACGCCATAGTCAACGTAAGCGCTCCTTCTCTTTCTTCCTCGGATATGGCTGACATCGCACTGTCATCTCGTAGCGTCTTGATCGACTGATGGTATGCTACTCGTCCCGATTCTTAAGTTTCCGTATTGACCTCTCCTTCGAAACAGTTCGTTACGAAATCGCTCGTCGGCGAAAACTACCTTCTTTACGGTCTCGATCTGTCGCATCCTCACCACCTACACGCCGACGACGAACGACACTTCGGATTGTCAGCGTCGAGGAGAACGAGCATCGAGCACCCGACATCTCCAGTTTGAGCTGATCTTGTAGATAGACACTGTTTCTGTACATATCATATTGTTGACAATAACCTCTTCCTTTCCTCAACGAACAGACAGAATTCGGATACAGATAGCTTTTTCACCCCGACTACTTCCCTCATCGATGCCTCCTCGACTTGCGACCATGCTTCTCGTCCGTATCATCGCTTTCGCCGTCAGTTGAAGGCTCTCCCGTAGTCGTCGATGGTGTCGTGTCGACCTCTGGCTCCGTATCGGTCGAAGGTTCTCGACGAGATCTTCGTCGATGAATTCGAGAAGATTGGTCTTTCTCGTTCGAACGTTTACGTCTTCGTCGCTTGTCTTGAAGAGCTTGCTGTAGCCTCTGTTGTGCTGAAGGACCGCTGGATCCTCGCCGCTTGCAGCACATTGCGCTATTTGTCGTCGACATTCGAGTGAGGTCTCTTCTCTTCGAAACCATCGGAAAAGATACGTACAATAGCAGAATACTCGCAAGACATACGATCACGATCACGACGATACTGTTGAATGCTTGCATTAGCTATTATTCCGTCTACCCGAAACGGCTCGGGCTCACACTAGAGTAGCAGCTGCGTTATTTGAGATTCCAGCGACGACAGTCCCTCCGCTCGTCGAGTTTCCCGTTGATCCTCCAATCTGCACAGTTGGAGGTTCACCGTCTGGCCATTGATATTCGTTGCAACAGCCAGACCATTCAAGCGCTGACCAAGGTGCTGCCGTCTCGTTCGAAACGTAGCGAAGACCTGTGAAGTAGACTCTCTTCGGATCGACTGCGAGCCTTCCTCAAAATCAGCGACTGTTTTCTCTTCGGCTGAGTCCAGAGAAGCCTCACCTGGGGAATTGATCAAACGAACTGTGTGCTCTTCGAATCCGAGACCTTGAATAATGCAACTTCCCTGGTAAGCATTCGCGATAGAAGCTTGCGATCCTCCATCCCACCATCCAGTAGCGTTCCGCTGTCCACCCGTTACGCTGTGAATCTCGAAAGAAGTACATTTAACGAGAGCTGGCGAAAGAGTGCACGAAAATTGAGCTCACAAGCATCCAAAGATCCCCGAATCGGTCGTAGTCGTTCCATCTGCAGGGATTCAAGAGACATAAGTAGGAGCAAGGCAAGTACTGGAAGCGAGCTTAAGCCTTACAGATTTGTACAGCATCGCCTGCGAAATCGAGTCGAGCACAAAGCTTAGCTTGACTCATCCTCTCCAATTCGACGGGAGATATAACGCACCTTTGAAAGTGTATTCTAGATAACAACCCGGGCCTTCTGCATACTTTGCAACCAGCTCAGAACCCAATGTAGTATCTTTCCAACTGTCTCCTTTCTTCGGACAAGCGTATCTGTACAGCTCGTTCTCGTTCACCATTCAACAGACTGTTTGGGAATTGTATCAAGAGAGTAACGTACGTTAAACCGTTACTGACTCCTGGCAAGAGGACGTGATTCAGTTTATCATCGAAAACTTGCATTGATCCCGACGTTGGACTGGCCCAAGCGTATATTGCTGTTCCTGTAGCATCTCCTGAGCCACCTCCTTCGTCATTCTTGTCCGTCGATGTAGCTGTAGGTTTCGTTTCATCTGTTGACGACGTTTTCGATTCTTCTGAAGAGCTGGAGGAAGTTTCGTCTGTCGCCTCTGTTGCGGGAGCTTCTTCTACAACTGCCGCTACCTTCGCGAGATCTAGTTCTTCAGGTGATTCGGAGTCGGTCATGAGGTGACTTCGAGGTGGAGATGGCGGGACCGAGCTAGGAGAGCTGAAAGGCGAAGAGGTTGAAGCTGCCTGACGCAAGGAGGATTGGAGCTTTCGGCGTAGAGAGACAGAGGAAGAAGTAGAAGGTCAAGAAGAGCTAGAGAGCTTCAAGAGGAGTTGGCTCGCTCCGAACGGATCCGCGGTCAGAAAGCGAGGTCCATGCGCAGACTCGATTCTCTTCTCCCTCGCTTCGTCTCAAAGCTGACAGTACTCAGCGATGTTGCACACGAGCTTGACTACGTCGCAAGTCCTGATCGGTATCCACAGAGGTATCGCTATCGCTTTCCGTCATCGTCGAAACTTTGAACCCAAATCATCCGCACATCAGTTCCAGCTAGAAACGATGAATCGGAATGCGGGAGCTCACCTTGCCTCAGTAGTCCCTCTCTCTCACTCCTTCTCTTCCCCTTCCTCTCTTTCCTCACCCCGATTTTCTCCCCAGGAAACAACAATTCCAACTCAGGATCACTCCTTCCCGCTCCCAATCCGAGACTAGACTCACTACTACTCCCCTCATCGTCCTCTATCACTTCCCTCATCTTCTGTGCCTGAATCAAGACGCACGAGAACCCAGTCACGAGAATCAAGAGGAGGATTATTGTTGAAAACCCAACTGTCGCTGTGAACCTCAAGCGAACGATCAGGTCAAATGATGTGAAGGAGAGAGGGGATGGGAGGACGTACCGAGCATAGTGAATGAGTAATTGGAATAATCTTGTCCTGCTGCATAAGCTTCGAGAGTCGAATTCTTCGAGCTTGACGAAACGGGAGCGACCGTGGAACTCGATACAATTGCTGCAGGTGAGGACGCGTAGATGATTGCGTAGATCGTTGTAGTTGCTAGAGCTTGAGGAGGGGAGAAAGTGGAGGATGGCAAGGAGGTGAGGGAAACAGAAGAATGGAGAGGATTAGTGTTGGAGACTGAGGAGAAAAATGGAATCGAGATCCATGAGGACGAGGAAGCTTGAGTCTGGTAGGTTAGTGAGCAGAAAGCAAGAGAAATGGAGGGGCTCGAAAGCAGAGGAAGCGAAAGTCCGATTTGCTCCGCGGTTTGAGTCTCGAAGAAGGGGGAAAGAGCGAAAGAACGAGTAACGCATTGCTGTACAAGCTGATACAGGGACGACATCTAGGGGGTAATCCGATATAGGAACAAACAGTTGGAAACGAAAAAAAGTCGGTACACCATAAAACGAGGCACGAGTCGAAGGGGAATGCGAAGAGCGAGGAGGAAAGAATAACGAAAGGAAAGCGATAGCGAGGGGTCGTGAGGACGTAGTGAAATCGGAAAAGGCGAAGTAGCGAGAGGAAAAGTGCGAGGTTGGGGAGGTGTTGTAGAATTGTCGAAAATGAGAATTGGTCGAGGGATGCTGTCGATGCTGTGTGGCCCGTCTTGCGCTGGACATTGCCGGCCTTCGCTATCCTCCTTTCCTTCGTCTCGGCGATGACTACACTCTCCTCGTCTACTCTGCCATAACTGCCTCTCCTTGCTTCTTTCGTTCCTCCTCTTCTTTCGCTTCCTTCTCCCTCCTCTTCGTGTACTCTCCCTTGTCCGTTCCACTGACTCCCGCCGCCCTCAATGACTCTTCGATCGTATAAGGTTCCTCTTCCAACTTCTTCAATCGTCTCTTGTGAGGTTTGCCTCTGTTGTGAGTTTCGAGTGCAACTTCATCTGCGAAGTGTCTTGAGCAAGAAACGCAACCGAATTGACCGAGACCTATACTCGCATACTCCCTACTGTCAGTTCTATTGTTCGCCAGAGTCTAATAGCAGCAGTTCAGACTCACCTGGTAAATCCTCTAAGTCTTTCTTTGCTAAATCCTCTGCGAACTTTTGTTTACCTCCATCCTTCATATCTGCATGAATCTGATCCAACATCCTTCCGAACCTCTTTGCTTTGATCTCTGTACCCTGGTTCTTTTTGCTGTGTTTCGGTTGATTGAAGATATGCAAAGTTGATGAGCTAAACAGTTCAAACTGAGAGAGAAAGGGGAAGACCTACGGGTTTGAAGGTGTTCTTGATCTTCTGTTACGTCCCATCTTGTCTGCTTGGTAGTCTGAGTGAGTGAGGTGGAGAGAGTTTGGAGGGAGGTCGAGCAAGTTTTTTTCCAATTTCTTCTTCTCTCCTTTCTTCCTCTCCCTTCAGCGATCAGGCCAACCCTCAGCGTCCCTTAGATCCTCAGAAATGGCACCCAAAAAAGTCGCAGCAGCAGCACCCGGTACGTTTCCTTACTTCCCTTTGCCCACTCCTACCACCTAAAACTCTCACTGACCAACCTTGTTCTTTGTCGACAGCCGCCGTTAGTCATTCAATTCACTTCTCTGCAGCTGCTCACTAGCTCTGCATGATTCACCGGCGGAAAGGAGCGCGTGGGAACTTAGCTGACATTGATCTCCTTTCGAAAACAGACCACCTCCCTCGGACCTAACGTCAAGGAGGGCGAGCTCGTCTTCGGCGTCGCGCACATTGTGAGTATATATCGATGAAATCGCTGAAAGCTGGTCTGATCGAAGTGAAGCGAAATCTGACTCCCTAATCTCGCTACAACAGTTCGCTTCCTTCAACGATACCTTCGTTCACGTTACCGATCTCTCCGGCAAGGAGACCATCGCCCGTGTTACCGGTACGTCAAGTTTCGATTCATCAGGAGTACAGGTGAATGAGGGAAACGAGGAATAACGCGGAAAGCGTTTGGAAGGGAGAGCGGAGTGGGAAAAGCGGCAAGGGTCAGACGATACATTTAGTAGAGGAGAAGAAGTGACGGATGAGGGAACAGGAGATTCACTCGAAAGAACGAATAACTGACTCCAATAAATGATTAAAATAGGTGGTATGAAGGTCAAGGCCGATCGTGACGAGTCCTCGCCTTACGCTGCCATGTTGGCCGCTCAAGACGTTGCTGTCCGATGCAAGGAGATCGGTATCACCGCCCTCCACATCAAGATCCGTGCCACTGGTGGTGTCGGAACAAAGACCCCTGGTCCTGGTGCTCAAGCCGCTCTCCGTGCCCTCGCCCGTGCTGGTATGCGTATCGGAAGGATCGAGGATGTCACTCCCGTTCCTACCGATTCTACCCGCCGAAAGGGTGGTCGTCGTGGTCGTCGTCTCTGTACAATCAAACCTCTCTTTCCCTCTTTCATCTCCCTCTGTACTGACTTTATCTGTTTCGACGTCAATAGAAGCGCCTCGTTTATTCGAGTTCGTGTCAAGAGTCGTCTACAACCCGACAGGAAAGCTTGGGGCGGAAGTTGTGTGTCAAACTGTTTCGGGTCAATCAAAGTGTTGGACTGTTTTTTTTGTTTGTTATGCCATTTCTTCTTCTTCTCTCCGTCTCTCACTTCTCGTCCCGTGCTGCGAGAGAGAATCCTCGGAATCGAGTCGGCGAGTCGAAAGAGAGCGATGAGTTCAGGGAGTTGGAAATTCCAACTTCAAAGGAACTTTTTTTCTGATCGCTCAAAGGGTCTCCTCCGGTTCCAGGACTCGCCTCTGAGCTTGCTCCATACAACGGAAGGCGACGCTTGCTGATGAATGGCGAACTTGCAGGAGTCGGAGTCTTGAGATTTAGGTTCAAAGACTTGCGAAATTTCCTCTCTCTTCCTCACCGCTCACTCGTCACCTCAGATTCGCTTCAAACTTCGGCTCGATATACTTCAAGCTACGTAGATACTATCAAGGTGAGTCACAGCTCTTCTTTGAGATACAAGAGGGAGTAACCGGAGGAGCGAGATGAAAGAGTTAAATGAGAGATGGAAGTCAGCGAAGACGGCAGAAAGGGATCTAAAGAGAGGCTGTCCCGGTAGCAGGAGTTTAGAGGAGGTTATAACAAGGTCCAGCTCGATCGTAGAGGTCCCCGGATAGAGGGACGAATTTGCTCCCTCCTCGAAGTTGGGAACGGAATCAAACAGTCATACGTAAGGGACTATTGGAGGCTGCTGGACCTCGAGGAGCAGGAAAAGAACCTGTAGTGAGCGTAAAGCTGATCTCTCGTTCTCGTCGCTCGCAGAATGTCGTTCTCGTCACTTCCCGAAGAACTCGTCGATCAAATCTGCTCATACTTGACCAAGAATGTCGCTGTCAACTACGAAGACTGTGAGCCTTTGCATCGGAAGCTTCTCACGTATTCATGCTGAGCGAAGAATCGCGTTCCAGTCATCGATAGAGAATCTCTTTTCGCCCTCTGTCTCGTTTCGCGCCAAACTCTCGCTCCAGCCCGACGAACACTCTATCGCAAACCCTTCGAGACATCGTACGGTCCCGACGTCATGAATCTCCAACAGGCCTCGTCGCTCCTCGCTGCTCTCGAAGCCAATGGAAACGCTCTCGGTCAACTTGTTCGCGACACCGATGGTCTCGTGTTCTTGCGCGTCATCCTACCTCGAGCTTCCTCCGACCGCAACTGTGCTCCATCGGAATACTCCATGAATGTACTCAAGGCTTGTCAGAAGCTTCGAAACGTCGATCTCTGCTTTTCGACGCAAAACGAAATCATGGATCAACTCCAGGCTCTCGCACTTATGCCTCTTCGCCCATCAAACAGGGGCTCGCTCAGAACGACGTCGACAATTCGCAATATCTTCTTCTGGAGAGACCCTTCTAGTTTGTCCGTCCCCGCCGTCGGTTTCGCCGTCATCTTCGAAGCTCTCGGTCAATCGCCCATGGATACTTTGGATGGATTGTGCTTCAAGAGAGTACAATGGAGACACACCGAAGGTCTCGATCCAGCGGCACCAGCCTTCCCTCTTCCCGTCACATCGCTACACTTGTTGGATGCGGTCACCTCGGGCGGGTCGATACTCCCGTTCTTCCCTCGTCAACCCTCGACACTACAATATCTGTCTATCTTAGGTTACCTCGGTGTCGCTAATCTGGACCTCGTCGCCCTGTCGCACGTCGTAGGAAATGATCTTCGAGATCTACAAATCGTTTATCCTGGAACGTCAGGTACAATCTCTTTGTCAGCGTACGCAACGGCTCATGAGGCTCTACGACTTCCCCCTTCAGCCTTTCAGAACTATCCCCTACTCACGTCCCTCGACCTTTTCAAAACTCACGGTCCTTGCCTCGCTCTCCTCGAAACTCTCGTCAAGTCGTCCCCTGTACTCGCCGATATCAGCTTTGGCTATTCGCGCTGGGTCTGTAGCTATCACCTACTCTCCAATTCTCCCGACGAAATCTTTCCCGAACAAGAGATCATCGCAGAGCTCAAGAAATTCCATCATCTCTCTTTCATTCACCTTGGTCTACTCCCGACCACCGACGAGCTCAAATACGAGGGAATGAAGGCGGAGCTGGAGAAGTCGAGTATCAATGTAGTGTATCAGATCTGTGAGGAGGAAGCAGATTAGCTTGAGTAGGAACGATTTGAATTCGAAGGCAGGAACCGCGGTTGGCGGCGGAAGCACGAATTTGCATGCAGAGCAGACAGCGCGGGACAGGTGTACAGGATCCATGCGAATCAAACAACTTCTCTATCCCTTCTCTCGAGATTTTGGCGAGAATCGAGAAATCAAGAGACAAGTTTTCTGTGATAAGCTACGAACGATGATTACAACAAAGTAAAGCTAGTGTTCCGACCGAGAGATAGGGAAAAAGCTGCTACAGAGGTCGACATGCGGTGAATGTACGAAAATAGTAAAATGCGAGTCGAAAGAGAGTAGATACAGGAAAGAATAGAGTGGGTAACAGCGAGCGAGAGGTGAAAGCGATTTATGCGAGAGGATGAGGTCGAGTGATGACGGGCTGATGCGAGTGTTCTTCAGTAGTATCGACGTTCTGTGAGGACGATGGTCGAGAAGTTGGAGTATTCGAAGTCGAAGGTTCTCCGTTCTCTCCCTCACTCGCACTCCCGTCATCCTCACTATCTGTCTCGTCCTCTTTGATGCCCTCCGCAACTTGCAGCACTTCCTCACCCTCCGCCTTCTTTTTCGAGTAAACGGGTAATCCCAACCCCTCGTCTCTCTCCCTCTCCCTTCTCCTCCTTTCCCTTCTTCTCTCCCTTCTCACTCGTCTCCTTTCATCCCTCTCCCTCTGTGCCTCTTCCGCCGCATTGACGACATCCCTCGGTCTATTCGATTCCGATCGACTCAACCCTCGACTCCTTCCTACGAGTAATCCAGCATCTGATAGAGCTCGTTGAATGGCAGTAGCTCCTCTTCGACGATTCGTTTGATTCTCTTCTGCTAAGACTTGAGCGGTCGCTTCAGGAGATGAAGCTTGTCGCATCGAAATTCCGAAATAATCTTCATTCGGATCGGGGTTTCGAGGTGGTGCGGCCCCTGAAGCGGGATTTGAACTGGGTTGAGGAGTGGGTAGTTCTGAAGGGGTGCGTTTGAAGCGGGATGAGAAGCGGGAAAGGAAAGATGGACGATGTTGTACCGCGGGTGGAGGAACTTGGAGGATCGGAGGAGCGAGAGTTGTAGGTCGATCATCGTCGTAAGCTGGAGGAGGTGGTTCTGTTGATTCTAGTGGTGCGCCAGAGTAACCTCGTTCTTGCAAATCGACAGTATCGGTAGAGAACCTTCTCCTATCTTCTGATTGTAAACCTCCCCATTGAGTCGTTCCTCTTCTTCCGGCTACTCGTAATCCTAATGCTTCTTGTTGCGCTCTACGCATCCTTCTCGCTCTTCGTAAGAACATGAGTCGGAATAAGGTTGATAAAGCCAAGATTGCGAGAATACTGTGAAATCGGGATCAATCAGCGAGGTCAGAGGAGAGAGTACTGATTGATGGGACTTACACTACGATGGCATACTTCCATAATGCACTCCTGCTATCGTTGTTCTCTTGACTTGCACTTCCTTGAGTTTGTGGAGAGGCGGAAATCGATGATGAAGCACCTGCATTCGTTGTACCGTATAACGCTTGACGAGGTTCCAACATCCTCACTCTAGTGTTTGGGTGAAACGAAGAGTAGAGTGTGATCAGGGAGAGAGGAAGGAAGGGTGAAGTGGGACTTGGCGGAAAATAATCCAAAAAATCGAACGAGGACACAGACGACGGGCTACGGTAGGATTCGGACCCGCGCAGCGTGAAAGTGATCTTCGCAGTATAAGGTGCGCGTGGCAGCAGAGCCCGAAAAGAGAGACTTGCCGCAACCTTCACTTTGGAATTTCTCTTGTTTCTCTACCTTTCACTTCCCAACTCTCAACTTCACTCAACTCACCTCAAACCAAACTCGTACTCACACAAACATGCCTTTCACCGCTTCAGACATGTAAGTTTTCCTCTCATCTCGCATTGAACTTGAGAATTTCGACTGATACCTCGCTCTTCAACCCCTCCCCTTCCACCCTTTCTTTCCCTTCCCTAAACCCTTGCGAACGCAATCGCAGATGCAAGATCATCCTCGCTGTTCTCCTTGTAAGTCCCTGTCTCTTAAGAGTCTCAAGCGACACTTCGCCGAATTCGACCCACAACCTCCTTTTCCTGGCCTCCTACGATCTTGAGCACCTCGGCTATATCCCACAGAGCTATACATACTCTCCCGCTATCAGCTGGAGCTACTCGGCATTCGCTTCCGTTGAACAAACTCGACTTCCTTTTCGAAAACAATACTAATGACGTAACTTTTCTTTTCACAGCCCCCTCTTGGTGTATTCCTCGAGCGTGGATGCGCTGCTGATTTCTGGATCAACGTAAGCACTCTACCCTTATCACGCTGTCCGGATGTGAAGTTGACGTCGACTCGTTCACAAAACAGGTCCTCCTGTGAGCCAGATACTTCGTCTCGCTTCTCTTAACATAACTGACCATGATCTCAACGGCACTAGCACCGTATTGGGTTACATACCTGGTATCATTCACGCCCTCTACATCATCCTCAGTGAGTTTTGCGAAATCTTCCCTCGGTCGAATTCACGATTCGATCGAAAAACTTTAATGCTAACCTCTTTGTTTTCCCTCTTAAACAGAATACTAAACGGATCATCAACGTCTACACGACACCACCACGATGATTCCCAAACGCTTGAACCTGAACACAAACGATTCTCTTTTTGATTCCCATTTTTCGCTTCTCTTACTTTTCGACCGCCTTAATTCTCCTCCTCCCTCCTCCTTCTACTCTTCTACTCAGTTCCTCTTTTTGTTTCATGTAGTTAGCATTCCTGAATGAATCGTTTCCTTTTCGAATCTCCGGCAGCGCTGGCCGCGAGTCAGGGTCATATTCGGCCAGAGACCTCGACCCGTCTCGCTCTCTACCAGGCCTGTTACGATTATGACGTACCCCGTATCGACGGAGGATAGTAAAAGAGCCTATCACGCAAGTTTCAGTCCTTGAGAAACCTGGTTGAAGCAGTTCTCTCGTGCTCGACTTGGGGCTCTTTCGCGCCTGCAAGTTGACGACGTCCTATGCATTTGTGCATAGAGGTCTGAGTGGAAGGGAGACAGTGCCAACATGCTCATCAAGCGTGTTAGAGAGTCGTACGCTCGATTCGGAGTTCTACGATTGATCGGATATAGACGTTTCTGCCCATCTCGCGGCGTTTCAGCTCCCCACGCTCTCGCCCAATCGATATACTCTCAAAAAAGGATACATAGGGAGTACCTCGCATCATTGTATGGCGTTGTCTGCACAGACAGTGAAGGTTGACCTTTTTCTACACAAAGAAGATTCGTCGCGAGCGAGAGACCCTTGTCACAGTCATGAGCTAGTCTCTGGCCTCTGTATAATCCCCTGAATAACAGGTATGAGTCAAACAAGTGCTCCATACGCTTGATCACGACAGACACAGCAATTCAGCTGAAAAATCGAAAACTCACATTATTTCGCGATCTGTTGATCTTGAAGAATCTCCTTTTTCGTCTCCTCCAGTCCAACCGCCTCGGCCACATTCACATAAAGTGCTTTCCTGCGTCAACGGAATCAACGATACTCGATCAGACCATTTGACCTTTCCACGCGGTTACAGATAAAGGACTTAGAGGCTCACCCGAGCGCCGCTGCACCAATGAAGAAGACGGCAGAAAACAATATGTTCATCCCTTGCTTGGCCGGAGCGTCGTTTGCTCCTCCTCCTCCTGAGGACACTGGAGCTGGTTGAGTCGGGCTCGCGAAACGACGAGAGGTGGATGCGAAAGTGCGTGAAGAGCGTAAGGGAAGTGATCGAAGTGCGACAGTACGAGCGAGCATAGTGTGTGAGTGTGAGTGTGAGTGTGAGAGAGGCCAAAGAGAACAAGAGAGGTCAGCAAATCGACTCAACGGAAAGATCCGATGAAAATGGAGCTCGGAATAGAATATCTGATCGATCAATAGTTGGATACTGGAAATAGCTCTTTGATCGGATTCAGAGTGAGGGTGAACGTGTGGTGAATATTAAGAAGCGACACGCAAGTCACCACGGCATGATCGAACACACTAAACGGAACTTTCGTCAGGATTCGTCCTTTTGACCAGTCTCTTCGCATTCGCTCATCTCTCGTCACCGCACTGCGTTGTTGCGATATCAAGGATACTTACACATCTAAATCCATGATCGATGCAGGGTATACTGTACTAAAACCAGTCAAATCGGGTTCCTCTGATCCAGTATCTTCCCCTTCCTATTCCCTCCAGATACTCT
>Ga0308170_10002207_pt1 | contig 17090 bp, 17 predicted proteins | sample PhyBR2_2_FD_202136 | JGI IMG/M metagenome (GOLD analysis project Ga0308170, IMG submission 202136) | Phyllosphere microbial communities from UC Gill Tract Community Farm, Albany, California, United States - DLSLSB.R2 | ecosystem: Host-associated > Plants > Phyllosphere > Unclassified | place... | reverse complement strand
GTCCACCACGACGATGACCGAGATGAAGCCCTCTTCGCCGAGGATGCGGCGGTCTTTGAGGTCGGCGTCGGTGATCTCGCCCACGCTCGACCCGTCGACGTACACGAAGCCGAGATCGAGCTGGCCGACGACCGACGCGATCCCGTCGCGCAGATCGACCACGGTTCCGTTCTCGGCGATGATCGTGCGCTCCGGCGCGATCCCGGTGTCCTGGGCGAGCTTGGCGTTGGCCATCAAGTGGCGGTATTCGCCGTGCACCGGCAGCACGTTGCGCGGACGGAGGATGTTGTAGCAGTACAGCAGCTCCCCCGCGGCGGCGTGCCCGGAGACGTGCACCTTGGCGTTGCCCTTGTGCACCACCGTCGCACCGAGCTTGGTGAGCCCGTCGATCACGCGGTAGACCGCGTTCTCGTTGCCGGGGATGAGGCTGGAGGCCAGGATCACGGTGTCGCCCGGCCCGGGCTCGATCGCGTGGTCGAGGTTGGCCATCCGCGACAGCACGGCCATCGGCTCGCCCTGCGAACCCGTCGACATGTAGACGATGCGGTCGTCGGGCAGGTCCTTCGCCTTCTTGTAGTCGATCAGCACGCCCTCGGGCACCTTCAGGTACCCGAGCTCTTCGGCGATCGTCATGTTGCGCACCATGCTGCGACCGAGGAACGCGACGCGGCGGCCGTGGGCGGCGGCGGCATCCAGCACCTGCTGCACGCGGTGCACGTGGCTGGAGAAGCTCGCCACCACGACGCGGCGCGGCGCCTTGCCGATCACCTGATCGAGCACCGGGCCGATCGAGCGCTCGGTGGGCGTGAAGCCCGGCACGTCGGCGTTGGTGGAATCGACCAGGAACAGGTCGACGCCCTCTTCGCCCAGCCGGGCGAACGAGCGCAGATCGGTGATGCGGCCGTCGAGCGGCAGCTGGTCCATCTTGAAGTCGCCGGTGGCGAGCACCGTGCCGGCGGGCGTGCGGACGGCCACGGCGAGCGCATCCGGGATCGAGTGGTTGACCGCGACGAACTCGAGGTCGAACGGGCCGATCTGCTCGCGCTGGCCCTCGCGCACGGTGAGCGTGTACGGCTTGATCCGGTGCTCTTTGAGCTTCGCCTCGACGAGAGCGAGCGTCAGCCCCGAGCCGATGAGGGGGATGTCGCGAGCCAGCTTGAGCAGGTACGGCACCGCGCCGATGTGGTCCTCGTGCCCGTGCGTGAGCACGACGCCGACGATGTCGTGCAGACGCCCCCGGATCGGCTCGAAGTCGGGCAGGATCAGGTCGACGCCGGGGTGGTGCTCCTCCGGGAAGAGCACACCGCAGTCGACGATCAGCAGCTTGCCGTCGTACTCGAACACGGTCATGTTGCGGCCGACCTCGCCGAGGCCGCCGAGCGGGATGACCCGCAGGGTGCCTGTCGGGAGTGCGGGCGGGTCAGTGGGGTTGGTCATCGGCGCTTCCTATCGAGTCGTCTCGGCCCGAGCAGTCTCGGCCGGCATGGTCAGCGGGTGGTGCCGTGCACCTTCGGCAGCGCACCGCCGGCGGCCGCGTTGCGGTCGGGGCGGAAGTCGGAGAAGTCGGCACCCGGGACGTCCTTCACGAGGGCCAGCTCGTCCTCGATCATCGCGGCCTCCCACTCCTCCGGGCCGACCAGGGGCAGGCGCACGCGCGGGCTCGAGATGCGACCGAGTCCGTGCAGGATGTATTTCACCGCGACCGTGCCCGGCACGTGGGTCATCGCCGCGCGCACGAGCGGCTCGAGGCGCTTGTGCTCGGCGGTGGCCGTCTTGAGGTCGCCGCGGTTCACGGCATCCACGATCGTGCGATACGGCGCGGCGGCGATGTTCGCGGTGACGCCGATGAGGCCGGTGGCGCCGATCGACAGGTGCGGCAGCACGTTCGAGTCGTCGCCGGAGAAGTACATGAGGTCGGTCTGGTTGAGCACGCGGCTGACCTCGCTGAAGTCGCCCTTGGCGTCCTTGACGGCGAGGATGTTCGGGTGCTTGGCCAGGCGCAGGATCGTCTCGTACTTGATCGGCACACCGGTGCGGCCCGGGATGTCGTACAGGATGACCGGCAGGTCGGTGGCGTCGGCGACGAGGCGGAAGTGCGTGAGGATGCCCGCCTGCGTCGGCTTGTTGTAGTACGGCGTGACGATCATGATGCCGTCGGCGCCGGCCTTCTCGCTGGCCTTGTACAGCTCGATCGCGTGCGCGGTCTCGTTCGACCCGCCGCCGGTGATGATCTTGGCGCGGCCGCCCGCGACCGACTTGCCCACCTCGACGAGGCGCAGCTTCTCGGCATCGGTCAGGGTCGAGGTCTCACCGGTCGTGCCCGTGACGACCACGCCGTCGCAGCCGGCCGTGATGACGTCGTCGATGTGCTTCTCGACGGCGGGCCAGTCCACTTCGCCGTCGGCCGTCATCGGCGTGACGAGCGCGACCAGCACCTGTCCGAAGGGATTGCCCGAGTGTGTCATGCTCTCCAGGCTATCGGGAACGAGCGGCAGCCGGCGTCAGCGTTCCAGCCGCAGGAACCGGTAGCGGATGCCGGAGCGCGAGGTCAGCCAGCCGTCCGCAGGCTCTTCGGACACGACGCGCCAGCCCGCGATGTCGGGCGCCGTCGTGTCGCCGGCGACGGCGACGTCGAGCTCGGTCACCTCGAGCCGGTCGGCACGGGCGATCGCGGCGCGGAAGATCTGTCCGCCGCCGATCACCCACACCCATTCCGGGCCGCCGGCGGCGGCGAGCGCGATCCCGTCGTCGAGGCCGCGCACGATCTCGGCCCCGTCGCCGAGGTCGTCGTGCGACGTGACGACGATGTTGCGGCGCCCGGGCAGCGGGCGGAAGCGGTCCGGGAACGACTCCCACGTGCGCCGCCCCATGACCACGGGCGAACCGAGCGTCAGCGCTTTGAAGTGGGCGAGGTCTTCGGGGACGTGCCACGGCATCCCGCCCTGGGCGCCGATGACGCCGTCGCGCGCCTGCGCCCAGATGAGACCGATGCGGGTCATACCGCGACCGCGGCACGGATCGCGGGATGGTGCCGGTAGCCCTCGACGATGAAGTCCTCGTAGGCGTAGTCGAAGATCGAGGCGGGCGTGCGCGCGAAGCGCAGCGTCGGCGCCGGGTAGGGCTCGCGTGTCAGCTGCTCGGCCACCTGCTCACGATGGTTGTCGTAGATATGGCAGTCGCCGCCCGTCCACACGAAATCCCCCGGCTCGAGCCCGGTCTGCTGCGCGATCATCATCGTCAGCAGCGCGTACGACGCGATGTTGAACGGGACCCCGAGGAAGAGGTCGGCGCTGCGCTGGTAGAGCTGGCACGACAGCCGGCCGTCGGCGACGTAGAACTGGAAGAGCGCGTGGCAGGGCGCCAGCGCCATGTCGGGGATGTCGGCCGGGTTCCACGCCGACACGATCAGTCGCCGGGAGTCGGGGTTCTGCCGGATCTGCGCGATGACGTCGCCGATCTGGTCGATGTGCCCGCCGCGCGGGTCCGGCCATGAGCGCCACTGCACGCCGTAGACCGGGCCGAGCTCGCCGGCGGCATCCGCCCATTCGTCCCAGATGGTGACCCCGTTCTCGCGCAGCCAGCCCACGTTGGACTCGCCGCGCAGGAACCACAGCAGCTCGTACGCGATCGACTTGAAGTGCACGCGCTTGGTGGTGACGAGCGGGAAGCCGTCGGCAAGGTCGAAGCGGATCTGGCGGCCGAAGACGCTGGTGGTGCCGGTGCCCGTGCGATCGCTCTTGTGGGTTCCGTGGGTCAGCACATCGCGCAGCAGGTCTTCGTACGGGGTGGGGATGCTCACGGGAACCACGATACCGAGGGGGTCGGACACCGGCTCCGCGAAAGAACCTGCTGAATATGTCACCCTCATCGCGTTATTCTGTTCTGTCATGGGTCTGTTCGTCGCGTGCATGCTGCTTGCCGCGTGCGTTCTCGCCGCTGTGATCGGCGGATTCGCCCTCATCTGGTACCGAAACAGGTTCGCTCCGCCCCCGCTCGGCGACGAGGTCGTCGAACCTCACCGGCTGGGGGCCGAGGCGCTCGGCGCGCAGGCCACGCTGCTGCAGTTCAGCACCCGTACCTGCACGCGCTGCCCGGGTGTGCATCGCACCCTCGCGGATGTCGCGCGCAGCCGTTCGGGCGTCGTCCACCTCGACGTCGACCTCACGCACCGGCCCGACATCGCCCGGCATTTCCGGGTGCTGCAGACGCCGACGACCCTGGTGCTGGACCGGCACGGCGTCGTGCAGACGCGGTTCGGCGGCATCCCCGGGCGCCACGTCGTCGAGCTCGAGCTCAGCCGCGTCGCGTCCCAGTCGGACGCGGAATAACTGCTCGGACGTCCTGACGTTAGGCTGGCCTCGGCGCATTCGCGTCGCATCGACCCGCGCGCCTGCACCCGGGCGTCGCTCCACCCATCCACCCCGGAGGAATCCATGAGTGTCACCAGCGAAGCCACCGCCACCTGGAGTGGCAGCCTCGTCGAGGGCTCGGGCGAGTTCGCGCTCGAGAGCTCGAACCAGGGCCCGTTCCCGATCAACTGGAAGGCCCGCAGCGAGGGCTCGACGTCGGTCACCACCCCCGAGGAGCTCATCGCGGCCGCGCACGCCTCGTGCTACAACATGGCGTTCTCGAACGCTCTGGCCGAGAACGGAACCCCGCCGCAGAAGCTCGAGACGACCGCGTCCGTCACCTTCATCCCCGGCACCGGCATCACCGGCAGCCACCTCAACGTCAACGCCGAGATCGCGGGTCTGTCGGCCGAGGACTTCAACCGCCTCGCCGAGGAGGCCAAGGCCGGATGCCCCGTCTCGGCGGCGCTCGCGGGCATCGAGATCACCATCGAGGCGACGCTCGCCTGAGCTCAGCCGTCGGAGTCGAGGCCGTTCCCCGCGCGGGGACGGCCTCTTCTCGTCTCAGGCTGCCGGAGCGGTGTGCTCGAGCCGGATGGCCGTGCGCACGGCCTCGCGGGCGCGGCGACGGTCTCCGGCGGCGTCGTAGGCGAGACCGAGCCGGTACCAGGCGCGCCAGTCGTCGGGGTGCGCCTGCACGTCGTCGCGATAGCGCGGGAAGACGGCTTCGGCATCCGCGCGCATGACGCGTCCGCTCTCGCGAACCTCGACCTCGTCGGCCGGCAGTCCGCCTTCGGCCTCCAGCCGCCGCCCGACCTTCTCCGCGCGGAAGCCGAACCACAGCTCGCGACCGACGGCCCAGCCCGCGACCAGCGGCAGGATGAGCAGAGCGACGCCCATGGCGATCGCGAGGCCGGTGCCGGTGCGAAGCAGAGCGACGCCCCAGTTGACCGCGATGATCAGGTACAGCACGAGCGCGACGGACATCACCGCGACCCCGATCCGGGTGCTCATGCGCGGGGCGCCCCGATGCCGATGTCGATGACGCTGTCGAGTCCGACCACGACGCCCTGCACGGACAGCGCGTGCTGCAGCGCGAGACGGATGCCGGGCGCGTAGGCCTGGGCCGGCTCGACGGTGTCGTGCACGATCGACAGCGACTCCCCCGCGCCGGACAGGATCACCTCCTGCTTCGCGACCACACCGGGGCGGCGCAGCGAGTGCACGGGGACGCTGGCGACCTGCTGGCCGCGGGCCCGCTGGTCGGCGAACGGCGCGTCGACCGGACCCTGCTCGGTGCGCGCTGCGGCGATCAGCTCGGCGGTGCGCACCGCCGTGCCGCTCGGCGAGTCGATCTTGGTGTCGCGGTGCGCCTCGATGATCTCCACGGAGTCGAAGAAGGGCGCGGCGGCGGCGGCGAGCGCAGAGCCCAGCACGGAGCCCAGCGAGAAGTTCGGCACGAACATGACACCGCTCTCGGCCGCATCGGCGAGGGGCCGGATCGCGGCGATCCGCTCCGCCGACCAGCCGGACGTGCCGACCACGACCGGGACGCGCTGCGCGATCGCCGCGCGCACCACTTCACTCGACACGGCGGGGGTCGTCGCGTCGATCACGAGGTCGGCTCCCCCGATGCCGGAGAGAGCATCGCGCGAACCCAGCCGGGCGACGAGCTCGAATCCCTCGGTGGCCCGCACGACATCGCAGATGATCCCCCCGAGCTTGCCGGAAGCACCCACCACAGCCACGCGCGTCGTCATGGTTCCAGCCTATCCGGGCCGCCGACACCGGCCGGTTGTACGGTGGGCGGATGGCATCCCTCCGTCCGTCCTCCGTCGACGCCGCCGACGCGCACGTTCTGCTCGAGGAGTACTTCCGCTCCCGCGAGATCGGCTTCGCGCACCAGGGAGTGGAGTACGCGATCCACTTCCCGGATGCCGGTGCGTTCGAGCCGCCCGCGGGCGTCTTCCTCGTGCTCGACGACGGCGACGCACCCAGCGGATGCGGCGGCATCCGGCGCCTCCCGGACGGGCCGGCCGGCATCCGGTACGAGGTGAAGCACCTGTACGTGCGCGAGACCGGTCGCGGCCGCGGCTGGGGCCGGATGCTGCTGGACGCCCTCGAGTCCTACGCCCGTGGCTGGGGCGCCGCCGAGCTCGTGCTCGACACCCACCACTCCCTCGAGGCCGCCGCCGGCCTGTACCTGTCGAGCGGGTTCACCGCGGTCGACCGGTACAACGACAACCCGAACGCGACCCGCTGGTACGCCAAGCCGCTCGCGTGACCAGCCTCAGACCGGGGGGACCTCGGGCAGACCGGTGCGCAGCTCGAAGGGCAGGTGGGCGAGGTCGTTGTGCGTCACCAGGCTCCACGGGCGGCCTTGGCGCTGGGAGATGATCGTGAGGCCGCAATGGGCCTGGTTGAGGGTCATCCAGCGCCAGTCCGGGGCCCCCAGCACCTCACGGACGAACCAGCCGATCACGAAGTTGTGGGTGATCAGCAGCTCGTGCACGTCGCCGGGCTTGCGCACCAGGAACTCGCTCGTGGCATCCGCCATCTGCGCGGTGCCGGCCTCGATCTCGGCGTCGGTCACCGAGCCGAAGAACGACTCGAAGACCGCGGGAGTCTCCGGGGTCATGCCGGTCGGCACGCAGTCGAACAGCAGGGCGCTCGCCTGCGGCTCGATCGACGGCAGCCGCTCCGCCACGGCGTGCGCGGTCTGCGCGGCCCGCTCGAGCGGTGAATGCCACACGGCATCCAGCGGCACACCGGAGAGCCGGTCGGCCAGCAGCTCGGCCTGACGCCGCCCGCGCGCGGACAGATGACCGTCGGCGAGGCCGTGCTCGGCATCCTGATGCTCGCCATGACGCACGAGATAGATGTAGTGCGTCATGTGTGCTTCCTCCCAGGTGCCGGTGCCCGCGCGGACACACGGTCACCCACCCTACGTCACAGAGCCGAGGTCATTCGGCCGCGCGGGCGATCTCGGCGAGCTGAGCCCGGCTGAGGTGCACGCCCACTCCCTGCACGACCTCATCGACCTGCTGAGCCCCCACCGCGTCGACGATCGAGGCCACGATGAGGCGCTGCGCGAGCAGCCAGGCGACCGCCACGGCGCTCTCCGAGACGCCCAGCGCTGCGCCGACCGACGCGAGCGCGCGCTGCAGGCGCACAGCACGTCGCTGCGGCGACTGCGTCCACTGGGAGGGGCGCACCGCCCGGGCGACGAACTGGGCCGCGGACGGCGCGTCTGCGGCCAGCAGCGGGCGCTCCACGGAATGGGATGCCGTCACGGCGATGCCCTGGGCGCCTGCGACGAGCCGCAGGTCGCCGTCCAGGCCGGCGCGGCGCACGACGCTGTACGGCGCGTCGAGCACGGTGAACCGGGGATAGCCGGCGGACGCGAGGATGCGCGCCTCGACCAGCTGCTCGGCGCTGAAGCGGTAGGCGGCGAGCGCGCGCACCTTGCCGGAGCCGATGAGCCACTCCGCCGTCGCGAGGGTGTCGTCGACGGCGGCCGGCTCTCCGGTGCCGTCGAGGTAGAGCACATCGATGCGATCGGTGCCGAGACGCGTGAGGGATGCCTCGACGGAGCGGACCAGGTTGACCGGGCCCAGCCCGGGGTTGTCGGGGTGGCCGCCGACGCGCGCGGCCAGCACGATGTCGTCGCGCAGACCGCGCGTGCTCAGCCACTGGCCGACCATCTGCTCGCTGCGGCCCGCATTCCAGCTGTCGGCCGCGTAGATCGCGTTGCCTCCGCGCGACACGTAGGCGTCCATGGTCTCGTCGGCGCCGTGCTGCGCGACCGGACCGCCGAACGCGCGACCGCCGAGGATGAGCGGGAAGATGTCGAACCCGGTCTCGCCGAGCGGGACGCGGATGCCGCTGCCGACGGCCGGTCCCTGCACGGGGATCGGCGCGGACGGATGCGTCGGCAGCGCCTGCGTGGCGGCCTCACGGGCGCTGCGGCGGGTGGCGGGCACGACCGAAGACGACGTCTGCTGACCGACGTTGTGGTTCGACATGGTCACCCCCGCGAGCATCCGGTTTGCCTGAGTTGCCGCGACCGGCGCCCCCCGGCGCTTGTTATCGAGGCTATGCGACGCCACCCGGGAATCCGCGCCGGAACGCGGCGTTCCGGCGAACAATTCCATAACTTTTGCGTCACACTCCCAGGGAGAGCGCTCCTGTCGCGTCTGATACGGCCCGGGGACGCCGGATGCCCGCCCCCGGTCGGGGACGGGCATCCGTTCGAGCGCGCGGCTTACTCCGCGACGGCGACCTCGACCTCGGCGGTCTCTTCGGTCACCGGCTCGAGCGACAGCTTTCCGCGGTCGTCGACCTTGCCGATGCGCACGAGCAGCTTCTGGCCGACCGAGAGCACGTCGTCGACGTTCTCGACCCGCTTGCCGCCGGTGAGCTTGCGCACCTCGCTGATGTGCAGCAGACCGTCCCTGCCCGGCATCAGCGACACGAAGGCGCCGAAGGCGGCGATCTTCACGACGGTGCCGAGGAACTGCTCGCCGACCTCCGGGTTGTGCGGGTTGGCGATCGCGTTCACCTGGGCGCGCGCGGCCTCGGCCGACGGGCCGTCCACGGCGCCGATGTAGACGGTGCCGTCCTCCTCGATGGAGATGTCGGCGCCGGTCTCGTCCTGGATCGCGTTGATCGTCTTGCCCTTCGGGCCGATCAGCTCGCCGATCTTGTCGACCGGGATCTGCACGCTGATGACGCGCGGCGCGGTCGGCGCCATCTCGTCAGGCGAGTCGATCGCGCTCGTCAGCACGTTCAGGATCGTGATGCGGGCCTCGTGCGCCTGCTTCAGAGCAGCCGACAGCACCGACGACGGGATGCCGTCGAGCTTGGTGTCGAGCTGGATCGCGGTGACGAACTCGCTCGTGCCGGCGACCTTGAAGTCCATGTCGCCGAGGGCGTCCTCGGCTCCCAGGATGTCGGTCAGCGCGGCGTACCGGGTCTGGCCGTCGACCTCGTCCGAGACGAGGCCCATCGCGATGCCGGCGACGGCGGCGCGCAGCGGCACACCCGCGTTCAGCAGCGACAGGGTCGACGCGCACACCGAGCCCATCGACGTGGAGCCGTTGGAGCTGAGCGCCTCGGACACCTGACGGATCGCGTACGGGAACTCCTCGCGCGCGGGCAGCACCGGCACGAGCGCGCGCTCGGCCAGGAAGCCGTGGCCGATCTCGCGCCGCTTCGGCGAGCCCACCCGACCGGTCTCACCGGTCGAATACGGCGGGAAGTTGTAGTGGTGCAGGTAGCGCTTGTGCGTGACCGGCGACAGCGAGTCGATCTGCTGCTCCATCTTGAGCATGTTCAGCGTGGTGACACCCAGGATCTGGGTCTCGCCGCGCTGGAAGATCGCCGAGCCGTGGGCACGCGGGATGACCTGCACCTCGGCGTCCAGCGGACGGATGTCCGCCAGGCCCCGGCCGTCGATGCGCACGCCGTCGGCGAGGATGCGTCCGCGGACGATCTTCTTGGTGACCGACTTGTACGCCCCCGAGACCTCGGCGTTCGCGGATGCCGGGAGCTCCCCCGCCTCGACGGCGGCGGCGACCTCGGCCTTGACGCGGTCCTTGACCGCGTCGTCGGCGTTCTGACGCTCGATCTTGTCGGCGATCTGGTAGACGCCCACGAGCTCGTCGTAGACGCGACCGGCGACGAAGTCGTAGGTCTGCTGCGCGTAAGGCGGGAACACCGGGTAGGGCTGGATCTCCTTGGCGGCGACGTTCGCCATCGCGGTCTGCGCGGCGACGAGCTCCTTGATGAAGGGCTTCGCGGCCTCGAGACCCTGCGCGACGACCTCTTCCGAGGGCTTCGTGGCGCCGGCCTTGATGAGGTTCCAGCTGTTCTCGGTGGCCTCGGCCTCGACCATCATGATCGCGACTTCGCCGTCGGGCAGCACGCGGCCCGCGACCATGAGGTCGAACACGGCGTCCTCGAGGAGCTTCGCGTTCGGGAACGCGACCCACTGGTCGGCGTGCTCACCGTGACCCGGGACGAGCGCGAGGCGCACGCCGGCGATCGGACCCGAGAACGGCAGACCCGAGATCTGGGTGGATGCCGACGCGGCGTTGATCGCGAGCGCGTCGTAGAACTCGCCCGGCGCGATCGAGAGGACGGTGACGACGATCTGCACCTCGTTGCGCAGGCCCTCGACGAACGAGGGACGCAGCGGGCGGTCGATGAGACGGCACACGAGGATCGCCTCGGTCGACGGACGGCCTTCGCGGCGGAAGAACGAGCCGGGGATCTTGCCCGCGGCGTACGAGCGCTCTTCGACGTCGACGGTCAGCGGGAAGAAGTCGAAGCCTTCACGGGGGCTCTTGCCGGCGCTGGTGGCCGACAGCAGCATGGTTTCGCCGTCCAGGTAGGCGGCGACCGCACCCTGCGCCTGCTGGGCGAGGCGTCCGGTCTCGAACCGGACTGTGCGGGTGCCGAAGCGTCCATTGTCGAGGACGGCTTCAGCAGCGGTGATTTCCGGACCTTCCAAGAGGTCCCTCCTTCTTTGTTTAGGCTCGCACCGTCCGTATGACGGGCGAGCATGCCAGAGACCGCGGGCATCCGAGAGCCGCGCACCTGCGCGAGCATGACGCACTGCGGTCGCGTCCACCCTATCAGCGGGTTCCTGACCGGAGCCGGCGCGGGTGCATCCGGTCATCGACAAACCGGACCGATCGGCATAGCCTTGAGCGCATGCGCCTCACGCGCAACTCACGCCTCATACGTCACATCAGCATCAGCGCGGTCGCGATCGTGCTGGTGGGATGGGTCGTCCCCGCCGCGGTCGCCGCGGACGGGCCGGCGCCGTCTGCACCCGGCTATCCGACGTGGTCCGACGTCCAGCACGCCCGGCACAGCGTCGCGGCGACCGATGCCGAGGTGGCCGTCGTCAGGGCGGCGCTCGACCGCGCGCAGCAGGCATCCGCAGCCGCCACGGCGACCGCCTATCAGGCGGCGCAGGCGGCCCAGGTCGCCGATGACGCCCTCGCCGCCGCGACGACACGGGCCGACGCCCTCGAGCAGCAGGCGAACGCCGCGGCGTCCCGCGCCGGCAAGGCCAAGGGTGCGGTCGGAGACCTCGCTGCGGTTCTCTTGCGGGCCAGCGGATCGGGCGAGCTCATGACCATCGCGACCTCATCACATCCCGGCGAGCTGCTCGCGCGGCTCGGCGTGCTGCAGGACGTGACCCGCAGCTGGAACGACACCGCGCGGGCAGCGGTGCTCGCCATGGCGACGGCGGCATCCCTGCGCGACCAGGCCGACCGCGCCCAGACGGCCCGCGCGAAGCTGGCGAAAACCGCGGATGCCGCCTCCGCCACCGCCCGGGCGGACGCGCAGGCGGCGCAGACCGCCGTCGCGCAGGCCCAGGCGCACACGGAGACCCTGTACGCGCAGCTCGCCGTGCTGCGGCACACGAGCGCCGCCGTCGAGCGCAAGTACGAGATCGGCGTGCGCGTCGCGGCGCAGGCGGCCGCGGAGCGACGCGCCCGCGAGCGGGCCGCGGCCGCTGCGGCGGCCCGGCGCGCCGCCCGCCATCACCACAGCGGATACCCCTCGTCCTACGGCGTGGTGGTGGATCCCGCCGGCGCCCAGGCGTATGCCAGCCGCGCGATCGGCGCGTACCGCTGGGGCTCGGTCCAGTTCGGATGCCTCATCGACCTGTGGAACATGGAATCCGGATGGCGCGCGGACGCCACCAACCCGTCCAGCGGCGCCTACGGCATCCCGCAGGCGCTCCCGGCGGACAAGCTCGCCGCGGCCGGCCCGGACTGGCGCACCAACGGCGACACGCAGATCGACTGGGGCCTCGCCTACATCTCACAGAGCTACGGAACGCCGTGCGGCGCGTGGAACCACGAGATGAGCGTCTACCCGCACTGGTACTGACCCGGGTGCCGGCCCCGCGCCGTAGGCTGGTGCGATGAGCAGCGACGAAGAAGCCACTGACACCGCCGTGTCCGACGATGTGAAGCGCAAGTTCAAAGAAGCGCTCGAGAAGAAGAACGCCCAGAAGCACGGCGGCGAGTCCCACCTGGACGCCAATTCCGCCATCACGGGTCCGCACGGCGCCGCCGGCAACAAGCGCACGTTCCGGCGCAAGGCGGGCGGATGACGACGATCGCGATCCCCGCCCGGCTGTCGGACGGGTCGGCCGACGCGCGCATCGACGAGGCCAACCGCATCTTCGCGGACGTGGTGCACCTCGCCGAGGCGGCCGGCCTCGAGGTCGAGGTCGTCCAGACGTGGGATGCGGCATCCTTCGACGCGACCCGCTACGCCGGGCTGATCCTTCCCGGCGGCGGCGACATCGACCCCGCACAGTACGGCGGCGAGCCCTCCGAGGCGCTCTACGACGTGAACCCGGTGCAGGACGAACTCGATTTCGGCATCGCGCGGGCGGCGCTGGACGCCGGCATCCCGGTGCTCGGCATCTGCCGTGGCCTGCAGGTGCTCAACGTCATCCACGGCGGCACCCTCGTCGAGGACCTGCCCGAGACCGACGTGGAGCACGGGGAGGGACCGGCGGCCGGCGCCGACGGCATCTCGTGGGCGTGGCATCCGGTCGCTCTCCAGGCGGACTCCGCCCTGGCCGAGGCCGTGGGTGCCGACCGGATGCCGGTGGCCAGCGGTCACCACCAGGGCATCGGCGCGCTCGGCGACGGGCTGGTGGCGACCGCAGTGGCCGACGACGGCCTGGTCGAGGCGTTCGAGCGGCCCGACCGCTCGGTGATCGCAGTGCAGTGGCATCCCGAAGCGCTCGGCACTCCTCCGGAGCTCGCTGCCGCGCCGTTCACGGCTTTCGCCGCCCGGGTCCGGGCGACGCAGCCGGCCTGACCCGGACCGGTCAGCCGCCCAGCAGGTCGCGGAACGACCGGCCGTCCTGGGCGTAGGTGTCGGGGTCGTACGGGTCGAGCGCGGAGACCTGCGTGCGGCCGGCGACGGCGTCGGCGAGTTCCCGGGCCCCCTTGGCGACGCGCGCGGCGAGCGGCGCGACGTCGTCGCCGCCGCCCGACCAGTCCTCGGAGGCCGCGAACACCCCGGTCGAGACCGTGTCGGCGTGGAGGTACGCGAACAGCGGCCGGATGGCGTAATCGATCGCGAGCGAGTGCCGCGCGGTTCCGGCGTTCGCGCCGATGAGCACCGGCTTGCCGATCAGGGAGTCCTTGTCGAGCACGTCGATGAACGACTTGAACAGCCCCGAGTAGCTCGTCGAGAAGATCGGCGTCACCACGATGACGGCGTCCGCCGACACCACGGCGTTGATGACCGACTCGAGGGCGGGCGGCGCGAACCCGGTGAGCAGGTTGTTCGTGATGTCGTGGGCGACGTCCCGCAACTCGAAGGAGTCGACGGATGCCTGGATGCCGCGCGCAGCCAGTTCGGCGACGGTGGCGGCCGCCATGCGGTCGGCCAGCATGCGGGTCGAGGACGGCGCCGACAGCCCCGCGGAGATCACCGCGATACGACGTGAGGAAGCATTCATCGTTTCGTCTCCTTTTCGCTCGCTCAGCGACCTGCGGAGGTGCCGAGTCCGAACGCGGCACCGGCGGGTGCCGGGGTGTCCTGGTAGGGGCCGCCCGCAGTGAGGTTGTCGCCGCGGTTGGCGCCCGGGGTGGGCTGGCGGACGGGTCCGTCGCCGTACTTCGCCTGCACGAGGCTCGCGTGGGTCGGGGCGTCCGGGACGTCCGCCGGACGGCCCTTCGCGAGTTCGCGACGCAGCACCGGGACCACCTCGCCGCCGAGCAGGTCGAGCTGCTCGAGCACGGTCTTCAGCGGCAGGCCGGCGTGGTCCATGAGGAACAGCTGACGCTGGTAGTCGCCGAACGTGTCGCGCATGGCGGCGTAGCGGTCGATGACCTGCTGGGGGGAGCCGACGGTGAGCGGGGTCATCTCGCTGAAGTCCTCGAGCGAGGGGCCGTGGCCGTACACCGGCGCATTGTCGAAGTACGGACGGAACTCGTTCACGGCATCCTGCGAGTTCGGGCGGATGAACGCCTGCCCGCCGAGGCCCACGATCGCCTGCTCGGGGGTTCCGTGGCCGTAGTGCGCGAAGCGCTGGCGGTACAGGTGGATGAGCCGCTGGAAGTGGTCCTGGGGCCAGAAGATGTTGTTCGCGAAGAAGCCGTCGCCGTAGTAGGCGGCCTGCTCGGCGATCTCGGGCGTGCGGATCGAGCCGTGCCAGACGAACGGGGGCACGTCGTCGAGGGGGCGCGGAGTGGACGTGAAGCCCTGCAGCGGGGTGCGGAACTTGCCGTCCCAGTCGACGACGTCCTCGTGCCACAGCTTGTGCAGGAGCGCGTAGTTCTCCACGGCGAGCGGGAGGCCCTGCCGGATGTCCTTGCCGAACCACGGGTAGACCGGGCCGGTGTTGCCGCGGCCGAGCATGAGGTCGGCGCGACCGCCGGACACGTGCTGCAGCATCGCGAAGTCCTCGGCGATCTTCACCGGGTCGTTCGTCGTGATGAGCGTCGTCGAGGTCGAGAGGATGATGCGCTCGGTCTGTCCGGCGATGGCCGCGAGAGTGGTCGAGGGCGAGGACGACCAGAACGGCGGGTTGTGGTGCTCGCCGACGGCGAAGACGTCCAGCCCGACCTCTTCGGCGTGCTTGGCGATGGTCAGCGTGCTCTTGATGCGCTCGGCCTCGCTCGGGGTGTGGCCCGTCGTCGGGTCCTGCGTGATGTCGCTCACCGTGAAGATGCCGAACTGCATTCCCGACCAGGTGGTGCTCTCGCTCACGATCGCCTTCCGATTCCCGGATGCCTGACGGCATCCGATCTATTCAAGTGGATACATATCGTTCAACGCACGCACGCCGAGACTATTCCCACGCTGTTCGATCGGATCGGGACAGGCGGCCGGTCACCTCACGTGAACAGGCCGGAGCCGACGTAGGAACCCTGCTTCGGGCCGGGCGGCACGGCGAAGATCGCGGAGCCGACATGCACGAGGTACTCGCTCATCAGGTCCGTCGCGAGGGCGCGCTGGATGCCGATGAACTGGTCGGGCCGGCGCTGATACGACAGGAAGAACAGACCCGCGGACAGCTGGCCGAGGTCGTCGTTGCCGTCAACGAAGTTGTAGCCGCGGCGCAGGATCCGCACACCGCGATGGAAGTCGGGATGCGCGAGCCGCACATGGGAGTGCGAATCGATCGCCGGATCGGCGCCGGCGCCCGCCTTGTGGAAGTCGGGCTCGGTGAACTCGCCGCCGCCGGACAGCGGCGCCCCCTCCCCCTTGTTCCGGCCGATCGTGCGCTCCTGCTCGGCGAGCCGCAGGCGGTCCCACACCTCGATCGTCATGCGGATCTTGCGGGCGACGAGATACGAGCCGCCGGAGAGCCAGCCCGGGGCATCCGAATCCGCCACCCAGACGTCCTTCTTCAGCGCGTCGGCGTCGTCGGCGAGGATGTTGGCCGTGCCGTCCTTGAAGCCGAAGAGGTTGCGCGGCGTGGACTGGTCGACCGTCGTCTTCGAGGTGCGCCCGAACCCCAGCTGCGACCAGCGGATCTGGGCGCGCCCGAACGCGATGCGGCTGAGGTTGCGGATCGCGTGGACGGCGACCTGCGGGTCGTCCGCACAGGCCTGGATGCACAGGTCGCCGTACGACCCCATCGGGTCGAGCTGGTCGCCTACGAACCGGGGCAGCTGCGCGAGTTCGGCGGGTTTGCGCGCCGCCAGCCCGAACCGCTCGTCGAAGAGTCCCGGCCCGAATCCGAACGTGATCGTCAGCGCGGATGCCGGCAGCCCGAGGGCTTCGCCGGTGTCGTCCGGCGGCGCCTGCGGTGAGCCGTCGACGGCTCCGGAGGCGCTGACCTGCAGGCCCTGCGTCATGCGCGAGGCGGCGTACGACCAGTCCTTCAGCAGCGAGACCAGGTCGTCGCGCGTCGTGCCCTCCGCCAGGTCGTAGGCGGCGAAGTGGAGGTGCTCCTGCACGGGCGTCGTGATGCCGGCCTGGTGCTCCCCGTAGAACGGGTGCACCGTGCCGCTCGACGAGGAGGCGTTCGCGGAGCCGACGGACGCCCCGATCGCCGCGCCGGCGCCGCCGCCGACGACGAGCCCGCCGGCGCCCGCGCCGAGGAGCCCGAGCATCCCGCGCCGACTGAGACCGCCGCGGGGCTGCGCGTGCTCGGTGCCGGTCACGCGGCCACGGTCGAGGTGAGCTGGGACAGCGGCTCGGCCAGTGCGTTGAGCAGATCGGTGAGCCGGCGCTTGTCGTCGACGGTGAGTTTCGCGTAGGACACGTAGCCCGTGCCGGCGTCGCGGTACGTGGCCAGCTGTGCTTCCAGCGCGGCGTACGCCTTGTCGATGCGCGCGACCAGCGCCTTGCCCGTGGAGCCCGTCGAGGCGGCGAGGTCCTCGACGAGCGAGAAAGCCATCTTGGAGCCGTCGACGTTCGCGGCGAAGTCGGAGAGGTCGGTGTGCGACCACCAGTCCTCCTCACCGGTGATCTTGCTCTTGGCGACCTCGTCGAGCAGGCCGATGGCCCCGTTCGACAGCCCTGCGACACCGGCGGCTTCGAGCGAGGAGCGGAACTTCGCGCTGTGCACGTAGTCGTTGAGCGTCTTCACGTTCGCGATCAGGCCGTCGGCGTACTGCCGGCGCTCCGCCGTCGTCGAGGGCTTCCAGCCCTTCCACGCCGGGGTCTGCCCGTCCGAGTTCAGCGCCGACTTCGCGGGCACCCAGAGGTCCTTCTCGATGCGGTGGAAGCCGGTCCACG
>Ga0308170_10002205_pt1 | contig 17094 bp, 30 predicted proteins | sample PhyBR2_2_FD_202136 | JGI IMG/M metagenome (GOLD analysis project Ga0308170, IMG submission 202136) | Phyllosphere microbial communities from UC Gill Tract Community Farm, Albany, California, United States - DLSLSB.R2 | ecosystem: Host-associated > Plants > Phyllosphere > Unclassified | place... | reverse complement strand
AGCTTCCGCCCCGGCGGCCTGCGCCCAAGCTGGCCTGTCCATTCGCTTGCTTCTGGCTGCGGCTCGAGCGATTCGCGCTCGCTTTGCAAAGGTGCCTCGTACGCCCAACTCGGACGACGCTCGAGGATGGCCGGCCTGCCCTCGCTCCCACCGTTCAGCACCTTCCTCCGCGCCGACGACCATCCGCACGCCAGCCTCTCCGAGCCGCCTCCTCTTCCCTCCGTCTATGTCGTCCAGGACCGCATCATGGGCTTCAGCTACCGCCGCTTCGCCCTCACCACCACCACGCGCAGTCGAACCCGCACTTGCAGCCGGTCGGTGCGTTCATTCCTCCACCTCGCCTTTTGTCGACCGTCTCGAGCACGAGCTGACCTCCTCTCCACCTTCCCCTCTCAGAGCATGGAGTCTGGTCCGGCCCGAGTCACAGCCGCCCCGAGTCGCCTGCGCCTAGCTTCGAGCCCACCGACCCAGGTGCGTCCCACCCTTTCCCTCGCCGCTGCGCTTCCTCTCCCTGACAGCTCGCACGGGCGTACGCAGAACAGCGCATCGCGTCGAGGATCCAGACCGCTCTCGACGGGCTCAAGCTCGGCCGCATGGCCGCCAACCCTCGCAGCGCTGTCGTTCGGGATGTGCGCACGGTCCCCCTCGTCGTCTTGCAGACGCTCGAAGCTGACTCTTAGCGACGGCGCAGCTCGACGACTTTGGCATTCTGAGCGCCATAGAAAGCTTCGTTCGCTTCTTCGACGACTTGCTCATCGTCCCAGGCGTCAGGACGGGCCAGACCGCCCTTCTCTCTCGGCGCGTTCTCGTCGACCTGATGCTGCCTCGTCTCGGTGCGTCCTCGCCTCGACCTCAAGTTCTCCTCTCTACATACCTGACTCTCCTACCGCCTGCTCTGCGCGCAGCCGACGGCACCTTCTACTGCATCTCGCCGGCATACTGCGTCCCCGTCGTCCCTGAGAGCGGGCGGTGGGTCGCGCCGCCCTACCTCTACGGCACGGTCGCCCTGCACGACCTCAGCTCGATGCACAAGATCGCAGCGCCCGCCTTTATCCGCTGCCAGCGCCACAGCCATCCGGCCGCAGCTGCTCCCGAGGCGACGACCTGGCGGACCGGCGGCATGAACGACCAGCACGTCGCCGGCAGGATCGATACTCGCTGTCGTGCGTCTCGTTCTCTCTCCTCTCGGCAGCCGCGAGGCTCGAAAGCTGACCTCGGCTGTGCGCATTCTCGCCGACGCTCGCGCAGGAACTATGCCCGAGGTCGACCGCATCAAGCTCGCCGGACCCAGCGCAGCGAGAGCTCTGAACCCGTTCGGCAACGTCTTCATCGTTTGGCACGCCGACTCGCTCGACGTCCCGCACCCGCCGGCCGCCCCTCCACGCTCGATTCGCTACCACCTCGAAGTCGGCCACGCCGACGGGACCGTCACGCGCGCGACGGTCGGCTTTGACGGTCCGCTTGGCGAGCTCACGAGCAGCATCGTTGCTGGGGTGCGGCGTGAGTGTCGGATGCACAGCTACATGCCGCAGGCAAGGGAGGAGGGCGAGCAGGGTCGACAAGTCTTCGCACCGAGCGGCGAGTGGCGCTAGCAGACCTTGCAGTAGCTGATCCGGTCCTGCATCCTAGAAAGCTCGTCTGGACCTGCTCCAGTATCAAAAGAACGTCAAGCCGTGCGAGAGCCAGGCTGAGCGGTCGCCTGTGCACCGCCGTCGGCGAGCGGGAGCTCGACCGGTACACCTCGCTGCGGCGGGCCGACCGCTCAGCGGAACAGCGAGCGCTCCAGCGTGCTGTACGACACGTATTTCAGCCGAGCGACGAGCCGACGGCCTGAGAGCTCGAGCCTGAAGCAGGCTCGCGGCAAGTTGCGCTCGCTCGAGCATGGCAGTGACCGGGCGAGCCTGGTCATTCGCCGAAGAGCCCTCGAGCAGAGCGTGGAGCTATCTCAAACAGTGACGAGCAGTCGGTGCAGCGAGGTATGGTCGGAGCGCGAGCCGGAGCCGGTGTGGAGGAGGAGGAGGAGGATGAGGAGATGAAGCGAGCTCTCGCCCACCTCTCGCTCTGCTGCGCACCGACTGCGCGCGATGGCCTCCACGGGCCTCTACCGCGCTTACGCGGCCCTGCTTGTGGGCGCACTCGTGCCCATCGTCGCCGGCTCTCGCTCCAGTCTCGTCGTGCGTCGTCCTCACTCTCTCGCAAACCAGGAGAGCACTGCTGACCCATGATCCCGGTCTGCACCCTCTGCAGATGCCTAAGAGCGCCAAGCACAAGCTCCGAGCGCTGGAGAAGGCCAAGCAGAACGAGGGCGACCGCAAGGACGAGGAGGACGAGGACGAGGTCGTCGAGCGGATGACGGTACGCCGCCTTGTTCCTCCTGACGCCGCTGTACACTGCACAAGCTGACCCAAGACCTGTCGCCCGCAGCGAGAAGATGCTTACTTCTTCCCCGTCCTCGGTTCATGCGTCCTCCTCTTCCTCTTCCTCTGCTTCAAGTACCTCGACCCGGTCTGGCTCAACCGCCTCCTCGGCGGGTACCTCGCCATCATGGCCGTCGGCGGGCTCTCGAGGACCATGGTCAAGGTCGCGCGCACGACCATGGGCGAGACGAGGTACCGCTCGCTGTCCCAGGTGCGCCCCCTCACTCTCTTCGAGCCGTGCGAGGCGTGCGCCCTCTCAGTTGAGCGACGCATCGAGCTAACTCGTTCCTGCGCACACAGTGGAAGCTCATGCTCACAAAGGACAAGGAGGGTGCGTCCAGCAGCTTTCACTTCTTCCTCCCCGAGCAGCTCGTTGTGCTCATGCCGGCGCTGAGACGTCTCGGCGGTCGACGTGCTGACCCGATGGACTCTCGTGCAGAGTACACCAAGCTCTCGTTCAGGTCCATCTACCTCTACGCGGCACCACTCGCCGCCCTACTCTCGGCCGCTCAGATCTACTCCGGGCACTGGATCCTCTCGAACGTCGTCGCCCTCGCCTTCGCCTACAACGCCATCTCGCTCCTCTACCTCGACTCGTTCGGCACGGGCTCGATCCTCCTCGGCGGGCTCTTCTTCTACGACATCTGGTGCGTCCCCGCTCTCCCTTCCACCGCCTCGTGGTTCTCCCACCGCCTCGAGTTGAGCTGACCGGTCGCCGTACGTCGTCGCAGGTGGGTCTTCGGATCAAAGGCCGTGTTTGGAGCAAATGTCATGGTCGACGTCGCCAAGTCGTTCGAGGCGCCGATCAAGATCGTCTTCCCGAAGGACCTCGCCGCGGCGAGCGACTTTACGCTGCTCGGCCTTGGCGACATCGTCCTGCCCGGGTACGTCGTCTGCTCGAAGTCTTCCAGTGGAGGTACCTCGCTCGGCGGCGGTGATCTTCACTGACCCCATCCTGCGCAGCGTCTTCCTCGCCCTCGCTCTGCGCTTCGACTACCACCTCGCGCTCGAGCGCGCCGCCGTGCCCTTCAAGCCGCACGGTCAGCACTTCTCGAAGCCCTACTTCCACACGTGCTTCGTCGCTTATGTCCTCGGTCTGTCGAGCCGCTCTTCAAGCGCTCGTCGCTCGCGCTGACGCACGGCTTGCTCCTGCAGGTCTCGCCACCACGATCCTCGCCATGCACACCTTCCGGGCTGCACAGCCTGCCTTGCTCTACCTCTCGCCGGCGTGCATTGTCAGCGTCATGCTCTGCGCGCTCGTGCGAGGCGAGAGCGCCAAGCTGTGGGCCTATGTCGACGGCGAGGAGGAGGAGGCGAGCAAGCAGAAGGAGCAGTGAGCCTGGAGTTCTCGTCTCGCCTGCCATAGATGTTGCTGTGCAATAGATGCTACTGTGCACGTGCCCGAGCTCCGTGTAGCAAACTGAGCGAGGTCGCGTGTGTTTTGGCTGCCGGCCGGAGTTGCGCGCGACGAGGTGACGAGGACGAGGTGAACGTGCCTCGCTGTGGCTCTCACTCCCTCACCCCGCCTCAGGGAGCGCTGCACGCTGCACCAAGCTCTTATCGCCACGCCTTAGCAGACTCGAGGCCCGCCCGACAAGCTCCCAGCACCGTCCCCGCCTCGTCCACCTCCTCATCTCATCGACGACCTCTCCTCGCCTCGACTCTCGCGCCATGTCGCACCAGAAGCAGCCGTCGCAGCCGCAAGGACAAGGCAGTGGCCAGTTCTCCTTCCAGACCTACTTCCAGGAGCGCCAGGCGGACTTGCCGTTCCACCAGAAGCCCGAGACCAACTCGACCGCCCTCCGCATGGAGCGCAAGCCGTCTGACCTGGGCCCTGACGGTGAGCCCCTCATCCCATCACGCTCTTCTTGCTTCGGAGTGCACAGCGGCGTGCGAGCGGGCTCAGGATCGGCGAACGCTGACTCTGCTCCGGCTCCCTCCTCCCTCCCCGCAGGAACGCCCGCCCGAGAGGGTGTCGACGCCGACCTGCCAGCCTGGAAACGGCTGCCCGCCTAGTTCTACATCGTCGCCTGGATCGCAACGTCGTCGGCCGTCATCCTGCAGGTGCGCCCCCTCTCCCTCCTCCTCGAGCGGCCGGCCGACGAGCCGGCGAGGCTGTGCACGAGCTGGTGCTGATCCGCTGCATGGCTCGCCCGCTCGCAGAACAAGTACATCTTGTCCGACCTCGGCTTCAAGCACCCCGTCGCCCTCACGACGATCCACCTCTTGTTCCAGACGATCGCGACCCGCCTCCTGCGTCGGTACACCAACATGGTCGACAAGGCCAAGGAGCTCGAGGCGACGGGCGTCATGAATCGCGAGGCGTTCCTGCGCAAGATCGTCCCGGTCGGCTTCCTCTTTTCGGCGTCCCTCGTCCTCAGCAACTGGGTCTACCTCCGCCTGTCCGTCTCCTTCAGTGCGTCGCCCCTCCTCGCCGCGCTCTCTCCTCTCGAGCCCAAGCTGACTCTGTTCTTCTCCTCCCGCAGTTCAGATGATCAAGGTGAGCCCGCTCAACATGTCGAGCAGTCGAGCATGGGCGGCGGCCGCGCATGACGGCGGAGGAAGAGCTCTCGGCCTCCCTGGTCCGGCACGAAGCCTTTCAGCTGACGTGCTGACGACGGCCTTGTGCGCGCAGGCGTTTACGCCCGTCTCTGTGCTCCTCGTCTCGGCGGCGTTCGGCCTCAAGGAGCTCACGCGCAAGATTCTCTTCATCGTCTCGCTCATCTCGTTCGGCGTCGCCCTCGCGAGCTACGGCGAGCTCGACTTCGAGATCTGGGGCTTCCTCGTCCAGGTGCGTCGCTCTGCGCTTCTCGGCACGTTCGCCGAGCATGGAGCTGATGCCTGCCCTGCCTCGCCACAGGCCCTCGCCATCTGCATCGAGTCGTGCCGGCTCGTCCTCGTGCAGAAGCTGCTCCAGGGCTTTGGCCTCGACCCGATCGCGTCGCTCTACTACATGGCGCCCGTCTGCCTCGCCATCAACGCCGTTATCCTCTTGCCCGTCGAAGGCTTCCAGGTGTTCGAGGACGCCGTCAACCTCGTCGGCATTCCTTACCTCTTCTTCAAGTGAGTCGCTCTCGCCCTCTCTCTTTCTCGCCTTCCTCCCCTCCACCCTCCCTCCCTCCTTCTCGCGCCCTGCTTCCTGCATAGCCTGTCTCCTCTCGACCGACGCAGACCTTGGCCCTGACCCTTGCCGCTCCTGCAGCGCCTGCCTCACGTTCGCACTCAACCTCGCCTCGGTGTCGCTCATCGGCAAGGCGTCGGGCCTCGTTCTCACCCTCGCCGGCGTGCTCAAGGACGTGCGTCCGCTCTCTCGCCTCGTCTGCGTCCTCTCCACGTCGTCAAGCTGACTCGCCCCCTCCTCCCTGCGCGCAGATCCTCCTCATCGCCGGCTCGTGGGGCATTCTCGGGTCGACGATCACGGGCACGCAGATCCTTGGCTATGCAGTGGCTCTCGCCGCCTTGGTCTGGTTCAAGCAGCAGTAGACGGCGGCGGATTCCTCTCTGCCTGCGGGCCGCTCCTGCGCAACGGTTTCGTCCAGTGCCTCGGGCGAGGGGCAGGTGCATCGGCGTTCTCTTTATCCTCGAGCAGAGTGGCTTCTCACAAATGTGCAGCGTCGAGGAGAGAAGCTCGCTCAGGCCTGCGAGCGCGAGCTCCTCGACGAGGCGGCCCTCCACGCGCTCGAGAGCATCTGCCGCTCGAGGTCCGGGTGTCGCTGCCCGCTGCGAGCCGACAGAGATGGAGAGGCTGCGACAGGGTGCGATCTCGGAGCGAGAGCAGCCAGCGGAAGCCATGATCCGGCCGCAGATTCAGAGCCGCGGCGAGCTCTGCGTGCGGGGCCGACTCCGTCGCTTCTTCCTCCTCCCCTTCTCCACACTCGCTCTACAGCTCTCTTACACCGCATCAGCGAGCTCGCAGCCTTCAGCATGTGCGTCCTGCCCCTTCGCGCCCCGTGTTGTCGCCGTCAGCTCGCCCGCTCACCCATTGACCTCGCCCTCCGACCGCAGGATCAGCATCGACCTCGACCCAGCCACGGGCTTGCCCAGAGGGGCTAGCTCTGTGCCCTTCACCGTCGAGGACCACCCGGCTGGGCACAGCGGGCGCAGGCTCAAGGTCGCCATGAGTCCGTCGCGTAACCCTTTCCCTCCACTCTCGCTCGCCGGCGGAAGATGCTTCCTGCCCTGGGTCAACAGCTGACGGTCCTTCTCTTGCACGCACGCAGTCGGAGCCGGCTTCTCGGGCATCATTGCCGGCATCCGCATCGACCAGCGGCTCAAGAATGTCGACCTCGACATCTTGTGCGTCCCCCACCTGCGCCCGACCTCGCTCTGCGCTGACCAGCTCGCACCGCTCGCAGCGAGAAGAACCACGACGTCGGCGGCACCTGGCTCGAGAACAAGTGAGTCCCCTTCTCCCCTCTCGCTGTCGACGCCGCTGCGTGCCGGAGCTGACCCAGTCCCCTCTCTCTCCTTCTGTCGCAGCTACCCTGGACTGTGCTGCGATGTGCGTGCTGCTCGTGCGCGCCGACTCGTCACCGAAGCTGATCTCGAGCCCGCTCGCAGATTCCCGCCCACTGCTACAGCCTCACCTTCGAGCCCAATGTGCGTCGTGCTCTGCTCTCCCTCACTACGACAGCTCGAGGCGTTACTGATCCAGCTATGCGTCGCCCGCAGTATCGGTGGAGCCACTTTTACGCCGCCGGGCGCGAGATCCTCGCCTACCTCAAGCGCGTCGCCGCCACATACAAGCTCGAGCGCTTCCTCCGCTTCGGGCACAAGTTGACGGCGGCCCGGTGGAACGACGACAACAAGCAGTGGCACCTGTCGTTCGACCTCGTCGACGAGCAGGGCAACAAGCACGGCGAGGTCGACAAGGTGGCCGACGTCGTCATCCAGGGCATGGGCGGCCTGTCGCGGTGGGACTGGCCCGCCATCCCCGGCATCCACGACTACAAGGTGCGCGCTCGACCATCTCTGACCATCCTCGCGCCCTTCTCCTTCTCTCCTGCGCTCAACTCACGCTCGTGCCCGTCGCCCGCAGGGAACAAAGTACCACTCGGCGTCGTACCCGGTCGGGCCCGAGGCGGAAAAGGGCAAGACCGTAGCAGTCATCGGCTCTGTGCGTCCCTTCCTCTCACACCGTCATCCTCGCGCCTGCAGCTAGGTCTGCGAGCGTCGAGCGACCGAATCGGCGAGCGTCGACTGCAGAAAAGGTCGTGTCGCTGACCCATTCTCCCCCTCCGCCTTCACCGCACACAGGGCTCCTCCTCGATTCAGATCGTCCCCGCCCTGCAGCCGTACGCCAAGCGCGTCGACAATTTTGTCCGAGGCCAAGCCTGGATCGCCACGCCTTTTGCGTCGAGCGAGCTCCTCAAGCGCAGCCCGGACGCGAGCAACTACGCCTTCACCGAGGAGGAGAAGGACCGGTTCGAGCACGACGCCGAGTACTACAAGGAGTTCCGCAGCTCGATGGAGCGAGAGCTCAACGGCGTGCACGGCGTCACGCTCCAGGGCAGCGAGCTGCAGAACGGTGCCGTCGAGGCGTTCCGGGACCTCAGTGCGTCGGCCTCGTCCTCTGTCTTGCTCGGCGTCGAGGTTCCGCACCAGCCACCTCACTGACTCTGCACTCGCACCTCACAGTGCAGAAGAAGCTCGCTTCGAAGCCGCATATCGCCAAGGCGTTCATCCCCAACTTCGCCGTCGGCTGTCGGCGCTTGACGCCCGGACCGGGCTACCTCGAGGCGCTCGTCGAGCCCAACGTCGACTTCATCTCGACCGGCATCAAGCGCTTCACCGAGACGGGCATCGAGACGGTCGACGGCGAGCACCGCGAGTACGACACGATCGTCTGCGCGACCGGGTCCGTCGGCTTCTTCCCCTTGCTCTCGCTTGCGCCAACCTCTCCATCTCGGCTCGCTGACGCCCCGCCTTTTACAGGTTCGACACGACCTACACGCCGCGTGTGCCCATCAGTGCGTCCCTGTCCTCTTCGCCCTCCTCGCCCCCCTCCCTCCTCTTCCCCCTCTCGCCTTTCTCGGCTTCCCTCGCCTGCCGACCTCTCGCCTTGCCCCTCGCACGCTCTCCATTTCTCTTCGCCGTCTTCGAGTCGATGAACGCCTACATCGACGTGCGACATTTCGTCAGGGGTGGCCTGCTGACGACCGAGCGCTCGCAGTCGGCAGGAATGGCACCAACGTGCAGGACCTTTGGGGCGACAAGCACCCTTACCCTTCGCACTACCTCTCGATGGCGATCGGTCCCGACCACCCCAACTTTGTGCGTCCACCTCGACGGCTTCCTCCCTGCGTTCGAACACTGACGCTTGCCCCTCCTCGCGCTCGCAGTTCGTCGTCAACGGGCCCAACTCGTCCCTCGGCAGCGGCTCGCTCCTCGTTCTGTTCGAGAAGGAGATCGACTACATCGTCGAGGCGCTCGACAAGATGCTGCGCGAGAACGTCCTCTCAATGGCGGTCAAGCAGGAGGCGGTCGATGGTGCGTTCCCTTCCTTCCCTGCCGCTTCCTGTCGTGCTGCACTGAGGCTGACGCAGCCTCACTCGCTCGCAGACTGGATGGAATACACGCACGAGTACTTCAAGAAGACGGTCTTCTCGACCAAGTGCCGCAGCTGGTACAAGAAGGGCCTCGAAGGTGCGCACGCTCCTCCTCGTCCGCCTGCGCCTCATTCGCTCTCAACGCTGACTGGCTACACCTCACTCGCTCGCAGAGGGCCCTGTATGCGCGCTTTGGCCTGGCTCGGCGGGCCATGCGCTCGCCGTCATCTCGCACCCGAGGTGGGAGGACTTCACGTTCGAGGGCTCGAACCGCAACCGCTTCGGCTGGGTCGGCGACGGCTGGAGCCGTGAGGAGCTCGAGGGCGGCGACACGGTGCGTCTCACTGCTCGCTTCCATCCTCGCCTGCGTCGGGGACCTGTTTGCACCGTCGCCGCCGCGAGCGAGCTCGCTGACCTTGCTCCTCCTCCCTGCCCTCGTGCACCCTGCGCGCAGGCCTACTACCTCGACCAGATCGACCAGCCGCCCGTTCCGCAGTAGGGCGCTCGATCGCTAGGCCGTTCCTCGGGTGCGCGAGCCGGGCAGAAGGCCCGAGCGCGCTGGCCGGTCGAGAACGGGCGGGGAGGGTGTAGGGGGAGAACTGGTCCGTACCGCGTAGTCTGGTTAGTCGTCAAGTTGTCATTGCATACGTTGTCTTTCTGCAACTACGCTGGGCTCGACGGAAAGCGCGAATCGCTGTCGACGAGCGGGCGGGTGGGAGAGCTTGAGGAACTCGGCCGTGCCGTCCGGCCCGTCCGCCCTCGCGCGAGCAGCTCTCGGCGCGCTCTATCGCCCGCTCTCGCCTTTCCATCGACCTGTACGAGCTACTGCGATGTCCTACACCATCAAGGACGACTATAGGCTGTTCCTGGCGGGCTCAGAAGTCAAGGGCGAGGCCAACCAGTGCGTCCCCTCCTCCTCATCGCTCTCCCGCCCGGAGGCTCGCTCACACCTCGGCATCGTGCAGGATCCCCGTCGAGGACCCGTCCACGGGCACGACCATCGCCTACTGCGACGCCGCGAGCCCGGCTCAGGTCGCGCAAGCCATCGCGGCGGCGCAAGATGCGTTCGACTCGGGCGCGTGGAGCCGGCGGGCTCCTGCCGACCGGGCCGCAGTGGTGCGTGGGTCTCGCTGCCAATCTATAGAGGCTCAGCTGACTTGAAGATCCACCCCTGCAGATGTCCGACATCGCTCGCGCTTTCTCGAACAAGGTCCAGGACCTCGCCGTCCTCGAGAGCATGCAGACCGGCCGGTGCGTCGTGTCCCCTAGCTCATTTTCAGAGCTCTCAAGCTGACGTTGAGCCTCGCAGACCCTACCGCGAGATGTCGATCCAGCTCGGACGACTGCACGAGTGGTTCGAGTACGCCGGCGCGCTCGCTCGCACCGAGGAGGGGTCGACCCAGCCCGTCCGCGGCAGCTTGCTCAACTTCGTCAAGCGCGGGCCTCTCGGCGTGTGTGCCCTCATCTCGAGCTTCAACCATCCGCTCCTCATCTCGATCAAGAAGCTCGGTCCGTCCTGCTCCTCCTGCTTCCTCCCCCTCTTGCTCGCTGACTTTCGCCTTCGACGCAGCTTTCGCTCTCGCTGCCGGCAACTCAGGCACGTCACCAGCTCGCACGAGCTCCTGTATGAGCTAGAACCCTGACGATTTCGCCCGCTGCAGTCATCCTCAAGCCGTCGGAGCTTGCACCTCTGTCGGTTCTCGAGCTCGGCAAGATCGCGCAGTCGGCCGGCCGTGCGTCCTCTTTCTCTTTCTCATCATGTACTCGAGATGTGCGTAGCCTGTGCTGACGAGCTTTCGAGCTGCCAGTGCCCGACGGCGTCCTCAGCATCCTCCCCGGCCTCGGCGCGACGACCGGCGCTGCGCTCGTTTCGGACCCGAGGATCAAGAAGGTCGACCTCACCGGCGGGACGACTGCAGGGCGAGCCATCGGAGAGGTCGTCGGCAGGAACCTCGCGAGCTACACGGCCGAGCTCGGCGGCAAAGCGCCCATCGTCGTCTTCGGTCCGTCACCGTCTCGCTCCCTGTCGAGCAGCTCGCCCTCGAGCTGACGAGCATCCTTTTCTTTCGGCACAGATAACATCGACCTCGACGTCGCCGTCAACGGCGTCGCCTTTGCGTCCTTCATCGCAACCGGCCAGACCTGCGTCGCAGGTACGGCAGCTCCTCCCTCTCTCTCCAGCCTTTCGCCTTCAGCTCGTCTCGGCGCGCTCACACCTTTCCATGCACGCAGGTACCCGCATCATCGTCCACAAGTCGATCTTCGACTCGTTCGTCTCGCGCCTGTCGTCCAAGTGCGCCTCGATCGCTCGCCGCATCGGCTCGCCGTTCAACAAGGACTCGATGATGGGCCCTGTCATCTCGGCGCGGCAGCTCGACATTGTCGAGACGCTCGTAGAGAGCGCGAGGACTGACGGCGCGAGCATTGTCTGTGGAGGGAAGAGGCTCGAGGGTTCGTCGAGCCTGGACGGGCACGAGCTGTCGAGCGGGTGCGTCTCTTCCTCCTTTCCCTGGGCCGGTGCGTCGCCTTGTCGACGGCGACCTGACGCTCGACACCCCGCTCGCAGTTACTTCTACCCGCCGACCCTCATCGTCGGCACCGAGTCGGTCCCGGCGACCTCGCTGCGCATCTGGCGGGAGGAGGCGTTCGGGCCGGTGCTCGTTCTCGTCCCTTTCGAGACCGAGGCAGACGCCATCGCGCTCGCCAACGACTCGGAGTACGGCCTTGGTGCGTCCCCTTCTCGCTCAGAAGTTTGATGCGGTTGCAGCGCTGACCTCGTCCCGCTCGGTCCCCCTCTTCGCTCGCTCGCAGGCTCGGCCATCTGGACTCGCGACGGCGCTCAAGCCCTGCGCGTCTCTTCCGCCCTCGATCACGGTCTGTGCTGGGTCAACACGCACCACCGCAACGACCCGTCGTCGCCCTGGGGCGGGCTGAAGAACTCGGGCGTCGGGCGCGAGAACGGGCACGAGGCGTACCGCGCCTACACGCAAAGCAAGAGCGTCGTCATCAACTACGCGACCGAGGAGGAGAGCCGAGTCATGGACGAGTGCGTCGCCTTTCTCCCTCTCGTCGCGCTCTCGCACTCGCAGCGTGCTGAACCTCGTCACCGTCGCAGCTGGTTCCGGGAGGAGGATCGCGAGGTGCGGTACGGCTAGACGGTCTCGAGTGCGTGCAAGCTATTTTGTTTTCGTTCTCGACGAGCGAGTCAAAGAGAAAGAGAGCGAGAGAGAGAGCGAGAGCGAGAGAGCGAGAAAGCCCGAGCGAGCGTGGAAGGAGAGCTGCTCGCAAACGAGGAGGACGAGAAAGCGTCTGAGCGCTTCACGTCGAGCCGGCCTGCTCTCAAGAGCCGCACAGGTCAGCAGACGCGTAGCGCGCATCCTTTTCAGTCCCTCGAGCCATCTACAAAGGAAGCTGGGTCCATCTAGAGCGCCTTGAGGACGACGTCCGTCACCTCGTCGGTGCTCATCTTGCCGCCGAGGTCGGGCGTGACGTGGCCCGCACGGATCGCGCTGTCGACAGCGTCGTAGATCTTGGCCGCCGGCTCGACGTAGCCCATAAACTCGAGCATGAGGGCCGCCGAGCGGATCGACGCGATCGGGTTGGCGATGCACGGGACGCGGTCGGCGATGTCGGGCGCCGAGCCGTGGACGGGCTCACCTGCGGGTAAGAACGCGCTGCGTCAGTAGGAGAACAAGGTGTGAAAGCGAGAGGAGAGGGAGAGGGCGCACCCATGATGAACGAGTCGCCGACGTTGACCGAGGGGACGAGGCCGAGCGAGCCGACGAGAGCGGCGGCACCGTCACTGCGAGCGTGATGAACCAAGTCAGCACTCTTGTAGGACGAGTCGAGGTCTTCGAGACCGCAAAGCCGGACTGCCCGAAGCCGGAGCTGACAAAAGTAAGGCGAGGAAGGAGAGGGAGCTCACGAGACAATGTCGCCGTAGAGGTTGGGGCAGACGAGGGTCGAGAGCTTCTCCGGCTCGCGGAAGAGGCTGCGAGCGCAGAGAGGGGCCGTCAGGTCCAGGTGTAGAGGCGGGAGCGGAAGGAACAGGAGAGGTAGGGGAGCGACGCACCGGTACACGAGCGAGTCGACGATCTGCTCGTTGACCTCGACATTCGGGTACTCGGCCGCCACCTTGCGCACGCTCTCACGGAACAGGCCGTCGGTGACGCTCAGCACGTTCGACTTGTGCACGATCGTGACGGTCGGGCCGCCGGTCCAGCCGTAGGCGCTCGCCGCCGTGCCGCGCTGCTGCTTGACCTGGGCGGCTGCGAGCGCAATCTCGAACGCCATGCGGCCGATGCGGGTCGACGCGCGCTCCGAGATCTGGCGGGTCGCGCGAGCGACGCGGCCCTGAGGCGTGTCCTCGATCGTCTCTTGCTTGACGTACTGCGAGGGGAGGACGAGCGCGAGCGGGCGCAGCGTCAGCTCTCGAGAACGGAGACGAGAGCTCACGACGGAGAGCGAGAGAGAATGAGAGAGGAAGAGGACGCACGAGGCACTCGGTGTTCTCGCGCACGATGGTCATGTCGACCATGCGCGGGTCGTGACCCTCGACGCTCTTGACGGGGCGGACGTTGGCGTACAGGTCCATCTCCTTGCGGAGGGCGACGATGGGCGACGAGTAGCCGGCGACCTTGTGCGAGGGCGACGAGACGGCGCCGAACATGGCGGCCGTGCACTCGGACTTGAGCGTGTCGACCGTCTCCTTGGGGAGCGCCGTGCCCGTCTTCTGGAAGTGCTCGAAGCCGGCATCGAGGGCGACGAAGGTGGGCTTGGGGATGCCCGGGACGGCCTCGAGGACGCGCTGCGCCGCCTGTGAACGTGCAGAGAGCAGGAGTCAGCCCGTGGTGGAGCCGCCGCCGAGGGAAGAGCTGGAAGAAGGACGCACGGGGAGGACGTTGCGACCGATGCCGTCGCCGGCGATCATGCCGATGCGGAGGGTCTTGGCAGACTCGCGGAGGGCTTGCATGGCCATCTGCGGAGCGGGCAGGAGGAGGAGGAGGAGGAGGAGGAGGAGGGCAGATGCCACGAGAGGACTGGTCAGCTCGAGTGGCTCGGCACGCTGGGTCGAAAGATGCTCTGGAAGCCCGCCGCCTGCCGCACCGCTGCCCATGCCGCCTCGGTCGGTCCCTCGCCCTCTCCTCGCGCCGCCGGCAGCTTGACTCCGCCCGCAAGTCCGACGCGGCCGCTCCCGAGTCGGCCTGGGGCGGTAGAGCAGGCGTGCGATGTCGGCATAGCTGAACAGAGTGACTCACGGTAGCTGCGCTGCGGGTGGGGAGGGAGGAGAGAGAGTCGGCCGTCAGCGAGAGATGAAGTCGAGCGGGCCGAGTCTGCCTCCCCGGCCAGCTCTGGGCGAGGCGGGAGGTGCGCGAGGGACAGAGAGAGAGCAGGTAAGAGCTGGACTCACGCTGATAGAGGTTGCGGCGGCGAGGGTTCGAGGAGGACGGCTCGACCTCGGATGGACTCGCTCGCCGGCTTGGCTTCGGCACGGACAAGGCAGCTCAGCAGGCGCTTCTCGCTGTGCAGCTTTCGGCTCTCGCACGACGAGGAGAGTGCAGCGGTAACTGTGACAACATGTTGCATCCGTGCGACGAGGCGACGAGGGGTAGCCAAGGGTGAGGGCGAGGGGAGAGCGGGAACCGGACAACTGCCTGCGTGGAGAAGAGTGCGAGGGGACCATGCGATAGGAGCGCGCCGAAGAGCTCGTCTAGAAGAGCGTGTCCTGCAGGAGGGCGAGGGTCGAGAGCGTCAGCCTTGGCACGTCCGCAAGGGTTCAACAAGAGGGAGCGCGAGCGCACCTCGTCGCGGAGGTACTCGCCGACGTCGCTGCGAAATAGACCAACGAGCAAGAGTCAGCTAGTGCGCAGCAGGGCGTAGCGCTTTGAAGGCACGCACGCCTGGTTGAAGACGACGATGGCCGTCGGGTCGAGCTTGCGAGTGTCGACCGTGCTGCGGGCCGTCACGCCGAAGCCCTGCGCGCGAGGACACGAGAGACGTCAGCCTCGCTCTCGAGACAGCGAGCGGGGCTTCAGGAAGTGGACGCACAAGCGGCATGTCGTTCATCGAGTAGATGACGACGCCCTGGTGCTCGGTGATGTCCTCGCTCGTCTTGCCAACGTGCGCTTTGACGACGTGGTTGCCGTACAGGAACGGCATCTCACCGTTGCCCTTGATCCAGACCTGCAGAGGCGGGTACGAGTCGACGAATGTGCGCGGCACGGCAGGACGAGGTGGAGGGGAGGGGAGGGGGAGAAGGAAGAGAGGGTCAGTGCGCGCGCGAGGCTGAGGCTGAGGTCTCGTGCTGCGCCGCGGGGACGCCCAGACGAGTGGCAGGCGCTCGCGGAGCGCCCGTGCACCGTCGGTGGCACCGGCATCGGCGCAGGGCGGAGCACGTCCGCAAGAGGTGGGAGGGAGGGAGGGAAAGGAGCGGGCGAGCTGACCTTGTGCTTGGCGTAGCGGCCCATGAGGTCGAGAGCGGTGACGTGCAAGCGGAACTTCTCCGTCTTGGAGAACTTGCCGAGGCAGACGCCGAGCGAGATGAGGTTGGCGCGCGGGACCGAGATGGCCTGGCGGAGGAGCGACTCGCGGACGTAGTAGACGCGCGAGCGGTGCAGGCGGAAGACGTGGGGCTGCAGGTCGGCGAGTCGCGGTGGCGTGGGCGGGTGGTGCATGGCGCAAGAGGCGGCGAAGAGGTCGAGGTCGGGGGGGCGGGAGATGAGGAGGAGGCGGTGCGGGTCGAGGAGAGGAGGAGGGGCAAGCGATGTCAGCACGGCGGGTTCTGCGCGGTCCTGTGAGTGGGTGCGCTCGAGCTGATGCTGCGCTCCTAGCCGCCCCTGGCCGCCCTCGTACCCTGGAGGGGCTTGTCCCCCCCACCTCGAGACGAGCTCGTCCGTGCTCCACCGGGGCGAGTCGTCGCCGTCGCCGCAAGGGGGCTAGGGGAGGGGCGCAGTCGAGCGAGGGACAAGGACTTGCGTCTTCCGGGGTGTCGACCAGGTGGACGAGGTTGGGGCCGAGGTAGTTGGCGAGCTTGGCGAAGAGCGTCTTGGTCTCGGACTCTGTCAAGGGGCGCACTGCGGGGGTTGGCGGGGTGTGAGCCGGTGCTGCAGCTGCTGCGAGTGCTGCGAGGTGCTCACTGGTCGGACTGAGGCTCGAGAGCGAGAGCACGGTGCGAGATGAACGGCGACGCCGCCCTCGTCCGCCGCGGCCAAGTCGAAACAAGGCCGTCGCTCAACCTCGTCCAGTTGCTGGCTGGGTGAGCTAGTCAGGCGCACGAGTAGCTCAGACACCGGCTGCACCAGTCACAGCAGGACTCTGCGGGGCGCGGGTTGGCCGGCTCCACCTTCGCTCGCTCGCTCGTCTCGTCGTCGCGCCCCTCCTGCTCTCGTCCGCCAGCTCTCTCTGTGCACAGCTGCCAGAATGCACCGCAACTCGTACGACAACGACAACTCGACCTTCTCCCCGCAGGGCCGCCTCCACCAGGTGAGCCCGCTCCCTCCTCCTCCCCGTCGCCCAGATGACGCGGCTCGCTGTACTCACCCTCACGCCCGCCTGCAGGTCGAGTACGCCCTCGAGGCCGTCAAGCAGGGCTCTGCCTGCGTGGGCCTCCGCTCCGACACGCACGTCCTCCTCCTCGGCCTCAAGGTGCGCCCCTCGTCGTCGTCGCCTCCCTCATCGCGTCCCTCGTCGCTGACCTCGCGCCCCGCTCCCTGCCGCGCAGCGCTCAACCGGCGAGCTCGCGAGCTACCAGAAGAAGCTCATCCGCATCGACGACCACCTCGGCATCGCCATCGCCGGCCTCACCTCGGACGCTCGTGTCCTCTCGTGCGTCCCGCTCTCCGCCCGCGCAACCTCCCCTCACAGCGCTCGAGCTGACCTGTACTCCTGCCACCACCTTGCAGAAACTTCATGCGCACCCAGGCCATGTCGTCCCGCATGCTGTACAACCGCCCTCTGCCCGTCAACCGCATCGTCAACGCCATTGCCGACAGTGCGTCGCTCTCCCTCCCCGAGCTCGCCCGGGGGCAACGCTGACGGCTCGATTTGCCTCTCACAGAGGCTCAGATCAACACGCAGCACTACGGTCGGCGACCCTACGGTGTCGGTCTCCTCGTCGCCGGCTGCGACGT
>Ga0308170_10002197_pt1 | contig 17137 bp, 10 predicted proteins | sample PhyBR2_2_FD_202136 | JGI IMG/M metagenome (GOLD analysis project Ga0308170, IMG submission 202136) | Phyllosphere microbial communities from UC Gill Tract Community Farm, Albany, California, United States - DLSLSB.R2 | ecosystem: Host-associated > Plants > Phyllosphere > Unclassified | place... | reverse complement strand
TAACCCGCCATGTCAGCATCGTCAAGTCTCCTCGGGCGAGGTAGCAAAGCGGTTATGCAGCGGCCTGCAAAGCCGTCTAGACGGGTTCGACTCCCGTCCTCGCCTCCATCTTCCTTCCCGTCCGGCTTCGCTAGTCTTATTTAATTTTGTAAAGCGCGCTCCGATCGAAATCAGTTTTGACTTGCCGTCGATTTTCGATTGTTCGCAAGACTATTTCTGTAGACGGCTGACCAAGCCATCTGGAAAGCTTCGACCGTGATACTAGCCTCCCGCATTTCTTAGTCGGACAGCGTTTTATATCCTGTCCAGTCAGGCGTCTCGACGGCTATCCAGTCGCCGATGCATCGCCACCCGATTTCGCGACTTGCAAACAGCCAATGCGCATCCATCGCCTAGAACTGTATTCCAGTCCGCCAGCACCGCCGCAGCCCAGTCCGATCAAGCGGCTGCCGACTACGTTCCACCGGCTATCGGTTCTCGCCTTCGGTAAGGTGTGCGCTCGCTCCAGATGTCGGCAATGCTGTCTCTGGATTTCATAAGGTTTCCGTGGTATCGAATGAATCGGAAAGAGCGAGGCCCTAGGCCTACTGGCGCGGACCGTTGCGCTCGATGTCGGCGATCAGCGCTTCCATCTCGGCGATTTCCTTGCGCTGGGTGGCGGCAATGCCATCGGCCAGCTTGCGCACGCGGACGTCGCGGATCCGGGCGCGTTCGCTCGTCATGATCGCGATCGAATGGTGGGGGATCATCGCCCGCATGTAGGACACGTCGTCGACCGTCGTCTGGCTGCGGACGAACCACAGCGACACCGCGAAGACCGCGCACGCACCGATGAAGATCGCGAGGTTGCGCCGCTTGTCCTTGTACATGCCGAGCATGAATCCGAGCATGAGGATGGCCATGGCTGCGCCCATCACCAAGGCCATCCAGCCGCGCGTTTCACTGAAATGGATGTGCGCGAGTTCGTAGGTATTCAAATACATGAGGCCGAACATGACGAGCGTGGAGCACGCGATCATCCAGCCGAATCGTCCGTAACTGCCCATGCGGCCCTCCCGATAAAGAATTGTACAAATATGCTTGCCATGAATGCATTTTTGGATGGTAGCGCGTATCCTTGGAAGACGGCGTACGCAAGCGGCGTTGCCGTGCGCCGTGCCCACAAGGTTTCCTGGCGAACCGACCGCCGGTCGCGAATCCGGTAGGCTTGCCCCAATTGCCGAGCACTTGACCCTACGAGCCCAGTGGAAATACCCAGCCAATTCGAGTTCCAGTTCAATCGCCTGCGCGAGCGCCTGTGGGTGAAGCCGCTGATCGCCTGCGTCCTGTCGGTCGCGGGCGTGGGGCTGGCGCATGTGGTGGATGCGATCCCGGTCGACTGGAAAGTGCCGGAGATCGCGCAAGGCTCGGTGATCGAACTCCTCAAGGTCATTGCCGCCAGCATGCTCGGGGTAGCGACGTTTGCCGTCGCCTCGATGGTGGCGGCGTATGCGTCGGCCGGGCAGTCGGCGACCGCGCGCGCCTTTCCGCTGATCGTCGCGGATGATGTTTCGCAGAACGCGCTGTCGATCTTCGTCGGCGCCTTCATTTTCGCGATCGTCGCGCTGAGTGCGACCACCAACGATTACTTCGGCAGGGCAGGACGGTTCACGCTGTTCGTGCTGACGCTGTTGACGCTGGTTGCCGTGATCCTGGTGTTCGTACGCTGGGTCGACCGCATTGCCCGCCTCGGCCGCCTGGGTGCCGTCATTGCCAAGGTCGAGGAGGCGACTGCCCGCGCAATGGCGCAGCGCAAGCGCCAGCCCTGCCTGGGCGGGATGATGGCAAGCGGGCCGACGTCCGGGCTCGCCTTTCACAGCGACAGGAATGGCTATCTGCAGCGTGTCGACATGGCCGCGCTCCAGCGCCTTGCGGCAAAGCACAAGGTCCGCATCACGCTGGCCGTCCTGCCCGGGGCGATGGTCATGCCGTCGCGCCCGCTCGGCTACCTGCTGCCGGACTCCCACGACAGCGGCACGATCGAGCCGGCGCTGCTGCGCAAGGCCTTCATCGTTGGGCCGCTGCGCCAGTTCGACGACGACCCGCGCTTCGGCCTTGTCGTGCTCGCCGAAATCGCCTGCCGCGCCCTGTCGCCCGGCATCAACGATCCGGGCACGGCCATCGCAGTCCTCGCTTCGCTGCACCGGCTGTTCGACGACTGGGCGCTTCCTGCTCCCTCAGCCGCCCCGGCCGCCCCGGCCGCACCCCCATGCGAGCGCATCGAGGCGCCGTGCCTGCAGACGATTGACATGTTCGAAGACGCTTTCCCCCCCATCGCGCGCGACGGGGCCGGCCTGGTCGAAGTGGCGATGCGGCTGCAGCGGGTGTTGGGCGAGCTTGGCGGCAGCGGCGACGCATGGACCGCTTGCGCTGCGCGGCAGCAGGCCGTCCTGGCCATGGCCCGCGCGGAGCGGGCACTGGCTTTTCCGCCGGATGTCGCCCAGGTGCGGCGCCGGCACGCCGGCTATTGGGAGCCCGGTGCGCAGCCGCCATCGTAAGGATGAGACATGCTTGAAGTGGTTCCGGTTTTCCTGGTCATCACCGCCGTCATCGCCTGGCTCAATGCCCGTTTCCTGCGCCTGCCGTCGACCATCGGCGTGATGGCGGCGGCTCTCCTGCTGTCGGCGGCGGCGATGGCGCTCGATCACGTCGGCTACAGCCGGGCGCGCGCTTACGCGACCGAACTGTTCGGCATCATCGACTTTTCCGACGTCCTCATGGAGGGCATGCTGAGCATCCTGCTGTTTGCCGGCGCCTTGCATGTGGACCTGCACAGCCTGGCCAAATACCGTTGGCAGGTGGGGCTGCTGGCCTTGGTCGGCACCGCCGCCGCGGCACTCCTGATCGGCGCCGGCCTCTACCATCTGCTGCCGGTCGCGGGCTTGCACCTGCCGCTGCCGTTCTGTATGGTGTTCGGCGCCTTGATCGCCCCCACCGATCCGATTTCCGTCACCGGCCTGCTGCATAAGGTCGGCGCGCCGCAGAATCTCGAAACCGTGATCTCGGGCGAGTCGCTGTTCAACGATGGCGTCGGTATCGCCCTCTTTACGGTCATGGCGGCCATTGCCGGAAACCACGCACCGGACGGGGCCGAAATGGCGATCCTGCTGCTGCGCGAGGGCGCCGGCGGCATCGTGTACGGCACCGTGCTGGGCTACGTAAGCTACCGCATGCTCAGGAGCATCGACAGCTACCAGGAAGAGGTCTTGATCACAGTGGCGGCGGTGGTGGGAGGCTACAGCCTGGCTCACGTGCTCGGGGTCTCGGGGCCGCTGGCGATGGTGGCCGCCGGTATCCTGATCGGCAACCTCGGGCGCCGCAAGGGCATGTCCGACCGGACCCGCGAACAGATCGACCAGTTCTGGGAACTGCTCGACGCCATGCTCAACGCGGCCCTATTCGTGCTGATCGGTTTCGAAGCCTTGCTCTTGCCGTTCTCGGGCACCCTGTTCGCGGCCGGTGTCGCGGCGATCGCGGTTACGCTCGGCGCCAGGCTGCTGACCGCGGGGCTGCCGGTGGCACTGGCGGGGCGGCATGCGAAGCTGCCGGATGGCGCCTGGCAGGTCCTGACCTGGGGCGGGCTGCGTGGCGGAATTTCGGTGGCGCTGGCCCTGTCGCTGCCGGCCAGTCCGGAGCGCGGCGTCCTGGTGACGATCACCTACCTGGTGGTCGTCTTTTCGGTGCTGGTACAAGGCCTGACCATCGAGCGGCTGGTGCGCCGCGTCGTGAAGTGCGCAAGCTGATCGAACCGAGACGGAACCATGTTTTTCAACGCATGGGATAGCATCGTCCGCATCATCGTGGTCGGTGTGCTGGCCTATACCGGCCTGCTGCTGCCGCGGCTGCGGGTGAGCGGGAGCCGGACGCTGTCCAAGATGAATTCCTTCGACCTGGTCGTCACGGTGGCCTTCGGCCCGCGCTGCTGGTGCTGCTGCAGTTCGCGATCACCTGGACCTCGGTATGCTCTCGCTTCGTCAGCAAGCTGGTCACGACCGCGCCGACGCTGATGCTGCGCCTGGCCGCAGCAGGACAGCCGCGAGCCCGAGAGCTTCGCGACCCGCGTGGCGGTCGATGCGGCGCGCTACCCGCGACTGCAGGCTACGCGCATTCCACTGTAGCGGGGGCAAGCGCGCTGGCGACTGGCAGACTCCCCGGATCTAGGCTCGCAATCATGAGAACGAGCGGGCTCATGTGGGGTAAAACCGTGGTTCTAAGCTAAACCATTGATTGATAAGGACGGGTAACGCCCTGCAAAGCCGTCTGGACGGGCCGACTCCCGTCCTCGCCTCCAGAATCCCCTAGCAACGGTCCCCGGGTCGTCCTTGCCGAATCCTTCAGGCCCGCAGAATGGCCTGATTGCCTGGAGGCCTTGGCCGCCGTGCGTCCAGAGCCCTTCTACGCTCACACAGACGAATTGGCCCGGTCCGGCGCTCGCTCGCCCCGCTGCCGTGGCTATTGGCGCCGTACAGGCGATTCCTGCGCATCGTCATCCGAATAGAGGCGCCATCGCGCTTTCTCCTTCGCTTTGCAGGGCGCCCAGATTATGTGACAGCATTTTTTATGCTGATCACCCGGTATCAATGCACGGAAGTGAACTTCCTGAGGCTGAGGGATTGGCCCTGACGAACCGCCCCACACGTCGAGCAGCGGGCCAGCCGGCACGGCCGCGTCGTTTCTGCCGGACGATCAAGCGCCGGGCACCATGCGCTCGCCAAGGCACATGCCGAGCTCGCGCGCGGTGCGTACGGTGTCGCCGCCGACGGGCACGCGCCTGCTACGGCCGGCCACCTCGGCCAGCGCGGCCAATCCGATGTCCTGTCCCTCCAGCGTGACCATGACGCCCGACTGGCCGCTGGCGAGCGTGCGCACCGCCGCGGCGCCGAAGCGCGCAGCCGCGACGCGGTCGAACGCCGATGGACTGCCACCGCGGAGCAGGTGGCCCAGCACCACGCTGCGGCATTCCTTGCCGGTCTGCTCCGCCAGCCTGGCCTCGACCCAGGCGCCGATGCCGCCCAGCCGCTCGGCCCGGCCGGCGCCGGCGGCTTCCAGTACTTCGCGCTGGCCGCCGAGCGGTAGCGCGCCTTCGGCCACGACCACGATCGAATGGCGCCAGCCGAGCGCGTCGCGGCCATAGATGGCGTCGGCGACTGCGCTCGTCTCGAACGGGATCTCGGGCAGCAGGATTGCGTGCGCGCCCCCGGCGATGCCCGCATGCAGAGCGATCCAGCCCGCGTAACGGCCCATCACTTCCACCACCAGCACGCGGTGCTGGCTGTCGGCCGTCGTGTGCAGACGGTCGATGCATTCGGTCGCGAAGCCGACCGCCGAGTCGAAGCCGAAGGTCTGCAGCGTCCGGTCGAGGTCGTTGTCGATGGTCTTGGGCACGCCGACCACCCGCAAGCCCTTGCGGTGCAGGCATTCGGCGATCGTCATCGAGCCGTCGCCGCCGACCACCACGAGGGCGTCGAAGCCATGCTGCCGGCACAGCCCGACCAGTTCCTCGCTGCGGTCTTCCTCCGCCAGGCTGCCGTCGTCGCGGCGAACCGGGTAGCGCAGCGGATTTCCGCGATTGGTGCTGCCGAGCATGGTGCCGCCGAGATGGCCGATCCCGTGCACGGCCTGCGCCGACAAGGCAACCACCGGCTCGCCAAGGCATTGCGCGGGTGCGAGCAGGCCGTTGAAGCCGTCCCGGATGCCGTGGCACTCCCATCCCAAGCGGCCGGCGGCGAGGACGACGGCGCGGATCACCGCATTCAAGCCGGGCGCATCGCCGCCGCCGGTCATGATGGCGATGCGTTTGATGGGCGTCGTCTCCATAAGGCCGCCTATTGCCCGCGCGGCGGGAGCCCGAGATTGCGCTCGACCTCGACCAGGTTACGCACCGTGGCCACCACCGAGTCGGGGTTCAGGCTGATCGAATCGATGCCCTGCTCGACCAGGTAACGCGCCACTTCCGGATAATCCGACGGCGCCTGTCCGCAGATGCCGACATGGCGCCCGTTGCGCTTGGCGCCCGCGATGGCCTGGCGCAGCATCTCCAGCACGCCCGGATCGCGCTCGTCGAAATCGAAGGCGACAATGTCGGAATCGCGGTCCACGCCCAGCACCAGCTGGGTCAGGTCGTTCGATCCGATCGAGAAGCCGTCGAACAGCCGCGCGAAGGCATCGATCTGGATGACGTTGTTCGGGATCTCGCACATGACGTAGATCTCGAGTCCGTCCTCGCCGCGTACGAGGCCGTGCTGTGCCATCGTACGCAGCACGTCTTCGGCTTCCTTCACGCGCCGGCAGAACGGAATCATCAGGCACAGGTTGGACAGGCCCATGGCGTCGCGTACGCGCTTCATGGCCCGGCATTCGAGGGCGAAGCCCTCCGCGTAGGCCGGATGCGAATAGCGCGCCGCGCCGCGAAAGCCCAGCATCGGATTGGCTTCGGATGGTTCGAAGTAGGCGCCGCCCATCAGGCTGGCATATTCATTGGTCTTGAAATCCGACATGCGTACGATGACCGGTTTCGGCCAGAACGCGGCGGCGATCGTGCCGACGCCTTCCGACAGCTCGCGCACGAAGAATTCCGCCGGCGACGCGTACTCATGGGTAAGCCTGGCGATCGCGGCACGAACGTCCGGATCGGCCACCTTTTCCGGATGCACGAGCGCCATCGGGTGGATGCGAATGTGGTCGGCGACGATGAACTCCATCCGCGCCAGGCCGACGCCGTCGTTCGGCAGGAAACGCGTGCGGAAGGCGGTGTCCGGATTGCCGATATTGACCATGATCCGCGTGCGCGGCATCGGGAGAGCGGCCAGGTCGGTGCTGATGCGGCGGAACGGTAGGCGGCCGGCGTAGACGTGGCCGGCATCGCCTTCCGCGCAGGAGATGGTCACTTGGTCGCCGGTGCGGATTGCCGCCGTCGCGTCGCCGCAGCCCACCAGCGCCGGCACGCCGACTTCGCGAGCCACGATCGCGGCGTGGCAGGTGCGGCCGCCACGGTCCGTCACCACGCCGGCCGCCGTCTTCATGACGGTGCCCCAGTCCGGCATGGTGGTCTCCGCCACCAGGATCTCGCCAGGCTCGAACTGGTCGAGGTGGCGGGCGTCGGCGATCACCCTTGCCTTGCCGGATGCGACCTTTCCGCCCACCGCCCGTCCGCTTGCCAGCACTTGTCCCTTGCCTTCGAGCCGGTACTCGTCGAGCTGGGTTCCGGATGTGCGCGAGGCGACGGTCTCCGGACGCGCCTGTACCATGTAGAGCTTGCCGTCGATGCCATCGCGCGCCCACTCGATATCCATCGGTACCGGGTGGACGGCGCGGGCGGAGTAGTGATCCTCGATCCGCATGGCGGCATCCGCCAGTTCGAGCACGGACTCATCGTCCAGGCAGAAGTGCGCTCGCTCGTCCGGCCCGGTCGGCACGTTCCGGGTCGGCTCCGCGGCGTCGGCCGGGGCATATACCATCCTGATCTCCTTGCCGCCGAGGCTGCGCCGCAGGACCGTGCGCCGGCCCTCGCGCCGCAGGGGCTTGAACACGTAGAATTCGTCCGGGTCGACGCTGCCCTGCACCACGTTTTCGCCCAGCCCGTAGGCGCCGGTCACGAAGACGACGTCGCGGAAACCGGTTTCGGTGTCGAGCGTGAACATGACGCCGGAGCAGGCCAGATCCGAACGGACCATCTTCATGACGCCAACCGACAGCCAGACCTTGAAGTGATCGAAGCCGTTTTCGATGCGGTAGACGATCGCCCGGTCCATGAACAGGCTGGCGAAGCAGCGCCGCACGCTGTCGAGCAGCCTATCGCCATCGATGTTCAGATAGCTTTCGTGCTGGCCGGCAAAACTTGCGTTGGGCAGGTCTTCCGCGGTGGCGGAGCTGCGCACGGCCACCGTCAGCGCGTCGCCATACTCGCCGCGCAAGCGCTCCCATGCCTGCAGGATGCCACTCTCGAGCTCGGGCGGCAGGGGCGCGCGGTAGACGATGGCGCGGGCCTGCGCCGCCCGGCGCGCGAGGTCCTGAATGTCGGCCGGGTCGAGGCCGTCGAGCGCCGCATGTAGTCCTTCCCAAGCGCCGGCGCGGTCGAGCGTGGCCTTGTACGCGGCGGCGGTGACGGCAAAGCCGTTGGGCACGCGCAAACCCTGGCTTCCGAGTTCGCAGTACATCTCGCCGAGCGAGGCGTTCTTGCCGCCGACCAGCCCGACATCCTCCATACCCAGTGTCGAAAACCATCGGATGAAATCGCTAGGGGCTTCCATGGCTTTTCCTCTCGTGCGGGGGGCGATCGGGGAAATCGTAGCAGAGGTGGGTGGCCGTCGAACTTTTATCGTACTCTCACGTGCGCATGACGATGTCAAGACGCGACATCGGAGTGCAATTTGACTGAGGTCAAACAAAAGCTAGTTCACCCCGCCTAGGCTGGATATTGGCCCGGAAACGGAAATGCTGGACCGCAGGGTTCTGGACATGGGTTCGACATGAATCGATCGCTGACCGGCCGGGCATGCCGCCCGCCATCGCCGAGTACCCTGTTGCGCTCGTTCTCGTTCTGCACAGGCATCGAGAACAGTTCACCCGTCATCCGGGGCCCGGATGGCGGGCCGTGCCGTATCGACCAGATGACGGCGTCCGGCCACGACAGGCGGTGGCGCGAAGACTTTCGCCTCGTGCACGAACTCGGGCTGCGCTGCCTGCGCTACGGCCCGCCCTACTATCGAACCCATATCGGTCCGGGCCGGTACGACTGGTCATTTGCCGATGACACTTTCGCCGAACTTTCCAGGCTCGATATCGCGCCGATCGCCGACCTGTGCCACTTCGGCGTTCCCGACTGGCTTGGCAACTTCCAGAACCCCGACTTCCCGTACTACTTCGCCGAGTATGCGGAAGCCTTCGCCCGCCGTTATCCCTGGGTGTGGATGTACACCCCTGTGAACGAGATGCTCGTCACGGCCGAATATTCCGCATTGCACGGCATCTGGAACGAAGGGCTCGCCAGCGGCACGGCCTTCGTGACCGCGTTGTCGAACGTGGTGGAAGCGAATATCCGCGCGAGCGAGGCGATCAGCCGGCATTGCTCGCCGTGGTTCATCCAGAGCGAAGCGACGCGCTATTACCATCCCTACGATCCCGATGCGGCGGAGCGCGCCGATTGCTTTAACGCGCACCGCTTCCTGTCGCTCGATCTCAACTATGCGCGGATGCCTTCGGCCTGCATGGTCGACTACCTGTTCGAGCATGGCATGACACCCTCGAAGCTCGAGTATTTCTTGCGGCGCGCGATCTGGCCCTCCTGCATCATGGGAACGGATTATTATGAAAGCAGCGAGTCGATAGTATTCCCCGACGGGCGGACCAGCGGATCGAATGTGCTGGGCTATTACGGCCTGACGAGGCAATACCACGATCGTTACAGGTTGCCGATCATGCTTACCGAGACCAACCAGGTCCAGTGCCTGAATGCCGTCTTCTGGCTCGAGCGCCAGTGGGCCAACGTGCTGCGGCTGCGCCAGGAAGGCTATCCAATCATCGGCTTCACCTGGTACAGCCTGACCGACCAAATGGATTGGGACATCGACCTGCGCGAGCAGCGCGGCCACGTCACCGAAAACGGCTTGTTCGACATGCAGCGCCGCATCCGCCGCGCAGGCGTCGAATATGGGCGGATCGTCCGCGACTGGAACGAAGTCTTGTCCGGCGGTGTCTGGTTTGACCATACGCCGGGGCACCACTGTTCGTCATGACCAAGAGCCCGCGGCAGGAGAGCGACATGAGCGTTTCCGCACTACTGACCGACCTGTACGAACTGCACATGATGCAGGCTTATCGGGCGGAGGGAATGGATGGCATCGCCGTGTTCGATTTCATCGTCCGCAAGCTGCCGGCCGGCCGCAACTTCCTCGTCGCCGCCGGGCTCGAAGAGGTGCTCGCCTATCTCGAAGGACTCGCCTTTGGCCAGGAAGAGCTTGGCTGGCTGCGCAGCACGGGCAGGTTTTCCGAGAGCTTTCTTCGTTACCTGGGGGCTCTCCGGTTTACGTGCAAGGTCGACGCCATGCCCGAGGGAACGGTGTTTTTTGCCGGAGAGCCGGTGCTGCGCGTGACCGCGCCGATCGCCCAGGCCCAACTGATCGAGAGCAGGGTCATCAACCTGCTCCAGTTCTCGATCCTGGTCGCCTCCAAGGCCGTACGCTGTGTGCTGGCGGCGCAGGGACGGGAACTGGTGGACTTCGGCATGCGGCGGGCCCACGGTGCCGAGGCGGCCATGCTTGCCGCCCGCTGCAGCTTCCTGGCAGGCTTCGATGCGACGGCGACGGTTCTGGCCGGGCAGCGTTACGGCATTCCCGTCGCCGGCACGATGGCGCATGCCTACGTGCAGGCGCACGGCTCCGAAGAGCAGGCGTTCGCCGCTTTCGTTCACGGTTGCAGGGACGGCAGCACCTTGCTGGTCGACACCTACGACGTGCCGCGCGCACTCGAGCACGCGATTGCGCTGGTTCGGCGCCTGCACGATGGCGGCACCGGCCACGTCGCGGCCGTCCGTATCGACAGCGGCGACCTCGCCGAACAGGCCCGGCTCGCGCGCCGGATGCTCGACGAGGCCGGCTGCGGCGACGTCAGGATTGCCGTCAGCGGGGACCTCGACGAATACCGCATCGCCGCGCTCGTGGAACAGGGGGCGCCGATCGACAGTTTCGGCGTCGGAACCCGCATGGCCACCTCGGCCGATGCGCCTTTCCTGGACTGCGCCTACAAGCTGGCGGAATACGATGGACAAGGGCGCCGCAAGCGCTCGCCCGGCAAGGAGACCTACCCGGGACGCAAGCAGGTATTCCGCCGCCTGGACGATGCCGGTATCTTCGTGGAAGACACGGTAGGACTCGAGACCGAATACGTGCGCGGGCGCCCCTTGCTGCAGCCGGTGATGCTGGAGGGGCGGCGTTGTTGTCCGGATTGCACACTGGCCCACATGCGGCAGGAACTGCGCAGCCAGCTGGCCAGCCTGCCCGCCGGCTTGACGGCGCTCGCGCAAGCCGCGCCGCCGCCGGTACGGATTTCTCGCGGCCTGGCCCAGCTGACCACCGTGGTGGATTTTCAGTCCGGGTAAGCCTCAGCCGATGCCGAAACGCCGGATCAACCATGCCTTGACCGTTTGCGTGGCGACGGCATAGACGGCCAGGATCCCTGCGAGGCCCCACCAGTAGGCCGGGGGCGGCGGTGCGAATCCGAGGGTGTGCGCCAGGGGCGACCATGGCAGCCACAGTCCGGCGATGCATACCAGCAGGCTGGAAACCATCAATGGCGCCGATGGACGGTTGGCGAACGTCGGCAGTCCGCTGGTGCGGATCACGTAGACGATCAGGGTCTGCGACAGCAGCGATTCCAGGAACCAGCCGGTCTGGAAGCGTGCCGGATCCTGCGCCGCGCCCAGGCCGAACCAGAGCAGGGCGAAGGTGGCGTAGTCGAACAGCGAGCTGATCGGTCCGAAGCACAGCACATAGCGGCGCAGGCTGTCGACCTCCCAGCGCCGGGGCCGGGCAAGGTAGTCGGGGTCGACGCGGTCGGTCGTCAATGCGGTCTGCGAACAGTCGTACAGCAGGTTGTTCAGCAGGACCTGGACCGGGGCCATCGGCAGGAAGGGCAGCAGTACGCTGGCGCCAAGGACGCTGAACATGTTCCCGAAGTTCGAACTGGCGCTCATGCGGACATATTTGACGATGTTGCCGAACACCGCGCGCCCGACGGTGACGCCTTCGGCCACCGCGACCAGGCTTTTCTGCATCAGGATCAGATCGGCGGATTCCTTGGCGATGTCGGCGCCGGTATCTACCGAGATGCCGACGTCCGCCGCTTTCAGGGCGGGGCCGTCGTTGACGCCATCGCCAAGAAAGCCGACGACCCGGCCTGCCCACTGCAGGCTGTGGATCACGCGGGTTTTCTGCTCCGGACTGAGTTTGGCGAACACACTGGCCTGCATCGCCCGCGGTCCCAGTTCGGTGTCGTCCAGGCGGTCGATCTGATCACCGTCCATGACAATATCGTGGCCGATGCCGACCATTCCGCACACATGGCTGCAGACCGCGAGATTGTCTCCACTCAATACCTTGATTGCGACGCCGCTGCGCGCCAGCGCCTGGATCGCCTCGGCCGCGGAATCCTTCGGCGGATCGAAGAATGCAATATAGCCAAGCAGGACCAGGTCGCGCTCCAGTGCCGGGTCGGTCAGGCGTTCGTCGCCCGCGCCCAGCACCCGGTAGGCGATCGCGATGACCCGCAGTCCGTCCGCATTCAGCCCCTGTACCACGGCGCCCAGCTGGTCCGCATGGCCGGCGCCGAAGGGCATCCTTTCGCCACCGCGCCCGGCACTGGTGCAGACGTCCATGATTTCTTCGACAGCCCCCTTGCAGATCAGGATGCGCTGGCCATCCGGCCGGACCAGCACCACGGACATGCGTCGCCGCCTGAAATCGAAGGGAACTTCGCCGATCTTGCGCCAGTCCCGATCGGCGTTCAGGCGGGCATGGACATCGGCATATTGCAGGACGGCCTTGTCCAGCAGGTTTTTCAGCCCGGTCTGGTAAAAGCTGTTCAGATAGGCGTAGTCGACCACGACGTCCGATTCCTTGCCGTCGATGTCGACATGCCTTTCGAGCACCACGCGGTCCTGGGTGAGCGTGCCGGTCTTGTCGGTGCAAAGGACATCGATCGCGCCGAGGGACTGGACGGCGCCGAGGCGCTTGACGATCACTTCCCGCTTCGCCAGCTGCAGCGCCCCGCGCGCCAGGTTGACGGTGACGATCATCGGCAGCATTTCGGGCGCCAGTCCGACGGCGACCGCGGTCGCGAACAGCAGGGCTTCCTGCCAGTTCCCCTTGCTCGCCCAGTTCAGGACAAGAACGAGAGGCGCCATGACAAGCATGATCCGCAGCAGCAGCGCGACCACCCGGTCGATCCCGCGGTCGAAGCTGGTGCGTTCTCGTGCGCTCGCCAGCGCCGCCGCGACCTGGCCGAAACTGGTGGCGGTACCGGTGGCGATGACGAGTGCGCGCGCACTCCCGCTGGTGACATGGGTTCCCATGAAGCCGATGTTGGCGAACCTGGCGCCGGTTCCGTCGACCGGGACGGGACCGTCGCATTTCTCCACCGGCAGCGATTCGCCGGTCAGCGAGGACTGGTCGACGAACAGGTCGACCGTCTCGATGAAGCGCACTTCGGCCGGTACCGGATCGCCGGCCGCCAGTTGCACGATGTCGCCCGGCACCAGCTCTTCGAGCGGATGTTCGGCCGCCGGGGCGCCCGGCCTGAGGACGAGGACGGTGGTCCGTACCAGGGCGCGCAGGCGTTCCACGGCACGGTCGGAACGGTACTCCTGGACGAAACCGAGCAGCGAGGACAGCAGGACGATGACGGCGATGACCGCGGCGCTGATACCCTGGCCGGTAGCGAGGTCAAGCCCGGCAAGACCCAGCAGCAGCAGGGGCAGCGGCCGGACGAGCTGGCCAAGGAGGGCGCGCGCCGGATGGCGCCGCCGCTTCTCCATGACGCTGTTCGGTCCATGGCGGGCCAGCCGGGCGCGGGCTTCGGTGGCGGATAGTCCCTCAGCGCCGCTGCGCAGAAAGCGCAGGGCGGCGCCGGCGTCCAGCCTGGCGACGGCAGCCAGTTCTTCACGGGCGAGCGGCGCCCTCGGCGGCGGCATTCTCAATGTGCGTACAGTACCGGGATATCGGCATCGGCCAGGACGGTCCGGCTGGCGCCGCCCATGCACAGCTCCCGGAACCTGCCGTGGCCATAGCAGCCCATGACGAGCAGGCCGCAGCCGGCTTCCCTGGCCAGCGCCAGCAGGTCGTGGCCGGTATCGTGCCAGGCGTCGCGTACCAGCATGTGCGGCGTCACATGGTGCCGCGACAGGAAATGCTTCAGGTCCGATTGCTCCATCCGGAACGCCTCTTCGGACGGATCGCGGCCGGCAATCGACACCAGCACCACACCGGTCGAGTGGCGCAGCAATGGCAGGGACGCGCTCAGCGCGAACGACGCCTCCTTGCCGCCGTCCCAGGCCACCAGCACCTTCTGGCTATGCCAGGGCGGCGGGTCGCTGCGCGGCACGACGATCACGGGCCGCGCGCAGCTTAGGATGAGGTATTCCGGCAGCCGTTCCGCCATGTCCGGCATCGATTCCGACGGATCGTCCTGGCTGACGACGACCAGATCGGCAAAGCGCGCCATGCGTGCAAGGCCGTCGTCCGCCTGGTCGCACACAAAACGCTTTTCGTGGCGGACCCCCATCTCGCCGGCGATCTGTTCGAACGCCGCCAGCGCACGTGCGGCATTATCGGCCAGTGGCTTGAAATAGCTGGCGCTGAGCGTGCCTGGCCTGGAGTCATATCCGTGCGGGAAAACACTGCGCGACACGCCGAACATTGCCGCACCGACCAGGTGGGCGCCGATGGCGTGGGCGAGGGCGGCGGCATAGCGTATGCGTGCCGGCGCATGCACCGATTCGTCGACATGAACGAGGATGGTCTTGAGCATGGCGGTACGCTCCATGGCGGTTGCAACGGGGGCGGGATGGACGGAGGCCGCCGTTGGTTTGCAGTATCCGCATCTGTCATGGTCAAAGTTTGACCCAAGTCAAATCCTTTAATGTGCTTGAGATAGTCCCTTGCTAATATGGCGGGAAGCGCCAAACAGCCGACGCATATATCATGTTCCCCAAGAATTCCAGCGCCGCCGCGGATATCCAGCGCAGGCTCGATCGCCTGCTCGATCATCTGCCCGCCGGCGTGGTCGTGCACGCTTCCGACGGTCGCATTCTCTCGGTCAATCGCCTGGCGCGCGAACTCCTCGACCGCGGGGAAACGGAACTCGTCGGCAGCCAGGCGGACGCCGCGACCTGGAGCTTCGTGGGCGTGGACAAGCAGGCCATGCCACAATCGGCGTATCCGGTGAACGTGGTCTTGCGGACCCGCGCGAAGGTCCGGAACCTGATCGTCGGAGTGCCCGCCAACCTGCCCGAACCCGTACGCTGGCTGATCTGTAATGCCTATCCGGAATTCGATGAGGAGCAGCAGCTGCAGCAAGTGGTCGTGTGCTTCACCGATTGCACGCCGCTGAAGCGCGCCAAGCAGCAACTGGAAAAGTCCGAAGAGCGGCTCCGGCTGGTACTACGGGGCTCAACCGACGCATCCTGGGACTGGGACCTGGCGGCGGGCGACATCTATTACTCCGATCGCTGGTGGGAGATGCTGGGCTACGCGCCCGGGGCATTGCCGGCCGATCCGGAACTCTGGCTGCGGCTCGTGCACCCCGAGGACGAAGCCAGGTTACGAGAATTCATTGGCACCCTGTTTGCCGACCGGCGCGAAGTCTATGGCGTCGAGTTCCGCCTGCGCCACCGGGACGGCCATTATGTGCCGGTGCTGTCGCGGGGCTTCGTCCTGCGCGATCTGGTGGGCAGGCCGCTCCGTATCGCAGGCACCAATACCGACCTGACCGAACGCAAGGAAGCCGAGCGCCGTATCCATGAGCTGAGTAACTTCGACCAGCTGACCAGCCTGCCCAACCGTAGCTACCTGATCGGGGAAATGCGGAAGATCCTTGCACGTTCGAGCCGCTCGGGCCAGGTGGGCGCCATATTTTCCCTCGATCTGGATAACTTCCGGCTGATCAACGACAGTCTGGGAATCGAAGCCGGCGACAGCCTGTTGAGGCAGGTGGCAGACCGGCTGCGCGACATCCTGCCTCCGGGCGCGCAAGTCGCGCGTGCGGGCGCGGACGAATTCGTGATCGTGATGGAGGAGTTGGGGCGAACCGCCAGGCAGGCCGTGGGCGAAGCGAGCCAGGCGGCCAGGAAGTTCCTCGAAGTATTGGAAAAGCCCTATGTCTGGGCCGGCAGCGACGTCCGGAGCACGGCGAGCATCGGCGTGACGGTGTTCGACGCCGCGGCGACCGATATCGACACGGTTCTGAAGCAGGCTGCGCTTGCGATGAACGAGGCAAAAGTCCATGGCCGCCATGGTCTGCGTTTCTTCGATACCCGCATGCAGGCGGCCGCCGACCTGCAGGCCGCGCTCGAGAAAGCGATACACGGCGACGGCGGGTTGCGCCAGTTCGTGCTGTACTGCCAGCCGCAATTCAGTCGCCGCGGCCGGCTGATAGGGGGCGAGGTGCTGGTACGCTGGCGCCGGCCGGACGGCGGGCTGCTCGGACCCGACGAATTCATCGGCCTGGCCGAGTCGTCGGGCCTGATCCTGCCCTTGGGACACCATGTGCTCGAGCAAAGCTGCCGCGTACTCGGGCGCTGGCGCCGCGACAGGTCGCTGCGCGAGCTCAAGCTCGGTGTGAATGTCAGCGTGCACCAGTTACGGGATCCCGGCTTTCCCGACAGCGTCGCCGCCATTCTCGCCGACACCGGCGCGCCAGCCGGAAGGCTCTGCCTGGAGCTGACCGAAAGCGTGTTTGCCGAAGACATGATGACGATGACCGAAAGCATGCAGCGCCTGCGCATGCAGGGTATTCATTTCTCGCTCGACGACTTCGGTACCGGCTATTCCTCTCTGGCTTACCTGAAGCGGTTTCCCTTGGCCGGCCTGAAGATCGACCGTTCTTTCGTGCACGACGTGCATATCGATCCGAATGCGGTTCCCATCATCAAGGCCATCATCGCACTGGCGCGAACGCTCAAGCTCGACATCGTCGCCGAAGGCGTCGAGCACGAGGCGCAGCGCAAATTCCTGGCCGCACGCGGCTGTTACGCCCTGCAGGGCTATCTGCTCGGCCGGCCGGTGCCGATCGAGGAGTTCGAGCAGGCGCATCGTGCGGCCGCGCAGGCATGAACCGCTGCCCGGACTTTCTTAATGCGCGAGGATCACCGGCAGCGGCAGGCGGCGCAGCACGGTACGGCTGACGCCCCCGAGCAGGATCTCGCGGTAGCGCGAGTGGCCGTAGCAGCCCATGACCAGCAGCTCGGCCCTGCGGTCCTCGACCAGTACCAGCAAGGCATTGCCGACTTCGCCCTTCGCATGGTGGCGGCGCACTTCGGCGTGGACGCCATGACGGGACAGGAAGCGGGCCAGGTCGACATCGCCTGCCGGCGAACGCGCGCTCGAAC
>Ga0308170_10002196_pt1 | contig 17142 bp, 11 predicted proteins | sample PhyBR2_2_FD_202136 | JGI IMG/M metagenome (GOLD analysis project Ga0308170, IMG submission 202136) | Phyllosphere microbial communities from UC Gill Tract Community Farm, Albany, California, United States - DLSLSB.R2 | ecosystem: Host-associated > Plants > Phyllosphere > Unclassified | place... | reverse complement strand
GGCGGCGTCGTCGGTCTTTTTCGGCTTGGGCAAATCAGGCAGGCGCGCGCCCGGTGTGCCATCCTGCCATTCGCGCACGTAGGGCTTGAGCGATTCGTCGAATCCGACCTTGTAGGCGCGCGGGCCGAAGTCCAGCAGCATGCTGCCCTGCGCGTCCAGTCCCAGATCGGGCGCGAGGCGGTCTGCCAGTTCTTCCGGGCTCAGGCCCCGCGCCTCGGCAACCTGGTCGATCTTTTCGCGGGCCTTGTCCTGCAAACCCTTGAACTTGACCTTTTGCGCGATCCCGTTCAACAGCATCAGGGCCACGTCGCTGCCGATCGCGGCCAGCACGTCCAGGCCCATCACGGCGCGGGCATGGGCCGCTTCGCCGGGCCAGGCGCGGATGAACGGGGTGAGCTTGCGCGCCGTGTCGTCCTGGCCAAACAGGCCCAGGTTCGACAGCGCCCAACTGTCCTTCGACGGTGCCGACGCATTGAGCCAGCCCGAAAAACAGTCCCACGCGAAATCGGCCAGGCTCTGCGGCGTGCAGGCAGCTTTTACTTGATGCAAGCCCGCATACACTTCTTCATTGGTCGGGAACATCATCATCGTACCCAGTGCATCGAGCGCGGCGTCGGGCAAGGCTTTGCCGTTGTGCAGAAGCGGACGGTGCCAGCCGCCGGGCTTCCAGAATCCGGGCAGTGCGGCGCGCTTGGCCGGGTAGCGGTCGAGCGGGCTTTCGTCGAGCATGGCGTGCAGGGCGGTGAGAACCTCGGGCAGGTCATAGCGCGCCGCGACTTCTTCGATCAAGGCCAGCTTGCCGATACTGGCGAGGTAGCGCAGGCTGGCCGCGGCGCAATCACGCGCCTCGTTCCGCTTGCCCAGCGCCGGCGCGATCAGCGCGCAGGCCGCATGCTCGGGGAAACGGCGCAGCCATTCGCGGCCGGTACCGCGCAGCGACTTGAGCTTGGCGTAGGCGCGCGCCGCGATGGACGCCAGTTCGACTGCGCCGAAGTGCAGGGCGATGCCGAGGTTCTCGGTCGGCGCGCTGCTGATCCGCGCCAGTAGCCCTGGCAACGCTGGCAAGCCCCAGGTCGCGGCAACCACATCGACGTCCGTGCATGAGGCTTCCGATGCAGCGGCGTTCCAGAACGGGATGCCCAGCGCGGGCGCCATCCGTGCCACCGCACGGCCGTCGAGAAAATAGTAAAACCAGCGCTCTTTTTTCTTTTCGACGAGCAGGGCGCGCCAGGCGGCGAGCAGCGCGGATGCGTCGCCCGCGACGACTGCCTGAAGTCCTGCAGCGAGCGCGGCGACTCGACCCGGTGTCTGCTTGTCGTGCTTGAACCCCAACAGGTCGACCATCATCTCGGGCGAGCGGGCGGCGTCTTCGTAGCGGCTTGATTGCCAGGTCATGCGGGTCAGGATCGCATCCTTCTCGCCGTCATCCCAGTGCTCGATCGGGGCGCAGGGCAGGGCAGCCAGTTGCAGCACGCCGATGGTCTTTTTCTTCGCCTGCAGCCACGGCACGCTGGCCAGTACGTCTGGCAGATCGGCGGCGCCGGCAACATCGACCGGGCCCGCCAGGCGCGCCGTGACACGATCGAGCAGCGCATTGGCAGCCGGCTCGAGCCAGGGTTGCAACAGCGCCGGCAATCCAGGCTGATTGCGCACCAGGTCGATCAGCGTCGGCAGCAACAGGCCGCCATCCTTGCTGTTGCCGCCAAGGTGGCGCGCCAGCGCAACCGTCGCAGCGACCGGCCAGCGCCCAGCGGCCAGGACGAAGCGGGCCAGCGCCGGCTTGCTGCTGCTGGCGACGCGAGCCAGTGCATCGAGCGCTTCGGGTGTACCGATGCGCGTGAGCACGTCGCCCGTTTCGTCAAACGCCGCGCCCGGCGCGAGCCAGCGCACAGCGTCGGTGCGATGCTCGAGCAGGAGCGTGCGCACCATGCTGGCATTGCCCCAGAACGTGAAATAGCTGTCGACCTTGATCTTGCGCGCCTGCGCCAGTGCGGCGTCGTCGGTCGCGGTCAGTTGCAGCCAGTGCATGGCCGGCACCGGCTCGACGCCCTTGATGCTCAACTGGTCGAGCACGCCGTGCGTCATGTCCGGCAAGTCGGGAAACAGCAGCGCCAGCACGGCCTGGCATTCGAGGTCCAGCGTCCCCATCACGTCGCGGACCCTGGCGGCGCAGGCGTCGTAGAGCGCCTGCGGCGCGGCCGCCAGATGGGCGCGCAGGCGCCACTGGCCGTCGTGCAGCGGCTCGGAGACCATACTGTGCATGGGTGACGACGCACGGTAGACAATGCTCACGGTGCGCTTTCTGTCATCGCTGCCGGAATATGCCTGGTGCACACGATACTGCATGGCGTCGAGCTGGACGTCGATCGCATACGGCAGGCCATGGCGCGCCACCAGGTAGTCGACCAGCAGTTCGGGGATGATCTCGTGGCTGTATCTGTGCTGGCTGCCGGCCAGCGCCAGCAGGATGGCGTCGGACTGGGGCGAGCCGCCCGGCACGGGATCGGCCATGCCGTTCCACGCTGCCTCGAAATGCGCGCGAAAGCCAGGATCGGCGCCGTCGAAGTCCGGCCTGATCTGCGCGCCGATCAGTTTGCGCACCTTGTCCCAAGTGGCCTGCTGGTCTGGCATGACGACCGGCTGCGGGTTGCGGCGGGTTGCCTTCGCCCGTGAACGGGTGATGTCGTCGGCATCGTCGAGCAGAATCGGTTCGCCATTTGCCAGCCAGGGCGCGACCTGATCCGCTGCAGGGGCAGTCGGGGTAGTCGGGGCGGCCGGGGCGGCCGGGGCGGCCGGCGCCGGCGCGCTCGACGCGGTGTCGTCTTGCAGCGTCGCCGCGTCAACCGCCGCCTCGGCGGGCGCTGCCTTGACCGGGGCAGTGCCAATGACCGCGCCTGGCGTGGCAGCCTGTTCGGCATAGCCCTTGCCCGTTTTTTCCTTGATCAGCTTGAGCATGGCCGCACCGGCGCTGGCGCCATCGGCAAAGGACTTGGTCTGGCTCTGCCCGGCGGTGCCGATGCGACCCCAACGGATATTCAGGTCGAACCCGGACTGCTCGACTTCCCAGAACTTGGCCGACTTGTCGTCGGTAAACTCAAAACGGCGCATTGGTGCTTCCTTCCATGGCACAGAGGGCTGTATTGTGAGTGTGAAGTTTCATGCGCACAAGTGTTCCATGTCGCGAATCAGGTTACTTGCAGTGATCGGATCGAGCGATATGCAGATCGGGTTTGCCCTGTTCTATCTTCCAGGCACGACGGCGTGCTGCATGCCACGTGCCGGATCGCGGGGTACCACCGATCGCATGCAACGACGTGATGCTGGTATCACCTATTTCTATTTCTATCGATGGTTTATTACTGTCTATGATGGCCAGAGCGCGCAGGCGACGTCGCATCGTCGCGACCCATAAAACGAGAAACAAGGAGACCCATGGTCGATCACGCACACCCGAGCCAGTTGCTGGCCACCTTCGCAGCGTCCCTGCGTTATGAGCAGATTCCCGACGCCGTGCGCATGCGCACCGAGGATCTGTTTCTCGATTGGATCGGTTCCGCGCTGGCTGGCCGCACGTCACGTGCCGTGCAAACCATCGATCGCTACGCGCAGACGATGGGGCCAGGGGGCGGCCCCTGCGAGGTGCTGATCTCGCGCCGCACGACCACGCCGATGTTCGCGGCAATGGTCAACGCCGCTGCCTCGCACGTCGCCGAGCAGGACGACGTGCACAACGGCTCAGTCTTCCATCCCGGCGCGGTCGTATTTCCGGCAGCATTGGCCGTTGCCCAGTCGATCGGCGCCAGCGGGCGCGATCTGCTGACGGCGGCTGTGGCTGGCTACGAGGTCGGCATCCGCGTTGGCGAATTTCTCGGTCGCTCGCATTACCGCATCTTCCATACGACGGGCACCGCCGGTACGCTGGCCGCTGCTGCGGCGGCGGGCCACTTGCTCAAGCTCACGCCCGAGCAGATGCTGCACGCGTTCGGCTCGGCCGGCACGCAGGCGGCGGGGCTGTGGGAATTCCTGCGCGATGCGGCCGACTCGAAGCAGTTGCACACGGCCGCCGCAGCCGCGAACGGCTTGACGTCGGCTTACCTGGCGCAGGATGGCTTTACCGGTGCGCGCCGCATTCTCGAGGGCGCGCAGGGCATGGCAGCGGGCATGTCGAGCGACGCCGATCCAGCCAGATTGACCGACCGCCTGGGCGAACGCTGGGCGCTGGCGGAGACCTCGTTCAAGTTTCATGCTTCGTGCCGACACACGCATCCGGCCGCCGACGCCTTGCAGCAGGTAATGCGAACCCACGGCCTGCAACCCGAGCAGATCGCGCGCGTCGTCGCGCACGTGCACCAGGGCGCAATCGACGTGCTGGGCGCGGTCGTCGATCCGCACACGGTGCACCAGGCCAAATTCTCGATGGGGACGGTGCTGGGGCTGATCGCGCATTACGATGTGGCCGGCCTGAGCCAGTTCGAGGAGCATTTCAATGCGGCGCCAATCGCGGCGTTTCGTGGCAAGGTGGGCATGGAGTTCGACGACGAAGTCGACACCGCCTATCCGGCGCGCTGGATCGGCAAGGTCACGGTCGAGACCACCGATGGCCGGCGCCTGGCTGGCCGGGTCGACGAACCGAAGGGCGACCCCGGCAACACCTTGTCGCGCGCTGAACTCGAACAGAAAACCCTGCGCCTGGCGCTGTTTGGCGAAGCCGCAAGCGAGGCCGAGATGCACGCACTGGCCGGGCGCGTCTGGAACCTGGCGGACGCCGCAAAGGTTGGAAACTTCTTTGCCTGAGCAGACCTGATACAGTCGTGACACTCTTGTCTCCCGCTGTATCAGCTTTTTCGATGGCACTGAACAATATCCTCAGAAGGCTGGACCTCACCAGCTTGCAGCTTTTCCTGGCAATCCACGAAGAAGGTTCACTTACCCGCGCCGCCGAGCGCGAAGCCATTGCCGTCTCGGCCGCCAGCAAGCGGCTGGCCGACATGGAGGGGGCGCTGGGCGTGGCGCTGATGGTGCGCACCGCGCGCGGCATGACCTTGACACCGGCCGGTGAATCGCTGCTGACCCATGCGCGCCGCATCCTGCTCAGCGTCGACAAGATTGGCCAGGAACTGGCCGAGCACGCCCAGGGCTTGCGCGGCTACGTGCGCATGGTGGCGAACCTGTCGGCCATCGTGGAATTCTTGCCGGAGGATCTGCGCGCGTTCCTGAACCTGCACGAGCAGATCCGGCTCGACCTGGAAGAACGTCCCAGCGGCGATGTCGTCAAGGGCGTCGAAGACGGCTTCGCCGAGATCGGCATCTGCTCGGGCGATACCGATACCCGCGAACTTCGTAGCCACTTGTACCGGCGCGACCGCATCGTGCTCGTCATGCGCCACGACCATGCGCTGGCCGGGCGTGACCGCGTCCCGTTCGCCGACACGCTCGACTTCGATCACGTCGGCCTGCACGCGGACAGTTCCATCAACAAGCGCACGCACCTGGCCTCGCGCGCCTCGGGCCGGCCATTGAAAACCCGCATCCATGTGCCCGGCTTCGATGCCGTCTGCCGCATGGCGCAGGTGGGCATGGGCCTGGGCGTGATCCCCTACGAAGTGTTTACCGCCATCGGCCAGCCGCTGGGTCTGGTGGCCGTCGAGATCGACGAGCCGTGGGCCGAGCGTGAGCTGCGCATCGTCGTGCGGGAAGAAAAGGGCCTGTCGCCGGTGACGCGGGCACTGCTGGCGCATCTGGGAGCCGCCGAAGAGCGTTCGCGGTTGACGAAGGCTCGTTGAAAAGAAACGGTTGGACGGGCAGGGCCCGTTGTCTCTATGCTGGGTCGACAAGCTACAACCATCGACGAGACCAGCATGAACCTCCATAACAGCATTCCCGACGGCGCCCTGCGCGGCGTGCGCGTCATCGAAATGGGTCAATTGATCGCCGGCCCGTTCGCCGGCAAGACCCTGGGCGAATTCGGCGCCGACGTCATCAAGATCGAGGCGCCCGGCAGTGGTGACCCGCTGCGCAACTGGCGCATGATCAAGGAAGGCACATCGGTCTGGTGGCAGGTGCAGTCGCGTAACAAGCGCTCGATCGCCCTCGACCTGCGCAGCGCCGAAGGCCAGGACATCGCCCGCAAGCTGATCGCCGAAGCCGACGTGCTGATCGAGAACTTCCGCCCCGGCACGCTCGAAGGCTGGGGCATGGGTTGGGATGCGTTATCCGCCATCAATCCGGGCCTTGTGATGCTGCGCATCTCGGGTTACGGCCAGACCGGTCCGTACCGCGACCTGCCAGGCTTCGGCGCCATCGGCGAAGCGATGGGTGGCCTGCGCCACCTGACGGGCGAACCCGACCGCGTGCCGGTGCGCTGCGGCGTGTCCATTGGCGATACGCTGGCCGCGCTGCACGGCACGATTGGCGTACTGACCGCGCTGTACCACCGCAAGGTCAATGGCGGCAAGGGCCAGGTGATCGACGTCGCTCTGCACGAAGCGGTGTTCAATGTGATGGAAAGCCTGCTGCCCGAATACAGCGCCTTTGGCGCCGTGCGCGAAGCCGCCGGCAGCGCGCTGCCCGGTATCGCGCCTTCCAACGCCTACCGCTGCAACGATGGCTACGTGCTCATCGCTGGCAACGGCGACAGCATCTTCAAGCGCCTGATGGCCGTGATCGGGCGCGACGACCTGGCGCACGACCCGGCGCTGGCCGACAATGCTGGCCGCGTCGTGCGCGTGGCCGAGATCGACGCCGCCATCAGCGTCTGGACTGCAACCCGCCCGATCACCGAGGTCCTTGAGTTGCTGGGCGGCGCGCGTGTCCCGGCCGGCAAGGTCTACACTGCCAAAGACATCGCGGAGGATCCCCATTACCGGGCGCGCGACATGATCCTGGCCCAGTCCACGCGCGACGGCTACGACCTCGAGGTGCCGGGCGTCGTTCCCAAGTTGCTTGGCACGCCAGGCACGGTGCGTACCTCTGCCCCGGGCCTGGGTGACGATACCGATGGCGTGCTGCGCGAACTGGGCTTGAGTGAGCCGGACATCGCCGCCTTGCGCGACAAGGGAGTGGTCGCATGAACCGGTGGCACGGCGCTGGTCGCCGCATCCACATGCAGGAAGTCGGCACGCGCGATGGCTTGCAGGCCGAGTCGGTGTTCGTGCCGACCGCCGACAAGATCGCCCTGGTCAACAGCCTGTCGCGGGCCGGCATGGCCAAGATCGAAGTGACCGCCTTTGTTTCGCCCAAAGCGATTCCGGCGCTGGCCGATGCGCAGCAGGTGATGCTTGGCATCGAGCGGATGCCGGGCGTGATCTACAGCGCGCTGGTGCCGAACGTGCGTGGCGCCGAGCGTGCAATCGAAAGCCGCACCGACGAACTGAATCTGGTGATGTCGGCCAGCGAAACGCACAATCTGGCCAATCTGCGCATGACGCAGGCGCAATCGTTCCAGGGCTTGTGCGAAGTGGCCGCATTGGCGCGGCAAGCGGCGCTAACCGTCAATATCTCGCTGTCGTGTTCGTTCGGCTGCCCGATGGAAGGCGACGTGCCGGAAGACACGGTGCTAGCCTGGTGCGCGCGCTTCATCGACGAGGCGGGCGCCGGCGGCATCACCCTGTGCGACACGACCGGCATGGCGTATCCGAGCCAGGTCGCGTCGCTGACGGCGCGTTTTCGCGCAGCCTTGCCGGATACCGAACTGAGCCTGCACTTTCACAATACCCGCGGCATGGGGCTGGCCAATGTGCTGGCCGGGATCGATGCGGGCGCCGACCGCTTCGACGCGTCGCTTGGCGGCATTGGCGGCTGCCCCTATGCACCCGGCGCCTCGGGCAATGTCTGCACCGAAGAGGTGGTGCACGCGCTGCAATTGATGGGCTACGACACGGGTGTCGATCTGCGCCGCTTGCTGGACGCATCGACACGGCTGCCGGCACTGATCGGGCACGAGACGCCGAGCCAGATCGTCAAGGCGGGCCGGCGGCTCGATCTGCATCGGCCCCCCGGGGATTTCGACGCGATCAGGGAACGCGCAGAAGCGCGCCCAGCTTGAACCCAGGCCATCGCCGGTTTGTAAAAAACTATTCTAATAATTCAGGAGACACCATGAAATCGATCCACTCCCTGCGCATGCGCGCCAGTATGCTCGCCGTCGGCGCAGCACTTGTCAGCATCGGCGCGCACGCACAGGATAACTATCCAGCGCGCGCCATCACCCTGATGGTCTCGGCCGCGCCGGGTGGCACCACCGACCTGGCCGCGCGCATGATCTCCGATCCGCTGTCCAAGGCACTGGGCAAACCGGTCGTCGTCGAGAACCGGCCGGGTGGGGCGGGCGCGATCGCTGCCTCGGCCGTCAAGCGGGCCAGGCCGGACGGCTATACCTTGCTGGTGCAGTACTCGGGCTTTCACGTCATTACGCCGCACGTGGTCAAGGCCGGATTCGATCCGATCAAGGATTTCACCCCGGTTGCCAACCTGATCGTGGCGCCGCAAGTGTTCGTCGTGCGGCCCGATCTGCCGATCAAGACGTTGCCCGAGCTGGTCAGCTATGCCAAGGCACACCCCGGCAAACTCAATTACGCGTCGTCCGGCAATGGCTCGTTGCAGCACGTGACGGGCGAAATGCTCAATCAGATGAGCGGCACGAATATCGCTCACGTACCGTACAAAGGTACGGGTCCGGCGATTACCGATCTGCTGGGTGGTAACGTCGAGATGACCTTTACAACAGCGCCGCCGCTGCTGGCTCACATCCGGTCCGGCAAGCTGCGCGCCATTGCTGTGACCGGCAACGTTGCGCTGCCGAGTCTGCCCAACGTGCCGACGACGGCGACGATCAAAGGGTACGAGAAGCTGGACGTGAGCTCGTGGTTTGCCGTGTACGCGCCCGCCAACACGCCCAAGCCGATCGTGGACAAGCTGACTGGCGAAATCAAGAAAATCATGGCGACCGACGCATTCAAGCGCAAGGCGCAGGAGCAGGGTGCGTACGCGGTCTACATGACGCCGCAGGAATTGGCAGCGCATACGAGCAAGGAATATCAGACCTGGGGCAAGTTTGTGAAGGATGCGAAGATCACGGGGGAATGAGGGCAGTGAACCATTTATGAATGGCGCCGGGGACTGCACGATGTCAGATGAGGAGGTCATCTGGTTCGACAGCTCAGATGGCCGGCCATGGTACCGCATCCTATTAGTCTTTATGCGCCCAGCGCACTCGCTGGCTCACCTCGGGAAGCAATTTAAGTTACCCTTTATACCGCTTGTTTCCTAACGAATTCTGGTTTTTTTGATAGCAAGCATGGAGCGCGTGATTGAAATATAAGCACGGCTGTGTTCCGTTTCGACATGTCAAGCCGCACGTTCACCGCGTTGGGGGAAGATTAATTGCTTACAAACGTAAAAGGCAGGAAATAATTGTAAAGCGTTTTTCACCACTGCTCAATCAATGGCAGAAAATCGCGGGCTATATGTTGAAGGCGGCTGGTGGTCGAATGTTACCTATGAGAACTTTATCTTTTCATTTCCTTAATGCAACGTGAATGCTTTACGATTAGACTGTTGATCATAACTCGCGCGCAGAGTTGTTGAGTTGGAAGCATTGCCGTTCTCGCGGAGTTTTTTTACAGAAGAGATCGCGGCTATTATTGGAGCGCTGACTAGAGAGCCAACTTCAGGGGCTAAGAATTTGCGCATAAAGGCCTAAGTGATTAATGCCCATTTAGATTTTTCGATGCTGGGTTAAGCTGCGTATGCGCACACATATTCTAAATGCCCCGTTGATACAAGCCAAGCTCCTGATCCTTATAGCATCTTTTGATTTCTCGCTTGAAATCAAGAGCGGGGATATATTTTGCATTGAAGTAAACTAATGAAATATAAGGCTTGTCAGTTCGGAGCATTCTAGTAAAAAGGCCTGTCCAGTTAATTTTTTATTAAATGTATGGGTGGGAGGTCTTGTGGCCTTATATTCTTTGCCCATCATGGGAATTTTTCGAGTAAGTGGCAGATAACACTCTGGCCACCAGAGCGATAATTATTGGGCGGATTGTAGTAATAAATAAATAAATTTTTTATTATCTACAACGCACGCGATGCCGGTTACGGTCCTCCCGCTCTTACTTACCTTGGTGCTATATGCACTGCATTCTTTTAGTTGAGATATTTTGACGCGACTATTTTCATGTTTAGCCATTAGTGCTTTAAATTCTTTTGAGAGCCAGGGCCTAGAGGCTTGAGGAACAATATATTCATCCTCACGATCTTGTACATCTCGCAGCAGAAATGTCTGGTCTTTAACATCGATTTCGGTAACAAGCGCAATAAAGTCGGACGGGCCCGGAATGCTGGCATATTCCGGTGAGTTAAATATCTCCCACTTTGCAGCAAGGATTTCATCTGGAATTACGACAATTTTTTTTAAAGCCGAAAGATCCGTGGAGTAAAGTTTTTTTTCTTCATCTGTTGAGCATCCCAATAAAACGATGAGTAATGCTAGTGAAAAAAATTCCTTTAAGCGTAATAAAGACAGTATCATATTAAACCCTATTTCTTAAGCGACGATTGTCGTCTGGTTTTCGTTGGCGTGAGGTCGGGCTGCCATTCTTTTTTGAATTTTCACGATTTTTCTCAACCCAAGTAATTTGTCGTTTTACTTTTGCAAAATGCATATATTGACTGCCTAAACCTGTAACTTCAAAAATTCCATTCGCGGAATCTGGAATTCCTGAGGCAATGTCATTCTGTCCTGGGTTGAAATTATACTGATCTTCGACATTAATTGTGAGGTCGGCATTATACATAATATCTCCCTTTTTGTTTGCTGAGACCGCGATATCGGCGCTGACCCAAAGATAATGAGCTCCCAAGGTTTTTTGCCAATTAACCGTCTTGGGATAAGGTGCTATCGCATCCACGCTGTTCCCCGCGTTGTAGGCACTGCTGGTAACCGAGAATTTGACGCGATCTCGACCAATATTTTCAATGTGGTTTTGAAAATCGCTGATCAAATTTTCCAGCAGCTCCTTACCCGCAGGATCATTCAGTATATATCTTTCATAATTGAACGTTCTATCTTTTCCCTTTCCGAATAGAAAGTGACGGTATGCGGCTGCGGCGTCAGACAAATCTTCGTACCAGCACGCGCCGACAATTTTTGCACTCGGCCCGCTGCACACAGCCTCAAGGCCCTCAAGAATAGTTACCCATTTTGCAAACTGGAGTTTTTCAATTGCCGTGGGTTCACGTAATCGGAGTTTCGCAAGAAAACCGCCATCGTGTTTAATGTACGGTCTATCTGGCTTCCCAATTCTGTAGCGACCAGATCTTTCTGTTAACTTAACAGGTGTAGTGTGAATGCTTTTCTTCTCTGCGGGTTCGAGACTTAATTTCTGTTTTTCTATCTTGTTTCCAGATGCATCCATTTGGAGCAGGCTATCAAATGGAGAGGAAGAGACTTCCTTCTTTTTGTCTTCCAACAGGCTTTCAAAAGGGTTGTCCATTTTAAGATTCTAAGTCTTTGCAATTTCTATAAGGGCGGCGTGTCCGAGTAATACCTGGAACTCTTCAGAGGTATCACCTTGAAGTATTTGTGTATATCCGTCGTTATCAGTAATGCCGTGCCAAATAACTCCGCTCGTTCCTCTCATAAAGTAAGGGGTGCCGCTAATTGCCAAAGATGTTGACTCATCGATGACGCGTACTTTTCGATTGAATTGCGAGGCGATTCCACTAGGCAGTGCGGAGAACGATGCTTCAGAATGTTGCGCCATTTGAAATATATGTTGTCCACCCTTCACCGAAAAATTTCCCGGGCAAGCAAACGTAATATTCCCGCCCTCCAGCGTCACCGACGACTGCCCCGCCTGCAGCACAATTTTCTCACTGGCCTTGATCTCAATAACATCATTGACCGACACAATGGTGACAGCCTTGTCCGCCAGAATCTCCAGCTGATCCGTATGCGCCTGCAGCGACACCGGCCCAATCGCCGCCACCGCCTGAATCCCGCCATCATGCGTAAACAACCCGGTCGCATTCGCCGACACTGAGGCGACCGTATACGCCGCCGCCATATGCAAATCCGCCTGCGTCGTCCACTGCAACTGCCCACCCGCGAACACCACGGTCGATGCCGGCGTCGCCCAATTGATGCTGCTCGGCGCTTCCATCAGCACAAGAGGCGCACCAAATTTTTCGACCGCCGCATCCGCATCTGCATCACGCGAACCAGCCGCCGCCTTCAGCGCATCCTGCCCACCCACGCCACCGGCGAACTTGCCTTTCTGCTTCGGATCAACCTGCTCGATCAATTCAATTTGCGCCTGCAACGCTTCTTTGCTCGACAAGGCCTTTTGCCCGGTCGCCGCATTGAGCAGGGTCGTTCCGAGCTCGCCCGCACCGCGCAGCAAGCCGATCGCCTCACTACTATCCAGCTGCGTCGACGTCACACTGCTGCCTTGCTGCGCGCGCGCTGTCGCCGACAGCAACACACCTTCGCCGCCGCGAACAACAGCCCATGCATCAGTCCGTAATTCAAACCCGGTCCCACGATACGCGCCGCGTTGCGCCGAGCCGGCCGCCTGCTGCACCAGATAGCCGAGATTGAGCTGCGTGCCCGCACTGCTGGTCGCCAGACGCGTGCGTAACTGCCCGCTCGTATCATCGAGCACCCACTGGTTGAATCCGCCGCCGTCGAAATTATTGCTGTGCATGCCGGAAATCACACCGGCGTGATTGATCCCGGTGTCGACGCCAGCCGAGAAGGGTGGCGTATCCGATCCGGTATACAACTGCGCGACCACCAGGGGCCGGTCCATGTCGCCTTCGATGAAATCGACCAGCACTTCGGTACCAAGGCGCGGCGTGAACTGCGAGCCCCAGTTCGGTCCGGCAAGTGCCTCCGCCACGCGCACCCAGGTACCGGATGCATCGTTGCCCGGCGCATTGCCTTTTTCGTCCGTATCATGCGTCAACCCGCCCGAAATCGCGCCAACCCCGCGCTGCCAGGCAAACTGAATGCGCACCTGGTGCTCGCGCGTGGTCGTATTGATCGTCTCGGGCAACCCGACCACGATGGCCGTCTGCGGCCCGAGCGACGCCCCCGCAAAGCGTGCAGCCGCCGCGCGCGGCACGATCGCAACTGCTTCGCGCACGCACCCAAATCGATTGCGGTAGGTGCCAGGTTCGAGTGCTTCATCGGAGAACTGCAGCAAGGTCGCCGCGCCCGCTTCGGCCAGCCCGGTCAGCCGCGACAAGGCCTCACCCAGCGCTGGCTCCAGATTGTTGCGCGCCTCGTGTTCGACCCACAGTGTCTTGAAGCTGTTGTCGCCGTCGGCATAGCCGTCGTGCTGGGTCAATGTAAAACCGTGTCCAGCTGCCATGCGGCGTACGGCGCCGGCGCCTTCGAACTGTTTGTTGTCCAGCTCCAGCGCCTGCAGCATGACGCGGCTGTGCGCGTCGGCGAAGGCTTTGTTGTTCATTAGGGCGCGAGGCGCTGCCATTGTGCACAGACAGCGACGGACTCTCCTAGATATCCAGGCTTGTTAATTGCTCGGCCGCGGGAGCCATCAATTGCGCCGGATCCTAGCTGCTGATCGAAACGGCGTTGGCGCTATGGCTCGCTTACATATATTGGGGCCAAGCAACGCGATGTCTATTTTGTTATAGATATGTGTGTATCTAAAAGGCACGTTATTTTTCTTCCAGATGATCTATGTCTACTGCTTTCGGTTCGACTTGTGACATGACTGCACCTCGTAAAAGGCCTGTTTTTTTTCGAAGCGAGAAAGCGTGCATAACACCAAGTGCTGGAAATTCCAATCCCTCTATATCGGTGTGCCCGACTACTACAGGAGTATTGAAATTAATATTTTTTTTATCGTCTAGAGGTAAGTGCCATTTCCCTCCAAAAGTCTCTATTACAATTTCTCCCAAGTACCTTCCGAAGGTTACGCTCAATTCGTTTTTTTCCTCTTTACTTGAATTGGTCGTGAGCATTTCAAAGAATTCTTCAAGCTTTTCGAGGGAGCTCATATCGCGCGTAAGAGTGAAGCCTAGGGATTCGGCCTTTTCCTCCAGCGCCTCTAGTTGATCTTCCATGATGAAAATGAAGTGGTCGAATTTTTCTCGTTCGGCTGCGAAATTCATATAAGCTCCTATTATTTCCTGAATGGGATTTGCGGCCCTAATTTGACTCTAATTCCCGCTTTTTCTAGCGCTTCCAGATATGGCTTAGATGCGCCCTTTTCAAGGATGTGTTCTACATCCCATCCAAGCTTCGTTAGCGCACCGTCTTTTTTGATAGCGATAATATTTTCTTTCGTCAGACTAACTGGCCCAGTTTTTAGTTGACCTGCATACTTATCTTCGTTTTTTAATATGTCGATTTGTCGATTGCTAAATGGGGTTTTTAACGTTCCTTCCGATGCCCCCAGAGATACTCGGTAGTCCATCTCTCGTTGCGCCCCAAATTGATAGTTTTGCATATTTGTATCATATTGTCTGCTCCAGCTATCGTAGTCTTTTTCTCCACCTCGGCGCTGATATTTTTCCCAGCGATCTAACTTGTGCTCGAGTGTTCCCGGTGTTAATTTTTTGGGCTTTAGAGGCAGACCACAGTTCTCGCAATCTCGATCTTTCTTCGCTGAATGTTTTTCCTGCTTTATAGCAGAATTTCTTGGTAGACCTGTCTCCTTTAAGAGCTTGACGTCTTTCGCCGCCGCCTCCGCCGCCTCCGCTTCTTTTTTCGCCTTCTTCAGATCAGTGACCGTTTTGGTAAGCGCCGCCACTTTCTTCTCGAGGCCGGCAATCGCCTTGGTCGCACGCACTGCCTTTGCAGGCTTGGCGAGGAGGTCGCCCACATACGGGACCATGCTCGCCGTGCTAAGCGCCGCACCCCAATAGTCACCCCGTGCAATCGAAATACCGGCGCCGACAATGTCTGAGGCCGGGCTCGGATCGATGATGCCAGCCGCATCCGCAGCAGCACCGGCCATTTCCAGTTTAAGGTCCTTGTCGGCCTTTGCGAGCGCCGTGGTGGCGTCGGTCAGTTTTTTGCCAATGCTTGTCAGATCCATTATGCCAGCCTGCTTTCTTGCGCGGCGGGTAGCTCAAAGAGCGCATCCATGCGCTTGTTTGCCGTGATGTGCTCCCAGGCTTCGCTGGAAAGTTCGCGAATCATCATGCTCAAGCGTTCCACTGGGGGCACGTCACTCGCAGTGAGGTAGTGCTTGACGTCGAGGTTGTCATCGAAGGATGGTGACACCGTCATCATCAGGCCGGCGAACAGTTGTTGTGCGGTGGCGTCCGTGAGGCCATAGCTGTTCGCGCGCGCGACTGCCGCGATGGCAACTTCGCGCAACATGTTGGGCCTGATACCTGCGATGTCTGAGGGGCAGGTTTCGCGCCAGTGAGAAATAATACTGTCGTATAGGTTTTCCTTGTCGAAGTACATGAGCTGATCGCGTTGTGTCAATGTGAGACTGATCGGCGTGAAAGCGTAACGACTGATGTCGGATGCATTGGCCGGTTCGATATCGACTGCATAGCGTTCTTGTCGCCGCGGCTCCAAGGCAATCCAACTGCGCACTGGCGCAAAGAAAAACCGCTTTTGCTGCGCGGTGAGCGCCGACGGCAGCCCGAGCAAAATACGTGGATCGTAGAACCGCAACACGACTTTCTGGCCGTCGTTGATCTCACACTGCATGCGCCGCGTAAGCATTGGCGCGAGTGCCGGCAAGGCGTAAAGGCTGGAGATCCAGCTGACGCTTGGCGACGTCTGTTCCAGCTTCTCGAGCCATTCGAGCAGAGACGTGTGTTCGCGTGATGCCGCAATAAGAATTGGCGCTGCTGACACCAAGTGTGCTTCCGGCGTGCCATCGAATAGCGACCGCCACTGAGTTTCAGTAAAACGGGTGATCAGTTCGTGATGGGCGTGTTCATGTGCGGAGCAATCGAGCAGGGCGTAGGTATAGATGTTGGTTGGCTGTTCCATATATTGCTTTTGTTAGCGGACCAGGAAGCTGCTGGCCTTGGCTGCTGCATTTTTCAGGCACTCAACGCAAATGGTGCTGCCGGTGGGCAGAGTAGAGAGTGCTGCGGCTTCGTTCCCTCCACCCTGGAAAACATGCTGCCCCCCCTTGACGCTGAAATTCCCCGGACAAGCAAACGTAATATTCCCGCCCTCGAGCGTCACGGACGATCGCCCCGCCTGGAGCACGATCTTTTCCTTGGCCTTGATCTCGATAACATCATTGACCGACACAATCGTGACAGCCTTATCGGCGAGAATTTCCAGCTGATCCGTATGCGCCTGCAGCGACACCGGCCCAATCGCCGCCACCGCCTGAATCCCGCCATCATGCGTAAACAACCCGGTCGCATTCGCCGACACCGAGGCGACCGTGTACGCCGCCGCCATATGCAAATCCGCCTGAGTCGTCCACTGCAACTGTCCACCCGCGAACACCACGGTCGATGCCGGCGTCGCCCAATTGATGCTGCTCGGCGCTTCCATCAGCACAAGAGGCGCACCAAATTTTTCGACCGGCGCCGCCGCATCCGCATCACGCGAACCAGCCGTCGCCTTCAGCGCATCCTGCCCACCCACACCACCGGCGAACTTGCCTTTCTGCTTCGGATCAACCTGCTCGATCAATTCAATTTGCGCCTGCAACGCTTCTTTGCTCGACAAGGCCTTTTGCCCGGTCGCCGCATTGAGCAGGGTGGTTCCCAGTTCGCCTGCACCGCGCAGCAAGCCGATCGCTTCACTACTATCCAGTTGCGTCGACGTCACACTGCTGCCTTGCTGCGCGCGCGCTGTCGCCGACAGCAACACGCCTTCACCGCCGCGAACAACAGCCCATGCATCAGTCCGTAATTCAAACCCGGTCCCACGATACCCGCCGCGCTGCGCCGAGCCAGCCGCCTGCTGCACCAGATACCCGAGATTGAGCTGCGTCCCCGCGCTGCTGGTCGCCAACCGCGTGCGCAACTGTCCGCTCGTATCGTCGAGCACCCACTGGTTGAATCCGCCGCCGTCGAAGTTATTGCTGTGCATGCCGGAAATCACACCGGCATGATTGATGTCGGTGTCGACGCCAGCCGAGAAGGGCGGCGTATCCGATCCGGTATATAACTGCGCGACGA
>Ga0308170_10002194_pt1 | contig 17152 bp, 16 predicted proteins | sample PhyBR2_2_FD_202136 | JGI IMG/M metagenome (GOLD analysis project Ga0308170, IMG submission 202136) | Phyllosphere microbial communities from UC Gill Tract Community Farm, Albany, California, United States - DLSLSB.R2 | ecosystem: Host-associated > Plants > Phyllosphere > Unclassified | place... | reverse complement strand
GACGACGGTACGCCATCCTATCTCCGTCCGCGCCGCATGGGCGGCAAGGGCGGTTCACCACTGGCTGTTTGAAGCGCGTCGTGGCGGTCCGTGCGGCCCGGCCTGGCAGACTGTCGACGCATGGCGCCGGACATGCCTGCATGGCCAGTCAAACTGATGCAGTTTATACCAAACACTGTTCCAGTCCGCGGATAAATACGTCTTTTGGTAAATTTTTACCAATAAAGACCATCTTGGTGGCAGGCGTTTCATTCTCCGCCCATTTCGGCCCCACGTCGCTTCCCATAATCTGGTGCACGCCCTGGAACACGACCTTGCGATCGACCCTATCCATCCGCAATACACCCTTGTAGCGCAGCATTTGCGGGCCGAAGACCTGGACCAGGCTGCCGAGGAATTGTTCCAGGCGTTCCGGGTCGAATGCGCGCTCGCTCTTGAACACGAACGCGGCGATGTCGTCGCTGTGGTGGCTGTGATGATGATCGTGGCTGCACGACGCATCGTGCACGTGGTCATGGCCGTGGCCACAATCGGCACCATGCTCATGGTCGTGATCATGATCGTGCCCGTCTTCGCCGTCGACGCGCAGGAAATCGGGATCGATGTCCAGCTTGTCGTTCAGGTTGAAGCCGCGCAGGTCGAGCACATCGGCGATCGGGGCGCGGCCGAAGTCGCTGGTGGCGATCGGTGCGCGCGGATTGATGCGCTGCAGGCGCGCCTTGAGCGCATCGACGGCAGCGGCATCGACCAGGTCGGTCTTGGACAGCAGGATCTTGTCGGCAAAACCCACCTGGCGCTGGGCTTCTTCGTGCGCGGTCAATTGTTCCATTGCGTGGCGGGCATCGACCACCGTCACGACGGCGTCGAGCAGGTAGTGGGCGCCAACTTCTTCATCGACGAAGAAGGTCTGGGCCACCGGGCCCGGATTGGCTAGCCCCGTCGTTTCGATGACGACGCGATCGAAACTGATCTCGCCAGCGGCGCGTTTCTTCGCCAGGCTGTTGAGTGCCTCGATCAGGTCGCCACGTACGGTGCAGCAGATGCAGCCGTTGTTCATTTCGATGATCTGCTCGCCCGAGTCCTGCACCAGGATTTCGTTATCGATGTTTTCTTCACCGAATTCGTTCTCGATGACGGCGATGCGCATGCCGTGGTCTTCCTGCAGGATGCGGTTGAGCAGGGTGGTCTTGCCCGCGCCGAGAAAGCCGGTGAGGATGGTGCTGGGGATCAGGTCCATTGGTTTGCTACTCATGGTTGACATCAGGGTTGGACGAAAGAACCGGGGGATTATGCCGCAATTCTTGCAACCTCACCATCTGACGTGTCGCGTGCAGATCGTGTGCAAACCATGGAGGAACTTCTGGCCGGATTGGCAGGGTGTCTACTTCTTGCCCGCCGCGTTGTCCGCGCGTGCGGTGTCGGCAGCGGCAATGACCTGGGCAATCGCGGCGACCACGAGCTGCGGTTGTTCCTGGTGGATGTTGTGGCCGCTATCGGGCGTCACCACGTGGCTGCCGCGCCTGAAGCCGCGAAAGAAGCGTGCATGCAGGTCGCGCCAGACGTCGACGGCGGCCGGGGTTTCCAGAAAGAGCTGGGGCTGCTCGCGGCGCTGTACGGACGTAAGCACCACGACCGGCACATCCGGCAAGGGCCCGGCCAGGGGCAGCGTGCCGCTGTCGAGAATGGCCTGCACCTGGGCCAGTTCGGGCTGGAACTTGGGCGGCATGTATCGCACCAGCAGGCGGGCGTCGTTGTCGACCGCGGCGGCGTCAAGCTTGCGCAGTTCGGTGTTCTGGTGCTCGTCGCTGGGGTCGACAAACACCATGCCGGCGATCTCGGCCGGATGGCGCGCGGCGTAGCTGCGTATCAGGAAGCCGCCGTAAGAATGGCCGACCAGCACGAAGGGCGGGCGCAACCCTGCCGCGGCGATCACTTGTTCCAGTTCATCGGTACGGCTGGCCACGGTCGGCGTCCCGGGGCGCGCTTCCGAGCGGCCATGGCCGGCGCGCGAGTACGTGATCACCTTGTTCGACCGGGCCACCTCCGGCGCCACGTCGCGCCACACATTCAGGTCGCGCCCGAAGCCGGATTCGAAGATGACGGTATAGGGCCCGGTGCCCAGGCTGACCAGCTGCACCCGGTAAGTGCCGACGTCCAGCAGTTCCGGTGCGTCCTTTGGCATGGCAGCAGGCGTCTGGGCGCCGGCAAACGTGCTCAGTGCCAGCAGGACGGCGCCGACGGTGCGGGACAGGTAGACCATGGTGACTCCATCAAATGCGTTGTCATCCTGTCTGCATGCGGCGACAATTGGATGTGAAGCAATATTCTAAGAAATGCGGCAAGACACCGGTACTGTCAAATATGTCAGTCGGGCAGCGGGGTGATGGGGGAAGCGGTGGCAAACGAATCGATGGCGCAATGGCGTGCCCGTCATCTGGACGCAATGGGCCGGGCCGTGGATGCGGATGGCCTGTTTGCGGTCGTCGCCGGCGCCGCGCGCGAACTGGGTTTCGACTATTGCGCCTACGGCATGCGCAAGCCGATGCCGCTGTCGAAACCGTCGACCGTGATGCTGAACAATTACCCGGATGCGTGGCGGGCGCGCTATGCCGACCAGGGTTATCTGGGGCAGGATCCCACGGTCCGGCATGGGGCTGGATCGCTGTTGCCGCTGCTGTGGAGCGAGCCGGTATTCGCGCAGGCGCGCCCACTGTGGGAAGACGCGCGTGGCCATGGTTTGCAGGTGGGCTGGGCGCAGGCGTCGCGTACGCCGGACGGTTGCGTCGGCATGCTGACACTGGCGCGCTCGCACGATGCATTGTCCGAGGCCGAGCTGGACCAGAGCGAAGCCAATATGTCGTGGCTGGCGCATGCGGCGCACCAGGGATTGGCCCGGCTGCAGCGGCCAACTCCCGGTACGCAGGTGCTGGCGCTCAGCGCGCGGGAAGCCGAAGTCTTGCGCTGGATGGCCGACGGCAAGACCTCGAGCGAGGCCGGCACCATCCTCAGCCTGTCCGAGCGGACCGTCAATTTTCACGTTGCCAATGCCCTGCTCAAGCTGGGTGCGGCCAACAAGACCGCCGCCGTGGTCAAGGCCGCGTTGTTCGGCCTGCTTTAAGAGGCCTGCTTTAAGAGGCCGGTGTGAGACGCCGGCTCAGGACTCCGGCTTGGCTTTCGCCCGCGGGTGCGCCGCGTCATACACTTTGGACAGGTGCTGAAAGTCCAGTGCCGTATAGATTTGCGTGGACGTGATGCTGGCGTGGCCCAGCAATTCCTGCACCGCGCGCAGGTCGCCCGACGATTGCAGCAGGTGCGACGCGAACGAATGGCGCAGCACGTGCGGGTGCACGTGCACCGGCGTGCCGGCGCGCAGCGCATGCTGCTTCAGGCGCGTTTGTACGACGCGCGGCGTGATGCGGGTGTCGCGCGCCGACAAAAACAACGCGGCGCCCCCGTCGCGCGCGGCAGGGCGCACTGCGAGCCAGCGCGCCAGCGCCTCGCGCGCCGGGCCGCCGACCGGCACCCGGCGCATCTTGTTGCCTTTGCCGGTCACCACCACTTCGCCCGCCTGCAGGTCGAGCCAGCCAAGCGAACCCGGCTGGCCGCCGCGCGCATCCTGCCAGGCCACGTCCAGGCCCGCCAGTTCCGACACGCGCAGCCCGCTCGAATAGAGCAGTTCGAACATCGCGTGATTGCACAGTTCGAACGGCTCGAGATGGCCGCGCTGGTTTGCTTCCATCAATTGCACGGCATCGTCGACGGCGAGCGCTTTCGGCAGGCTCTGCGCGCGCTTCGGGGCGCGCACGCCGTCGACTGGATTGGCGGCAAGGGTCATCTGGTGCGACAGCCATTCATAAAAGCCGCGCCAGCCCGAGAGCTTGCGCGCAATGGTGCGCGCGGACTGGCCACCGGCATGCAGCTTGCCGGCAAAGCGGCGGATGTCGGCGTGCACCAGCCGGGCCCAGTCGCTGTGGCCGGCCAGCTCGGCGAGTTCGGCCAGGTCACGCCGGTAGGCGGCAATCGTGTGCGGCGACAACTGGCGCTGAGTCGCCAGTTCGCCGAGGTAGCGCGCGGCCCAATCGGATGACGGATCGCGCGCGTCCATGCCGGTCAAGCGCGCAGCGGCGCCAGCGCGGTGGTGGCGGTGGCGGCGATGTGGACCAGGAAATCGGTCGCCATCGCGGTGGTGAAGCGCGCCGGATCGGGCGAACCCAGCACCAACAGGCCAAAGCTCTGGCCCGGCGGACCAAGCGGCAGCATCACCGTCGAGCGGATCGATTCGGCGTCGTCCAGCCAGCGCACCGCTTCGAAATCATTGTTCGGGCCGCAGTACGGCGCGCGCAGGCTGTTGGCGAAGATGCGTGCGTCGTCCGAGACATTGCTGGCAAACCAGGCATCGGCATGTTCCGGGGCCACATGCCACAGGCGCAAGGTCACTTGCGGCACGGTGAAATGGGTGCGCAAGCCGTCGGTCAGGTCGCGCGCCATCGCGGCGCCCCCTTTCGAGACCAGCAGAGACTGGGTCCAGGCATGGAAGCGGTTGGCGATGCCGGCGTTTTCTTCGGCGCGACGCGACAGGTCGGACAGGCGCAGTTCGAGCGCGCGGTACTTGTCGCGCATCACTTCCATCTGGCGTTCCTGAAGCGACACAGTGCGGCCAGTCAGCGGACTCGACAGTTTCACCTCACCCAGCAGGCCGGCTTGCTCCTGGAAGAACTCCGGGTGATCGGTCAGGTATTGCGCGACGGTGCTGGCGTCCAGTGGTGCAGTGCTCATGGGGAAATAGGGTGTTGGGATGGATCGGGTCATTTTAACCGACGCAGGGCGTTGCACCGGAGAACAAAAAAGACGCCCGCAGGCGTCTTTGCATGAACGCGGGCGCGGTCAGAAGCGGTGACGGATACCCAGCTGCAAGGCGCGGCCATCGGCGCCCGGGGCCTCGGTAAAGCCACCCGGATTGCCCGAGGTGCCCGGCGAATACTGGGCTTCGTTGTCGTTCTTGATGAACGCCAGCGCCGTGTACAGGTCGGTACGCTTGGACAGGTAGTAGTTGTAGCCCAGCGCGTACAGATTGGCATCGCTGTTGGACGCGGTGCGGTCGTTCTGGTGCGCGTACGACGCGACGATGCGGCCGTTGCCAACCTTGTAGTGGGCGCCGATCTGGTAGCTGTTGGCGTCCTGCTTGGTGTTGGCCGAAATCGCGTTGGCGAAAATGCCGCGCAGTTGCTGCTGCGTGACCGCAGGAATGCCTTGCGCGGTCAGCGCCGGGCCCACGGCCGTGTCCCAGCCATTCAGGTAGTCCGGAATCAGCGCCGAATTCTCGTTGCGCTGGCTATGGAAGCCGGCAAAGAATTTCCAGCTCTCGCCCAGCGCGTAAGAGCCGCCGACGGTCAGCGTGCGCAGGCTAGGCCGATTCTGCTGGTCGTAGCCGTGGTTGTAACCGACGCCGACATCGAAACCGTTGGCTTTGTACGTCACTGCGCCGGCGCGGAACTTGTTGTAGCGGCCGAGGTAACCGGAATTGCGCGCGCCGTACATCACCGAGCCGCCCAGGCCATTCGGCAACGCGATGCGGTACTGGATGGCTTCCTGCGAGCGGATGTCCGCGCCCAGTGCGGTAAAGCCGGCGGTGCCGCCGGTGACGTGGCCCCAGGTGCCGGCGGTGCCCGATTCAAACGCATCGGCCATATTGAACACTTCGTAGCCCGGCGTGTACATGCGGCCCAGCAGCACGGCGCCGATCGGGGTGATCAGGCCGACCATCGAGGTGCGGTCGAACAGCGCTTTTTCCTGGTTGACGGCAGGGCCGCCCGGCGGCTGGATGGCCGCTTGCAGGCGGTCGCGAATGGCGACCGGGATGCGCTCCATGCCGCGCAGCAGGTAGCGGCCAGGATTGTCGTTCATCAGCGTCGGCTGCTGCGAACCGGTGTCGAGTTCCACCCGTGCTTCAAGATTGAAAATCGCCTTATAGCCATTGCCCAGGTCTTCGGAGCCGCGCAGGCCAAGGCGTGAGCCGTCGGCGCCGCCACTGTAGATCTTGGTCGGGCCACCTTTTTGCCACATCACGCCGGCGTCGGCGATGCCGTAGATCTGGACGTTGGTCTGGGCCAGGGCGGTGCTTGCGAAGGTCGCGCCGAGCAGGGCGGCGATAAGGCATTTTTTCATGGTGTCTCCCTATTATTTTCTTGTCGCGTGGCATGGGCCCGCCACGCAAATATGCCATTGCCTTGCTGCACTGTACAGAACGCTCATTCGGAAAAGGTCTGGTGGTGCGTTGTCGTTGTGAAAAGGCTACAGAGCGTCGCATACGACAAGGGCGGACACCGTTGCCGATGCCCGCCCTGCTGGAAGTCGCGGCGCGCGCCGCAGTCGTTGCCGTGTCAGAACGTGTGATGGATGCCGATGTCGTACTGGTTGATCGTGCCCGGGGCGGTCGGGACGCCCTTTTTGCGCGATACGTCGAAATACAGGTAGGTGCGTTTGGACAGGCTGTATTCGTAGCCCAGCGACAGTTGCTTGACCTTTTCGAGGCCATCGGTGTCCTTCTGACCATAGCCAGCGAGGAATTTACCGGGACCGACCGTGTAATTCGCGCCCACGACCCACGAACTGGTATCGGTATTGAACAGGCGCGTGTTGTCCTCGTCGAGTCGGGTGAACGTGCCCATCAACTTGAATTCCGGCGTTGGATTGACCGAGGCGCCGATCGACCATACCTTCGATTCGACGGCGTTGCGCTCGTAGGCGGCCATCAGCGCGGCCGGGCCGTTGTTGTAGGTGCCGGAGATGGAGAACGGATTGGTCGAGGCCTCAGTGCCGGCCGCATACTGCGGCGCCGCTGCACTGCCACGGCCGATGATGGCGACAGCGCCATTGTTTTCTTTGGTGGCGATGGCCGTATTGAGCTGGAAACCGTTCACGACCGGCGAGTTGTACCAGACCGCGTTCGACCAGCGGTTGGCGGAGGAGCCGACCGGGTCGAGGGGCTGCGAGCTGTAGCCGGCCACGCTCAGGTCGGTGTAGAAGCCGCCTGCGGTCTCGATCGCATGGAATGGCTCGAAGGCGCCGATGGTTTCGTGAAACGGGGTCAGGCCGCGGCCGATGCGCAGCATGCCGAAGTCGCCCTGCAGGCCGACGCGACTCTGGCCCTGGAACAGCCGGCGCCCATTGCCATCGGGCCCGATCTCGGTGCTGCCGGTATCCGGCTCATAGCGCGTTTCAAGTTGGAACAGGGCCTTGAGGCCATTGCCCAGGTCTTCGGTGCCCTTGAAGCCGAGGGTATTGGCCGAGCGCTTGCCGATGCTGACGTTCTGGCTGCTGCGTTTGACGATGCCGGCATCGAGGTTGCCGTAGACCTGTACTGACGTCTGCGCATGGGCCGCACCGGCGCATGCGCCAAGCAGTGCGACGGCCAGGAGAGAGGTCTTCATCGGGGTAATCCTGTCAATAAAATAAACACGTACATCTGGAGCGTTGAGACCCTGGCTGAACGCGTGATACGTGCACCTCAATCTTTCAAACGTCAAGACTAGCTAATCCGTCAATTATCGGGTCGCTGCCGCGCTCCTTGCCAATAAATCGAACCGTGCTGTTGTATTTTTGAAACGAGTGCCATAAAACGGCGCAATACGATGCCTGTCGACGAGGCACTCCGGCGTTGCCGAAGGCGGCATGACGACTTGACTTGCGATTGTCCGCAATAGTTTCATCGGTTTCCGGCTGTTTTGCGACCTCTCAATCGGCTCGGGAATCCAACCGAATCGCCATTTGCCACGGCGTAGACTCTGGCCTCGTTCTCACAGCAGCGCCGCGTGACGCCGAACGCTTGTATATTTGCAACTTCCACGTTGCCGCTGTGTGTCGCAGGCACACTTTCCACGTCTTTTACGTAATCCAACGATGGCTAACCGCGAAGAACTGGCGATCATCCGCAATGCCCGTGCCGGTCAGGCGGCAGCCCAGCTCGCGCTGGGCAAGCTGTACCTGTTCGGCAGCAGTGGGCTGCCGCAAAGTCTTCCCACCGCGCTGCACTGGCTGGAGCGCGCGGCGCGGCAAGATTGTCCGCCGGCCTGGCAATTGATCGGCAACCATATTCCGCTTGAATTGGCGCAGCGCGATGCAGCTGGCGTGTCGCAGTGGTACGAACGCGCTTATGACGACGGCAGCGTGCATGCCGGCCTTGTGTTTGCACAACTGGTACTCGATCCGCTGGCACCGGTGGCGCAGCAGTCACCGAAAGCCGTGCGCGCGCTGGAAGACGCGGCGCGGGCCGGTTTTTCGCACGCCCAGATGTTGCTGACCCAGCAGCACAAGCAGGTCGCCAGGGCGGTGGCGGCGCCAGCCACGGCGGCGCGTACGCCGGCGATCCAGGGCGTTTTGCAAGGCGGCCGGCCGGCGTCGAGACCCGCCTCCAGGGTCCAGCACACGAGTCTCGACGCCCTGTGGTTCGCGCGGCGCTGGGCCGACTATCTGCGCCTGGGGTTGCCGCAGGCGCGGGCACTGGTGGATGAATTCAGCGAGTGCGCCGAGCCTGGCGAACTGCGCCGGTTCGCGCCGGACGAAATCGCGCTGCTGTCGCGTTGTGCGCGCCTGTTGGATCCGGCGCTCATTGGGCTCAATGGGCTCGATGGCGTCGATGGCGTCGATGGCGTCGATGGCGCAGCGCTGGACCGCGCTGCGCCAGGGCCCTGCGATCCCGGCGAGCTGGCCGTCTTCTGGGAACTGGCCGCCGCCGAACACGATCCTTACGCGCAACTGGCGCTGGGTCTGCGCTCTGCGCGCATGCGGGTGGATGGCCAGCGCTTTGACAGTGGTGATGGGCATGCCGCGCACGTTGCCAATTTCAAGCGCGCGATCCGTTGGCTGATGCTGGCGGGCGAGCAGGGGCTGGCCGAGGCCTGGTACGCGCTGTCGCGCATCTATATCAAGCCAGAATTCTCACAACGCAATGTGGCTGATGCCCAGTGCTACCTCGAGCGTGCAGCCGGGATGGGTTATCGCGCTGCCCAGGTCGAATGCGGCCACAACGCCTGGCGCGCGCGCCGCGAGAACGAAAACAACGATGTGCGGGCCGTGTACTGGCTGCAGAAGGCGGCAGAGCAAGGTGCGCCAGACGCGCCCGGCCTGCTGCACAAGATCGCGCCGCGCCTCCACACCACGCCGTACACGGAGACGGGCGCCTTGCTGGCGCTGCACGCCGGGGCGCTGGCGGGGCACCCGCTGCTGGCGGCGCGCCTCGAACTGGCGCAGGTATTCAACCTGTCGCGTCCCGAAGCCCTGCTGCTCGATGTGGTCGCCGCCGACCAGGGCCATTGCCTGGTCATCGATATCCGCGCCAGTTACGGGCGCAGCAAACGGCGGCTGGTCATGGTGGCGTCGGGGCCCGAGCGCCAGGCGCTCGACCGCATCGTGCGTCTGTTTGACGCGGTCGACTGCGGCCCTGCCGGACCCGAAGGCAACTACCGCCAGCGCCTGTATCGGCTGCGCACGCTGCTCAATATTGTGCAGCCTGACAGCGACAATGGGGCCGGGGCCAAGGTGGAATTGGTGGACTGATGCGCATGCCGGTAGCGTGAGCGGGTTTCCCGCTCACGCGTTCAACATAAATCGATTTTGTGGCGCATCGGGAATCGTTGAACGCGTGGACGGGAAACCCGCCTTGCTGGCCGCATCCACGCTGCGGCCGGGCGGCATCAGGCTCAGATCTCGACTTCGCCGTCGAACACGGACACGGCCGGGCCGCTCAGATACACCGGCTGGTCCGGGCCGGCCCAGGCGATGCTGAGCTCGCCGCCACGGGCCGAGACGCGCACCGGCGAGTCGAGCAGGCCGCGCCGGATGCCGGCCACGACCGCGGCGCAGGCGCCGGTGCCGCAGGCCAGCGTCTCGCCGGCACCACGCTCGAACACGCGCAGGCGGATATGGTGCCGGTCCACCACTTGCAGGTAGCCGGCATTGACGCGCTTGGGAAAGCGCACATGGCGCTCGATCAGCGGGCCCGTCTCTTCCACCGGCGCGGCATCGACGTCGTCAACCACCTGCACCGCATGTGGATTGCCCATCGACACAACCGACACGAAAACAGTCTCATCGCCGACCGGCAGCGGCCACAGGGTATCGTCGCCCTGGGCCATGCCTGCCAGGCCGGTCTCGTCGAACGGCACGTCGGCCGGGACAAGGCGCGGGGCGCCCATGTCCACCGTGACGCGGCCATCGTCTTCCAGGCGCGGGCTGATGATGCCCGACATGGTCTGGACGCGGATGCTGCGCGCCTGGGTCAGTCCCTTGTCGACGACGAAGCGCACGAAGGCGCGCGAGCCGTTGCCGCACTGCTCGACTTCGCCGCCATCGTTGTTGAAGATGCGATAGCGAAAGTCCACGTCGGCATCTAGCGGGCGTTCCACGACCAGGATCTGGTCGGCGCCGATGCCGAAGCGGCGGTCGGCCAGGCGGCGCCATTGATCGATGCTCAGGTCGACTTGCTGGTTGATCGCGTCGACGACAATGAAGTCGTTGCCGGCGCCGTGCATCTTGGTGAATTTCAGTTTCATGGCTTCAATCGTACAGCGAAGGTTCACCCGGCGGTCGGGTTTTAAAGCGTTTGTGGGTCCAGAAATATTGTTCCGGCGCCTCGCGCACGCGCTCTTCAATGAAAGCGTTCATGCGGCGGGTCGCTTCGACCATATCGTCGCCCGGGTAGTTGTCCCAGGCCGGATAAAAGCGCACGCGCCAGCCCTGGTAGTTTGGCAGGTAGGTGGCAATCACGGGAATGACCTTGGCACCGGTCGTGCCGGCAATGCGGCCCAGCGCGGTGAGGGTCGCAGCCGGCACGCCGAAGAACGGCACGAACTCGGCATCCTTCTCGCCGAAGTCCATGTCGGGCAGCATGAAGTAGGGCAGGCCGTCGCGCAGTGCGCGCAGGATCGGTTTGATGCCTTCCTTGCGCGTGACCAGGCGTACCGGGCCGTAGCGTTCGCGGCCATGGCGCAGCAGGCGGTCGAAGTCTTCGTTTTTTTGCGGCACGTACATGCTGCACACGGGAATCACACGTGCGCCGATGCCGGCCACGTCCAGGCACACGAAGTGCGGACACAGCAGGATCGTCGGGCCGTCCTGCATGGCGGCCAGCGGCACCGACGGTTCGATCTGGATCAGGCTGCGCACGCGCTCTTCCGGCGCCCACCACAGGATCGAGCGCTCGAAGATGCTGCGGGCGTAGGCGCGGAAATGCTGCTTGGCGATCGTGCGGCGCGCATGCTCGTCGAGCTCGGGCAGGCACAGGCGCAGATTGGTCAGCGCGATCTTGCGGCGCTTGCCAAGAATAAAAAACATCAGGCTGCCGATCGCTTCGCCGAAGCGGCCCAGAATGGGCAACGGCAAGAAATGCAGCAACCACATAAATCCCAGCAAGATCTTCATGGCGCGACCTCGCTGTCCGGCCCCGCCACGCCGTCCGGCTGCTTGTAGCGGTTATAGCTCCAGAAATACTGGGCTGGCGCACGGGCGATCAATTGCTCCATCGCGCGATTGATGGCCGCCGCCTGCTCGGCGCCGGTGCCGGACAGGTCGCCATCGAATTCGACGAAGCGCACGATGTAGCCGGCGCCATGCGGACGGCGCTCGGCATACACCAGCAGGATGTCGGCCTTGCCGAGCTGGGCCAGCTTGGCCGGCAGCGTCATTGTGTAGGCGCTGCGGCCGAAAAACGGCGCCCAGACACCTTCGCCTTCTTGTGGCACCTGGTCTGGCAGCAAGCCGATCGGCTGGCCGCCCTTGAGCGTCTTGGCCAGGATGCGCACACCCGACAGATTGGCCGGCGCCAGGTGCAGGTTGTGGCGCGCACGGGCGCCCTCGACCAGTGGCTTCAATGCACTTTTGCGCGGCGGGCGATACATGACCGTCAACGCCGTGCGCAGCGCGATTTGCTGGGCCGTCATTTCAAAGCAGCCCAGGTGTGGCGTAAGAAAGACAATCCCGCGACCGGCGTCGAGCCGCGTCTGGACCAGGTCCCAATTCTCCACCGTGGCATGCCTGGCAACCCGCTGCGGGTTGGCGCACCAGACGAATGCGAGCTCGATGGCGGCCTTGCCGGCCTCGGCGACGGCCGCGCGCCAGTGGGCGTCATAGCCGGCCTGGGCCAGGTTGGCGCGCAGGCGCTTGCGGTACGATGGCGACAGGCCATAGACCAGCCAACCCATCGCCGCGCCGAGGGCGTGCAGGAGTGGCAAGGGAAACACCGATAGTGTTCGGAAAAGTACAACTAGCATGTCGTTTGTTGGGGTGCGGACGCCACGCGCGTTTCCACACCAAAATTCCAAGGAAGCGTAAAATACCACTTTATGCAGGATCCGCCGAGTTAACAGACAACTTGCGAAGCGGAATATAAATGTCGCTAAAGCGTCGCAGGCTCAGTTTGCTGCGGCAGAATTATGACCCGTAACAGGAGCCTCCATGTCGAACGACTACCTCTTTACCTCTGAATCCGTTTCCGAAGGCCACCCAGACAAGGTGGCTGACCAGATTTCCGACGCCATTCTCGATGCGATCCTGACCGAGGATCCAACTGCCCGCGTCGCTGCAGAAACGCTGTGCAATACCGGCCTCGTCGTTCTCGCCGGTGAAATCACCACCCACGCCAACGTCGACTATATCAAGGTCGCCCGCGACACCATCAAGCGCATCGGCTACGACAACACCGACTTCGGTATTGACTACAAGGGTTGCGCTGTCATGGTCTGCTATGACAAGCAGTCGCCGGACATCGCCCAGGGCGTTGACGAAGGCAAGGGCATCGACCTCGACCAGGGCGCCGGTGACCAGGGCCTGATGTTCGGCTACGCCTGCGATGAAACGCCAGAGCTGATGCCAGCTGCCATCTATTACGCGCACCGCCTCGTCGAGCGCCAGTCGCAGCTGCGCAAGGATGGCCGCCTGCCATGGCTGCGCCCGGACGCCAAGTCGCAAGTCACGCTGCGCTACGTCAACGGCCGCCCGGTGGCCGTCGACACCGTCGTGCTGTCGACCCAGCATCATCCTGACGTGACGCACGCGCAGATCGAAGAAGCCGTCATCGAAGAAATCATCAAGACCACGCTGCCGCGCGAGTGGCTCAAGGACACCCGTTTCCTGGTCAACCCGACCGGCCGCTTCGTCATCGGCGGTCCGCAGGGCGATTGCGGCCTGACTGGCCGCAAGATCATCGTCGACACCTACGGCGGCGCAGCACCGCACGGCGGCGGCGCATTCTCGGGCAAGGATCCTACCAAGGTCGACCGTTCGGCTGCGTATGCCGCCCGCTATGTGGCCAAGAACATCGTTGCCGCCGGCCTGGCGCGTCAGTGCCAGGTGCAGGTCAGCTACGCGATTGGCGTGGCGCGTCCGATCAATATCACCGTGTACACCGAAGGCACCGGCGTGATCCCGGACGACAAGATCGCAGCGCTCGTCAACGAGCACTTCGACCTGCGCCCGAAAGGCATCGTCCAGATGCTCGACCTGCTGCGTCCGATCTACACCAAGACCGCCGCTTACGGCCACTTCGGCCGCGAAGAGCCGGAATTCACGTGGGAACGCACCGACAAGGCAGCCGAACTGCGTGCAGCGGCCGGCATCGCCTAATTTCCTGGCTTCCTGACGCGCGCACCGCGACCGCACCGCGAACCCCAAAAATTGCCCTGCAGTTTTTGGGGTTTTTTCTTGCCCATTGCCATACAAGGCCGCCATGCAGGTACTACCCATCTACCAAGTCGATGCCTTCACAGACCGGCTGTTTGGCGGCAATCCGGCTGCCGTCGTCGTGCTGGACGCGTTTCCCGACACGGCGCTGATGCACGCGATCGCTGCCGAAAACAACCTGTCCGAGACGGCGTTTCTGGTACCGCATGACGGGCAGTACCGGCTGCGTTGGTTTACCCCGCTGGTTGAGATGCCCCTGTGTGGCCATGCGACGCTGGCGAGCGCGGCGGTTGTCATGGAACGGCTCGAGCCGGGGCGCACCGAGGTCGTGTTCGACACCGCAAGCGGCCCGTTGCCGGTGCGGCGTTCAGCAACCGGCTATGTGCTGAATTTCCCTGCCCGCCAGGCAGCGCCGGTGGCGCCGCCGCCCGGTCTGGCAGCGGCCCTGGGTTGCCATCCGCACGAACTGCTCGACGTCCTCGACGATGGTTTCGTTTATACGGCCGTGCTGGCAGACGCACGCGGCGTGCGCGAACTGGCGCCGGACTTCGGTGCCATCGCGCGCCTGGCCCGCACTGGCCTGGCCGTGACCGCGCGAGGCGACGGCGACTACGATTGCGTCAGCCGCTACTTTGCCCCGGCCAAGGGCGTGCCGGAAGACCCCGTCACGGGCAGCGTCCATTGCGCGCTTGCGCCATACTGGGGCGAACGGCTGGGCAAGACGACACTGCGCGCCTTCCAGGCATCGCGCCGCGGCGGCGAACTGGCGTGCCGGCTGGTCGACGGCCGGGTCGAGCTCGAAGGTGGATGCGTGCTGTATCTCGAAGGCCGCATCACCGTCTGAATTACCCGCTTTCATTTCACAGGAGACCCTATGCTCAACATTCTCGGAAAAGCTGCCTCGCTCAACGTGCGCAAGGTCTTGTGGACCTGCAGCGAACTGGACATCCCGTTCAAGCGCGACGACTGGGGCGCAGGCTTTCAGTCGCCCCAGCAGGAAGCCTTCCTTGCGCTCAACCCGAACGCGACGGTGCCGGTCATTGTGGATGGCGACTTCGTGCTGTGGGAATCGAACGCGATTTGCCGCTATCTGTGCGCCAACAGCGCCGAACAGCACCTGCTGCCACCCACGCCGCGCGCTCGCGCGCTGGTCGAGCAATGGATGGACTGGCAAGCCACCGAACTGAACAATGCCTGGCGCTATGCGTTCATGGGGCTGGTGCGGGGCAGCCCGGCGCACCGCGATCCGGACCAGATCGCGGCGAGTATCGCCAGCTGGCACCGGCATATCGGCATCCTCGAACGCCAGCTGGCCACCACCGGCGCCTACGTCACGGGCGCACAATTCTCGCTGGCGGACGTCGTGATCGGTCTGTCGGTCAACCGCTGGCTGCTCACGCCGATGGAGCGGCCGGACTATCCGGCCGTGCTCGCTTACATGGAACGCCTGAATGAACGTTCAGGATTCCGGACGTTCGGCGCTAACGGCGAGCCGTGAGCCGGTACACGTGCCGCAACAGCCATTCCTGCTCCGGCAAGCGGCTCGAGCGGCTGATGGTCAAGGTGTCACCGCGCCGCAGCACGACCAGGCGCAGCTCGACCGCCTGACCATTTTCGACGCCGCTGCCGAGCGCGACCAGGATCAGATCACCGTTCTCGTTCCCACGGTAAAGACTGACTTGCAACGGTTCGCTGGCCTTGCCTGGATTCAGGGCCACCCCATCGAACGACCATTGCTCGCTTGACTGCACCGTCTTGCCCGGGCCGTCGTCGTAGGTGAAGGCGAAGCGCAACCCATCATCGATGCTCACCGTCGTTGGCAGCGTAACCGCCTTGTCCGAACTGTAATCGCGGTAGTGCAGGGCGCCGCGCCACTGGCCGGCCAGTGCCTGGCTCAGCCGCTCGGACGGCGCGGCGTGCGTGATGTCGCTGACCTCGGGCACGGCAGCAGCCTGGGCCCACGATGGGGGTGGTTCGGCTGCGACGGACACGTTGAATAGCAAACTGAACAACAAAGCGAGTGCACAAAAAAGCGGCATATTGACTCCGAAATACAGCGCAGGACCATCCCGCGCTTCTATCCGTATTCAAGCCTGCCGCGCTAACGATGTCGTCTCAGAAGCCGGGATTTCAAGGCTTTTCGTGATGTGAGTCGCGCGCCAGACGCTTGGGCTCACGCCCGTCTGCTCGCGAAACACGCGGTTGAAGCTGGCTTTCGACGAAAAGCCGCAGTCCAGACCCAGTTTCAGTAATTCGGCAGCCGGGTCGTCGCGCATGCCCGCTTGCACGGCATCGACCCGCATTGCGTTGATTGCACCATTAAAATTGCGCCCCAATCCCTGGTTGAACGCGCGCGAGACATAACTTTCGTTGGTGCCGAGGCGTTGGGCCACATCGGTCAGGCTCAGTCCGGGCTGGCGCCACCAGCCTTCTGCGCGAATCCGCGCATGCCACGCGTCGGCTGTCGCTTGCCAGTCGCGCCCGGCGGGCGCTGGCGGTGCCACCCGTCGCATCTGTGGAAAATCCCGTCCCGCATGGCGCCAGCCTTCCAGCCCGAGCCACAGGATGATGGCCGAGAACGCCAGGTATTGCGGGAATCGGTCGTAATACGTCAACGGCGTCACGAGCACGCTGTACAGGTCGAACCCGACCGACACGATTAGCCACAGGAAAAGCGCGAGCAGGACGCTGGCCACCCATGGCTGGCGCTGCATATCGCGATCGCTGGTGTGGTCACGCAGCCAACCGAGATAGCGCCGCCGCAAGCGTGCCGCCAGCCACAGATACACCCCCAGCGACAGGGCGCCAGCCGCATCCTGCAGCGGCGAGATCCACGGGCCGTGCACCCGGGCTTCCCACAGGTGCTTCTGCTCGAGGGGCAGGGCGAATGCCCACAGCATGTAGAGCAGGTCGAGCGCGGCCGGGGCCAGGTGCCAGCCCCAGCGCGGCGGCAGGCCCGGGGTGGCCAGGCGCAGCAGATACAGGTAGAGCAGGGGCCCGATCGCCAGGCGCAGGTCGAACGGCGCGAACGAGAGCCACGGCCAGGCGTCGTAGGCACCGGCAAAGCCCAGCACATACGGCATCAGGCGCAGTACGGCGACGATGAGCAGCGTTGCCAGCAGGCGCTGGGCACTACGGTTGCCGCGCGCGCACCACAGCAGCAGCGCGACGAGCGCGCCAAAGGCGGCGGCCAGGCCAAGCGTGGTGCTCCAGGGGCCAAATCGCAGCACGCCGCATCCCTCCGTCGTTGTCATGTCGCGCCAGTGTACCGCTACCGTCAGGGCCAGCGTATCCATGGCGGATCAAGCGTGCTAAACTACTTCGTTCCGAGGAGCGTTGCGACTGAAAGACACCTTTCAGCCAGGCTCGGATATCAGCAACTGCGCTCACGTTACTTTTTTCTAATCATTGAAAGGAGGGCGTGATGAACGCCGTACTCAAAGAAACTGCCGACTATCTGGTCGCCGACATTTCCCTG
>Ga0308170_10002193_pt1 | contig 17158 bp, 19 predicted proteins | sample PhyBR2_2_FD_202136 | JGI IMG/M metagenome (GOLD analysis project Ga0308170, IMG submission 202136) | Phyllosphere microbial communities from UC Gill Tract Community Farm, Albany, California, United States - DLSLSB.R2 | ecosystem: Host-associated > Plants > Phyllosphere > Unclassified | place... | reverse complement strand
AAGGGAGCTTGGCTCGTCAACACTGTACGTTCTCTCTCAGTCTCCTCTCTTGGAGCTAGGCTCACTCAATCCCGTTCGATAGGCTCGAGGAGCGATCTGTGTCGCTGAAGATGTCGCCGAAGCTCTCTACAATGGTCAACTCGCGGGAGCGGGAGGAGATGTTTGGAACGTTCAACCTGCACCCAAGGATCACTGCTGGCGATCTATGAAGCACCCTTCAGGAGATGGAAACGGCTACGTGCCTCATTACTCCGGAACCACTCTCGGTGAGTTTAACATTTCTCGCCTTGCGAAGACTTGCGATCTGAAAGCTGACTCGCACTTGACACTGCAGACGCCCAAATTCGATACGCGAACGGTACGAAGGTCATCATCGAGAACTTCTTGTCTGGAAAGGATCAAAACCCTGCGGACGTTATCGTTGAGAATGGGTGAGTTTCGTCGCTTTCACGCCTCTCCTCCCCTGACTCGCTCATTTCTGACACTCCCTGCCTCTCGTTCGCTCGCTTCGTCGTGCTCAGTGACTATGCTACGAAAGGTGAGTCTTTTCATCTTCTCTCACAAACTGTCGAAACTGACTCTCAACTTCGATTGAACAGCTTACGGTGTACGAGTCCAACCTAAACTCAACTAAGCCCCCTTGTGTATACGCTTGATAGAGACTCGCTTTAGTAGTCGGCGACCCTCAATGAAACAATGGAAATCATGAACGCTTTGACCGATATCTTATGGTGCGCTTTTTCATTCGAGAGGGCTGAATCCGCGCCTTCATCGATTGAAAACCTGCCCGTGGACTGAACGAAGCCCACGGCTTGTCACGAGCTCACCAAACCAGCGCAAGGAAGAGACAGCGAGAGACTGCTGTGTGCGAAAAGACGGAAATGTTTCAGAGATCTGCCTCGATTTGGTCCCGCTTCCTATCACTTCGACCTGTCCCTTCGCGGCGGCATCACAGACCATAGTAGCACAGCTGCAAACTTAGTAAACGAAGTATGCGTTAGTTTTTGCGAGCGTTCCTATACGCTTTTGCAAGTGACTGTCTATATCCGCTCGGTTGATCTAGTCGGTTATGATGCAGACCTAATACCACTGGTATAGTCTGATGTCGGCGGTTCGATCCCGCCACTGAGCAGTCGTTTTTTTGCTGCCGTCGTCGTCGGCGATTCTCGACTTTTTCCCAATTTCCATTCTGACCCCGACTTTTCTGCTCTCTCGTTTCTACAGTCTCCACCTCGCACATATCAGAGCTGCTTCTAATGATCTCCCGGTCGACGCCATCCGGATCGACGATTCCCTTTGTTCTCTTTTATCTGCTCCTTTAAGTTCTTCCTCCTTAAGTCGCACCATCTCACTCCAAACTGTCAAGCGTTACTCACGATGGAACCTCAAGAGCTCATTGATCGCTTAGTGCAAGCTTGCGAGGAGCAGGATGTCCTCTTTGTGCTCTGGTGGTTACAGTTGATGAGGGAGGAAGGAATACTTGAACTAGCGATTGACGGCAAGCGTAAGTCTGATCTACCTAATACAGAGCACGTAAGGACTCGACTGACTGTAGAATAGCTTGACAGATTCCTGGAAGCAGCGCTCCGCTCTCATTGTCATCGCTTTTCACCCTCAGCCGGTCTCTACGCTTCGCGGAATCATCATCCGCATCCTACTAGAGAAAGGAGCAGCATCGGTACTGCCGGAAGGGACCGACACAACTCGGCGGAATTGGTCTTTCCATGAGTGTGATCATCAAACTTCTGTTAATTGGCGAAGGATTGCACCCGAATACGGTAAGTGTTTTTCTCATTCAGGCGCTGCTTCAAGCTTCACAGACTTACTGTTTGATAGACTCGGAGGCACGACATGTCCTATCTTTACCGTGGGACGAGGTTGGCGAGTGGATTGATGAGAATCTCCCTCGCCCTCCTCACGCCGAATCCCTTACCGCCGAAGGCCCACTACCCACACTTCCGCTACAAAAACCCTCGACTCTGCATTCCTCCCCGGACGGCCCTTCGCATGACAGCTCCGCTCCTTCACCATTCAAAGGCTCCCTCAGCGACTGGGACAGATACGTGATCAGTGTGCTTGCCTGGTCGGAGCCGGAAACCGAATCGATCTCTTCCTTGTCACTACTCAATCCGACGATCAAGTCAAGCTCCAACAGTGCTGTATTGGACCCGACCTCACTTCACACATCGAAAATTCGGATCTCGTTAGGCAGCAACTCACCTGCGACTTCACTCAAACGCCCAAATCCTTCCCTCCTCAGAACTTCACCTTCGACCTCTTCAATCTCCCTCCCTCGTCCTGAACCAAAGCGACCCATCCGTTTCATTCGACTCAATCTCGCAAGATTCCCACATCACTTCACCGACATTGATCTGCAGGTTCTGTTCCTCGGGATCAGCGTTGAGGCGACCATCATCCACTACGATTGCAAAAGAGGGAAAACGTTCGCATTCATCGACGTGCCAGCGACAGACCTCAATTGGTGTTTGGATGAAGTGAACGGAATGATACTCGAGGGTCAGACACTGAGATGTGGAGTAGCGTACGATAGGAAAGAGACGGGTTCAAGTAGAGACGGAGCTCGTTCAAGACGAAGGAGGAGGGTATCAGGTAGATAAGAAGTTTTCGTAACCTTTGTCGTATACATGAATGTCCTTGTCTTTCCTCGGTTTCTCTAGTGTCAGATCTGGTGTTTCCTGAATCTCTCCATGTGCTGCGTATCACTGTCCAAGACTCAACACTGCCTAAGACTCATCACTGTCCAAGAGTCCCACGAGTGACGGGTCGGTAAGGACGAAGAGCTTCGATCGTGTTCAAGAGCCCCACAGCTGTATGACCCTCCGCCATCTCACAGCTACCGTCAGCCATCATAGCCGTCTAGCATGAATAGAAGTTGTCAGTGTCGTTCGCCAGATGATGAGCGAAATTGCAGCTTACAATCTCATGAACCGCTGTTTCCGATGTTTCGGGGGTTACAGGAAGTGATCGTGTTGACAAAAATGATGAGAGACCGTAGAAGGCGTGCGCGCGAAGCGAGCTCAATTCAAGTCGAAAGAAGCGAAGCGGAAGCGATGAGAGCAAGGAAACAGATTCGAAAGTCGAGTCGAGGATCCCGGCTGGACTTGCCGGTTCCTAGCATGAGCCTGAAGAGTTTCGAAGCTACTCGTGAGGCCCGCCTAGCCCTCGCACTGCCTACAACGGAAAAGAGTGAGCGATGACGAGGAGGAGAGAAACCAAAAGAGGGCAGACTCACAGGGCGGACAACAGAACCGTCAAGTAGATACAGAGTAGACTCGAGAGTCTATCGAGCGCTCACAAGCGTTGCAAGAGGTGCAGAAGTGAGACGTAAGGAGTCAAACTGTTTCTCTCTTTCCAACTTTTCACTTCTGGCCTTTCAAACTTCGCTTGGGTTCAGCTCAGCAGCTAGAATGAACCATCAAGAGCTCGCAGATCGACTAGTCGTAGCTACCGAAGAACAAGATGTCTTGTACGTCTTGTATTGGCTCAGCGAGATGAAGGAAATGAACTGTTTGAGGGAAGCTATTAACAACAAGCGTGAGTCCACTGGTTGCTTCAGAAGACTCTCTAGAAGCTAGCTGACTAGAGACGTCCACCTGTAGACTCTTGGAAGGGTTGCTCGGCTCTCGAATCTATCGTCAAATCTCCTCTTACTCAACTTCGCAGAGTAATCCTCGAGTTACTCCTCTTACGAGGCACAAAGATCCAAACAGAAGCAGAGAGTTCGATAAATGAAAACAGGGAAGCGTTACAAGTCTTGATGAACTGGGAGAGCTCTGGTAAACAAGCAGGTGTGTCCTTCTTCCTCTTCTCTTACTCAGAAGCCACCCGCTTGACTTGACAAGCGAATCCGACAGCTCGAGATGCTCGCCACCTCCTCTCGGTCTCACTTGAAGAAGCTGGAGAATGGATTGACACGAATCTCGAACCTCCTCCGAACGCTTCATCTCTCACTGGGTGTGGCGATCCTCCTTCGCGCCCCCCGTCCTGCTCACTCCTCTCTACAACTCTCACCGATACAGTAACGAATCAACCAGAATCCGCTTCGAAACCTCCGTCGATTTCTCCCGATCTTCCTTCTCGATCAAATTCTCCAACTCCTCGAACCAGATCTCCCTCACCCAACTATCGCTTCTCTCGCCTAGATCCTACGTACCTCAAACCTACAGGCGTTCCCTCTTCACCGAGTGTCGACCCGAGATCTCGATTTAGCGAGCGTTTTCGAACAATCATTCCTGTCACTTTCCCCCTCTTTCAGTACTCACCACCTCGTCACCTCACCCAACCTTCGTCCTACCTTCCCACACCTCCTGTATCTCGCGAGACATCGACCTCTATCGCCTCAACATCTTCAAACTCATCAACATCTTCTTCGACTACGATGACTCGCTTGAACTTTTCATTCCTCCCTACCTATTTCGCAGCTGCCGATCTCAAGACGCTCTTCACAGACATCAAGGTCGACTGTCAAGTGATCCTCTGTCACACGTCCTACTTGCCAACTTATGCTTTCGTTGATGTACCTTCAGATCAGGTCCAGCTCGCTCTCGGAGCGCTTCACGGGAAAACTGTACAAGGGTCGAAGATCAGCTGCAAACGATTCACACCACTCTCGCTGCGAGCTCCTCATGCGGAACCTCGTTTCGCGCCAATTCCTCAAGGTCACCATACTCGAACGTTACCCACTCCTTTCGCTGCTTCCCACAACTCAGAACTTTCCAAACCCAAACCGATCAGCCAACAAACTCATCACTTGAAAGTGCAAGATTCGAATCGTGTATCTCCTGGCAAGAGTCCGGTCAAGCGAAGTAGGAAATCGGAGTCGAGAGATACGAAGGAAGACTGGGATGAAGGGGAGGAAAAAGAAAGGAAGCGGCTTCGACGCTGAGCGGGTAGGAGCAGGACGAGTGAAGAGGGATGTTGTGCTTTACGAGGTTCATGTCGAAGTGCTATCGACGAAACGAGGGGAGGATTGCGAATCGACTTTTAGTAACTTTGCTTTTTTATCCTGTAATATTGTCTTTACTCCGCCTTGCCCATCACTGCTGCCTTAAAAGAGCCCTCGAAGGGGCCTACAAGATCGGAGGGAACGAGAGAAAGGAATCGACGAAACGCGGAAACTGCTGTCTTTCCGTTTCTTCTCACTTTCGCTTCTTTCTACTCATTATCGACCCGGTTTCTGCGCTCAATGACAGCAAAAGAACTTTCAGAGCAACTTGTACTAGCCGTAAAAGAGCAGGACGTCTCGTCAGTACTCCACACGTTGGCGAAGATGAAAGAAGATGACTGCCTAGAACAAGTTATCAACAACAAGCGTGAGCCTGCTCTACCTTTCTATAGACTGAATGAGCTACTTCTCACCTAGTAAGCTCAATAACAGACTCGCAGAATGGCTACTCGGCACTGGCTACAATTCTCGCTCACTCGCCCTTTTCTCAAATCGATAAACTCATCCTCGAGTTACTGCTTCTATCGCGAGCTCACTATGGATGGGAAGAGATTGCTATGGTCGCTTCAGAAACGGGAAACGAGGCATTCGACATTCTTCTCGATTGGGAAAAGTCGAAGAGAGACGAAGGTATAGCTAGCCTTTCGTTCCTCGGTTGCGAGCGTGATAGACTGAGCCCTTTCCTCACAGCTATAGACGCTCGTCACCTTCTCTCCCTCGACTCTCAACAAGCCGCTACTTGGATCGAAGAACTTCTTCTCCCTTCGAAAGTCTCCTCACCTTCATTCCCTTCACCGACCAACAATCAGACAGATCCCCCTCAGCCCTCGACTCCGAACCTTTCGCGCGCTGACAAATCACTCTCGTCCCCCGGCTGGTCAACTCGAGCAACACTCGATTCGCGATCAGTTTCGCCCATTCCCGCCTACTACCGTATTCTCGCCGAATGCGCGCGAATGCCGCCTCTACCGATCGATATAGCTGACGAGCTTAAATGGAAACGAAAGAAGGAAAACAAACGGCTCCGACGACTCGCAAGACAGAACGAACCGGAGAAGATCGTCGTTAGAAAGGTACCGCCTCCTTCAGGGAGTCGCGTTCGTCTTCTACTCGAAGGTCTGCCTCAAAGGAGTACTCGAGCGCAAGTCGAAGCTCGGCTCCTTCGCTTCACTCCGTACCACACAGGCCTCAAGGTTCATCATCTTCCTGAATCTTCTTACGCCCTCTTCGACGTTGGAATCGCTCAAGCACCTCAACTCGTCAGCGACTTGAACAAAAGCAAACGCAAACGTAGGAAGCTCACCTGCAAGATCCTCCCCGAAGGCAAAGAGCTCGAGAAACCTCCGACTCCTGATAGGCGTCAAGTCAATCCAGACATTCCTTTCGAACCCATTCAAACCTGTTCTCGTTCCAATCTCAGCATCCGTCCTCCACCTCAGTCAGAAGCTCCAACCAAACTCGAAACTCCCTCATCAGAAGAAGGAGACCCTCCGCTTCTCACCGAATCGAATCTCAGCAAATTTCAGCTCGACTTCTCAGCTCGACCTCGACCTCTCACAGTCGAAGCCGACGATCACTCTTTCGTCACCTGCAACTTTGGCTCAAGTGAAGCGCCAGTCCTCCGTTCAGGTACTCCCTCGATCCTTGGTCAACTTCTCTCCTCTCCCGCAATGTCGATCGATGAGGATCTCGCTACTCAAGCCAACCTTTCCCATTGTCGCTCTCCTCTTCCGCCACAGATTTCTCAACCACAGAGCCATGCGACGGATGCTGCGGCTAATCGAGACCACGGAGAGGGAAATTTAGGAGACAATCTCAATCAGGAAGAGATGAAAGTTGACGATGAATTGGGATTTGGATGAACGCAGCCTCCGAAAGTCGATCAGGAGATATTCTTGAGTGAAAGCGGAATGAGACAGGACAGTACCAAAACAGCAACAAAAGCTTGTAGTTTGTTCAGCTGAAACGAAACAGAGCGACTTTTTCTTCCTGCCTTTTGATCAGCGTGGAGAGCTTACGGGAGAGCTAGACCGACATCGCGTCCTCGATCATCGAGACCGGAAGGGATAACAAACGAGCTGTTCAGATTGCCTCAAGGCAGGTTTTCGCAAAGTGGACTCCCTAGCTCAAGTCGGGAGAATGACTTATCGTCGAGAGAGAGAGAGCGGATAGCTTCACGATAGGAAGAGAGCGATGGCCACGCTTCCTTCTATTCACTCAATCATCGGTCATCGAAACCTGAGCTCATTCGACAGAATTTCGATCTTTCGAATCAGAGAGGTGAAAGCTCTCCCTTCCTCTCTTCCCAATCCTATTTTCCTCTCTCTCTCGAGTTCAGATGAGAACAAGAATCCACTTTCTTTCGTTGCAACTTTCCAAGCTATCTTTCCTATTCTTCCCTTACTCCAACAAAGTCTAAAACAAGCTTTCCCCTCACTTTGTAACTCCTCCCAAACTATCAGCAATCAATCCAGCCAGAGTGTTTGCTGCATCTTGATTTCCAGTACTATCTCCTCCTCCAGTAGCAGTTGAATCGGGAGTTGAATCTTGAGGTTGAGAATCAGAGGAAGAAGGAGAGTTGCTGTAACCTCCTTGAGAATCTTGAGGGGAGTAGTATCCACCACTTTGAGGGTCTTGAGCTCCTCCTCCAGAGTAACCTTGAGGATCGTATTGTGAAGGAACGTAACCTTGATCGTAACCTCCTCCTTGAGGATAATAACCTTGATCAGTCGAGGGATAGTATTCTCCTCCTCCTTGTTGTGAAGGATCGACATAGGCTGATCCATCGTTTTCGTAAGGAACTGATTCGTAACCGGATTGAGGTTGATCTTGGTCGTAGGATTGAGTGGGTTGGTAAGAGGAATCATCGGGAGTTTGAGAAGAGTCTTCGGGGTTGATAGGTTGTGAGGTAGAATCATCGAGAGTGGAGGAGTCGTCTGAGGGAGTAGAGGAGTCATCGTTTGAAGGAGTAGCGGAGTCTGTCAGAATCAAATCTGGGGTTAGTCTTGAGATCCCAAGAGAGAGATACTAATCCAACATTGAGACTGACCTGATCCATCAGAAGCATCGCTTGAAGGAGTAGACGAGGTATCATCACCTTCAGGAGGAGTTGACGAATCTGTGTCTCATCGAAATGGAATCAGTCTCGCTTCGATCAAGAGAGACTGAGATCAAAGAGTGAGAAGCTCACCTGAACTAGTTGAAGGATCTACTTGAATAGTAACAGGAGTTCCAGTAGCTTGAGGTTGAGCAGCATCAGAAGCGACTGAGGTTGAATCTTGTCTCTTGTTGAGGAGGTTTGATTCTTGTTGTTGGAGAGGAAGAGCGAGAGCGAGGGAAGGGAGGAGGAAGAAGTAGGAGAGGAGCACTAAAACATGAGAGAGAGTGAGAGTGAGTCAGTGATAGGAGAGTAGAAGAGAGAATAGGGAGGCTTACTGTTGAAGTCTTGAAGTTAGACGTCGATTTTGATGTGAATGGAAGGAGGAAGAGAAGCAGAGGAGCGGAGGAGCGGAGCAAAGTGGACGAAGCGAGAAGTGCTGCGGGCTGCGAAAAAAGGGAGGAAGAGAGGAAGAGCGAAGGGAGATCGTTTAGCTGAGAAGGTTTTTGGATTCTGTCAACTTGATTCCTTTCAATTGAGGGTATCGTTATACGTATGAGGTGAATGCAGTGATTGTAGTGGGTATGTTCGAGCGAAAGCGAGGACCGGGTCTAGTCGAGTAATCGCATAACCAATTCGAAAACGACAAAAGTAATTGAATTGATGAATGGCGACCTATAGGAACGGTCTTGAGGTCGGCTCAGTTCTCGCTTAGCCTCTCAGATGACTGGAGAGAAAAGCGAAACGTACCTAATCCAACACGGCGATGGGCAGACGAAAAGAGCGAAGCGAGAAATCGCTCGAAACGAAGAATCTCCTCGATTCAACCAATTTCACCATGAGCGAGCATAGACGGCGTCATGAGCTCACGAGCAGATACTCGGTATCACTGAGCCGCTACCTGACGATGCGAAAAGAAGGGGAGAGGGAAAGAGGAAGACAGTATTCGGGAAGGAGACGGGCAGCATCAGCGCAACACCAGAATCGTGTGTAGCAAGGTTGAAAGGCTCAGAAGCGATTCCGAAGCGACTCAGAAGCAGTCGAGTGAAGTGGAGGAAGCCAAAAGACGAATCGATCAAACTCGCTCCTCTTGCACTCTACCATCACCTCAGATTCGATTCGCCACGCCATGAATATGACTAGGAAGCTCACGAGTAAATTACTGACGGCGATCAGGGAGCAAGACGTCCTCGCTGTCCTCCAGTTTGTTGGTATGATGAACAAATCGAACTGCTTAGAGGAAGGGCTAGAGGCAACAGGTAAGCTTCCGTAGGACAGGAGAGCACTCCTCAAGCTGATGTTCACAGCTCTAGACGCGTCAAACGGTCTTCCACCTCTCTTCACTACTATCGAATCTCCATTCTTCCCTCTTCGCGAAATCATTCTCTCAATCTTGCTGCTCAAGACGGGTCTATCTCCAAATGAAGAGCTCATCACTTATGCAAAAGAGAAAGGAGTCGACGGAGCAGTTCACTTCTTGACGAACTGGGAAACTGTCGAAAAGGAGGACGGTCCGTTCTTCCGTCGCTTTTCTCAGCAAAGGCGATACTTTGACCGCTTCAAGTTACAGCTGAAGACGCAGAGCTGCTTCTCACTCTTCCGATACCCGAAGCTGGAGAATGGATCAAACAGCATCTTCCCCCTCCACCGGATTCAGCGAATCTCACCGGTTGCGATTTCTCATTCTCCGTTCCTGCATCCCTCCCCTCGCCCGCCCCCTCACGTCGACCATCACCAAGTCCTTCGTCGCCTATCACTACGCGATCAGCTTCTCCCCCTCCACCCGAATCTGCGAGTCTCTTGAACCGCATCGGTCCACTCGAACTCGAGAATCGACCCTCTTCCTCATTCTTTCCCTCTTCCCAGCTTATTCGCAGCTTGACTCGAAACGCAATCCGTACCATCTCTCTTCCTCCCGCACCCACAATTCTTCCCCTTCCCGCCCTTTCTCCTTGCAAACCACAAAGACAAGCGACTTCCATCCTCAAAATCTCTCGATTGCCCGAGTTCTTCAACCACAACGATTTGATCGAGACCCTCGAAAGCATCAACATCGAGATCAGAGTCCTTTCCTTCAGTATCGCAGACTTAGAACGTCACGCTATCATTTCTCTTCCCCTCGAATCTCGTGAATCCGTCGTTTCCTTCCTTAGCAATCGGTTCATCGATGGTGTCCCCCTTCTCGTACAAAGCATCGCACCTGTCTCCTTCCATGCTCTTCCCCGAAAACCTCAAGATATCGTCTCTCCTGTTCTCGAGAATCCTTGCCCCGAACCTCCTCGTTCCCGCTCCCATTCTTCATCCTCGCGACCGCAGTGCCCTCCTTCCCTTCTCTTCACTTCTGATGTCAATAGTGTCGCTCAAGCGCCGCTCTCTCAGCGTATCGGATCTGTTGCTCGACCTCGTTCGTCCCCTCGCAAAACTTCGAATGGGAAATCAGAACGTCCGCGAAACGATCCTCGAAGACGCTCTTCTTCTCGTCGGTGATGGGATGGATTGAAGCCAAAAAGAATGTTGTATCGCTTAGTACTGAATGAGAAGCGGGTCTTTCAATTCTCGTTGTTTTCATGTTGTGTAATCCTTCGCTTGACAATCAAAATTAGTTCAGTTCGTTTGCAACATGAGCAATGCTTTCCAATAACATCTCTAAAAGCGATTGGAATCAGGTTCGACGAATCTGATACGTTGCAACAGATCCTTTCGGAAGTATCTACGCCTCCGATTTAGCTCCTGTCGGTTCAGCACCTATTGATTTCTTCGCGTCAGCATGCTCGTCAAGGAGGAGTAGCATCGAGAGGTAGACATACGGAATTGAAAGTTGAAGTTCAATCGAACAGCGAGGAATTTCATGTCGAGATCCGGACTCTTCTCAAGGGAAGAAACGAAAGATTCTGCAGCGGATTGGAATTGCTCCGAGTGAGAGATGAGGAGGGTTTCGATATCGTAGAGACGTTGGGTTGAGGGTGGTCGAGAAGAGAGTACGGGAGAAGGGAGACCCTGTCAGGAAGAGAGCCGAATTAGCGGGATTCAGATGAGGTATCCGAAATAGAAACGCACTCGTGAGCTGTCTTGTGCACTACGAGCATGCGACTCGAGTTGCATAGCATGAGCGAAGAGATCGTCCTATTGCAAAGATCTGGAGTCAGCTTGAGAAACGAGCTGCAGATAGGGAGCGAAACTTACGGCGGCATTCTTGTAAGCGAGCATAGTAGCGAAGATATCCTCCAGCTGTACTTTCAGGGAAGCTTCCTTCTTTGATCGTTTCGAAACAACCCTCAACAAACCCTTCTCGAGTAATTTCGCTAGATATTTCTTGTGAGCCTCGATGAGCTTATCTAGATCTCCTTCTTTCTTCGCTACGAACTCTTCGAGCTCTGCCCATTGACACGCGATGACTTCGAGGTGGACGTAGTATTCGACTTGACGAACGAAGAAGATCATTTTCGATAGTGCTGTTCTTGCTTGATGGAGAGCGAATGAAACGACTGTGGGAATGAAAACTCTTCAGTCAGCACGTTAAGACAACTGAAATAAGACCTCAACTCACTCGAACCCTTCTTGAGTAACCGCGAACTGGTCATCAAAGTTCTCCAAGCCTCGTTCAAAACATACTCGACTCGTTTGATTCCCCAAAGATGCCTAAACATTTCCCGATAATCCTCCAGACTCTTCGGATCCAGCACAGTCGAGAGAGGCGCATCGACCTTATATTCGAGTAGGAAGACATCCCATCCAACTTCGCCTTGTTGGAAATCGGAGATTCTCGCGTCTAATCTCCGAAGAATCGAGAGCGAGTGAGGAGAGGCTAGGGAGGAAGGTGGGAGTGAGCCTCGGATCGCGGTCTCGAGGGTCGAGGTCAAGTTGTGGCGATAGAGAGTGTTTGCTGGTCGACCGAGAGAAGGTCTGTCGAGAAAAGTGGTCAGTACAGGATCTTTCGTAATCATTTTTGAAGCTCACCCTAATTGTTCCATCAGGATCTCACAGAAGTCACCTTTGCCGAGCATGAGATAATCCTTGAGCGCTCTCAAATGATCCATCAATCGGAACTTGTCGAAGAACAATTCGAATAGACGTTGAGAAGCGGTTGAGTAGGCGAGAGAGATCGATCGTTCGAGAGAAGCCATGTCGGCGTATTCGAGAGCTGTGGAGATTGAGATCAGCTCGAGATGCAGGAGAAGAAGAAGAAGCGCGGCTTACTTCGATCATCTTCATGATTCCGATCGATAACCCAAGCATTGTCGGCGCACGAATACTTCATGAAGTTGAGCGATTTACCCGTCGAGAATATCTGTGAAGTACTTGATGAGTGGACGCCCTCTAAGACGTGCACTGATCTCGAAACACTCACCTTTCTTCCAAAACTCTCCTCCAAGAAACCCGGCAGCATCTCCTTTCTAAAGCTGAATTTCTCCGCCCACAGCTCATGACTCGGTACACCACCATCCGCATCCCTATCATCGAAACTATTTCCCCACAGCTCTCCATCAATCCCATTCCCTCCTCGTTTCTTCCATCGTTCATCACCTTCGTTGCCGAGTGCTGGGTTGAGAGAAACGAAGAACTCGTTGTAGGGGTCTCGGAGTTCTCCTTGATAGATCCAGGAAGAGAGGGTCGAGAAGAATGGGATTGAGAGGGTTTTGAGGAGACGAGACGAGAAAGTTCGGATGAATGGATCTCCGTTTGCGGTGTAGGCATGTAGAGTCGTCAAGAAAGCCCCACCAACATTTGAACCTGTCAATTACATCCTCTGCTCAGTCCCAAAGCGAAGACTGAAAGGGAGAGAAGCGAGACTGACCTCCCACTTCAGAAACCAAAGTACCCATCATTCTCATTCTCAACCTCACATCCTGCGTCCAAACATCCAGTTTCCTCAATGTCAACGCACCTTCCAATCCCTCAATCTCGCACAACCTCGAGCCATCCCCTGTCTCCCCTTTCGCACTCGCCTCTTCCTCCTCTTCGACTCCCTCCAATTTCCCTTCCAACTTCGCAACAAGCGCAAAATACCCCGTCATCTCTTTCTGTAACTCGGCATGTAAACTCTGTTCGACCATCCCAACCGGTTGTTCGAATTTTTCCTTCTCCCTCTTCTTTCCCTTGTCTCTTCTCCCTCTCAACGCCAATGATCCTGTCCTCCCTTCCTCACTCCTCAATAACGCCACTTCTATCTTCCGATACAACCATCCGAGCTCACTCAATTGGTGTAGGAGTGTTCGAGTAGGAGCAGCTAAACTAAAACCTCTTTTCCTCAATTCAACAAATTCAATCCCATCTTCAAATTCCTCCCTCTCTTCCTCACCTTGTCCAGGATCAATGACTCCACCTGAATCGGTCACGATCTCTCCTCTGACATAGGTACGACGAGGACCAGGTCGGGAGGGTAAAGGGTTTCGGAAGCGAATGAATTGTCCATCTATTCCTTGGAAAATGTAGAGGATGTCTCGGAGGAGTGTACGCTCGGGGACTGGTGGGAGGAGTGTACCACCGCAGTCGGATTGAGGGAGGGAAGAGGATGGGGATGGTTGCGAAGAGGAGGAAGAGGAGGGAGGGGAACGATGTTGAGCTAGTAAAGCGGCCATTGAGAGCTTGCGAGAGCTATTGGAGGAAGAAAGATTCGCATGGTCTTGCGGTGAGGTAGACGAGGCAGAGGGTTGATGTGGTCGAGGAGGTTTGAGGGAAGAAGGTGCAGAGAAAAAGTTGACGCGTGAAGGACCCGCTTGTGGTAGTGCAGCTGTACATGAGATTGTATAGTCAGCTTCAACATCCCCTAGAGCGTTGTGAGAGTGAGATAGAGCAATTCGGCTCGTTTGTTTGATGAGAGCGACCCCTCCTAGTCTCAACTTCTGATCGCTTCCCAGGGGGACCAAAAGGCTCTTCAGAAGTTTCCGACTCACCTGAGATTGATCCCATACTGTCTAGACCGCTGTTCGCTGAGTTTGATGAATTTTTAGATTGAGCGAGTGAAGTTGCCATTCTAGCTCGTAGGAACGCGTAGAGCGCGTTCAGTTAGCTCCGAGGGGTCGTTTGAGGTTGATGTAGGCTGCAGTAGCGTGGAGAAGTAGCGAGATTGAGGTGGGGGAACAAGAGCTGAATCGACGAAAACGTCGCTCGCAAAGGATTCACCAACATCGCTCGTTGGTCTCAGCCTACTCCGGAGGTTGCTTGTCCGACTGCTCGAGCACGTAGAAGGCGGGCGAGAACAGCGAAAGAAGACGCATTCGGAAAAAGACCGCTAGAACATTTCGCAAACTTACTTCTCTTTTCAAGCGACCTCTCCCTCTTAAACCCGTCTCCTGACTGGAGGATGATATGCAAGGACTCCAATGTATGATGATAACATAATGATCCGTCTACTCCCCCATCCGCGCTGAACTCTCCCCCTCATCCTCAAAAGTGCCGCTCAATCAATCTCCCTAATCCTCCCCTCTCCCGTCCTCCTCAATTTCCCTTTCCTCTCTCCCTCGTGCTCGACATAGCTGACACTCTCCTCCATCGCTCCGCCCTCCTGTAGATTAAACACAAACCCTTTCCTCTCCGTAACTGCCCAAACCCTACTATTCTCCATCCCCAATCCATAAACCGGACTCCTATCACCTCCTGGTCCAAACGCTGTGATACCTCTCTTCAAGACGGGAGAGGAGGAAGAAGACCGAATATCGAATAACCTGACAGCGGAATTACGGGCTGAACCGACAGAGATGTAGGAACCGGTTGAACCACCGGATGAGACGGAGTAAGAAGGGTCGTCGGACCAGGGATCGATTAATCGTAGGATCTCATTCGTCGAGGAAGAGGAAGAGGAGTCCCAGTCAGAGGTGACGAGAGAAGAGGAGGAAGGTGAGGGAAGTCGGAGATCATAGATTCTCGTAGTCGAGTCGAAGAATGCTGCGATGAGAGTTTGATCTGGTCTCAAGAAGGGTGAGCAGTTGAGTGAGGGAGTTGTCAAGGAATAGACGGAAGTAGATTTCGAGGTGAATGCGAGAGGGGTCGGAGTGGTCGAGATGGGAGAACCGGTTGAATCGAGTTGAACGAGAGAAAGTGGTGAGGTACCGGTATGACCTATTGCGAGCCAAGTAGGAGTGGAAGAGGGCGAGAGTTGAACACTCCAAGGTTTAGTCGGGAGTGAAATGATGGATGGGGATTCCCAAGGAGAAGATAAAGAATGTAATACGATTTGATGCTGTTTCGGTGCTGCCCTCTTCGCCAACGCGTGCGCTAGAGAATCGTTCTCATCCATTGTCTGAGCTAGTTTGTTTGGATTCGGTGGTCTCAATCTCGTCGTCGAAGCTGAAACGAGTAATCCTCCATTCGAATGCAAAGCTTGAACCGCCGTTGAACCTGGTCTCTGCCTCTCAATCATCGGCAGTGCATACCTCGCCTTTTCCTCCAACACTACCGGTCGTCCTCCACCTCCCAAATCAACGACTTTCAACCTCTGAACCAATCCCGATACTCTCGAAACCACAATTTCACCTTCCCTCTCTCCATCCGCCAATGCAGTAATATCATCCAACGCACTAGTCTTCGTCGCCACCACTCGTCTCCTATCGTTCCAACTCTTCGTCTCTTCAAACCCCTTGACAATAACTCTCATACAACTCATCGTTCCCTTCCCATCCGTCGCAACCCACCATTCCAACCCCGCACCTCTCGCGATCAATACCCCTTTAACCCCATCCCCAACCCCCCATAACTTCAAACAAGGCATCGATCTATCCCACGCTCCAAATCCAACTCCAGTGAATTCCCATTCATTCCATTTCCCCTCTATCTTCTCTGACCAGAGAGCTCTTCGACCCCAAGTCCAGCGAGATGATTCGTGGATATGTTTGAGGGTAAGAGGAGAGTAGTTGAGTCGATGGAGTGCAAAATGAGGGAGAGAGTGAGATTCGATGAGAGAGTGGAAAGAGCGAGAGGTGAGTGAGAGGGAGAGCAAGGAGCGGAGGGGGAGGAAAGAGAGGAGGTGTAAGAGTAGTTCGGAAGGGAGGTCCGATAAGGGACAGGTTCGCATCTAAGCGAGGAAAGAGCAACAGATGAGAGAATCGGAGGAAGGCGGGGGCATTGGCGATCAAGAGCGGTCTGCAAGTCTAATTGAGGATGCTGAAACGAGTGTTGAGGAGATGCTGGAAAAAGAGAAATCGGTATGGATCGAACTGAAGAAAAGTGAGAATTTCGGTTCCGCAAACTTTCAAACAATCTCTCTCGAACTCACATTGCTTTCGATGCTTTGGAACCTCGCAGAGAACACATCCAACGACCTTCGAAGAGCAAAGTGAAAGAATGGAAAAAAGAGTTTGTGCAGGTTTTTTGTTGCAAGATTTTAAAGAGAAGAGAAGAAAAAAACGAGGGGGGAGTACAGTAAGAGGCGGGAGGGAGGTGTACAGCGAAAGAGCGTGAAAAAATCCATGTATCTATCGTTGTCGAATTCATCTAGGTTGCAGCCTTGGCAGCACGACGAGCAGCCCTCGTAGTAGCCTAAACAAAACCTCAAATCTCATCAGTTTGCCTGTCGAAGATCGCGTAGAGTGGGTAGGAAAGACTTACCTGGAAACCAGTCTTGATAGCTTGTACTGAACGAGTCGAACCACACGAAGAACAAGTCATAAAGAACAATCGGTTGTCCTTTGTCAAAGTCGTGTCGGGTGACTTGCAAGTCTTGCAAGTAACGTATTCGACGATATACCTCCTCAATACATTCTCGATTTGCTCTGTATCACCCACACTCTCGATCATCAGCATTAACTCGAGAAGAGGGAGAAAAAAGAGGATCAAACTGACTTTGTTGGAAACGACCTTTGATGACCAATCTCGCCGAACCATCGACTGAACCGTTGGTACCCAATTCAGCGAAAAGGAATTGAATGACGTGTTCAGGTTGACGGTGCATTCGTTTACAAATGTCGGCAATGTTTGCGAAAATCGATCGCTTGTTACCTTCTCGGAAGAGTTGGGGAGGTGGGATCGTGTACTTCTTCTTGCTAGCTCCTCCTGAGAGGGACGGGTGAGATTGATACAAGAGTCCAAAGAATCGACCGAGGAGCTGAAACAGGCGAAGTTGCGGTATGAGGGTTAGTGAAGCAGAAGAGGAGTAGGGA
>Ga0308170_10002192_pt1 | contig 17164 bp, 19 predicted proteins | sample PhyBR2_2_FD_202136 | JGI IMG/M metagenome (GOLD analysis project Ga0308170, IMG submission 202136) | Phyllosphere microbial communities from UC Gill Tract Community Farm, Albany, California, United States - DLSLSB.R2 | ecosystem: Host-associated > Plants > Phyllosphere > Unclassified | place... | reverse complement strand
TGGGGATCGCCGGCTCTGGCGCCATGAAGAAGGCCCAGCTCGTCGACGCCATCAAGACCGCCCAGGGCAGCCGGCCGACCCAGAAGGCGACTCCGAAGGCGGCCGAGAAGACGGCCCCGAAGGCAGAGACGAAGACCGATGCAGCGCCGGCCACCGAGCCGAGCACCGCGCCGGCCAGTGCGCCGAAGGTGACCACGCGTACGCGCGGGTCCAAGGCCGCCGCGCCCCGGGCCGAGGCCGCCCCGGTGGAGGCAGCACCGGCGGAGAGCGCGCCGGCCGAGCGCGCTCCCCGTCCCGAGCAGGACGCCGGTCAGCCCTCCGGGCCGGACGCCGGTCAGGCCTCCGGACAGGGCGAGAGCAAGCCGCGCCAGCGTCAGCGCCGCGGCAAGTCCGACGCCGCCGAGATCCAGACCGAGGCGCCCGAGGCCAAGCAGCCTGAGGCCAAGCAGCCCGACGCGCAGGACAAGTCCGACCAGGACGACCGCGACGGCCAGCGACAGCGCCGCCAGCAGGGCCAGAGCCAGCAGGGCCAGGGCCAGCAAGGCCAGCAGCAGGGCCGCCAGCAGAACCAGGGCCAGCAGCAGAACCAGGGCCAGCAGCAGAACCAGGGCCAGCAGCAGAACCAGGCCCAGCAGCAGAACCAGAACCAGGGCCAGCACCCGGGGGACGACGAGGACGGCGGCAGCCGCCGCAACCGTCGCCGCCGCGGCCGTGACCGCGACCGCCCGGTCGGCGCGGCCCGCGGTGACATGGACGTCGAGATCCGCGAGGACGACGTCCTCGTCCCGGCGGCCGGCATCCTCGACGTGCTGGACAACTACGCGTTCGTCCGAACGTCGGGCTACCTGCCCGGTGCCGACGACGTGTACGTCTCACTCTCGATGGTGCGCAAGCTCGGCCTGCGCCGCGGCGACGCGATCGTCGGACAGGTGCGCCAGCCCCGCGAGGGCGAGCGCAAGGAGAAGTTCAACCCGATGGTGCGCATCGACAGCGTCAACGGGACCGATCCCGCCAACGCCGCGAGCCGCGTCGACTTCTCCAAGCTGACGCCGCTGTACGCCAGCGAGCGTCTGCGGATGGAGACCAACGCCGACAACCTGATCGGTCGCGTCATCGACATCGCCGCCCCGATCGGCAAGGGCCAGCGCGGTCTCATCGTGAGCCCGGCCAAGGCCGGTAAGACCATGGTGATGCAGTCGATCGCCAACGCGATCACCGCCAACAACCCCGAGTGCCACCTCATGGTGGTCCTGGTCGACGAGCGGCCCGAGGAGGTCACCGACTTCCAGCGCTCGGTCAAGGGCGAGGTCATCGCGAGCACGTTCGACCGCCAGCCGGCCGATCACACCATCGTCGCCGAGCTGGCGATCGAGCGCGCGAAGCGCCTGGTCGAGCTCGGTCATGACGTCGTCGTGCTGCTCGACGGGATCACCCGGCTGGGTCGCGCGTACAACCTGTCGGCGCCGGCCAGCGGCCGGATCCTGTCCGGCGGCGTCGACTCGGCCGCGCTCTACCCGCCGAAGAAGTTCTTCGGCGCCGCGCGCAACATCGAGAACGGCGGCTCGCTGACCATCCTCGCCACCGCGCTCATCGAGTCGGGCTCGAAGATGGACGAGGTGATCTTCGAGGAGTTCAAGGGCACCGGCAACATGGAGCTGCGGCTGCGCCGCGACTTCGCCGAGAAGCGGCTCTTCCCGGCGATCGACGTCGTGCAGTCCGGCACCCGCCGCGAGGAGCTCCTGCTGAGCAAGGAGGAGCTGGCCATCGTGTGGAAGCTTCGCAAGGTGCTCGCCGGGCTCGACGGCCAGCAGGCGCTCGAGCTGCTGCTGGAGCGGATGCGCAAGACGCACAGCAACGTCGAGTTCCTGATGCAGATCGCCAAGACCACGCCCGAGGCGTAGTCGCGACCGTACGAGCACGGTGGCCGGCCGGCCGAGGGAATTGGTCGCCGGCCATCGTTGTTCGTACCATTGCCTGTCGGTCCCGGTTCACGTCGCGCAACCCGCGCTGGACGACCCGGGACTCTTGAGAGATGAGGACACCATGAAGACTGACATCCACCCGACGTACGTCGAGGCCCAGGTCACCTGCACCTGCGGCAACACGTTCACGACGCGCTCGACGAAGGCTGACGGCGTCATCCGCGCCGACGTCTGCAACGAGTGCCACCCGTTCTACACCGGCAAGCAGAAGATCCTCGACACCGGCGGCCGCGTGGCCCGCTTCGAGGCTCGCTACGGCAAGAAGAACTAGCGTCCTCCGAGCGCCGACCTTCCCGATCCCGGGAAGGTCGGCGCTCGTCATTTCCCCACGTACGTCGTCGCCGGTCGGAGTAGGTCATGTTCGAAGCAGTTGAGGGACTCGTCGAGGAGCACGCCGCCCTGGAGGGCCGACTCGCGGAGCCCGAGACGCATGCCGATGCCCGCCTGGCCAAGAGGCTCAACCAGCGCTACGCCGAGCTCAACGCGATCATCGGCGCCTGGCGCGACCTCGGCCAGCTCGAGGGCGACATCGAGGCCGCGCGCGAGCTCGCCGCCGACGACCCGGACTTCGCGGACGAGGTCGAGACGCTGTCGGCACGTCGCGTCGAGGCCGAGGAGCGGCTGCGCCGCCTGCTGGTGCCCCGCGACCCCACCGACGGCAAGGACGCCATCCTCGAGGTGAAGTCGGGGGAGGGCGGCGAGGAGTCGGCGCTCTTCGCCGGCGACCTGCTGCGGATGTACATGCGCTACGCCGAGCGCCTCGGCTGGAAGGTCGAGCTGATCGACGCCAACGAGTCCGACCTCGGCGGCTACAAGTCGGTCACCGTCGCGGTGAAGGCGAAGGGCACACCCGCACCGGGGGAGGCGCCGTACGGCCAGCTCAAGTTCGAGGGCGGCGTGCACCGCGTCCAGCGCGTGCCCGCGACCGAGTCGCAGGGCCGCATCCACACCTCCGCGGCCGGGGTCCTGGTGATGCCGGAGGCCGAGTCCGTCGACGTCGAGATCAACGAGAACGACCTGCGCATCGATGTCTTCCGCTCCGGTGGCCCCGGCGGGCAGTCGGTCAACACCACCGACTCCGCGGTCCGGATCACGCACCTCCCGACCGGCATCGTCGTCTCCTGCCAGAACGAGAAGTCGCAGCTGCAGAACAAGGAGTCCGCGATGCGCGTCCTGCGCGCCCGCCTGCTCGCCGCCGCGCAGGAGGCCGCCGACGCCGAGGCCAGCGACGCGCGCCGTTCCCAGGTCCGTACGGTCGATCGCTCGGAGCGGATCCGCACCTACAACTACCCCGAGAACCGCATCTCCGACCATCGCACCGGTTACAAGGCCTACAACCTCGACCAGGTCCTCGACGGGGACCTCGGCCCGGTGCTCAACTCGGCCGTCGAGGCCGACCTCGCCGCCCGGCTCGAGGCGCTGGAGAAGTGAGGCCGGAGACGGTGCGCCGTCGCGAGCTGCTCGCCGCCGCGGCCGATCGTCTGCGGGCCGGCGGCGTCGCGAGCCCCCAGCACGACGCGGCCGAGCTGCTTGCCCACGTCCTCGGCACCACCCGGCCGCAGCTGGCGCTCGTCGACGAGATCGCGGCCGATCGGATCGCGGCGTACGACGCGCTGATCGAGCGCCGTGCCGCCCGGGAGCCGCTGCAGCACCTGACCGGCGTCGCCTACTTCCGGCACGTGGAGCTGGCGGTCGGACCTGGAGTCTTCGTCCCGCGTCCGGAGACCGAGCTGCTCGCCGGCTGGGCCATCGAGCAGGCCTTAAGGGTGGTCTCGGGGCTCGTCGCTGGCGCTCCTCACACCTCGACCACCGAGGCGCCTCGACACGCTCGGCGTCCGGAGCCCGTCGTCGTCGACCTGTGCACCGGCTCGGGCGCCATCGCCAAGGCGATCAAGGACGAGGTCCCCGCTGCCGAGGTGCACGCGGTCGAGCTCTCCGAGGACGCCTTCCCCTGGGCCGAACGCAACCTGGCCGGCACCGGCGTCGAGGTGCGGCAAGGTGACATGTCCACCGCGTTCGACGACCTGCTCGGCACCGTCGACGTCGTCGTCTGCAACCCGCCGTACATCCCGCTCGAGGCGTGGGAGTCGGTCGCCGCGGAGGCCCGCGACCACGATCCGCACCTGGCCCTCTTCTCGGGTCAGGACGGACTCGACGCCATCCGGGTCCTCGAGCAGCGCGCCGCCGCGCTGTTGCGACCCGGCGGCGTGGTGGGGTTCGAGCATGCCGACGAGCAGGGCACCGCGGCGCCGGCGGTCTTCAGCGCGACCGGGCGCTGGACCGACGTGCGCGACCATCTCGACCTGGCAGGTCGGCCGCGCTTCGTGACCGCGAGGCTGGCACGATGACCCTCATGAGCAAGCGCTTCACCACCGGGACCGACGAGGGGCGTGAGGCCGCGGTCAGCGCCGCGGTGCAGGCATTCCGTGCGGGCGAGGTCGCCGTCATCCCCACGGACACCGTGTACGGCATCGCGGCCGATGCGTTCGACGCCGCCGCGGTCCGCAAGCTCCTGGCCGCCAAGGGCCGCGGCCGTGAGATGCCGCCGCCGGTCCTCGTCGCGGCGCCGAGCACCGTCGATGCGCTGGCGACCGGCATCCCCGACTGGGCGCGCGCCCTCTTCGTCGAGTTCTGGCCCGGTCCGCTCACCGTGGTGCTGCACCAGCAGGCCTCCCTGCAGTGGGATCTGGGCGAGACGCGTGGCACCGTCGCGGTGCGCGTACCGGACCATCCGCTGGCGCTGGAGATCCTGGGCCGTACGGGTCCGTTGGCGGTGAGCTCGGCGAACAAGACGGGCCGTGCCGCGGCGCTCGACGCGGACGCGGCCGAGGAGATGCTCGGTGAGGACGTCGCGGTGATCGTCGATGACGGCACCGTGCCCGGGGGAGAGGCCTCCACCATCCTGGATGCGACCGCGGCCGAGCCCCGCCTGCTCCGGCTGGGCGCGCTCCCCGTCGAGCGCATCGACGCGGTCCTGGCCGCGCACGGCGTCAGCGTCCAGGGCGTCGTCGCCACCACCGACGGCGACGGCTGAGGCGGGTCCGATCCATGCGGGTCTACCTCCTGCTGTTCCTCGTCGCCGGCGCGGTCACCTTCCTGCTGACCGTGGTGGCTCGCGAGGTCGCGCTGCGCACCGGCGCGGTGGCGAAGGTGCGCGACCGTGACGTCCACGCCGAGCCGATCCCGTACATGGGCGGGCTGGCGATGCTCGGCGGCCTGGGCGCCGCCTACTTGGTCGCGCGGCACATGCCCTTCCTGGCGGAGACTCAGCCGTTCGTGGTGCACGACGCGGGCATCGTCCTCGCGGCCGGAGCGCTGATCTGTGCCGTCGGGGTGCTCGACGACATCTTCGAGCTCGACGCGCTCACCAAGCTCGGCGGTCAGATCCTCGCCGTGGGCGTGCTGATCTGGTTCGGCATCCAGTACACGTTCATCACCTGGTCCGAGGGACGCGTGTTCTCGCTCGACCCGGCCCAGGGGGCGCTGCTCACCGGTCTGGTGGTCGTCGCCACCATCAACGCCGTCAACTTCGTCGACGGCCTCGACGGTCTCGCGGCCGGGGTCGTCGGTATCGGCGCGGTCTCCTTCTTCCTCTTCTCCTATGAGCTGCTGCGCGCCAACGACCTGCCGCGGGCTGCCACCCCGGCGCTGCTGAGCGCCGCGCTGGCGGGGGCGTGCGCCGGCTTCCTGATCCACAACTGGCACCCGGCCCGGCTCTTCATGGGGGACAGCGGCTCGATGCTGATCGGCCTGGTCCTGGCCGCCAGCGCGGTCAGCCTCTCCGGACAGTTCTCCTCGACCGACCTCACCGCGGGGGCCGACGGGGCGAAGGCGAGCCTGCTGCCCACGCTGCTGCCGGTGCTGCTCCCGGTCACCATCCTGATCGTCCCGTTCACCGACCTGGTGCTCGCGGTCGTACGCCGCACCCGGGCGGGGCGCTCCCCGTTCGCGCCGGACAAGCTGCACCTGCACCACCGGCTGCTGGAGATCGGACACTCCCAGCGCCGGGCCGTGCTGATCATGTGGCTGTGGGCCGCGCTGATCGGCTTCGGATCGGTCCTGGCCAGCCTCTACACGGGTCCGTGGATGTGGTCGGCACTCGGCGTCATGGTCGTGGTGACGCTGTCCCTGACGTTCCTGCTGCCCAAGGTCTCGGCGCCCGGCCATCCGGCGCCGGACGCCCCTTGATCGATCCATTTCAGGCGGGATGCAGGCTCGTGATAGCGTTCACGAGCGTCAAGGGGGACCTTCCCGAGACGTGAGACGACCGCCCTATGACACAGAACGGCCGCCAATGTTGACGACCGCGATCCGCGACTCAGAGTCGGGTGCCATGCACCCGGCAGCGAGCACCGCATGCTGTGGTAATTTCGGCCGGTGCCAGACGACCGCGAGCCCGCGCCCTTCGGTGGCCGCGACCTGCTCGGTCTCGGTGGCCTGCTCGCCGGCGCTGTCGTCGGCTGCACGCTCGTCGGTCTCTTCATCGATCATCTCGCCGGCTCGTCGCCGGTCGGGGTCCTCGCGGGTGTCGCGATCGGCATGCTGCTCGGCGCGCTCGGCTTCGTCGCTCGCGCCCGCCGCGCGATGCGCGGCTGAGGTGCGGCGATGAGCGAGCACCCGGTCCCCGCACTCGGCCACGTCGCCGAGGGTCAGGACCTCCCCGAGAAAGCCAGCATCGGTCGCGTCCTGCGTGACCAGCGCAAGATCGAGCTCGTCGCCCTCGGCCTGATGGTCATGAGCCTGTGGTTCTACCAGGCCGGCAGCTGGACGCTCCCGCTCTCGCTGATCATCGGCCTGACGCTGGGACTGCTCAACCACCTCGCCACGGAGTACTGGCTGCTCAAGGTGATCACCTCGGGTGAGAACCCGACGCGGGGCGAGATGACCCGCACCACCATCGTCCGTCTGGCGGTGCTGGCGGTCATCGCGATCGCCGCCGCCTGGGCCTTCTGGCCCTATGGCATCGGAGTCCTCCTCGGACTCGCCATCTTCCGCCTCATCGCCCTGGTGATGACCACCCTCCCGCTGCTGAAGGAGCTGAAGAACCCATGAGCGGCACCCTGCCCCTCGAGATCGACATCCACCCGGGCGAACACCCGGAGTGGCATGCCTTCGGCATGGCGTTCAACTCGGACACGATCACCGGCACGATCATCGCCGGCGCGCTCGTCGTGATCCTCGGCTTCGTGCTGCGCGCCAAGCTGACCAAGAAGGCCGCCGACGACCACGTGCCGTCGAAGCTGCAGATCCTCTGGGAGACGATCGTCGACCAGGTCCAGAAGCAGGTCGAGGACAACCTCGGCCGGGTCCACCCCTTCGTGGTGCCGCTGGCCGTCGCCCTGTTCTTCTTCATCCTCTTCGCCAACTGGCTCGAGATGATCCCGACCAAGATCAACGAGCACCACAGTGAGCTGCTGGTGTCGCCGACCGCCGACACCAACCTGACGTACGCGATGGCCTTCTTCGCGATCGTCGGCGTCTGGGCCTACGGCATCAAGGAGAAGGGCGTGAAGGGCTACTTCAGCCACTTCCTGCAGCCCTTCCCGTACCTGCTGCCGCTCAACATCCTCGAGGAGCTCGTCAAGCCGATCACGCTGGCGCTGCGACTCTTCGGCAACATCTTCGCGGGCGGCATCATGCTCGCGCTCATCGCCGGCCTGGTGAGCTGGCAGATCGGCCCCGCGCCGGTCGGCGGCGCCCTCGCCGTCGTCGCCAACGTCGTGTGGAAGCTCTTCGACATGGTCATCGGCGTCATCCAGGCATTCATCTTCAGCCTGCTCGTCGTGCTCTACTTCGGCATGGCCGGCGCCGGTCACGGCGACGACCACACCGAGGGCGACGAGCTCCACGGCGACAAGCAGGACCACACCCCCGAACTCGCGGCCTGAGCCCAGCGCTCACGTCGTAACAGAGGTAAACCCGTAGCGCCCTCCCGGGCGCAGAACCAAGGAGAGACAGTGGCAGACACCATTGAGTCGGCAATCAAGACCGCTGGCGCGTTCGTCGGCGGCGGCCTCGCCCTCGGCGGTGGCGCGATCGGCGCCGGCGTCGGTGACGGCCTTGCCGGTTCGTCGTACATCCAGGGCGTTGCTCGCCAGCCGGAGGCCCAGGGCCGCCTGCAGACGATCTTCTTCCTCACCGTGGGTCTGGTCGAGGCGATGTTCTTCATCAACCTCGCCTTCATGGCCCTCTTCGTCTTCGTTCTCGGTAAGTGACCTCTCCCCTCCGTGGGGAGAGAACGACCCGAACTAGGCAAAGGACCAAGAGGTAGATGTTCACCCCTGACCTGATCCCGCTCGCGAGCAACTTCCTCGTGCCGAACGGCACGTTCATCGTGGAGTTGATCGCCTTCGCGATCATCGTGTTCCTCCTGTTCAAGTTCGTCCTGCCGCCGATCAACAAGGCGATGGAGGCTCGACAGGAGGCGATCCGCCAGCAGTTCGCCGACCTCGACCAGGCCAAGGCGGACGCCAACTCCGCCAAGGACGAGTTCGAGGCCCAGATCGCCGACGCCCGCAAGGAGGCCGCCCGCATCCGCGAGGAGGCTCGCGAGCAGGGTGCGTCGATCATTGCCGAGATGCGCGAGCAGGCGCAGACCGAGGCGAACCGGATCGTCGAGCACGGCAAGACGCAGATCGAGGCCGAGCGTCAGCAGGCCGTCGCGTCCCTGCGCGCCGAGGTCGGCACCCTCGCGACCGGTCTTGCCGGGCGCATCGTCGGGGAGAGCCTCGAGGACGATGCCCGTCAGAGCCGCGTCGTGGAGCGCTTCCTCACCGAGCTGGAGACGGCCGAGTGATGGACCTCCGTGGTGCGTCCGCCGAGTCCGTCGCCGCCCTCACCGATCAGCTGAAGGCCTCGGTCTCCGGCTCGGTGACGGCGGCGGCGACCGCGGCCGACTCGCTGTTCTCGGTGGCGCAGACCCTGCGTGACGAGCCGGCTCTGCGCCGCTTCGCCACCGACGCGTCGGTGGCGACCGAGGCGAAGCAGGGCCTGATCGGCGAGGTGTTCGGGAGCAAGCTCGATGAGCATGCGCTGGCCCTCGTGACCAGTGCCGTCGCCCACCGCTGGACCCACGCCGGCGACCTCGCCAACGGCATCCAGCGGCTCAGCGAGATCGCAGCCGTCCTGTCGGCCGGCGAGCAGGGCGGCAAGCTCTCGGACGAGCTGTTCGCGGTCGGCCAGACCGTCGCGGCCAGCCCGGAGCTGCGCGATGCGTTGTCCGACCCGGCCCGTACGGAGGCCGACAAGTCGGCTCTGCTCGAGCAGCTGCTCGGCGGCAAGGCCCAGCCGGCCACCGTCGCGCTCGCCAAGCAGGGCCTGTCGGATACGTACGGCACCTTCACCTCGGCGCTGTCGACCTACCGCCGGCTTGCCGCGGACGTGCACGGCCGCTCCGTGGCCACCGTCCGCGTCGCCCGGGCGCTTCCGGACGCCCAGGTCGTGCGGCTCACCGCCGCCCTGGCCAAGCAGTACGGCCGTCCGGTGCACGCCAACGTCGTCGTCGACGCCGCCGTCCTGGGCGGTATCCGCGTCGAGATCGGTGACGACGTCATCGACGGCACCATCGCATCCCGCCTCGACGAGGCCGGCCGCAAGCTCGCGGGCTGACGGCCACCAACGAACTTCCAAGAACGAGAGAGAAGGCATCTGAGATGACGGAGCTGACCATCCGTCCGGAGGAGATCCGCGACGCGCTGGCGAAGTACGTCGCCGACTACAAGCCGGACGCTGCCAAGACCGAGGAGGTCGGCACGGTCGCTCAGACCGCTGACGGCATCGCGCGCGTCGCTGGTCTGCCCTCGGCCATGGCGAACGAGCTGCTGCAGTTCGAGGACGGCACGCTGGGCCTCGCCCTGAACCTCGACACCCGCGAGATCGGTGTCGTCATCCTGGGTGACTTCGACAAGATCGAGGAGGGCCAGTCGGTCCGCCGTACCGGCGAGGTCCTCTCGGTCCCCGTCGGCGAGGGCTACCTCGGCCGCGTCGTCGACCCCCTTGGCACCCCGATCGACGGCCTCGGCGAGATCGAGACCAGCGGTCGCCGCGCCCTCGAGCTGCAGGCGCCTGGCGTCATGGCCCGCAAGTCGGTCCACGAGCCCCTCGCCACCGGCATCAAGGCCATCGACGCGATGACCCCGATCGGCCGTGGCCAGCGCCAGCTGATCATCGGTGACCGCGCCACCGGCAAGACCACGGTCGCAATCGACACGATCATCAACCAGAAGGCCAACTGGGCCTCGGGCGACCCGTCCAAGCAGGTCCGCTGCATCTACGTCGCCATCGGCCAGAAGGGCTCGACCATCGCCTCCGTGCGTGGCGCGCTCGAGGAGGCCGGTGCGCTCGAGTACACCACCATCGTCGCGGCCCCGGCTTCGGACTCGGCGGGCTTCAAGTACCTCGCGCCCTACACCGGCTCGGCCATCGGCCAGCAGTGGATGTACGAGGGCAAGCACGTCCTCATCGTGTTCGACGACCTGACCAAGCAGGCCGAGGCGTACCGCGCCGTGTCGCTGCTGCTGCGTCGCCCGCCGGGCCGCGAGGCCTACCCGGGTGACGTCTTCTACCTGCACTCGCGCCTGCTCGAGCGCTGCGCGAAGCTCTCGGACGAGCTCGGTGCCGGCTCGATGACCGGTCTGCCGATCATCGAGACCAAGGCCAACGACGTCTCGGCGTTCATCCCGACCAACGTCATCTCGATCACCGACGGTCAGATCTTCTTGCAGTCCGACCTGTTCGCGGCCAACCAGCGTCCGGCCATCGACGTCGGTGTCTCGGTGTCCCGCGTCGGTGGTGCGGCCATGACCAAGGCGATGAAGGCCGTCACCGGCTCGCTCAAGGTCGACCTCGCGCAGTACCGCGCGATGGAGGCGTTCGCCATGTTCGCCTCGGACCTCGACGCCGCCTCCAAGCAGCAGCTCGCCCGTGGACAGCGGCTCATGGCGCTGCTCAAGCAGCCGGCCTACTCGCCGTACTCGGTCGAGGACATGACCGTCTCGCTGTGGCTCGGAACGTCGGGTCGTCTCGACGAGCTTCCGACCGAGGACGTGCTGAAGTTCGAGCGCGAGTTCCTCGACTACCTGCGCAACTCGAAGGCGGGCATCCTCGCCGGCATCCGCGAGTCGCTCAAGTTCGAGGACTCGACCGAGACCGAGCTGATCGGCGCCTACGACGCCTTCCTGCCGGAGTTCCAGACCTCCGCCGGCGGCTTCGTGCACGCCGGTCGCGAGGAGCACGCTCCGCTGGGTGACGAGGACGTCGAGCAGGCCCAGATCGTCAAGCAGAAGCACTGATGAGAGAGCGTGAGGACCACATCTAATGGCCGTATCGCTGCGTGAGTATCGTGCGCGGATCAAGTCGACGGAGTCGATGAAGAAGATCACGCGCGCCATGGAGCTCATCGCTGCGTCGCGCATCATCAAGGCGCAGCAGCGGGCCAACTCGGCCGCGCCGTACGCCCGAGAGCTGACCCGGGCGGTGTCCGCGGTGGCGACGTACTCGAACGTCGACCACGCGCTGACCACCGAGCCGGAGAACCCCACCCGGGCCGCGGTACTGGTCGTGACCAGTGACCGCGGTCTGGCGGGGGCGTACTCCTCCAGCGTTCTGCGCGAGGCGGAGCAGCTCGTCGAGCGACTCAGGGGAGAGGGCAAGGAGGTCTCCGCTTACATCTCCGGACGTAAGGGCGAGGCGTTCTACAAGTTCCGCGGTCGTCCCGTGGCCCAGTCCTGGACCGGTCACAGCGACCAGCCGACGTACGACGTGGCCAAGGAGATCGGCGACACGCTGATCCAGGCCTTCCTGGCGGGTCAGGACGGGGGAGCGGCGGGCGTGCATGAGGTGCACATCGTCTTCACCCAGTTCAAGTCGATGCTGGTGCAGGAGCCGCACACGGTGCGGCTGCTGCCCCTCGAGGTCGTCGAGGGCGAGGAGAAGCCGGAGAGCGGCGATGTCCTTCCCCTCTACGAGTTCGAGCCGTCGGCCGAGGCCGTCCTCGACGGGCTGCTTCCGCAGTACGTCGAGAGCCGGATCTTCTTCGCCCTGCTCCAGGCCGCGGCTTCCGAGCTCGCTGCCCGGCAGAAGGCGATGAAGTCCGCGACGGACAACGCCGACGAGCTCATCAAGAAGTTCACGCGGGTCGCCAACCAGGCGCGCCAGGCGGGCATCACCCAGGAGATCAGCGAGATCGTGGGTGGCGTCAACGCCCTGGCCGACGCCCAGGCGAGCAACGACTGACCCACCGATTGATTCTCAGACAAACGGAGTATTGAAATGACTGCAACGGTTGACGAGACCACCGCCGCCGCGGCGGGCTCGGTGGGCCGCATCGCCCGCGTCATCGGCCCGGTCGTCGACGTGGAGTTCCCCATCGACGCCATGCCGGAGATCTACAACAAGCTCGAGGTCGACGTGACCCTCGACGGTGAGCTGTTCACGCTGCCCCTCGAGGCCGCCCAGCACATCGGCGACGGCATGGTCCGCGCGATCTCGCTCAAGCCCACCGACGGTGTCGTTCGCGGCGCTCAGGTGCGCAACACGGGCAAGCCGATCAGCGTCCCGGTCGGCGACATCACCCTCGGCCACGTGTACAACGCCACCGGCGACGTGCTCAACCTGGAGGAGGGGGAGGCCTACGACGTCAAGGAGACGTGGGGCATCCACCGCAAGGCTCCGGCCTTCGACCAGCTCGAGTCGAAGACGTCGATGTTCGAGACGGGCATCAAGGTCATCGACCTGCTCACCCCGTACGTCACCGGCGGCAAGATCGGTCTGTTCGGTGGTGCCGGTGTCGGCAAGACCGTTCTGATCCAGGAGATGATCGCCCGCGTCGCCAAGAACCACGGTGGTGTCTCGGTGTTCGCCGGTGTCGGTGAGCGCACCCGTGAGGGCAACGACCTCATCGTCGAGATGAAGGAGGCCGGCGTCTTCGACAAGGTCGCCCTGGTCTTCGGTCAGATGGACGAGCCGCCGGGCACGCGTCTTCGCGTCGCGCTCTCGGCTCTGACCATGGCGGAGTACTTCCGCGACGTGCAGGGCCAGGACGTGCTGCTCTTCATCGACAACATCTTCCGGTTCACCCAGGCCGGCTCCGAGGTCTCCACGCTGCTCGGCCGGATGCCCTCCGCCGTCGGCTACCAGCCCAACCTCGCCGACGAGATGGGCCAGCTCCAGGAGCGCATCACCTCGACGCGTGGTCGCTCGATCACCTCGATGCAGGCGATCTACGTCCCGGCCGACGACTACACCGATCCGGCGCCGGCGACCACCTTCGCCCACCTCGACGCCACCACCGAGCTCTCGCGTGAGATCGCCTCGCTCGGTATCTACCCGGCCGTCGACCCGCTGACCTCGACCTCGCGGATCCTCGACCCGCGCTACATCGGTCAGGAGCACTACGACTGCGCGATCCGGGTCAAGCAGATCCTGCAGCGCAACAAGGAGCTCCAGGACATCATCGCGATCCTCGGTGTCGACGAGCTCTCCGAGGAGGACAAGACGATCGTCACGCGCGCTCGTCGCATCCAGCGCTTCCTCTCGCAGAACACCTACGTCGCCAAGCAGTTCACCGGCATCGAGGGCTCGACGGTTCCGATCGCGGACACCATCGAGGCGTTCAACAAGATCTGCGACGGCGAGTACGACCACGTGGCCGAGCAGGCCTTCTTCATGTGCGGCGGTCTGGACGACGTCGAGCAGAAGTGGGCCGAGATCCAGAAGAGCTTCTGATCCATGGCTGACGCATTGCACGTGGAGCTGGTCTCGGCCGACCGGACCGTCTGGTCCGGCGAGGCCAGCCAGGTGAGCGCGCGCACGGTCGAGGGTGACCTCGGCGTGCTGCGCGGTCACACTCCGATCCTCTCGCTGCTGAGCCCGAGCCTGGTCGAGATCACCCCGTCTGGTGGCACGCGGGTCTACGCCGCCGTCGACGGCGGGTTCATCTCGGTGGCCAACGATCGGGTGTCGATCCTGGCCGAGCACATCGCGCTGGGCCAGGAGATCGACGCTGCCCAGGCGCGTGTCGAGCTCGCCTCGGCGCAGGCCGCGGCCGGTGCCGAGGCCGACTTCGATCCCGGTGTCCGGCTCGCCCAGGCCCGGGTCGACGCCGCCTCCAAGGCGTCCTGAGACGCGCTGAGGTCGATCCTGGATGACGTGGTGGGAGGAGCTGCTCGATCTCGGCGGTCTGCTGCTCCTGCTCGTCATCATGTACGGCGCCTGTCTGATGGTGCGTCGCCGGGTGATCGCCCGGCACGGCGGCACCTTCGAGCTGAGCCACCGCGTCCGGGCCACCAAGCCCGGACGCGGTTGGCTGCTCGGGGTCGGCCGCTACTCCGGATCCACCCTCGAGTGGTTCCGTGTGTTCTCGTTGGCGCCCGCGCCCAAGCGGACCTGGGACCGGACGGGCCTGATCTATCTCGCGAGCCGTGCTCCGCAGGGCGGCGAGGCGCTGGCGCTGTATCCCGACCACCTGGTCATCGAGTGCCGCACACCTGAGGGCGAGGTCGTCGAGCTCGCCATGGGCCCGCAGTCGCTGATCGGCTTCCAGGCGTGGCTTGAGTCCCGCAACCCCGGCACCGACTGGTCGCGCTGATTCGACCGCGGTGCCGTCGGCACGCTCCAATGAGAGCGTGACCACCCCGACGCCGACCCTGTACCAGACCCGTACGGCCGTGGGCCTCACGTTCATCTTCAACGGGCTGCTGTTCGCGACCATGGTGTCGCGTCTGCCTGACGTGCGCGAGAACCTCGCGCTGAGCAACTCCGCGCTCGGCCTGCTGCTGGTCTGCACGTCGGCCGGATCCGTCGGCTCGCTCCCGCTGAGCGGCAGGATCATCGAGCGCTTCAAGCCGGGTCCCACCGTCCGGGGCAGCGCGACGCTGCTGGCGGTGGCGATCCTCGTGATCGGCCTCGGCGCCGGTGTCTTGAAGTGGGTGCCCCTCACCGGTCTGGGCCTGCTGATGTACGGCGCGGGGACGTCGGTGTGGGACGTCGCCATGAACGTGGAGGGCGCCGACGTCGAGAAGCGTCTCAAGCGCACGATCATGCCGCGGTTCCACGCGGGCTGGAGCGTCGGATCGATCGCCGGTGCCGGCGTCGGCATCGTGATGGCCGCCCTGGGCGTGCCGATGCTGCTCCACTACGCGCTGGTGATGCTCGTCGGCGTGGGCGGCACGATCTACGGCTCGCGCACGTTCCTGCCGGTCGAGGAGCACCACGAGGCCCCGACCGGGCCGAGGGTCTCGGTCTGGCGCGAGCCGCGCACGCTCGTGCTCGGCCTGCTCGTGCTCTGCTACGCCACCGTGGAGGGCACCGCGAACGACTGGCTCTCGCTGGCCGTCATCGACGGTCACCACACGGCCCACTGGGTCGGTGTGGCCGGCTTCTCGCTGTTTGTCGTCTCGATGACGGCAGGCCGCCTCGCGGGCACCGCCCTGCTCGACCGGCTGGGCCGCGCGCCGGTGCTGTGGGGCTGCTCGGTCGCCTCTGCGGTCGGGGTCCTGATCGCCGTCTACGGCGGCTCGCTCGCCGTCATGTTCGTCGGCATCCTCATCTGGGGCCTCGGCGCCTCGCTGGGCTTCCCGGTCGGGATGAGCGCGGCGGCCGACGACCCGGCGCGCGCCGCTGCCCGGGTCTCAGCGGTGGCCACGATCGGCTACACCGCGTTCCTGGCCGGCCCGCCCCTGCTCGGCGTGCTCGGTGACCACGTCGGCACGCTGCGGGCGCTGGTCGTGGTCGCGGTGCTGATGGTGCCCGCCTCGCTCACGGTCTTCGCGACCCGCGCACCGCGGCCCGTCGGCGGGCCGGTACGAGAGGCCGCCTAGGCCCCGATCAGTCCCGGTCCCCGCCCGGCACCCACAGCACGTCGCCGTTCGCCCGGTTCGCGTGCCGAGCCAGGATGAAGAGCAGGTCCGAGAGCCGGTTGAGGTACGTGATCGCGAGCGGGTTCATCGTCTCGCGGTGCACCTCGTAGGCCGCCCATGCGGAGCGCTCGGCGCGCCGGGCGACCGTACGGGCGACGTGGAGACGGGCGGCGGCCGGGGTCCCGCCGTTGAGGATGAAGCTGCGCAGGTTCTCCAGGTCGGCGTTGTACCGGTCACACAGTGCCTCGAGCCGGTCGACGTACTCCTGCTCGACGCGCAGCTGCGGAAACTCCGGCTCCGGCACGATCGGCGTGGCGAAGTCCGCGCCGACGTCGAAGAGGTCGTTCTGGATGCGCGTCAGCACCGCGACGACGTCGTCCTCGAGCCCGCCGTCGGCGATCGCCACCCCGATGACCGCGTTCGTCTCGTCGACGTCGGCGTAGGCACCGAGCCGCAGATCGGTCTTGCTCGTCTCGCTCATGTCGCCGAGCCGGGTCGTGCCGGCGTCGCCGGTGCGGGTGTAGATGCGCGTCAGGTTGACCATGGCCCGACTCTAGCCAGCCTGTGAGGACCCTACGGATCGCGATCATCATGCAACCGAACGCCGCGTGGGGGCGTCATATGAGTGATGACACATCGTCACCCGGGTACCGGGCAGGGCACAGCGGGGGACAGGAAGGCGAGCACGATGGAGATCTACCTCGACGGGCCGCGGCTGATCCTCGCCGGCGACTTCGACGTGCGGAGCACCTCGCAGGTGCGCAACGCCCTCTACGACCATCTCGCCGGGCACCCCGAGGACGTCATCCTCGACCTCACCGAGGTCACCACCATCGACGTCACCGCGCTCAAGGTGCTCGCCGTCGCGAGCCGCTACGCCCTGGGCAACGGCCACCACCTCACCCTGCGTGGCTGCCAGCCCGCGGTCCGTAGGCTGATGTTGATCTCCCGGCTCAACCGCATGGTCGAGATCGAGCCCGAGCGGGTCCCCGCCTGATCGGGAGCGAGCGGCGCAACGTGGCCTTTTCCACATCGCGCAGGGTTACCGGCCGGTAAACGAAGGAATATCCTCCGTTCCATGAGCAGTGAGAAGCAGGAGCGTCCGGTCAAGGATCGTCCGTGGGTCATGCGTACCTACGCCGGCCACTCCACGGCCGAGGCGTCCAACGCCCTCTATCGGACCAACCTGGCCAAGGGCCAGACCGGTCTCAGCGTCGCCTTCGACCTGCCCACGCAGACCGGCTACGACCCCGACAGCCCGCTGGCCAAGGGCGAGGTCGGCAAGGTCGGCGTCCCGGTTCCGCACCTGGGTGAGATGCGCAAGCT
>Ga0308170_10002185_pt1 | contig 17222 bp, 9 predicted proteins | sample PhyBR2_2_FD_202136 | JGI IMG/M metagenome (GOLD analysis project Ga0308170, IMG submission 202136) | Phyllosphere microbial communities from UC Gill Tract Community Farm, Albany, California, United States - DLSLSB.R2 | ecosystem: Host-associated > Plants > Phyllosphere > Unclassified | place... | reverse complement strand
CTCTCCCCCGCTCCCACTCCACGTTACCCGCTCGCCCTCGTCGCTCGCCCCTCGACCGCCTGGACGCCCGCATATGCCTGCGCCACGCCTCTGCTCCCACAGGTCGTCCTCGCCGCAAGCATCGTCACCAAGAGCGGCAAGCGTGAGCCCTCGTCCCCGGCTCTCCCTCCCCTCTCATCGCTCGCCCCGCCGCCCCTCGCCCTGCAGCTCTTCCGGGCGCGACGAGCGCGTGCAGCAGCTCGCCAGCTCTCTCAGAGCGACCAGCAGGCCCCGTCAACCCTCCCCGGACCCAGCGGCTGACTCCTCCCTCCCCCCTCCTCCTCCCCTCGCGCAGCGCTCCTCTCGCGGCAATTCGTCGGCCTGCCCCGGCCACGCCTCGAGTCGCTCCTGTCGTCGTTCCCGCGCCTCGTGTCGCCGACGAGCGAGCACACGGTCGTCGAGGCGTCGGGCGTCCGCTTCGTCTACACGCCGCTCGAGGACCTCTACGTCCTCCTCATCACCAACACCCAGTCCAACATCCTCCTCGACTTGTCGACCCTGTCGCTCATCACGCGCATCGCCACCGAGCTCGGCAGCGGCGGCCGCGGCGGCGCCATCGGCGAGCTCGACGTGATGCGCGTCAACTTTGAGATCCTCTCGGCGTGGGACGAGGTCATCTCGCTCGGCTGGCGCGAGAACGTCAACCTGCAGCAGGTCCGCAGCATCCTCGAGATGGAGTCGCACGAGGAAAAGATCCAGGAGATCATCGCACGGGTGCGTCCCCTCTCTCTCTCTTCTCGTCTGTGCTGCCTGCTCCTTTGCCGGCCTCCCTGCTGACGTCTCGCCCGCACGCCCGCAGAACAAGGAGCACGAGGCCAAGGAGGAGCTCAAGCGTCGCGCCCGCCAGCTCGAGACGCAGCGCCGCGAGATGACCCGCCGCGGGCAGAACCCGTACGCCAACCCGGCCGCGCCGAGCAGCTACTCGGCCGTCCCCTCGTCGTACAACCCGCCCTCGGGCGGCCCGTCCTACTCGAACTCGGCCTACGACGCACCACCTGCCGCCGCCGCCGCCAAGCCGTTCAAGGGCAAGGGCATGCAGCTCGGCGGCGGCAAGGGCCGCAAGAACAACGACGACCTCGCGGCGGCGCTCGGCGGGCTCAGCGTCGACGACGGCGACCTGCCGCTCCTGCAGCACCAGCAGCACCAGCAGGTCGAGCACGAGGCGCCGACGGCGGCCGCCCACTCGTCGCAGCAGTACCAGCCGCCCGCACCGGCAACGCCGGCCAAGGACGCCAACCCGTTCGGGGACGTCGAGCAGAGCGAGTGCGTCGCGCCCATCCTCTTTCTCCTCTCCTCGTCAGGAACCTCTTGCCCAGCTCGAGCTGACGTCGACGGTGAACCCGCACGCAGCGTCCACCTCGTCGTGCGGGAAGCGCTCTCGCTCGCCCTCAACCGCGACGGCGGCATCTCGTCCCTCTCGCTCAAGGGCGACCTCGACCTGCGCATCAACGCGGCCGACTACGCCGCCGTCGTCCTGCGGCTGCCGTCGCCCGCGTCGGGCGCGTACCCGAAAGCCAACGACCTCCAGTTCAAGACGCACCCGAACGTCGACAAGGCGGCGTGGGCGCAGCGCGGCGAGATCCGCCTCAAGGAGGGCAAGAAGGGCTTCCCCGTCGGGCAGGGGCTCGGCGTGCTCAAGTGGCGGATGACCGGGACGGACGAGAGCGTCGTGCCTTTGTCGAGTGCGTCCTCCTCTCCCTTCGTTTCTCAGCCTCGGCCGACCTCGTCACTGACTCTTGCCCCTCACACGTGCGCGCAGTCAACTGCTGGCCGTCGGCCGACTCTGGCTCGCTCACCGTCAACCTCGAGTACGAGCTCGAGAACCCCGCCCTGTCGCTGCACAACGTCGTCATCTCGATCCCGCTCCCGGCGGGCGCCGAGCCGTCCATCTCCGAGGCGCCCGCACACGGCTCGTACGCCATCAACCCGCACTCGGGCCACCTCGAGTGGACGATCGACGAGGTGAGCGAGGCGGCCGGCACGGCGAGCGGCAGCCTCGAGTTTGAGGCGCAGGGCGACGACGCCGATGCGTGCTTCCCCGTCAAGATCGACTTTGTCAGCCAGAAGAGCATGTGCGGCGTCGAGGTACATCTCCTTTTGTCTCTCTCTCTCGGGGTCCGTGCGCAAACCGTCTCGAGCCGACTTGACTGACTCGTCGTGCGCCCTCTCTCTCCTTCGCGCGCAGGTCCTGGGCGTGTCCAACCCGGCGACCGACAGCGCCTCGGTCGACTACTCGCTCGACTCGCTCCTCGGCGTCGACCGCTACGAGGTCGTCTAGGCCGTTGTCGTGCGCGGTCGTGCTCGTTCGGCGACTCGACTCGAGAAGGCTCGTCTTCCCCTCTCCTGTTCTGTGCTCTCTCATCTTGCGTCGGCGTTGGTAGACGAAGCGGCGCTGTAACTTGGCTGTGCGATACCCTCTCAACCGAGTCCTTGAGGCGCGAGAGGAAGACCGAGAGCGGAGCGAGGGTCAGTGCGCTGACGTCCTGAGAGACGCTCAGGCCGGCATTTTCGTGCGAGCGCTTTCCTGAGCATAGCTCTCGTGTACAGAGAGAGCCGTTTGCGAAAGAGCAACAGGAACAGCGAGCGCGCCGGTGTCGAAAGGAAAACGAGAGGGCGAATGTGCACAGGGCATAATATGTACGCACGTTGATGGCGTATGCAACAAGCAAAGGTGTTTTGGCCGAGCGGTCTAAGGCGCTAGCTTAAGGTCACACGTTGATCCGCTAGTCCGAAAGGGCGTGAGTTCGAATCTCACAGACATCATCAATCTTTTGCTGCCTTCGCAAGCGAATACGATGCACGACAGCGTCCCCTTTTGCTGCGTCGACGTCGCTGAAGCCCCCTGAGTGGCTGGCGGTCAAGCGGCAGACCCGAGGAGCTTCGTGGCCGGCGAGCGGCGACGTCAAGGTCGAGCGGCAGCATCTATTCGAACGGCCGTTAGCGCATCCGGCGTGCCAGCTACACATGGCGCCCATGTCGGCTTTGCGCCTGTCGGGGCTCTGCTGACAGCGTACCTCGACTGCAGAGGGCGAGAGCGGACCCGGAAAGGCGCCGTGAAGGTCAACTTGAGAAGGTCAAAGCGGTCCGAGCGGCGCACGTCTCGCCTCCTTAGAGGTATCACTCGATGGCTCCTCAACGATGCAGTGGCGCTAGATCGAAAGCTACGTAAAGGCCGACGCCCGAGCCGCCTGCAGGCGCGACCCCGGCTCGTACTTGGCGAGCGAACGCAACGTCGACTGCGGGCGCGCAGGTAAGGTCGTCAGCGAGCGCTCGACAGGAGCGACAGTGAGCCGGCGAGCTGACCATGGCCTGCGAGAGGACGAAGCCGGGTCAGCGAAAGGCGAAGGAGCGCGAGAGAGAGCGAGATAGAGCGAGAGGAGAGCTCGAACGCACCTGGAAGAGCCCCATGAGCTCGCCGCCGAGGATCTCGTACGCACTGACCAGCTGCCCGAGGTCGGCCGCCGGTCCCGACCTGGGCAGCGCATGCTCCCACTGAGCGGCGCGGCGGAGCATGCTCGGCGAGAGGTGCGATGCCCAGGCGGTGCGCGTCGTCCTGCGCTCAGCGTCGTGGTCGAGGACGTGCTTCATGGCCGTGAGGAGGGCCTCGTGCACGCTCGAGTGCTCGTTAGGGCGGCCCCTGTTGAACAGCAGGTCGGCTCGGCCGGCCTCGACGGCCCAGCGAACGATCATGAGGACGGCGAACCGTGCGTCCTGCTCGTGCTCCGGAAGCGTCGCGCCGAACCGGAGCTGGTCGACGGCGATGGCCTCCCAGTTCTCGACGCAGCCGTACCGCCCGCCGAGAGCGTACTGCAGGGTCGCGACGCACTCGTGCAGCTCCGAGCCGGCGATTGGCGTTACGAACACCGTCGACGACTGCTCGAAGTTGGGATCGGCGCAGACTGCCTTCCAGCCGTCGTGCTTGGCGAACGTCGGCGGGACGTGGAAGAAGATGGGCTGCGCGCACGGCCTCTCGTCAGCTGCTGCAAAGAGACGAGAGCGACGAGCGAGACGAACGCACTGTGAGCGTCTCGGGGAGCCGGACCGCCTTGAACATGGCCCGCAGGGGCTGGTCGTTCAGCATCCTGCACTTGTAGAGCGCAGGAAAGCCTGGAATTGCGAGCGAGTCATTGCGCGACCGCTGCAGCCGAGCCAGAGGAGCGCACGGACCTGCGAGGACGAACTTCTCGCCCGGCTCGCCGTAGACGCGGCGAAGCTTGCGCTGGATGGCCCTGGCGGCCTCGAAGCACTCCTCGACGGTCCAGTTGTCGGGAGCGGACGCCGATGCGGATGCTGAAGCTATGCCGGGAAGGTCGGATGGACGAGCGACGAAGAGAGGGGAGCGGAAGAATGGCCGTACAGCGGCGGCGCTGGAGGCTTGGCCCGGCGGAGAAGCCGAGGACCTTCCGCACGAGCGGAAAGTCCGGTCGTCCACGACGGCGGCGAGGACAGGAGGCACAGACGAACAGGAGAGGTCCGAGCGAACGCGCTCCTGTCTGGCTGCGTCGCCGCGGAGCTGCCGTCAGCTCGATGGGCCGGGCAAGAGCTGCCTGTCGAAGCGACGAGATCGACGGGCTGAGTCGCAAACAAGAGACAGAGGGACGCAGAGGCGCAGCAGGAGCGGCGGAAGCGACCAAGGCCAACTTGGGAAGGTCGTCGAGGCCTGAGCGGGCTTCCTTCTTCGCCCTCTTGGCTGGTCGAGGACTGGCTCGATGAGGCTATGAGACAGACGGCGAAGGCTTCGAAAAGCGAAAAGAAAGAGTTCTGCATCAATACGAGGAAGAGCTGATGAGGAGGAGGAGGTGGGCTCGAGACGGCGAAGCTGGACCGGCCAGGGAGGCGCCGAGCCCAGTGTCGAGCAAGCGAGCAGCTCGATGTACTCGTGCGCCGAGTGCTCGACAACGGCGACCCTCGCTCTCTCGGCGGGGCGACAAGCTGTCGCTCGGCTCTCGACCGGCAGCTCGCTCGCTCTCTCGCTCTCGCTCTCGCTCTCGCCTCTGCGCCGACGACGACAGCCGCAACGTCGAGTCAAACAGGTCACCATTCGCAACGCGCCGACCGCCCGTCCCGCCCTGCCGAGCCCTCGACCGAGGAGGCCAAGGGCGGCCGCCGGGAGCGCACGCCGCCGTCTCGCCGCCAACAGCGCCGCCGCCACTCCAGTTGCTGCCCGCGCCGTCTGCGAGTAGCTCACTTGAGCTTCTTCTTGGGGCGGAGCTGTAAAGGAGGGAAGGAGTCAGCGAGGAGAGACGAGGAGGAAAGACGAGGCGAGGACGACAACGACGCACCTGCGACGAGTGGCCGCACGAGCGCTTGCGGCAGTTGGTCGCGCGCGGCGACAAAGGTGAAGTCGAGGCGGGGAGAGAGAAAGATTGTCGGGAGGAGCAAGAAGGAAGGAGCGAGGCGGCGGTGAGGAGCTCGCGAGATTTGGGACCTGCGGCGGGATCGAGAGCCAGGAGTTAGTTCTGGAGCGGCACGAGTCGAAGCGAGAGGGAGAGAGGGAGACGAAGTACGCACAGAGAGCTCCTATGCGGCGCAAAGAGCGCCTCGTGCTCGTCCGTCACTCCGTCAGACTCGCTCGCTCGCGCTCGAACCTGCGCACGAGCTTCCACCGCGCCGCCGTGTCGCCGACAGCGGGCATGAGGAGACGCTCGAGCTGGCCGATGACACCGTTGCCCGGCCTTGTGCGCGAGAGCGCCTCGAAGACGGCCTTTGAGGCGGCGTGTCGGATGACGAGCGGGCGGCCGAGGCGGGTCGGGACGAGCGCGGCAACGACGCGAGGCGCAGCGGCGCTGGAAGCATGCGTGTCGAGAGCCGCTCGGCCATCGCAGCTCTCCTTCGAGAGCGCAGAAGAGCGCTTGCTCGAGGAGCAGCAAAGACGAGGCGGCTCGAGCGCACGCCGAGGCGGATCTGACGAGCGACAAGCGGCCCTGCGAGGCGTCGGCCGAGGTCGAGCCGCCGAAGGAGAGAGATGAGAGTACGAGGCGTCTGTTGGCGAGCGGCGGGCGAGGCAGTGCGACAAGGCGGGCGAGAAGGCGTGCGGGCGGGCACGGTTGGGCCGGATGAGGTGATCGAGGTCGGGCTCGACGTCTTGAAGTCCGAGTCGCCCTCGTCGAGCTGCACACAGGAAGAGTGAGCGGTGGTACCGAGTTTTAGAAGGCGCAAAAGGGAGGAGAGGGACTTACCTCGGCTGACTTCCTCCCCGTCGTCGAGCTGCTTCTCGTCGCTGCGACTGCCCATCGCCCCGCCGCCACCGTCGCGGCCTCGCTGCCTCTCGCTCAGTCGCCGACCTCGTACCCAAAGCTGCGCTCGAAGCTTAAAAGGGGCGAGCGCGCTTGTGCAGCGCTCGAGCGGGCGCGGACCGTGCACGTCCCTGCGCGGCGACGACGACGAGCGGCGCATGAGCTTCTGGCGACGGGAAGAGGCCGACGTGCCGTTGTCGATCGTCTCGGGGCGAGTCGGACGGTCGGTCGAAGGAGGGCGAGCGGCGGGAGGATGTCGAGGGCGAGGCTGCGGCAGGACCGGGCGCGCCGGGCGCGACGAAGCAGATCGGCCGGGCGAGGGCGAAAGTCGAGGCTGCTGGGGGTCGGAATTGATGCTGAGAGGGAGATAGAAGAGGGCGGGCGAGGCTTGCGTCAGCGAAGCCGTTCGTGCGCGGGGATGAGAGGGAGGAGGACGCACGGTGAGCACGGCGGGCAGCAGTGCGCGCTCGATCGTGCAGGGTTCTTGACGCGCGCACGTAGACGTCGAGTACAGGAAGAGCTGCAGAACGGCCATAGAGTCAGTGCCTGCAGTCGGGGTCGACGAGGAAGAGAGGGAGGATCGGGACGCACTTGCGAGGACGGTCTCGCTGAGCCGGGAGCGAACGCCTTCAGCGGGCTCGGCGCGCGTCGAGCCCGGCTACAGCGCGTGCTGGCGGCACACTAAGCGTGCGACCTGCCGCCGCGCTGCGCTGTAGAGAGCCGAGCCTTCGAGCGAGCAGAGTCCAGCGAGCAGCCGAGCCTCGAGGGCTACGCCGCCCGAGGCGGTACCACGCGCAGCGAGAAGCAAGACTGTGTCTTCTCGACGGGCGAGCCCATAACCGACGCGCGTGCAGGCCGGGCTTGCACGAGGAGGGCCGAGGTTGTCGAGCGGGGAGGGAGCGGTGGAGGAGAGCGTCGGCAGCTGCGGTGGCGAGTCGTTCGGCGGGGGCCCTGGACGTGAGAGGTTGGTAGACTGTGCACATGGCATACTGCGCTCGTCGCGGTGCGTGGTCGAGGCGTGAGGGAGGAGGAGCTGATGAGGACGAGGAGGAGGAGCGGGGCTGGAGACGGCGAAGCTGGGCGAGCCAGGGCAGCCCCGAGCGCGCGCTGCTCCCGAGCTAGCGAGCAGTACGATGTACTCGTGCGCCGTGTGCTCAACCGACAGCGATCCTCGCTCTCTCGGCGGGCCGACCAGCTGTCGCTCGGCTCTCGACCGGCAGCTCGCTCGCTCTCTCGCTCTCGTTCTCGGGGCCTTGCTGCTCTCGGTAGCGGGCAAGGAGAAGAGAAGGTGAACGCCAATGCAGTAGCAAGCACCGCCCACGCAACGCCCAGTCCAGCCTGTTCGAGCCCTGCGAGTAGTTTACTCTGCGCGCAAGCGAGTGAGGCGTCAGTTCGTGCCCGTCGTGCCTCACCCGCCCCTATCAGCTGTGAAGCGGACGTACTGAGCTTCTTCTTGGGGCGGAGCTGTAAAGGAGGGAAGGAGTCAGCGAGGAGAGACGAGGAGGAAAGACGAGGCGAGGACGACGACGACGACCCACCTGCGACGAGTGGCCGCACGAGCGCTTGCGGCAGTTGGTCGCGCGCGGCGGGAGGCGGGCGTAGCACTTGCGGCAGATCATCTTATCGCAGTTGTACGTCGACGCAAGGATGCGAAGCGACGGCTCGATGATCCCACCGCGAAGGCTTAGGGGAGGGGGGGGAGAGGTGGGGGCAACGAGGGTCAGCTCGACTGTCGCGCCTCGTGCAGCTCACCCTGCTGCACTCGGGGCTGATCGGCGAAAGAGAGGAAGAGGGTGCTCACCGGAGGACGAGGTGGAGGGTCGACTCCTTCTGGATGTTGTAGTCCGAGAGGGTGCGGCCGTCCTCGAGCTGCTTGCCGGCAAAGATGAGGCGCTGCTGGTCGGGCGGGATGCCCTCCTTGTCCTGGATCTTGGCCTTGACGTTGTCGATCGTGTCCGACGACTCGACCTCAAGGGTGATCTGTGGGACGAAGCACCGTCAGCACCGGCTCCTGGTTCGCCCGCGCCCGGCGCAAATCGTCCAGCTAAACAGTAAGAGGGCGACGCACGGTCTTGCCCGTGAGGGCTGCGCGCAGGGAAGCGAGAGGCGGGGTCAGCTCAAGTGTGCCGAGGTGCGCAGGGGGTCACTCGAGAGCGGGCGGACGCACTCTTGACGAAGATCTGCATCTCGGCCTGACTTGTGAGAGCGCAGGTGTCGAACAGGCGGGTTGTGGCGCAGTCCAGGCGGCGCGGCGAGGGGCGAGAGGGTCGAGGTTGAGAGGGGCAGGGTTTGACGGCGACGAGGCGACAGTCGACGGTCGGGGCGGAGGGCGGGTTGGCGGGCAGGGCAAAGGGTCAGCTGTGCGTCTCGAGGGACAGCTGGTGTCGAGCAGACTCGCCTTCTTTGGTGTGGTGAGGCAGAACGAGGGAAAGGGAGAGGTCGGCGCCGGCTCGTCCAGGTCCAGCCTTCGCCGCAACGCCGCCCGCACTTGCTCACGGCCAAGCCGCCTCCCTCTCGCGCTGCTTGGCTCTCGGGTAGTCTGCAGCAGCTCGCGTAGGCCCTCGCCAGGTCGACGCACCGACTCGCCAGCGCGGGCCGAGCTCTTCCTCGTCGAGGTCGACTCGCTCGCGTCCTCCTTTGTGCTCGACCAGCAGCTCCTCCAGCGCAAGCACGCATGCTGCGGCCGCCACACAACGCGGCGAGGTCGGCTGCGCAGCTCGACGACCGGTGCGCAAGCTGGGCGACCGGCGCACGCCGGTCCCGCTCGAGCGTGCGTGCGGTCGCGGCGTAAGCGTTTCGCTACCAGGGACGCGCTCGCATTCCATACTTGCTAGCACGAGACGAGCCGAGGTTCGAGCGGGCGCTGCGACGCAGATCTGGGCGAGCGGGGTAGACTCGCCTTCGCGTTCCTCGCTCGCTCCTCTCTCTCCCTCTCCCTCGTCCCGCTCTTCACCTCGACAGCGCCTCATCGCCTGCTCGAGCGGATCCACGACCAACCTGGCGCCATGAGAGGCCCGCACGAGGCGCCGCACGCAGCCTCGCCAACCCTCTCCGCCCCTCGTTCGACCGGGACGGCCTCGCTCCCATCCTCGCCCAGCAGCACCAGCCTCGCCATCCGCGCCATCAACCCGAGCCCGGTCAAGCAGGCCCAGCCACCCACCGCCCCGACCGAGTCGCCCCCTACGCCGCCTTCACCTCCCCACGCCCCTCCCCGCCCCTCGCTCAACCTCGCCGTCTCCAACTCGAGCCAGCCCCCGAGCATCATGCGCCACGCCCGCTCCATGTCCGGCACCCTCTCGAGCCTCTTCGGCAGGCGCGAGCCCGCCCAACCGCCCGACTCGCCCGCATCCGCCTGCGCGACACGCGCCTCATCGCCCTCTCCCCCTCCCTCGCCGACCTCGAGCGCCTCGCTCCCCTTCTCGCACAACACGACCAGCCCGATCAAGCTCGGCGCCGCTCAGCGCTCCACCTCGGCCAACGCCGGGCGCCGGCACCACCCCGCGCGCCCGTCCACCTCGCGCGACGACCCGCCCGCGCTCGCCGCCTCGCACCTCGCGCACTCGAGCGCCGCACCGCCGTCGCCCACGGTCGTCGCCAAGCGCAAGCGCCGCTTCCTCCTGCACCTCCTGTGGCGCCGCAAGAAGGGCGTCGCCGTCGTGCAGGACGGCATCGTCGAGCCGAGGTCGGCGAGGGGCGACGGGGCGCGCGAGACGGCGAGCAGCCGCAGCGGCGGCGGCGGCGGCGGCGAGCGCGAAGACGTCGCTGCGTGGGTCTCGACGATCGGGAGCGGTGCGAGGAGAGCGCAGGGCGACGGGCTCGGCGGCGGCGCGCGCACGAGGTGGACCGGGAGCCAGACGGGCGAGAGCTCGCTCGGCGCGGGCCTCACGATGGCAGGAGGCGGCAAGGCGGCTGCGGCAGCCTACTACGGTGCGTCTCTTCGTCTCTCGACTGGGCTCTGAGCGAGACGACCCTCGAGACCCGTCGCTGACTCACGCCGTCCGGCGCCCGGACCTCCTCTCGCCCGCAGCCTCTCTCCCGACGCCCTACCGCTTCTCGCCCTCCTTCACGCACCTCCGCCCGCGCATGCCGACTACGACCAGCAGCACGTCGCTCGCCCGCAAGAAGCAGCTGCGCCACTCGCCGTCGTCGCTCCGCAAGGTCATGAACCGCCCGCGCCCGATCGAGCGCCGCACGAGCACGATTGGGCTCTTCAGCTTCGGGCGCGGCTTTGAGCGCGAGGCCAGTGAGGGGAAGAGGGGCGGTAACGGCAGGGCGGCGGCGGGGCAGCTCGTCGGCAACGGCGAGGAGAAGGAGCGCGACGTGGAAGAGGAGTCTGCCGAGGTGCGTTTCTCTCCCTCTCTCCTCCCCCCGGCCAAGCCCGATCTCCATACTGATTCGTTCTATGCACAGCTCGACGACGGCGACTCGGACTATGAAGACATCGAGCCCGACCTCGGCTACAACGTCCGGCGCCGCTTCTCCCGCTCGCCCGCGCCTTCGCCCGCCTCGTCGCGCTTCCTTCGCTCGCCACCCGCCAGCAAACGCCTCGCCCTCTCGCCTCTCACCTTCGGCGGCTCGACGTCGGCCACCTCCTCGCAGGGCCGCACGTCGCCCGTCTGGTACGCCTCGGCGCGCGCTCGAGCCGCTGCGCCGCCGCTCCTCGCCGAGCAGTCGCTCGCCGGCAGCCTCGAGAACGACCTCGACCGCCGCTCCTCCGTCGACGTCACCACCGTCAGCTCGCTGCGCCTCACGTTGTCGCCGCCCTCGTCCAGCCCCGCCTCGACCGCCGGCAGCACCGTCTCGAGCGTGAGCGATGCCTCGGCGCAGGACCTCGCGACGGCGCAGGACCTCGCGACGGCGCGGATCATCGTTGGCTCGCAGAGGCAGTCGCTCTCGAGCCTCGAGCAGCAGCGGGTCGAGCAGGTCGGCGACGCGCGCCGCCGCTCGTTCGTCGGCACGGCCGTCCCGCGCCTCATGGCGCTCGAGCCCGTCTCGCCGTTCAAGCCGCGCTTCGAGGCGCTCGGCGCGCTCGACGGCGAGCTGCGCGGGGGTGACGCGGCGCAGCAGGAGGTCGGCCGCCCGCCCAACGTCGCCGCGCCCGAGCCCGACCTCGCGCTCGCGCACCTCCGCTCGCCCGCCTTCGCCCTCGCGTCGGACGACCCCGCGGCGCTCGCTGCGCTCCGCCGCGCGGGCGAGCACGTCTTCGGCCCGTCGTCGTCGGCGGCGGCGGTGCGCCCGGCGCCGCTTTGGAGCGGTCGCGGCGAGGAGCGCGCGCTCGGGCCGCCTCCGACGCCGGCGACGAGCGAGGGAGGGCGCGAGCGCGAGGGGCCGCAAAGCCCTGGGACCCCGGACAGCGCGAGCACGCTCAGGGCTAGCACGAGTGCGGGCGCGGGAGGCGGGCGGAAGATGGGCGCACAGCCGATGAGGGACGGGAGGAGGTTGCTCGGGGAGCGGCAGGTGTGAGCTTGGGAGGAGCGCGAGGGTGCTTGGTCGTGCGAGTGCAGTATCTCTGAGTCGTGCTCTGTGTATCGCTCAGCAATGCAGAACGGTTTGCCGCACCCGAGCTGGAGAAAGGGCGAGCGAGCGAGGAGGTCGGCGAAAAAGGAGCTCGCGAATGGCTTTCTTGGGGCGAGAGCGCCGCTCTCCCTTGCGGCGCTGACGCTCTCACGATGCTCTCGAGTGAGAACTGCTCGCTGAAAGTGCTGCATTGCCCGCTTTGCGCGCTCGAACTCGACTCGGTCACCGGCACGCCAGCTGACCTTCCACCGCCGCCGAGGCGCGACCGGCCGAGCCGCGAGCCTCGTGAGGCGGCGTCACTGACGGGCAAGATGCACTTCGCCTCGGGCTGCCCGGCTCGGCGAGGCCTTGTCGATGCTGACGTCGGCGGGCGTGGTCGAGCGAGCGAGCGTCTCGCCGGTTCGACGAGTGCGGGAAGAGGCCTTTTGCTGCATAGACGTCAGCTTTCCCTTCGCGAGCAAGTACACGGAGAAAAGGAGAAGACGCACCTCGACTGCGCTGCCCCGCTGTCCGCCCCTCGCCTCGCCCCTCACGCCTCGTCCTCGTCCTCGTCGTCCTCGTCATCCTCGTCCTCGTCCGCCTTCTTGCCCTTCTTCTTCCTGACGACCTTCTCGACGTCCTTGAGCGCGTCCTTCCACTCGGTGAGGCGCTCGTTGAGGTCGGCGCGGGCCTGAGCGAGCGCGACCTCGAGCGACTGGAGGTGGGCCGAGGGGGACGAGGTGTCGAGGGCGTAGGGGAGGGTGGCTGAGGCGGGAGGGTGCGAGGCGAGGTCGGACGGGTGCGAGATGGTGTACGTGAGCTCGAGGGAGGTCATGCTGGCGGTCGTGTCGGCAGAGGGGCGGAGAGGGGTAGGCGAGGAGGCGGAGGGAGGTCTGCGACGTCGAGACGTGAGCTCTGGGACTCCCTGCAAGACTGGGAGGGGCGTAACGCACCTGATCAGGTGGCGGAAAGGCTCAACGGGGCCGTTGCGCGAGTTGATGAGGTGTGAACGAGCCGAGTCGGCGAAAGGCGATGAGGAGGCGAGGGGGAGCGATACGGGTTCTGGCCGCTGCGCTTCTGCGAGAGGTGGGCTGGCGAGGTGTCGCGAGTAGGCCTGCGGTGGCTCTGAGCAGATCGGCGGTGCGAAGCGAGCGTGAGAGAAGAGCAAGCTGCTCTCGCCCGGCTCTCTCGGCTCACAGCTCGACGTCGTGCTCCTCACCGCCATGGAGCCCTAGTTGACCGCCCAGCTAGTCCACTACTATCATACGGATGCTGTCGACCCGCTCTGTCGCGCTCCTCGAGCTGCGCCTCCTCGCGCGTCCGGCTCCGTCGACCAAGGCCTTCTCGACCTCGCAACCACCTCAACACCGCCCAAGGCCCGTCGAGACACGCCAGAAGCAGCCACAAGGTGCGTCCAGCTGTGCACAAGGCGGCCCGACCTGCGCTGACCCTCTTCTCGTCCGCGCACAGCTCGCCCTCCTCGACGACCGCCGCCGCACACCCCGTTGCACGGCCGCAAGCCGGGCCAGGTCTCGCCGCAGGAGTTCCCGCGCATCTTCCACACCCGCACATCATGGATCGCCCGCACCCTCGCCCAGGGCCACCACATCCCGCGCCACCTCCTCCTCAAGCTCCTCGACTCGCGCCAGATCCCGCCTCACACCCTCGCCGTCTGGGTCGACGTCCTGTCCCGCCGCGACCCGATCTACGCCCTCGAGCAGCTCGGCCTCCTCGAGAGCGCGACGTCGGGCATGCCCGACATCGGCTACGGCGTCGGCGGCGCCGCCGCGGGGCCCTCAAGCGCAGCACAGGTCGGCTGCCCCGACTGGCTGTACCTGTCGCTCCCGGGCCTCGTAACCGAGCACGCGCACGTGCCCTACTTGGCGTCGCAGCTCCTCTCGCCGCACTTTGCCCGCATGCGCGAGGAGCGCCGCGGGCTCTTCGCGGCGAGGTGCGTGCAGCACTTCCTCAAGGTGCGGCACTATGTCGCCCTGCGCGAGACGATCGAGTGGATCGCCTACTCGTCGCCCGACGACGAGGCCGCCCTCACGTCGTCGCGCTCGTTCGAGCGCCTCCTTGCCGCCCTCGCCTCGGAGCGCACCTCGCCCTACACCCTCTCGACCACGCCCTCCCACGTCCTCCGTCCCCTCGTCGACCTCCTCCTCGCAACCATGCACGCGCGCAACGTCCCGCGCACCCACCGCACCTACCTCCCGCTCTTCACCGACAAGCTCATCCCGCGCGACTCGCGCGAGGCGACCCGCCTCCTGATCGAGATGGCCCAGGCCGGCTTTGCGCCGAGCAAGGACGTCCTGCGCAACGTCGTCGGCGTCATGCAGCGCAGCGGCGACTTTACGAGCGCCGCAGAGCTCCACGAGGAGATCCGGGCGCTGCAGCGCGCGAGAGCAGACGCGCGCGCCTGGGTCGAGGGCGCGAGGAGGGAGGACGTGCCGCTCGATGAGCGCGGCGCCGAGGGCGCCGAGCTGCTGTGGCGGCGGGAGGCGGACGTCGAGGAGGACGTCGAGGGGCTCGAGCGTGAGGGCGAGGAGGACGACGAGGCGGTTCTGCACGGCGAGCTCAAGCGGGTCAAGGAGCTGCGGCTCGAGGGTACGACACGGAGCGAGGCGGCGGCGGTCGTCGCAAAGCCGCCGCCGTACACGCTCCAGTTCCTCCCCGACGACGTGGACGAGCCCGCACCGCCGAGCGTTCCGCCCGCTCCCCCGCCGCCTCCTCCCGACCTCACCTCCTCGACACGACTCGAGCACGACCCGTACGCGACGATGCGGCTCGTCGACCCGGCGTACTCTCGACCTTACTTCGACGAGCTCGTCGACTACGTCAAGTCGACCCACCGCACCATCTCGTTCCCTCCTCCGCCCTTCCGCTTCGACGGTCCGGCCTGGACCAACCTCTTCCGCATGGCTGCCTCGCAGCCCGACATCCCATCCTACACCCTCGTCGCCGTCGTCGGCGCCGTCGAGTCGGCCGCCGCCTCGAAGGAACTCGCCGCCGCGACGACCCGCTCGGCTCGCGCGTACCGCCCGCCGCCGCCTTCCCTCCGCGTCTACACCATCCTCCTCCACGCCCTACACCGCCGCGGCGACAACAACGCCGCGCTCGACCTATGGCGCTCGCTCGACGCCCGCCAGTTCCAGCCCGACGGCCACCTTCTCGACGCCGTCGTGCGCCTCTTGTGCGGCCTCGGCCGGGACGAGAGCGCGCTTCGAGCGCTCGAGTTCTTCGGCGTCGTCAAGGGCCGCGACGACGTCGTCGTCATCCCGCAGCTGACGCCGTCGCGCGCGCCGCGGCAGCGCACGCTCCGCGAGGGCACCGTCGCGCTCGACGTCGTCCCGTTCAACGCCCTCCTCGCGCACCACAACCGCTCGGGCGCGCACGCGCGCGTGCACGCCCTGTGGACGGCGCTCGAGCGCAGGTATGGCGTGCGGCCCGACGCGGCGACGCTCAGCATCGTGCTCGACGCGGCGAGGTACGCCGGCGTCGCGGCGGGGCGCGCGACAGGCTGGGCCGCGAGCGGCCTCGACGACGTCGCGCTCGGCGGTGGGATCGGCGGCGGGCGGGCGGCGGCGGCGGGCGCGGCGGTCGACGACCGGTGGGACGGGCGGCCGGCGCACAAGGTCGCTGAGGAGTTCCTGTGGCGCGAGGTGCTCGAGGGCAATTGGCAGGACGCGCACGTGCGCAACCCGGCGCTCCAGCGTGGAGGAGCGTCTGCGGCGTCGTCGTCGAGGTCGTCGCACGGCGCAGGAGGCGGTCTCGCCGGGTGGCTCGCCGACAAGCTCGGCGGCGGCGGCGGCGTTCCTTCCTCGCCCCTCGACGACGACTCGTCCTCCTCTCCACCATCATATCGATCCGCACCCGACCAGGACCTCGCCCGCCCTCTCGGCTGGGCCCCCTTCGCCACGACCCTCTCGCCGACCCCGCCTCGACACCCGCACCTCTACCCGAACGACCGCGTCTTCCGCTCCCTCATCCAGCTCGTCGGCACGCATTCGCACCTGCGCGACATCCCGCTCCTCGTCGCCTGGATGCGGCGCCTCCGGGTCCGGCCGTCGCGCTGGACGCTCTGCCTCGCCATGGCGTACGTCGACGGCGACGCCGGGATCCGGCCCCAGCAGAGCGAGAACTGGCGCAGGTGGCTCGTCGGATGGCTCGGAGCCAAGGCGGTGCCGAGCGAGGCCGAGATTGCGTGGATGAGGAGGGGAGGGAGGGCGGCGGGCGTGCCCGAGGTGAGAAGGTGACGAGGTCCGAGCGCTTTATGTAGTCGCGCGCGCGAGTGCAAGCCCTTCGTTGATCCATCTTGCTCTGCCTGCCGTGCTGCTGTACGAGAGCTGCGCACATCTATCTGACCCTGCAGCTCAGCGAGAGGTCCGTGCACGAACCGTCACCAGCTCCCCGACCGTCTTTGCTCGCCGTGTCGCAGCCTTCGTCCTCTCCGCGCTCGACCGCCAGTTACGCAGGAAGCTTGAGTGACGTCAACGCAGCAAAAAAGAACGCTGTCGTGCATGGTGTTCGCTTGCACGGGCAGCAAAAGATTGATGATGTCTGTGAGATTCGAACTCACGCCCTTTCGGACTAGCGAATCAACGTGTGACCTTAAGCTAGCGCCTTAGACCGCTCGGCCAAAACACCTTTGCGTATGTCACTGGCGACTGGCGTGCATACAGGTAAAACTACGTGCACATTCACCTTCTCGTGCTTGCTCCGACACCGGCCCGCTCGCTGTTCCTCTCGCTTTTTCGCTACCGGCTCTCTCTGCACACGAGAGGTATACTCAAGAAAGCGCTCGCACGCGCGCGGATGTCGGCGAGAGCTTCTATCGAGACGACGGCTCTCGCTCACTCGGGGCTCGAGCGCACGCTCGAAGGTCGGACAAACTCGTTCATTACGGTCGCAAGCAGACGCGCAGAGTAGCACAGAGGGGTGGGACTAGAAGTGTGGAGAGAGAACTAGTGGCGGCGCTCGTCTGCGGGTAGAGAGAGAGAAAGAGGGGTCAGCTCGAGGACCGGCGGGGAGGGAAGGCGAGAGGGACGCACCGTGCGAGTCGTACGCCGTGTCGAGCGCGCCGAGCATCAGCTTGATGACCCAGAGGTCCGGCGAAAGGGCGATGCTGTATCAGGAAGAGGAGCAGTGAGCCGAGGTTGCGGGAGAGAAGCTTCTCGAGGAGAGACGGGGACGCACCCAGTCGTCTGCTGCATCTGCGCGCTCTCCATCTCGAAGTTGCCCGTGACGTCGACGAACGAGCCGATCTCGGGGTGGCTGCGGGCGGCAAGAGGAGTCAGTGAAGCGGCGAGGGTGGAGAAGAAACTCGAGGAGGGAGGAGGAGGACGCACACGTCGATCTCGTTGAGGAAGGCCGCCGCCTTCTGGTCGCTGCCGACCTGCGCAAGTTCGATCGAGAGAGCGTCGGCACCGTAGCGCGTAGCTGCGAGGGCGC
>Ga0308170_10002181_pt1 | contig 17254 bp, 19 predicted proteins | sample PhyBR2_2_FD_202136 | JGI IMG/M metagenome (GOLD analysis project Ga0308170, IMG submission 202136) | Phyllosphere microbial communities from UC Gill Tract Community Farm, Albany, California, United States - DLSLSB.R2 | ecosystem: Host-associated > Plants > Phyllosphere > Unclassified | place... | reverse complement strand
GTGCTTCTGTGCCTATCCGGGTCCTCTATGGCTACCACGTCAGCGCTGACTGGTCGGACTTACTCCTAAAAACCATCTTATGTGCCGCCGTCCTGAAGACGCGCGGCAACATCATGCAGCTCTTCACCATCAGAATAAGCCGGGGTAAAAATCATGAAAATTTCCGATAACGGGAAAATTGTGCTTAAGCACTTCGAATCACTGAGCCTGAAATCATACCCTGATCCGGCCACCGGCGGCACGCCGTGGACGAATGGCTGGGGCCACACCGGGCCGGATGTGAAGCCGGGGCAGATCATCACTCAGGTCAAGGCCGAGGAATTACTGGACGCGGATCTGCAGCGCTTTGAGTTCGGCGTGCTGGCGCTACTGGACCGCCCGGTTGATCAGGGCCAGTTCGATGCGCTGGTAAGCTTCTCGTTTAACGTAGGTCTCGGGAATCTGAAAACCTCCACGCTGCTGCGGATGGTTAATGCCGGGGAGATGGGCAATGCGGCGGCCCAGTTCTCGCGCTGGAACAAGGGGGCCGGGAAGGTGATGAAAGGCTTGATCCGCCGGCGTGCTGCTGAGGCAGCATTATTCACCGGAAGCCCTGGGCAGCAGGCGATCCTGATCGGGACTGCAGCTGCATGAGCCTCGTCATCCCAGCCTGGCTGAAGGTAGTTGCCCCTCTGGCACTACTGGCGCTTATCGGCCTGCTTTGTGCGTGGGCTGGCAGTACGCATACCGATCGGCAGTGGCAACTGAAATGGTCGCAGCGTGACGCTGCTGATCTGAAGGCTGCAAAGGCATTCACTGAATCACAGCGGCGCATCGAACTTCAGCGCCAGGGGGACATAGATGCAATTCAGAGTGATGCAGAAAAAAGGCTCGCTGTTGCCCGCAGTAATGCTGCCCGTGCTGCTGCTGAGTCTGAACGGCTGCGCACCGACATCAGCACCGCGATCGCCCGACTCCAGTCAGGTGGCAGTGATTCCGGCACTCCCGCCATCAGCGCGACAGGGGCCAGCGATCGACGCCTGCTTGCCGAGCTGTTCGGAGAAATTGACACAGCGGCGGGAGAGTATGCGGCAGAGGCTGACCGACGGGGAGAAGCGGGATTGACATGCGAACGCGCTTACGATGCAATGCGTAGCAGAACTGAGGTTGTGAAAGAGATTAAAAAATAGTCACATGGTGCCCCAGACGGTATCATTGACGGTATGTATTTGTTTGATGAAATAAAAACCCTTTATTTACAAATAAATAAACGACCAGTTAACAACCAAGCACTGACCGCCGGAAAAAGCAGCAGTTCACGCTGCTGCTTATCCCATTGGTTTACGGGTCTCACCCGCATAATTGCCCTATCGCGAACAACCCGGTATCCACGATGAAACTGTTCTGCCTGCTATCCCTTACCTTGCTCCTCAGCGGCTGTGCCGTAAAACGCTATCCCGCGTCACCGCCGGTCAGTACGGTGCAGGCCGACCAGCTCGACTGCCGCGGCATTCAGCAGCAGATCGCCGCGCAGCAGCAGGTGCAGCAGAAAATCGATAAAACCGGCGAATTTGACGGCCTGACGGTGGTAGGCGCCGCGCTCGACTTTGGCATCGGTAACGGCATTGCCAAAAGCCGGGCGCAGAAAGCCGCTACCGTGCGGGCGCAGCAGCTACAGCAGCTGGCACAGGCGAAGTGCCACGCGGCGACCTGAGAAAGAGAACCCACAAATCACGAGAGCTGTATCACAGTTCCGCCGCGCCGCGCTTGAGGCGGCGGGATTATGGATTATCGTGTCATCACTGGATTGTTACTGCATTTAAGCAGGCAAAACCTGACCGCTGGAACGTCTCCGGCCGTCAGGTTTTTTTGTTTTCAGGCCGGGAAATGAAAATAGCGAAAGTACTTAATAATAATGTGGTGATCATCCACGATGCGCAGGGCCACGAACAGGTGGTGATGGGGCGCGGGCTGGCGTTTAAAAAACGCAGCGGCGACGATCTCGATCCCGCGCTGGTCGAGAAGACCTTTGCACTGAAAAGCCAGCAGCTGAGCGGGCGGCTTAGCGAACTGCTGTCCGAAATTCCGCTGGAGGTGGTGATCTCCAGCGAGTGCATTATTGCCCAGGCCCGCCAGCAGCTGAAGGCCCCGCTGCATGAGAGCCTGGCGATTGCGCTGACCGATCATGTGAACTTTGCACTGATGCGCCATCAGCAAAACTTGCCGATCCGCAACGTGTTGCAGTGGGAGATCCGCAGCCTCTATCCGCAGGAGTACGCGCTGGGGCTGGCGGCGCTGGATATTATCGAACAGCGCCTGCAGGTTCGCCTGCCGGATGATGAAGCCGGTTTTATCGCGCTGCACCTGGTTAACGCCCAGCTGGGCAGTGAGATGCCAGCGGTCATGCATATCACCAAATTTATGCAGGAGATCCTGCATATCGTGAAATATCAGCTGCAGCTCGATTATCAGACCGAGGCGCTGAGCTATAACCGGTTTGTCACCCATCTGAAGTTCTTTTCCCAGCGTATGCTGGGTAAACGCGGGGTCTACAGCGACGATGAATCACTGCACGACGTGGTGCGCGACCGTTATCCCGCCGCCTACAAGTGCGTTGAGAAGATTGACCGGCACATAATGAAAAACTATCAGTACACGCTGGGCAGCGAAGAGCGGATGTTTTTGACCATCCACATTGAGCGCGTCAGGAAAGAGACGCTGTCGCTAAAGGATGAGCCGGACGAAGCATAAAAAGGCCGGGCAGAGCTGCCCGGCGCAGCATCACTTCAGTGATTCACCGTGAGTTTTAATCACGTTCTGATACCAGTAGAAGCTTTTCTTGCGGGTGCGCGCCAGCGTGCCGTTACCCTGGTCGTCGCGGTCTACGTAGATAAAGCCGTAGCGCTTAGAGAACTCAGCTTTAGAGGCGCTCACCAGGTCGATCGGTCCCCAGCAGGTGTAGCCCAGCACCTCTACGCCATCCTCAATCGCTTCACGCACCTGCACCAGATGGTCGTTGAGATAAGCGATGCGGTAGTCATCATTGATTGAACCGTCGGCCTCCACGGTGTCGCGCGCGCCGAGACCATTTTCAACGATAAACAGCGGTTTCTGATAGCGGTCATACAGCACATTCATCAGATAGCGCAGGCCTTGCGGGTCGATCTGCCAGCCCCATTCGGAACTCGCCAGATGCGGGTTCGGCACCATATTGAGAATGTTGGCGCGCTCCTTCTGATTCTGCTCTTCGTCAGTGGTGACGCAGCCGGTCATGTAATAACTGAAGGAGATAAAGTCGATCTCGGCGCGCAGATCCAGGCGGTCCTGCTCGGTAATGTCCAGGGTGATGCCCTGTTGTTTAAAGAAACGCTGCATATAAGCCGGGTAGTAACCGCGCGTCTGCACGTCGCCAAAGAACAGCCAGTCGCGGTTCTGCTGCAGGGTTTCCATCACGTCCGCCGGGTCAGGGGTCAGCGGATAGAGCATCGCCCCCAGCAGCATATTGCCAATTTTACCCTCAGGCACAATGTCGTGGCAGGCTTTCACCGCGCGGGCGCTGGCAACCAGCTGATGGTGGATGGCCTGATATACCGCCGGTTTGCCACTCTCTTCCGGCAGACCCACCCCGGTAAACGGCGCGTGCAGCGACATATTGATCTCGTTAAAAGTCAGCCAGTATTTCACCTTGTGCTTATAGCGTTCAAACACGGTTTTGGCATAGTTGACGAAGAAATCAATGGTCTGACGACTGCCCCAGCCGCCATATTTTTGAATCAGCCCGAACGGCATCTCATAGTGGGAGAGCGTCACCAGCGGGGTGATATTGTATTTGGCCATCTCATCAAACAGGCGATCGTAAAACGCCAGGCCCGCTTCGTTTGGCTGGGTTTCATCCCCCTGCGGAAAAATGCGCGTCCAGGCGATGGACGTGCGCAGCACGGTAAAGCCCATCTCAGCGAACAGCTTGATGTCTTCCGGATAGCGGTGATAGAAATCAATAGCGAGATCCTTAATGCCAAAATCACCGTCCTTGCGCTCCACGCGCTGACCAAAGATACCCTGCGGCTGCAAATCTGAGGTGGAGATGCCTTTGCCGTCGGTCTGCCATGCGCCTTCAACCTGGTTTGCAGCGACTGCGCCGCCCCAGAGGAAATGTTGTGGGAAACGTTGTGTCATGTTGATCTCCTTATGAAAGATTATTTAATCAGCGTCAGCAGGGGTTCGCCGGCTGCGACTTCACTTTGCTGGCTGGCGGCCAGCACATCGATATAGTCATCGCTATTGCTAATCAGCACCGGCGTGGTCAGGTCATATCCGGCCGCACGAATTGCGGCAATATCAAACTCCAGCAGCAGGTCGCCGACGCGCACCGCATCGCCCTGACTGACGTGCGCGCTAAAGTGCAGACCATCGAGTTTGACCGTGTCGATACCTACGTGGATCAGCACTTCAGACCCGTCGTCTGCTTCCAGCCCAATGGCATGGTGAGTGCGAAACAGCGAAGCAACGGTGCCGTTAACCGGCGAGAGTACGCGCCCCACGGTGGGCTGGATGCCGATGCCCTTACCCAGCAGGCCGCTGGCGAAGGTGGCGTCCGGCATCTTTTCCAGTGCGATTACGCTGCCGCTTATCGGGCTGACCAACAGGGATTTGTGCAGCAGCTCAGGAGTGGCAGGCGCCACCGGGACCGCCTTGCTGGCAGGTTCAGCTAGCGCTTCTTCAGGCACACCAAACAGCAGGGTGGCGACGGTGGCAAAGCTAAAGGCGATCAGCGCGCCGACCACGGCCGCCACCACGCTGGCATCAAAACCGCTATTGGGAACGACCTGGCTGAAGGTAAATATCGAGGGCAGGCCAAATGAGAAACTGGTGGTGTGGTAGAAACCGAGCACGGCAGCGCCCATTGAGCCTCCGACACAGCCGAAGATAAACGGCCGGCGCTTGGGCAGTGTGACGCCATACACCGCCGGCTCGGTAATACCAAACAGGCTGGCGCTGAAGGCGGAAGCGGCAATCCCTTTCATTCTGGCATCACGCGTGCGCAGCAGTACGCCAAGGGTAGCTCCGGCCTGGCCGAGTATGGCCGGCATCAGCAGCGGCAGCAGCGTATCGGCACCCTGTACCGCAAGGTTATTGAGCATAATCGGCACCAGGCCCCAGTGCAGGCCGAAAATAACGCACACCTGCCAGAACGCCCCCATAAACGCACCGGCAAACGTCGGGCTGAAGCTGTAAGCGTGCAGATACCCCGCTGCCAGCATCTTGCTCAGCCAGGTTGCCGCCGGGCCAATCAGCATAAAGGTCACCGGCACAACAATCGCCAGGCAGAGAAGCGGGGTGGTGAAGTTACGCACCGCCCCAGGCAGGCGATCGTGCACCAGGCGCTCAATCAGGCAGGAGAACCAGGCGGCGAAGATAATCGGGATCACCGACGAACTGTAGTTAATCAGGATCATCGGAATGCCGAAGAAGTGCAGCGGCGCCGCGCCGCTTTGTGCGGCGGTGAAAGCGGCCAGCATCTGCGGATGGACCAGAGCAGCGCCGATGATCATGGTGGTGAAGGCATTGCCGCCAAACTTTTTACCGGCGGTATACCCCAACAGAATCGGCAGGAAATAGAACACGGCATCGCTGGCGGCGAACAGGGTTTTGTAAGTCCCGGTCGCCTCGCGGGTCAGGCCAAACGCCAGTGCCAGAGAGAGCAGCCCCTTAAGGATACCGCACGCCGCCATTACGCCGACGAACGGGGTAAAGATGCCGGAAACGATATCAATGAAGCGGGCAAACAGGGTGCTTTTCTCTGCGCTGCTATCATCACTGCGGCTCTCCTCGCCCAGTCCGGCGGCAGCGATTAACGCCTGATAGACCTCGCCGACGTGGTTACCAATCACCACCTGATACTGCCCGCCGCTCTCCACAACCATAATCACGCCGGCATTCTGCTTCAGCGCGGCGGTGTCTGCCCGGCGGCTGTCTTTCAGCTTGAAGCGCAGGCGGGTCGCGCAGTGCATCACCGAACGGATATTCTCTTTGCCGCCGACGCCCTGCAAAATTTCTTCTGATAAAACCTGGTACTTCATGGTGTGCTCCTGGTTTTGACATCTTGTCTGAGGGCCGTTGCCGAATTCAGGCCAAAAAAAAACCTAAACCGCTTCGTTAACGCCGTAGGGGCGAAAGAAGCGGTTTAGGTTTTGCCTGAGATTCAGTAACAATCCTGTTTTGCTGCGCTGATATTTCCCCAGCGGCTGGCTGTTAGCAAGGGGAGAGGGCGGGAATAACTTTATTTCGTGAGGCCGATCGCCTTTTAGCGCCCGGAGCAGGTTTGGAAATTGTCACCATTTTTAACCGCAGTCGCTAATTGTCAGATTTTGCTTAGGTGCCAGTACAGGCTAGACTGTATCGCATTGATTATGTTGAAACCGGGGTGAGCGTGGACGTTATTGCAGGTAAAGCACTACAGGTATCGGATGCCATTATTTCATGTCAGTTGGATGGTAAGGGCGGGTTAATCCCGATCAATGACAGCGAGGTGCTGGACTGTGACCGCCCATGCTGGCTGCACCTCAACTATACCCACCGTGATAGCGCCGACTGGCTGATGTCGACCCCGCTGATCCCGGACAGCGTGCGCGACGCGCTCGGCGGCGACAGCATGCGCCCGCGCGTCAATCGCCTCAGCGATGGCACAATGATCACGCTGCGCAGCGTGAATCTGAACACGGACTCACGTCCGGACCAGCTGGTGGTGATCCGCGTATTTATCAACGACAGGCTGATTGTCTCAACCCGCCGCCGCAAAGTTTTTGCCATCGATGAAGTGCTGACCGACTTAAAAAATGGCAACGGTCCAACCGATGGCGGCAGCTGGCTGGTGGACGTCTGTGATGCCCTGACCGATCACGCCAGCGAATTTATTGAAGATCTGCATGACAAAATCATTGAGCTGGAGGATGCGGTGGTGGACCAGCAAATTCCGCCGCGCGGTGAGCTCTCCCTGATCCGCAAGCAGCTGATTATCATGCGCCGCTACATGGCGCCACAGCGTGATGTCTTTTCGCGCATCGCCAGCGAGCGGCTGACGTGGATGAGCGACGACGATCGCCGCCGCATGCAGGATATCTCCGACCGGCTGGGCCGCGGGCTGGATGACCTGGATGCCAGCGTGGCGCGTACCGGCGTGCTGTCGGACGAAATCAGCACCGTTATGGCGGAAGCGATGAACCGCCGCACCTATACGATGTCGCTGATGGCGATGGTGTTTCTGCCAACGACCTTCCTGACCGGCCTGTTCGGGGTCAACCTTGGCGGCATTCCGGGCGGGGAGTGGCGTTATGGATTTGGCGCATTCTGCCTGCTGCTGGTGGTGCTGGTACTGGGCGTTGCCTGGTGGTTAAAAAAACGTAAATGGTTGTAAAAAAGCACATTGAGCCGAGAAATTGCCGGAGAAAAGGGGAATAAAGCTGATCGACGTCAATAAACGTGGTGCGCAATCGGAGCAATATCACTCCCGCAGGTGAATGCAACGTCAAGCGATGGGCGTTGCGCTCCATATTGTCTTACTTCCTTTTTTGAATTAATGCATAGCACATTTAATTCGTACGACGCCGGCATATAGCCGGCTTTTTTTTGCCCGTTTGCCAGCAGGCTGAGATGTCCTACGCTTAAGGTTCATGCAACACCTGAGGAGGAAGGTATGTTCACTGACAGCGCAAAAGCGATCCGCAGCTCGGAACCGCTGGGTGACCCGGTTCCCATTCCCGATCCCATCCCTGTTCCGCAACCGCTGCCCGATCCGCCGCCCGACAATCCCGACCCGTATCCGATTATTGACCCACCGCCACATCGTTAAAGCAGCGCAGGTCGTGTCGCGAGAGACGGCCTGCCGGACAACGGATGTTTCCTGCCTGGCAAAACTTACGTATAATGCCCGCCTTAAAATTGTTACTTAAAGCAAGTCGTTCTCAGGCTATCAGGGTCAAAATAAAGTGGTTATGAATCAAGTCGATGTAAGAAAAGAAACCCTTGAGTTTAATAAGCTCCAGAAGCGTATCCGCAGAAATGTTGGCAACGCTATCACTGATTACAACATGATCGAAGAGAACGACGTGGTGATGGCCTGCATGAGCGGCGGCAAAGATTCGTTTGCCATGCTGGATATTTTGATTGGCCTGCAAAAAGTCGCCCCGATCAAATTTGAGGTGATCGCCGTTAACCTGGACCAGAAGCAGCCCGGTTTTCCTGAGCATATCCTGCCAGCCTATCTCGATAGTCTCAATATCCCGTATTACATCGTCGACAAAGACACCTACTCGGTGGTGAAAGAGAAGATACCGGAAGGCAAAACCACCTGCGGTCTCTGCTCCCGCCTGCGTCGCGGTACGCTTTACTCCTTCGCCGAGAAAATTGGTGCCACCAAAATCGCGCTGGGCCACCATATGGATGACATCGTTGAGACGCTGTTCCTTAACATGTTCCACGGCGCGCGCATGAAGGCCATGCCGCCTAAACTGCGCTCTGACGATGGTCGTAACGTCGTGATCCGTCCGCTCACCTACTGCCGCGAGAAAGACCTGATCGCCTACGCTGAGCAGAAAGATTTCCCGATTATCCCGTGTAATCTCTGCGGCTCGCAGGAGAACTTACAGCGTCAGTCTATCAAGGCGATGCTGACCGAGTGGGATAAGAAGACTCCGGGCCGCGTGGAGAGCGTATTTAAATCGCTGCAAAACGTCAGCCCAAGCCAGCTGGCGGACCGTGAACTGTTTGACTTTGAACAGCTGCCGCTTGACCGCAGCGGTGACCGCGCCGAGTACTCGTTTACCGAAGCCACCGTCTCTTCCACCAACATCGACAAATCGCTGTATATCGACGTGGCGAATCTGTAAACATTTAACCCTCCATCTACTATGCTTATTGCACTGCACAGATGGAGGTTGTCATGTCGAAAGAGAGTCATAAAGAAGAGAGCAAGCCGCATCCGGCGAAGGATAACCCCAGCGAACACGGTGAAATACCGCGCACGCGTGACGGGAGCCAGGACGATAAAAAGGATCCTTACAAAGATCCGGCTAAGAAGTAAGCCGCCCCTAAATCATCTCAACCCTGCAAGGTTTGCACCCTGTGAACCTTGCTAATCCCCCCTTTCTGCCGTACTTTCTCCTGCGTGATGCTGAGATTAATCTGAAAATATTTGCGTTTTCGTACCTTAAAAACGCGACATTTAATACCAGCCTTGTCTATAATCCGCCTGAAGACTTCCGTCTTATACAGTTATTTAGCGATCAAATAGCTGAATCAGAACGAAAGTTCGGGAGAAGCAAAACGCATGAAATGGAATCGAAGAAATACCTGGATTGCGATGGTGGCGGGATGCCTGATCTTCTGGCTGCTGATCGCGTTGGTTTTATCTTAGTCTGACTACGCACTCCACGCGCTGTGCGGCACTGCCGCCAGCGCTTTTCTCCCTCCAGGCTCTGCTTTCTGTTACACTCTGCGCCAATTATTTTGCCGTTTTATCAGAGAACTTTCCCGTGACTGCTTTTACTACCCTGACACAACTTCCCGCCAGCCAGATTGAGAACCTCAACGAGCTGGGTTACCTCGCCATGACCCCGGTTCAGGCGGAATCTCTGCCAGCCATCCTTGCCGGGCGCGACGTGCGTGCACAGGCGAAAACAGGCAGTGGCAAAACCGCCGCATTTGGGCTGGGTGTGATGCACCGGGTGGACGCCAGCCAGTATGTGACCCAGGCGCTGGTGCTGTGTCCGACGCGTGAGCTGGCAGACCAGGTAACGAAAGAGCTGCGTCGTCTGGCCCGCTTTACCGCGAATATTAAGATTCTCACTCTGTGCGGCGGTCAGCCGTTTGCCGCGCAGCGTGATTCACTGCTGCATGCTCCGCATATCGTGGTAGGAACGCCGGGGCGCATTATGGATCACCTGCAGCGTGAAACCCTGAAGCTGGACGGCGTGAATATGCTGGTGCTGGATGAAGCCGACCGCATGCTGGAGATGGGTTTCCGTGACGATATCGACACCATTATTGGCTACTGCCCACCACAGCGCCAGACGCTGCTGTTCTCCGCGACCTGGCCGCAGGTGATTGCGCAGATCAGCCAGAATATCCAGCGCGACCCGCTGACGGTAGAAACCGGCGATGTCTCCGACCTGCCGAAAATCGAACAGTCATTCTATGAAGCCGGGGCGCGTGAAAAGCTGAGCGCGCTGATTGGCCTGCTTAGCGACCGCCAGCCATCTTCCTGCGTGGTGTTCTGCAACACCAAGCGCGAATGCGATGATATCGCCCAGGCGCTGGAGTCTGCCCAGATCAGCGCGCAGGCGCTGCATGGCGACCTGGAACAGCGCGATCGTGACCAGGTGTTGATTCGCTTTGCTAACGGCAGCTGTCGCGTGCTGGTGGCGACCGATGTGGCTGCGCGCGGGCTGGACATCAAAGCGCTGGCGATGGTGGTGAATTATCAGCTGTCGTTTGACCCGGAAGTCCACGTGCACCGCATTGGTCGTACCGCGCGCGCGGGGCAGGAGGGCTGTGCCGTCAGTCTGGTCGCGCCGGATGAGATGGTGCGTGCGCACGCGCTGGAAGATTTCCTGCAGCAGAAGCTTAACTGGCGCAGCGTGGCGGAGCTGAAGTCAGTTGCCGTGAAGCCGCTGCCGGCGGAAATGGTTACCGTGTGCCTCGACGGTGGGCGCAAGGCAAAAATTCGCCCGGGCGATATCCTCGGTGCGCTGACCGGTGACGGCGGGCTGAAGGGCGATCAGGTTGGCAAGATTGATGTTGGCCCGACTCACGCCTATGTGGCCATTCGTCGTGACCAGGCGCGCCAGGTGATGGGGCAGTTGAAGGACGTGAAGATTAAAGGCAAATCTTGCCGCGCACGCCTGCTTAAATAATCAGGCAAAACCCTGTAGGGGCCGATCTTTTATTGCGATCGGCCCGCTAAGCCGATCTTTTGTTGCGATCGGCCCGCTGTGCCGCTCTTTTCAAGAACGGCCCTGCCATTTAAATCTTGGTAATTACCGGTGGTGCTGCCAGCAGCGATTCAACCCCCGCCAGCAGAGCCTGGAAGTGTGGCTGGCTCTCGTGCAGTTCAATCGCGGCGGCGCTTTTCCAGGTTTCATGGAACAGGAAGCTGTCGCTGTTCTCTACGCTGCGGTACAGATCGTAATGCAGGTTCCCTTCCTCAAGACGGCTTGGCGCCACGCAGCGGTTTAACACCGCAAACAGCTCATCGCCTTTACCGGCTTTTGCCGTGAAAGTGGCAACAATAAGAATGGATTTATCAGACATCTGTTTCTCCTAATGAGTGGCAAAATGACGTCGTCAGCGGCGAAATACCCCTGCGGCGTGAAGTTTCGTGCTGTAAGACTAACGTGCCTGCGGCTGTTTGCCATGATCTTTTCAGGCCTCACTGAATTTCGACCGACTGCACCCCTTTGATTTGTAGCAGATCTTCATATAGCTGATGCGGTTGTATTCTGCGTGACAACGTCACCTCAACCATCATTTCACACAGGCTGTTTTCAGCATCACGGTTAACCACCGAGACATTACCCGTGCGGACATTCAGCTGCTGCAGCGTCACCAGCACCTGCGGTACGCTCTTGGCCTTGAGATGGAAGGTCAGGGTGTGGTGTCGACCGATCAGCAGGCGGCTGATGCGGCTGAAGGTCTCCAGTACCACCAGCGCCAGTACCGTGCCATAAATGCCAATTTCATACAGGCCACTGCCGATAACCAGCCCGATTGCCGCGGTCACCCACAGCCCGGCGGCGGTGGTTAACCCTTTTACGATCTGCTTTTGAATAATAATGGTCCCGGCACCGAGAAAACCCATGCCGCTCACCACCTGGGCCGCCACGCGGCTGGGGTCGAGCGCAATGTGGTTGTGCGCGAGAATATCGTCGAAACCATATTTTGAGACGATCATAAACATCGCGCTGCCGATCCCGACCAGAACGTGGGTGCGCAGACCTGCTTCTTTCGCCCGCAACTGGCGCTCAAGCCCAATCAGGCCCCCCAGCACCCCCGCCATGGCGATGCGCAGTAACATATCAGCGGTCATCACTTATCCTTTTGATTTTACATAGAGATATCATTATCTGAACGGGTAGTTATAAATTAAGAACCGGGGCTATTGATATTTCTGTTATTTTGATTTTGTAAGAATGCATGACAGCTATCGACCTGGTGTGAATCGTAGCTTATGCTGGCAAACGCACCTCAGCGCAAATCCACCCGGAGTTTACCCGATGAAAGCAGCGAGTTTTTTGCTGGTAACGGCAGCGTTACTACTGTCCGCCTGCAGCAGCGACAGTGATAATGAGCCACCTCAACAGGCTACGGCCGCCCATGCGCCAGCGCGTGTCGTGATGGGCGATTTGGCAGCCAGCAACTGCGCCAGTGCAGGTGGTACCCTGGCGTTGTCTCGTCAGTTAGATGGTAGCTCAGTGGGGATGTGCCAGCTGGCGAACGGTCGCCGCTGTGGTGAAAGTGCCTTAATGAGCGGCACCTGCGCCCGTTAACGGGCTGACCGACGAAATGTAGGGGGCGACCATTTTTTCCGGTCGCCCCGTGCCGCGAATTACACCGTCAGCACATTATCGCACTCGGCGCCGTTCTCCAGCTGACGCAGGTTATGCAGCGTGGTCTGGGAAATGCTGGTCAGGGCTTCATCAGTCAGAAACGCCTGATGGCCGGTGAACAGAACATTGTGGCAGGCGGAGAGCCGGCGGAACACATCATCCTGGATTACGTCGTTTGATTTATCTTCAAAGAACAGATCGCGCTCGTTCTCATACACGTCCATTCCCAGCGCGCCAATCTTCTGCTGCTTCAGCGCATCAATCGCCGCCTGTGAATCAATTAATGCGCCGCGGCTGGTGTTGATCACCATCACGCCATCCTTCATCTGCGCAAAGGCTTGCGCATTCAGCAGATGATAGTTTTGCTCCGTCAGCGGGCAGTGCAGGGTGATAACGTCAGACTGCGCAAACAGCGTATCGATATCTACATATTCTGCGCCCAGCTCCAGCGCCTGCGGATTAGTATAGGGGTCAAACGCCAGCAGCTTCATGCCAAAGCCTTTCAGAATACGCAGGGTAGCAATGCCGATTTTACCGGTACCGACCACCCCCGCCGTGCGGCCATGCATGTTAAAACCGATCAGCCCTTCAAGGGAGAAGTTGGCATCGCGGGTGCGCTGATAAGCACGGTGGATGCGGCGATTCAGCGTCATTATTAAACCAACCGCATGCTCGGCGACCGCTTCCGGGGAGTAAGCGGGCACGCGCACCACCTGCAGACCCAGCTCCTTAGCGGCATCAAGATCCACGTTGTTAAAGCCGGCACAGCGCAGCGCAATAAACTTCACGCCCAGCTCCGCCAGCTCTTCCAGTACCGTGCGACTGCCGTCATCGTTAACGAAGATACAGACCGCATCACAGCCGACGGCATTTTTCGCCGTGCTCTCACTCAAAAGGAAGTCAAAAAACTCCAGTTCAAAGCCGTAGTCTTCATTGACCTGTTCAAGGTATTTCCGGTCATACTGCTTGGTGCTATACACCGCAAGTTTCATCGTGTTACTCCTGTACCCGCGCTTAAATAATAATGCAGTGTAACAACTATTGTGAACCGCGGGCGAGGCATCCCGCTCAGCTGAGCTAAAAAGCAGCGAATGAGTTGATTACTGGTGAAAAACTTCACCCGAGTGATATTCCGTGCCATCATTCAGGGATAATCACGGAGCGAACAGGGTTTTACTGCCATGAAACGGGGCTGGAAAAGGGCGCTTGCGGCGCTGCTGGCGGTGATCCTGCTGCTAACAGGACTTCTTCTTACGGTTACCCAGTGGCTGCCAAGGGTGGCTGGTATCTGGCTGCCTGCGGATACTACCATCGCACTGGACGGCAATCCGCGCTGGCACAATGGCGCACTGTTTCTGCCCGGCATCCGCTACCGCGCGGGCGACTGTCAGCTGGCGAAAGTGGTGAATGTTTCCCTCGGCTACCAGCAAAAACAGTGGCAGCTGGCGGCGGACAGCGTGGCGATTGACAGCGCCTGCCTGGCTAAACTTCCCACATCAGATAACCCTTCCGCACCGCGCAGCCTCGCCGAATGGCAGCAAATGCTGCCCAACGCCCGCGTCAATATCCGCCAGCTCAGCGTTTCTCCCTGGCAGCAGTGGGCTGGAGCTCTGCAGCTCACCTTCGATTCCCAGCGCCAGCAGGTCAGCTATCAGAGCAAAAATCTGACGCTGGCAGCCCAACTGAGCGGACAACAGCTGGCGATCGACGCACTGACGGTTCAGGCGCCCGGCGTGGCACGGCCCGTCACGGTCAGCGGTACGCTGACGTTGCCACACCTATCCGATGGCCTGCCGGAACAGGGCGCGCTGCGGGGGCAGCTGGCGCTGGCAGGGATCCCTGACCCGCTGCAGATCACGCTTGACTGGCAGCAGCAGAGCGGCACCCTGTCCGCCATCGCTGAACACCAAAGTACGCCGCTGCTGACGCTGCCATGGCACATCAGCTCTCAGCAGATTGACATTACCCAGGGGCAGTGGAGCTGGCCTTACGCCGGGCAGCCGCTGTCAGGGGGAATAGCCCTCAGTGCCAAAAACTGGCAGCAGGGTCTGCCCGCCAGCGAGATTAGCGGGCGTCTTAATCTGCTGACCCAGGGGCGCGGGGGGAAAGGGAATGTGGTGCTGACGCTCGGCCCTGGTCATCTTGACTGGAGTGACAGCCAGCTGCCGTTTCGCCTGACGGGTGAGAGCAAACTGGCCAGCCTGCAGTTTTTCGCCGGGCTACCCGGTGAGCTGCGCGGGCCGCTGCTCGACCCGCAGTTGCACCTGCAGCCCGGCGCACTACTGCGGATGAAAGGGCGGCTGCTGTCGACGCTGGAAGTGGATGAAGCCCGCTGGCCGCTGGCTGGCGTCGCGGTTTCATCAGCCGGAATTGATGGCCGACTGCAGGCGATCCTCAGCGCCCACGACGCCGAAATGGGCCGTTTTCGCCTGCATCTGGATGGCCGGGCAACCGACTTCTGGCCCGATAAAGGGCAGTGGTTGTGGCGCTACTGGGGCGACGGCTATCTGGCTCCGCTGGCGGCGAAGTGGGATATGAATGGTAACGGAAGCTGGCAGGACACGCTGATTGAGCTGCAGTCGCTATCGACCGGATTTGACCATCTCACCTATGGCAGCGTCACGGTGGATGCCCCGCGCCTGACGCTCAGTAAGGCGGTGCGCTGGCAGCGCGACGCGCAGCATCCCGCATTTAACGGCGAGCTGAAGCTCAACGCGCAGGACACGCGCTTCAGCGCCGGGGGCTATCTGCCGCCTTCGCTTCTGACGCTGACGGTGAAAGGGCGTGACCCGGCGTGGTTCCTCTACAGCGGCAGCCTGCAGGCGCAGCGCATTGGTCCGGTGCAGGTGCGCGGTCGTTGGGACGGTGAACGCCTGCGTGGGCAGATGTGGTGGCCTCAGCAGTCGCTGCGCGTCTTCCAGCCGCTGCTCAGCCCGGACCTCAAGCTGGCGATTCAGGATGGCACGCTCAAGGCTCAGGTGGCGTTTTCTGCCGCCAGCGATCAGGGGCTGGAAGCGGGCGGCCACTTCCTGGTGCAGGACGGCAGTGCGCTGCTGCCGGATAACGAATTTAACGGCATCGATTTCTCGCTGCCGTTCCGCCTGCGCGAGCACCGCTGGTACTTCGGCACGCACGGCCCGGTCTCGCTACGCATCAAAGAGATTAAAAACCAGTTTGCCATGCAAAACGTTACGGCAGATCTGCAGGGCTGGTATCCGTGGAGTGCCAGGCAGCCGCTGGAGCTGAGCAACGTCAGCCTCGAACTGTTAGGTGGCCAGCTGAGTATGGCCAGCCTGAAGATGCCGCAGACGCAGGCGGCCACGATTACTATTCAGCATCTGAGCGTTTCCGAACTGGTGACGGCGATGAAGCTTAAACAGATTGCCATGTCGGGCCACATTAACGGCGCGCTGCCGCTGTGGCTGAATGATTCACGCTGGCTGGTGAAAGAGGGCTGGATAGCCAACAGTGGGCCATTAACCGTGCGCATGGATAAAGATATGGCCGATGCCATCAGCAGCAATAACTTTGCCGCCGGAGCGGCGATGGACTGGCTGCGCTATATGGAAATTTCGCGCAGCTGGGCCACTCTTGACCTCGACAATCTTGGCTGGATGAAAATGACCGCAAAGGTTGATGGCACCAGCCGCTTCAGCAACCGTGACCAGCGCGTCACGCTGAACTATACCCAGCAGGAAAACCTGTTCCAACTCTGGCGCAGTCTGCGCTTTGGCGATAACCTGCAATCCTGGGTGGAGCAAAATGCCACCCTGCCGTCGCAAAAGGAAATGAGTGATGAAAGCCCGAATTAGCCTGCTGATGGCAGGCTGTCTATTGCTGCTTAGCGGCTGTATCCCCCGCATTGAGGTTGCCGCGCCAAAAGAGCCGATCACCATCAATATGAACGTCAAAATTGAGCATGAGATCCATATCAAGGTCGATAAAGACGTGGAAGCCCTGTTAAAAAACCAGAGCGGTCTGTTCTGAGGAGCAAGCAATGAAACGACTTTGCAGCGGATTACTGCTGGGCTGCCTGCTGTTGTCGCCACAGGTGATGGCGCTGACGCTTGATGAGGCTCGGCAGCAGGGGCGCGTAGGCGAAACGCTTAACGGCTACATTGCCGCGGTGCAGCAGGATGCAGAGACAGCGGCGCTGGTGAGAGAGATCAATGCCGGGCGCATGAATCAGTATCAGATACTGGCGCAGCAGAACAATTTGACCACGCGTGACGTGGCGAATATCGCCGGGCAGAAGCTGGTAGAGCGGGCAAAGCCGGGAGAGTTCGTGCGGGGGATAAACGGCCAGTGGATTAAGAAGTAGCTAAGGCACCGTCACGGTGCCTTAGCCTTTCTTTTGGCGATAAAACTCAGGCAGTCACGATCTGAGAAATCACTTCTTTCGCATCGCTGGCGGCTTTCGCTGCCACTTCAGGACCGTAACCGATACCTTCAGCAAACACGAACTGCACGTCGCTCATACCGAGGAAGCCGAGGAACAGGGTCAGGTACGGGGTCAGCAGGTCGCTTGGGGTGTCTTTATGAACACCGCCACGGCTGGACAGCACCACCACTTTTTTGCCTTTGATCAGGCCTTCAGGACCCTGCTCGGTGTAGCGGAAAGTGATACCGGCACGCGCCACCAGGTCAAAGTAGTTCTTCAGCTGGGTAGGGAT
>Ga0308170_10002177_pt1 | contig 17261 bp, 19 predicted proteins | sample PhyBR2_2_FD_202136 | JGI IMG/M metagenome (GOLD analysis project Ga0308170, IMG submission 202136) | Phyllosphere microbial communities from UC Gill Tract Community Farm, Albany, California, United States - DLSLSB.R2 | ecosystem: Host-associated > Plants > Phyllosphere > Unclassified | place... | reverse complement strand
GCCTCGCCTCTGCGCAGCTCCCACCGCCAAGCCTCCACCACCAGTCCCTCGCAGCACCCGCAACGAGTCATTTCACTCCCCTGTCCACACCGCGCGGCACACCGGCGAGCCTGGGAGCGAGCAACAGGCGTGAGGGAGAGCGGCTCGCCGGGGAGAGCGAAAGACCGGGAGCAATCCCTCCTCCCTCTGTGCGAGCGTGCCTGCGTGCGAGAGAGCCACAGAGACAGCTGCAGTGAGAGCCTACCGCGCACAGGCTAGCCATGCGAGCCAGAGCGAGAGAGCACCCAGCTCCCCTCCCGCCGAGTCGTCCGCGCCTTGCTCTCGCCCCACCACGCTCGCCTGACCCGACCAGGCCGAGTCGCGAGGCAGCAGAAGAGCTACAGCACACTCGCCCGAGGCCTGTACAGCTCGGCCGCGCACCCGCCTGCGTTCAGCCCGCTCCCCCTCCTCGTCGCTCGCCGCCGCCGCACGACCCACTCGCACCTCGTTCAGCATCGCCGCAGCTCACTCAGGAGGCGACGCAGCCAGTCAAGATGGACGGTCCACCGCCCCGCCGCTACTCGCGCGGCCCGCACGACGACGACCGCCCTCCTCGTCGTGACGGCCCGCCGCCGCCCCCCTACCGCGACGACGGCCCGCGCTACGACCGTGCGCCGCCGCCCACGAGGGGTCCGGACCGGCGCGACGACTACGAGCGCGGCCCGCCGCCGCCCCGCCGCAGGTACGACGACGGTGGCCCTGGAGGGCCTCCTCGTCCGCACGACCGGCGCGGGCCGCCGAGCCCCGACTACGACGGTGCGTTCCTTCCTCTGTCAGTCCAGAGCAGCTGTACGAGAACCGCTGCTGACCCTTGCCCACCCCTCCTGCAGCCCGCAAGCGCCGTCGCTCCCCCTCGCCCGGCGGGCCGCCGGGTCCTCCTCGCGGCGGTGGTCGCCCCGGCGTGGACTACCCTCCTGCGCGCGCCTTCCGAGACGGTGCGTCTCATCTGTTCTCCTCCCACTGCCTTGCTTGGACTCGCTCGCTGACGTCCCCCTCCTCCTACCGCGCGCCGCTGCAGGTCCTCCTCCTCCTCTTCGCGGCGACGACTACTACGACGGCCGCCGCCCGTCGCCTCCTTCTCGAGGCGGACCGCGACGCAGTGGACCGCCGCCGCCGCCGCAGATGGGCAGCTACCCGCCTCCTGGCTCTGCGCCGTACGGCGAGCCGTTCGTCGCCGCGCCTCCTCCTCCTCTGTGCGTCCCGCTCTCGCTCCAGTCGCTCGTGGAACATATTTGTGCTCCACCGCTGACTCATGTGCACCCTGTCTCGCAGCCGCCCCGCCATCGAGCCGCCAATGCAGCTCCCTCAGCGCGTCAGCAAAGCCTACTTCGCCGACTGGTTCCGCTCGACCAACCCGGCCTCGCTCGCCGACTCGCCCTCGGCGCTCGACGACGCCTACAAGAAGTACTGCGGCGACATCACGCGGCGCGAGCTCAAGGCGCTGTTCGCGACGACCAAGAGCCTCGGCGGCGAGTGGTTCGGGGAGAAGTACGGCGTCGGCCCGGCGAGGGAGACCGAGAGGAGGGAGCGGCGGGGCCAGGTCGAGAGGGCGAGGAGGGTCGGCGAGTGGGTCGAGAGGGCCGACAAGGGGGAGCTCGACGGGTTGACCTTCGACTTTGGTGCGTCGGCCTCCTCGTCCCTCTCGTCCCCCTTCCTGCGTTCACGCCGTTCGTGCGCAGACGGCTGACTCGAGATACTTGTCTTGCTGCTCACAGACGAGGAGCTCGCGCGCAAGCCCCGCATCCAGCCGAACGCAGCGACCCAGGCCGCTGCAGCTCACCCGCCCGGCTCGAGCACCAACGGCGCATCGGCCTCGCCCGAGCAGCAGCCCAAGGCCGACCTCGCGCCCGCACCTCCCGGCTCCGCCTCTCCTGCGCCTGTCGCCGCCACCGCTACCGCCAGCGTCGAGCTCCAGCCGTCGTCGCCCGAGTTCGTCGTCCTCCCGCCCAGGCCCGAGGTGCTCGCCGTGCAGGGCCTGCCGCCGACCGTCGCTTTCAAGGAGCTCGAGGCCGTGAGTCGCCTTCCTCGTCCTCCCCTCCCTCTCGACCTTGCAGAAGGACGAGCCTGCTGACGTGCTCCCGCTCGCGCAGGTCTTCGCCGCCTTCCCCGGCTTCGTCCGCCTCGCCCTCAGCGAGCCCCTCCTCAACTTCGACTTTGCGCGCACGGGCTGGGCCATCTTCAACTCGGCGGCCGAGGCGTCAGCAGCTCTCGAGGCCATCCGCACGGCGCCCGCCGTCGTCGTTGAGGCCAACTCGGGCGAGGACAAGGTCTCGTCTACCGCCGGCGGCGACGCCGAGATGTCGGCGGCGGCTCACCTCGCCAGCCCTGCGCCATCGGCCGAGGGCGCCGCAGCCGCCGGTGCCGCCAACGGCGAGCACTCGGCCGCCGAGTCGCGCTCGGCGTACCTCCTCGCCGCGTCGTCCTCGATGCCGTTCGACCTGTGCGCCCCGGGCGTTCTCGTCGCGCTCCTCGAGGCGCACGAGGTCCGAGTGCGCGCGACGCCCGCTGCGTTCTGCGCTCCGTCGCGCGTCGCGGCGGATCTCGAGGGCGCGCTCAAGGTCGTGCGCGAGGCCGAGCGGCGCCTCGAGGTCGATGGGCAGGTTGTCGAGGGGAGGCAGGGCAGCGAGTGGATCGAGGAGAAGAAGGCGCAGCTCGGGAAGGAGCTCGAGGAGCGCAAGGAGCGCGACGGCATGGATGCGCCGGCGCACAGGATCGCGCTCGCCGAGGTGGTGCGTCCGCTCTCTCCACTTTGTCTTTCACCTGCGCCTCTTCAAGGAACTGACTCGCACTTGCCCTGTGCCTGCAGAACAAGCGCGCGCTCGACTTCGCCCTGTCGTACCTGCGCGACGCGCACGACGTCTGCTACTACTGCTGCGCCGTGAGCGAGTCGCCCGAGCAGCTCCTCGAGCTGTGCCCGCGTCACGTGCGTCGCTGCGACGACTTCCGCAACGAGCGTCGCCTCAACAACGGTGCGTCCATGCCTCCTTCCCTCGCCCTCTCGACGGCTCCATCTCATCCTCCCTCGCCATCCTGCAGAGCTCGACTTCATGCAGAGCTTCGACGAGCACCTCCCGCTCATGCAGGACACGTCGACCGTCGATGTGCGCGACCTCGGCGCGCTCTCGCGCGACGAGGAGCTGTACCGCCTCTCGAGCCCGCACCTCAAGCAGGAGGAGGAGGGCAAGTTCCGCTGCAAGGCGTGCAACAAGCTCTTCAGCGCGCGCAAGTTTGTCGAGAAGCACATCGGGCTCAAGCACCCCGAGCTGTTCGGCGACGCGCTCGACGAGGTGCGTCCCTCCTTCCTTCCTTCGCCTCGTCCTCGTCGTGACACCGGCGCACGAGCTGACTTCGCCCCGTGCGCTCCCTCTCGACAGGTCGCCATGTTCAACAACTACGTCCTCGACCCTCTGCGCCTCCCGACCGCGTCGTTCCAGATCGAGAACTACCTCCCCTCGATCCTCAACCCGCCGGCGCCGCCTTCCTCGAGCCGTCGCCTCGCGCTCGCCGACCGCCTCGGCCCGCCGCACAAGCGCTCGCGTCGCGACGGTGGACGTGGCAGAGGAGAAGGGGAGCGGGACGCCCCGCCGGCGCCGCCGCCCAAGGGAGCGGCGCTCGACCCGAGGGCTCAGCGGGGTGCGACGGCGTACGCCGACCTGGTGCGTCCCTCTCTCGCCTCATCTGCGCTCTCCCGCTTCTGAGCTTTGACTTACTCGAGCTTGTTAACGTGCGCAGGACGGACCCGCCGGTGGAGGAGACCCTGTCGCGCTCCCTTACTGAGAGCGCTAGCCGGCGGAGCGCGGCCGAGGAGCTTGAGGGAAAAAGCTGAGCGAGCGAGCGAGGGGCGTTGCAGTGCACAGCAGTTATCGACCATGCAGAGTGCCTCGAGCGAGCTGGCGAGGAAGCGAGACAGGTTGATGAGAAGGCGAGCCGGAGGAGGAAAAGCGAGCGCGACCGCCGACGACGACGACCTGCTCCCCTCGTCGCGTGTGCTCGCTCGTACGAACCCGCACCCAGTCCCTTGCGCTTCGCTCCCACCAGCCAAGCCCAACCGACCCGCCCAGGCCTCGCACAGCTCCCACCAGCTCGCGTCGTCTCGTCCCCTTTCTCCCCTCGTCGACCCTCGCGCGTCGCTCGACCACCTCGCCCCTGCCCTGCTCAAGAGCACCCAGGAGAGCCGCACAGCACCCGTCCCAGCCCGACACACCCGACCCGCAACCCGCCCCAGCCGCCCGCCATGGTCGCCCCCGCCGCCTCGTCCTCGTCGGCACTCGCCCAGCTCCTGCCTCACCTCGACAGGCAGCTCGTCCTCCCGATCCTCGACTTCCTCGAGAGCCGCGAGAAGTACTCGCACGAGGAGGTCCTCCAGGCCAAGATTGACCTCCTCGGCGAGGGCAAGACCAACATGGTCACGTTCGTCGAGGCCCTCCAGCGCGAGCTCGAGGGCAAGCAGGACTCGGAGGAGGTTGCCGGCCACGCCGGTGCGTCTTCTCCCTTCGCTCTGTGCAAGCAGCAGCGGCCCTCGGAGGCTTGCTGCAGCCCGTCCCACACCGCGCTCGTCCTGACCCCACCCCGCCTCGCTCGCCCGCAGACTTCCGGAAACGCGAGCAGGAGGTCGTCAAGACGCTCAACGAGCTGCAGGCGCAGGCGCAGGGCGTCATGGAGACCATCTCGAACCCGGAGGTCGTCTCGGCGCTGCGGCAGGACAAGCAGCACAACCTGACCTACCTCAAGGACAACCACGGCGTCCGTCCTCCTCTCCCTCTCTCTCTCTCTTCCCCGGCGCCCGACCTACACCTCGCACCGAGCCTCGTGCTGACGCTCCTCTGGACGACCCTACAGGTTACCAACGACCAGATCGAGCTCCTCTACAAGTTCGGCCAGTTCCAGTACTCGATCGGCAACTACGGCGGCGCGTCCGACTACCTGTACCACTTCCGGGTGCTGTCGACCGACTCGCAGCTCGTCCTGTCGGCCATGTGGGGCAAGCTCGCGTCCGACATCCTCGAGGGCTCGTGGGACGCCGCGCTCGAGGAGCTCAACGGCCTGCGCGAGCACATCGACCAGCGCGGCTCGAACGGGCCCGGCGGCCCGCTCGTCGCCCTCCAGCAGCGCACGTGGTGGCTCCACTGGTCCCTGTTCGTCTACTTCAACCACGAGAACGGGCGCGAGCTCCTCCTCGAGTCGTGGCTCAACCAGAACTACCTCAACACGATCCAGACGGCGTCGCCCTGGCTCCTGCGGTACCTCGTCGCGGCCGTCGTCATCGCGCGCAAGTCGACGCTGCGCTCGGCGGGCCCGGCCTCGCAGGGCAACTCGGCGCGCTCGCGCGAGGCGGTGCGCGACGTCGTGCGCGCCCTCGGGCAGGAGCAGTACCAGTACCGCGACGCCGTCACCGAGTTCCTCCGCAAGCTCTACGGCGAGGTCGACTTCGAGGGCGCGCGCGAGGAGATGGCCAAGTGCGACGCCGGCGCCGCGCTCGACGACGACTTCTTCCTCGAGGCGTTCAAGGGCGAGTTCGTCGAGAACGCGCGCTTCCTCGTCTCCGAGGCGTACTGCAAGATCCACCACCGCATCGACATCGGCGAGCTGTCGGACCGCCTCGGCCTCTCGCGCGAGGAGGGCGAGCGCTGGATCGTCGACCTCGTGCGCGACGCTCGCCTTGACGCCAAGATCGACCTCAAGGAGGTGCGTCCCTCTCTTTCTCTCTTCACCTGCTTCTCCATCCCTGCCCTCGTGCACTCTTGCTGACTTGCGCCCTCGCTCGTCCCGCAGAACATCGTCCAAATGAACCACGCCGACACGCCCGTCTACCAGACCGTCATCGAGAAGTCGCGCGGCCTCCTCTTCCGCTCGCAGGCCATGGCGAGCGCGATCGAGGTGCGCGCCGCGGGTGGTGCCGTGTCGAGCGAGCGCGAGCAGGCGCGCTACGGCGGGCGGACGACGGGCGCCGGTGGCCGCGGCGGCAAGGGCGGCAACGGGCCGAGGGGGCCCAAGAAGGACCAGTCGCAGCAGCAGCAGCAGCAGCAGAAGGAGGGCGGTGCCGAGGCGGACGCGCCTGCACCGACGACCGAGGCGTAGAGCGGCGGGCATAGACGCGCGCGTTCCCCTTCTCGTTCCCCTCGTCGCTCTCTCTCCTCTGTGTGTGTGCTGGGCTTGAAACGTGTACCGATACCGCCACCTTCTCTCTCCTGACCGAGAGACCGCTTTCTGCAGCTCGCACAGCGAGCAGCGAGCCAGTGAGACCAAGCTGGTCGAGGCGAGCTGATGAGGACAGGGCTCCCATCCGCACCTCACTACGCTCGCTCGAGCGCGACCAGCTCAATGTCGAGCAGCGTGCTCTACACTGCAACGGTACCCGCCTTCGACCGCACGACCGGCCAGCTCTCCCTCGCCTCGCACCACCTCATCTCGGCTCCGCGCTCCTTCCTCGACCTCATACCCGCCAACTACGCCCTCTTCTTCGACGAGCCTCCCACCAGGCCGTACCAGCAGCCGCTCGCCGATCTCGACGCCGAGCGACCTCGCCGCAAGAGGCGACGCACCGCTCCTCCCTCCGCCGAGTCGGCCTCCCCCGCCGACTTTGCCCTCCAGCGCGACAAGCGCGACCGCCAGACGACGACCGACAAGGAGTCGGCCCAACACCACGCCAGCGTCGCGCTCGATCTGCGCGCTGCTATCGAGGCGGTGCAGCAGGGTTGGGCAGCGCGGGCAGAGGACGAGGGCTGGGGGCTCGGCGGGCTCGGCGCGCGGCGGGTCGAGTGGCGCGTCCAAAAAGGGGCAGACGAGCGCAACGAGCTGGATCTCGTCGTACTCGCCGCGAGTGAGCGAGAGCGAGAGGCTGTCGAGGAGCCGCTTCGGCTCGACTCGCCGCGCTCTCGGCTCGAGCTGCCGCAGCTGTTCGAGCGGCTCGTCCTGAACGACTCGCCGGCAGCGAGCATCGTCGTCGAGGTCGATGGGCCCACCGTCGACGAGGGGCCCGCACTCGCACCACGAGCTGAGCTGCTCGTCCCGCCGTCGAGCGGCTTCCTCATGTCGGACCTCTCGACCTGGTCGGCGCCGTCTTCCGGTATCGCCAAGCTCGGTCGGGAGAAGGGAGGCTGGGACGTCGTCGTCATCGAGTGCGTCCTATTCACGCTCGCTCTGTGCGCTCGTGCTCGCGACCAGCTGCTGAACCTCGTTCCGCTTCGCAGCCCGCCATGGCCCAACGCCTCCGCCTCGCGCTCGGCAAGCTACGAGACGTTCGACGCGTACGACCTGTGGAAGCTCGACCTGCCGGCGCTCCTCGGAGATCGGCCGGCCGTCGTCGCCGTCTGGCTCACGAACCGGGTCAAGGTGCGCCTCCTCTCCCTCTTCGCCCGCGCACTCTCGAGCGCGCACAAGCTGACTGAGCTACCGTGCAGTTTCGTCGACTCGTGCAGAACAAGATCTTTCCGTCATGGCGCATCAAGGGCGCGACCGAGTGGTGGTGGGTCAAGATGGCGTCCGAGACCGGCGAGCCCGTTTGGCCCCTCGACGCGACGCACAGGAGGTGCTACGAAGGTGCGCACAGCTTCATCTCATTCCTGTTCGACGTCTTGCTGACTCTCGATCCTTACAGGCCTACTCATCGGCCACTACGTCCCGCACGGCGCCAAGAAGGTCGAGCTGCCGACCATCCCGCAGGGCAAGACCTTTCTCTCGACGCCGATCGGTCACTCGCGCAAGCCCATCATTCTCGGTACGTCCCTGCTCAGCTCGATCCTTCGCTGATGTTGCGACAACGGCGTGGCTGACGAGGACCGTGCGCTCGCAGACCTCCTCCTCCCCTTCCTCGCGACGCCGACCTGCACGCCCAACGTCCTCGAGCTCTTCGCCCGCATGACGCTCGCCGGCCCTTGCGCTGCACCTCTTCCTGCCGGATCAAGCAGTGACGCCCGAGAAGACGACGAGCGCCGAGGGTTCTACCTCTCCGTCGGCAACGAGGCGGTCAAGTTCAACGTGCTCGAGCGGGCAGGCGGCGCGGTGCGCGGGTGGGTGCGGCCGAGAGGTGAGGAGCTCGCCGAGGGTGTGCATGCCGGGGACGGCTGAGGCGTTGTGGATGTAGCGCGCGAGCCGGATCAGGCTCGCTCGGGCCCTGGGAACCGGTCGCGCGAGTTGCGTTGCAACGAGCGCAGCATTTTCCTACGCCGCTAGCTAGAGAGTAATGAGCCGCATGCAAGCGTCCTACTACTCAACGAGAGAGAACGAAGGCAAGCCGTCGGCGCGAGTTGGCGAGGCCGGGGTTGGACTCAACTCGTCTCCGCCCGTCTCACAGCCTCATCTCAGCAGCCATGGCTGCGTTTGTCACTGTGAGTGCACCTACACGCCCTCTCTGCTGGCTGCACTAACTCTGCGCGCTCCCCCTGCAGCGCCGCGCCGTCTCTCAATCCGTCCGCTCGCTCGCCACCACTTCCTCGCCACCCCCTATCGCCTCGACCTCTGCAGCAGCACCGACAGCAGCACAGCCGCACCGTCCTCGACTCGACGCTCTCCGAGCAGAGCAGGCCACCATCGACGACTTTGTCGGCGACCAGCCAGGCCCGTCCCTCGTCCGCGACAAGGTCGTCTTCACCAAGAACAAGACGTGAGTCTCTCGTGCTTCACATCCGCTCTCGAGACCCCTGCACAGCAGTGCTGACTCGCCCCCCTCCCCGACACAGCCCTCGTCTGCCGCGGTACCTCAAGACCGAGATCCCGACCTCGGCGAGCTTCAACAAGATCAAGTCGGACCTGCGCGGCCTCAAGCTCCACACGGTCTGCGAGGAGGCTCGGTGCCCGAACATTGGCCAGTGCTGGGGCGGCGACAAGGGCGACGCGACGGCGACCATCATGGTGCGTCCCTCCTCTCGTCCTGACCTTTCCCTCGCTCGAGCTGCAAGCTGACCTCATCCTCTCCTGCTCGCAGCTCATGGGCGACACCTGCACCCGCGGCTGCCGCTTCTGCGCCATCAAGACGTCGCGCGCTCCTCCACCGCTCGACGTGCACGAGCCCGAGAACACGGCCGAGGCCATCTCGCGGTGGGGCGTCGGCTACATCGTCATGACGAGCGTCGACCGTGACGGTGCGTCTTGCTCTCTTACTCCTTCACAATAACACGAGCTGACGCAGATCCCTCTCGCACGCAGACCTCGCTGACGGCGGCGCGGCCCACATTGCCGAGACGATCAGGAGGACCAAGACCAAGTGCGTCTCTCTCTCCCTCCCTCCCGGCTCTCTCTCGCCATCCCCCTTCGACTGACTCGATCCTCTCCCACTCGCAGGGCCCCGCACATCCTCATCGAGGCGCTCACGCCCGACTTTGCCGGCGACGCCGAGGCGATCCGGCTCGTCGCCCAGTCCGGGCTCGACGTCTTTGCGCACAACATGGAGACGGTCGAGTCGCGCACGCCGTACGTGCGTGACCCACGCGCCAAGTACCGCCAGAGCCTCGAGGTGCTGCGCGTCGCCAAGGCGTCCAAGGACGGCCTCATCACCAAGACGAGCCTCATGCTCGGCGTCGGCGAGACGGACGAGGAGATCCTCCAGACGCTTAAGGGTGTGTCTCTCTCTCTCACCCTTCTGTACAGTTCGGCTCCTGTTCGACGTCGCTGACGCCTCGCCTCGCCGCTCGCAGACCTGCGCGCCAACAACGTCGACGTCGTGACGTTCGGGCAGTACATGCGCCCGACCAAGCGTCACATGAAGGTCTCGTCGTACATCACGCCCGACAAGTTCGACTACTGGGCCAAGCAGGCCGAGGAGCTCGGGTTCCTGTACTGGGCGAGCGGCCCGCTCGTGCGGTCGTCGTTCAAGGCCAACGAGCTCCTCAAGAGCAGCGCGGGCAAGCGCTTGCTCAAGGGCTTGACGGGCCGGGACCGCGGCGTCGAGACGATCACGAAGGAGGGCGAGCGGCGCCTCATGGAGGGCGTGCGCATGTAGAGCATCTCGGGCATCTTCTCGTCGTCGTTTGGTCTGTACTGCAAGGATGTATCGCGCTCGCGCTCAACCGCTCACCTGTGCACCGTGTTTTGTCGATGTGAGCTGGACCAGAAGAGAGAGACGAGCCTGTGCGCACGGACGTCCTCACAGGCTCTCGAAGCGAGAAGGCCGACTGGACGAGGAGGAGGTCGGGGCGCAACCCTCCCTGTTCGCCTTGAGCGCTCGGCTACCTGCTCCACCGTGTCATAGAAGTGCGCTGTACGCCCGCACAGCTGCTCTGCAAGTCGTGAGCGGGCGGGCGAGAGCGCCTCGTCCTCCTCGGACTCGCCTCGCCGTCCCTCCACCGCCTCGTCGCCCTCCTCAGCCCCTCACACCATGTCGCCCTCCGCCGAGCCCTTCTCGCCCCAACCCGCAGACCAGAGCGCCGCCCTCAAGGCGCGCGTCCCGCTCGGGTGCGTCCACCTCTCCTCCCCTCCTCAGTCCTCATCTCGACGCGGCGCTGACTCCTTCCCTCGCCCCCCTGCAGCTGGCGCGATGCGTGCGGCAAGTGAGTAGCAATCCAGCCTGTCCAGCCTGCCGAGCGCGCAAGTCCGGGTGGCCTGGTGCGTTTGTGCGGCAGCGCTGACCCCGCTCTCCTCTTCCTCCCTCCACAGGCTCCTCATCCCGCTCAACGTGTGCCGGCATGAGAACCTGTACGCGACCTGGAGTGCGTCCCCTCTCACCTCTCTCTTATTGCTGCCTCGGAGAGCTTGAAGAGCTGACCCTGTTCCTTCTCTTCGCAGAGTGCGACGACGAGCGGTGCGCTGCAGCTCTCTTGCTCCTAGATGCGCCAGGAGGAGTAGCCCGTGCTGATCTTCTCTCCCTCTCCTCGACCATCCTGCCCGCCCGCAGACACATCTACGAGAAGTGCGTTCCCACTCCTACCTCTCCCCCTCGACTCAGGCCTCTTCCGCCGCGCCGAGCTGACCCTCCGCCCGTTGCTCGTCCTGCAGGTGCCAGTACGACGACTACCTGTCGCGCATGAAGGCGCTCTCGAAGCAGCAGCGGGCACAGGCCGACGAGTAGAGAGCGCGCGCACGTCGGAAGGTCCGGGTCGGCGGGAGGGCTGTAACGAGGAGAGGGAGTTCTGTCTTTCCTTCTCAGGGGTGACGTTGTCGAGGAGAGAGTGCGAGAAGGGAGCTGAAGCGCAAGAGCGAGAGCCGCGGCGCGTGCAGGACGACGAGCGAGGCGGGAAGTGCGGCGTCGTCGCTCTCGAAAGCAGCTCTCTCGAGGCGGGCGCAGGATGTGAGCCGAACAAGTACACGTTTTCCACCCTTGGGTGCGCCTCTACGGCAGGGCGACAGGGTAGTACAACTGCTGATGGAGAGACTGCGTGCGGAACCCTCGCTCCCTCTTCCTCCTCGAGCCTCCTCTTGCCGAGCCGTGAGAGAGGGACGCTCATGCGCCGCCGACGAGGATGTTGTTGATCGGGATCTGCGAGCGCGAGAGGGGAGCGTCAGCCCTGAGCTGCAAAGAAAGAGAGTGCGAGGGAGCGAGGAGGTGGAGGACGAGAGTGGGCGCACGTGGATGAGCTTGACGAGGTAACCGATGCCGCCCATCATGGCGAAGCCGATGGCGACTGCGCGGCAGATCTGGACGTACTCTGCGGGCGTGCGAGAGAGGTTGAGGCGCGTGCGGGGGAAGAGGAGGGAGAGCGGAGGGGGTCAGCGTGGGGAGAGGGCGACAGAGGGGGGCGGGCAAGGTGCAAGGGGGACGGACCCTTCTTGTCGGGCTTTGTGCAGCGGGTGATGAACTGTATCGAGGGACAGGATGAGGGTGGAGAGGAGCGAGGTGAGTCCACGTCGAGCGGGGAGGAGGACAAGGAGGAGGGAGAGGGAGGGACGCACAGCGTTGCCGTCGCGCACGAAGACCTTGCCCGAGTCTGCGAGGTCCTTGACTGCGTCCATCGTGGCTGGCCAGAGGTTTGGTGGGTGTGTGGGGAGGAACAAGAGCGGCGACGAGCGAGATGAGGACGACGCGACCACTTCTCGCTCGTCAGCCTCACCACGACCCGCTAGAGATGGGCACGGCTGCTGAGGACACGCTCCCACTCTTGACCGACCTCCATGTCGCCTACATTCAGTCCCTCGACAAGGTCCGTCTCTCCCCCTCCTCCTCGTCTTCCTCGGCTCCGAGCCTCATCTCGCTCAACTCACACCGCTCGAACCATGCCCGCAGAAGCGCGACGACCTCGCCTACTACTACACCGAGCACCTCCGCATGAACGGCATCTACTGGGGCCTCACCGCCCTCGCCCTCCTCGGCCGCACAGACGCCCTCTCGCGCGACGACATGCTCGAGTGGGTCCTCTCGTGCTGGGTCCCCGACGCCGGCGCCTTCGCACCCCACCCCGGGCACGAACCGCACCTCCACCCGACCCTGAGCGCCATCCAGATCCTCGCCACGCACGACGCTCTCGACCGCGTCGACTCGGACCGCATCGTCGCCTGTGCGTCTCGCCCTCTCTCTTCCTCGCGCCCAGCCTCACCTGCGCCTTCTCCTGACCGAGAGCTCTCTCGCCCGCAGTCGTCCTCTCGCTCCAAGACCCGGTCCGCGGCTCGTTCGCCGGCGACCAGTGGGGCGAGCAAGACTCGCGCTTCTCGTACTGCGCCGTCTCGTGCCTGTCGCTCCTCGGCCGCCTCGACGCCCTCGACAAGACCAAGACGGTCACGTTCATCGAGCGCTGCAGGAACTTTGACGGCGGCTTTGGCATGGTCGAGGGCGCAGAGAGCCATGCGGCGTACGGTGCGTCCCTTCTCCCTCTCTTTCTCTTCCTCCTCGTCCCTCTCGCTCTTCCGCCGAGACCGACCCTCACCTCACCTCTCTCCTCGGCGTACACAGTGTGGACCTGCGTCGGCGCCCTTGCCATGCTCGACCGCCTCGACCTCGTCGACGCAGACACGCTTTGCTGGTGGCTGTGCGAGCGCCAACTTCCCTGCGGCGGGCTCAACGGCCGGCCCGAGAAGCTTGAGGACGTGCGTCTCTTTCCTGCTCTTCTTCCCCCTTCTTCTCGGCCTCCTTCGTCGTCGAGTTTCGCGGCTTTGGTCGGCGAGCGCGCACTGACCCTCTCCTTCTTTCGATCGGCCCGCTCGCAGGTCTGCTACAGCTGGTGGGCCATCGCGAGCCTCGCCATCCTCGGCCGCACGCACTGGATCGACGGCAGCAAGCTCGCGCACTTCATCCTATCGGCTCAGGTGCGTTCGCCCTCGGCCTTCCTCCTCGCTTCGCCCTCTCCCCTTCCCGCCCTCGACGCCTCCCTCCTCCTCGACTCTTGCTTCTTCCTTCTCTCGCATCATTGCGAGACCCACATCTTCTCGCTGGAGCGCCTGCAACTGACGCCGTTCTTCTCGTCGGCGCAGGATCCGGACAAGGGCGGCATCGCCGACCGCCCCGACGACGTGCCCGACGTCTTCCACACCGTCTTTGGCCTAGCAGGTGCGCCCACATTTCCTTCTTGTCCTCACCTTCTCGCGCTCGAGCTTGCGCTCGAGCTCGTCGACCGCTCGCATGGCCCAAGACTGACGCACGGACCCATCCCCCACCTTTTCCCACTTCCCTCTCTCGCCCGCCCACCTCGCGCGCGCAGGCTTGTCCCTCCTCGACTACCCAGGCCTCCAGGAGATCGACCCGGTCTACTGCATGCCGCGAGCCGTCACGAGGAGGGTGCTCGGCAAGTGATCGAGTCGCAGGAAGGAGCGAGGGAGCGGGTCGTCGACGTCCTTGTTGTTGTAGCTCTAGCTTCTTTGCCACCGCAGGCTCTCTTCGTCTCTCACTAGCCCTAGTCTCTCGCTTGCACAGAATGAGAGGAGCGCCGAACGAGAGCGTCTAATTGCGCTCGTCTACCTTGGTCGTCGTCGCCGACGAGAAGAACCCTCTTCGCTCCTCCTCGCTCTGCTCGACCGCCTCGCCCGCCGCCGCCTCCTCGCTCGTCCACCGCTTGCGCAGCGCGAGCTTCTCGACCGCAGGCCACAGGTCGGGCCGCTCGTCGCGCACGCGCTGCGCGACGCGCTGCTGCGCCTCTGCCGAGTCGCGCGCTGCAAACTTGAGCAGCGCACGGACCGTGCCCTCGCCCGCAACGGGCACCTTGTCGCCGAGGACGTGCGCACGCCGCTCGCCGACCTCGCGCCGCTCGACGGGCGCCATCTCGCCAAAGACGACCTGCTCGGCCTCGGCGAGGCGGCCCCATCGCCCGAGCGCCTCGACCCAGGCGTCCCAGTTCTTGGGCGTGCGCCGCACGCGCCCGCCGACGAGCGTCCCGCGCGCGAGGTCGTCCCACACGCGCTCGGCACGCCGCTGCGCCGCGGGCGAGCCGTCGTGCGCGGCCGTGTCGAGCAAGGTCGAGACGCTCACGGCGTCGATGCCGGCCTCGGTCGGGTCGCCGCCGCCGCGGTGCAGGAGCATGGCGTCCCAGATGCGGTACGCCGCGTTGTAGGCGCCCGTGCGCGAGTAGGCGCCCATGAGCGCGTTGAAGAGGGGCGTGTCCGGGTCGAGATGCACGTCGAGCTTGATGAGCGAGTGCAGGTGCGCGATCGTGGCCGGCGACGCCGACGCCGCGCGCGAGTAGTACGTGAGGAGGAGCGCATAGGTCGCCGAGCTCGGCGGATGGCCCGACGTGCGCATGTCGGTCATGAACTCCATGATGAGCGGCGCCGGCGCGGCCGAGTCGGACGACGACGAGGACGACGAGGACGACGAGGGGAAGGTGAGGGCCGTGAAGGCCGAGAGGATCGTGTTGTAGTCCTTGCGGTCGAGGACCGACGGGTCGAGCGCGCGCATCTCGTCGTAGGCGGCGAACGCCTCGTCGAACGACGTCGCGGCGCGCATGAGGGCGACGATGTGCCACGTCGTGCTCGCTCCGTCGAGCCGAATGCCGCGCTGCTTCATGTCGCCGATGAGGCTCCTCGACCATTCGAGGTCCGGGTGCGCCGGGTCGGCGCACGCTCGCAGGAGCGTCACGTAGACGCTCGCGTCGGGCGCCGTCGTGAACGACCTCGACGACGTCGCGAGGTCGTCGTACAGCTCGCGGGCGGCGACGAGCGCGTCGGGCGTCGGCGAGGGGAGGAGCAGCGCCGAGAGGAGGGGCTGGACCATGAGCGAGTCGGGCTGCACGGACCGGTCCCGCGCGACCTGGTACGCCCGCAGCGCCTCGTCGAGCCCGCCCGCACCTGCAGGCCGTCGTGCGAGCGCCGCGATGACGGTCGACCACGCATGGCGGTCCGGCTCGACGCCGAGCGCGTCCTCGAGGCGGTCGAGCAGCGCGGCGGCCTCGTCCGCCGAGCCGAGCTCGCTCACGCCGTACTGGACGAGCGTGCTGAGCGTGCGCGCGCCGATGGGCAGGTTTCGTGCGCGCATCTCGCCCGCGAGCTGCACGCCCGCGTCGAAGCCGTGCTCGACCGCCTCGAACTGGACGAGCCCGTTGACGACGCCGTGATCGACCGCCGCCTTGCCCTTGCCGCTCGCGTCCGGCGCGACCGAGTTGACGACGAGGGCCCTGAGCCGACGCTGCACGTCGCGCGCCGAGGCGAGCTCGCCGGCTTTGAGGAAGCCGGCGAGGAGCGTCTGCTCGGTCCACAGGTCGTGCTCGATGGCGCGCTCGCGCAGGTCGGCGACGGCTCGCCGCACGCCGTCGAGGTTGCCGTGCTCGAACAAGGCGGCGATGAGCGTGTTGTACGTGACGATGTTGGGCTCGACGCCGCGGGAGCGCATGCGCTCGACGACGGCGTGCATGCCGTCGAGGTCGCCCTCGCGGCGGTAGCCCTGGACGACGACGTTCCACTCGGACGCGGTCGGGGCGAGGCCGTGCGTGGCGTGCATCGACTCGAGCCAGGCGATGGCCTTGTCGAGGCGGCCGACGCGCGCGAGGGCCATGAGGAGGATCTGGTGGTCCTCGAGCGAGTGGTGGAACCCGAGGCGGACCGGCGCGTCGTTGAACATGCGCAGGGCGAGTCGCGACTTGCCCGTCGTGGCGGCGAACCGCATGAGGTCCTGGAACTGGCCGCGCGAGAGCGGGGAGCGCGAGCTCGACGAGGATGATGAGGACGACGACGACTCGGCGACGGCGTCGACGAACGAGGGGTAGAGCTTGGCGACGAGGTCGGGGCGGTCATCCCTGCGGGCCTGGACGAGCTCGCGGGCGATGTCGTGCGCCGACTTGGTCGGCTTGCGGAAGAAGAACGAGGTCGGCGCCGTCGAGGAGAAAGGGCGAGAGCTGAAGAGGGCGGCAGGGCGAGGGGCGGGTCGAGGGTGCGCCTGGGTGCTCCTGGAGCTGAGCACAGTGCGCAGTGCTCCTGCTGCAGCTCTCCGCATGGTGTCGACGCGGGAGGTGGCGGCGGAAGGGCGACAGCTCTCTCGCCCGGCGCGACGCCAAGTCCTTCCCGCTGCTCTCAACAGGTTGGTCTAGGTTAGTCCATCATGCAGCTTACTACTCTCTCTGCGACATGAGCAAGCGAGAACCTAGCCGAGATGACGAAGCTCGAGCCTCTGCTTCTCTCGCTCGCGCTGCGCGTTGACAATGCTCGACAACGGCTGAGGACGCAGCTGTTCATACATTTTGCACGCCCGCCGCGCACCCACCTCTGCACAGAAGAGAGAAAGAGAACGTCGAGCCTCACGCGCTTGCGGCGAAGCGCACCTGGATCGGCGCGTCGCGGTCGACGAGGAAGCCGTCGAGCGCGTCCTTGGCGACGGTCGCCTGCGCCGCGCTCTCGAACCGGACGAGCGCGCTGCCGCTCTTGGGCGCGGCATCGGGCGAGGCGGGGCTGAGGCGGATCGTAGCGAGGCCGGGGTACCTGGAAGAGAGGCGCCCGAGCGGGGTCAGCCGATTCGTCATGGCGAAGAGGAGCGTGCGAGCAGTGGAAGGAGGGGACGCACTGCTGGAAGAGCGCCGTGAGCATGTCGGTCGTCACCTCTGCCGGGAGGCCCTCGACCTGCAGCGACGGGCTCGGCCCCTCGCCCTCTCCTCCTGCCATCGCCGGACCTGGTGCGTCCTCGTCGTCCGACTCCTCCATCATCGCCTCTGCGCGCAGGACACCATGCATCAGCTCGACTTCTCCGTGCTGTAGCAGTCAAAGAGGAGAGAGGAAGAGAGCGCAGACGCACCGTCGCCGTCGTCCTCGTCCTGCCGACCCTTCTTCCTCTCGGCCGGCCCATCCTCATCGCTGCTCTCCTCCTCCTCTTCCTCCTCGTCGTTGTCCCGCGCACGCTTCTCCCGCCGGTCGTCGCTGAGCTTGTTCTGCGCGCCCGACAC
>Ga0308170_10002174_pt1 | contig 17273 bp, 16 predicted proteins | sample PhyBR2_2_FD_202136 | JGI IMG/M metagenome (GOLD analysis project Ga0308170, IMG submission 202136) | Phyllosphere microbial communities from UC Gill Tract Community Farm, Albany, California, United States - DLSLSB.R2 | ecosystem: Host-associated > Plants > Phyllosphere > Unclassified | place... | reverse complement strand
CCTGCCTCTCGCCCTCAGCCACCCGAAGCAGTGCATCACGCCCTCGGTTCACTCCCTCCCCATCCTGCCCAAATCCAGTCCGTCCTCCTCCGCCGTCGAGCTGAAGAGCCACGGCGGCGCTCACAGCCCCGAGCTCTTCTTCTCGGTCTGTACGACGCCCGAGCGCGCCGTCAAGTACTCGTCCGTGTGGCGGCACTTCATGGCCGCTCCTCGAGTCGAGCGGGCGCCGTCGTCGTCGTCGTCGAGCCGGCGCAAGGCGGCATCGCCAAGAGCGCCCGGTTGCCTCGTCACCGACGCGCAGGGCCAAGGCGACGGCAAGGGCCTACAGCTCGCCAACGCCGAGTTCCGCCGGCAGGGGCTCTCGTGCACGATGCGCGACAGCTCTCGCGGCGGCGAGCGCTACGAGATGCGCGTCCTCGGCCTTATCCGCGACGCCTGGGTCGAGAGCGAGCGGCGCCGATGGCAGGACGGCGCGCCGCTCGTCGAGTGGTACGTCTTCGGCGACGACGATACCTGGTTCTCGGACTCGGCGATGCTGCGCGAGATGCTCGCCGGGTACGACTGGCGCGAGGACTTCTTCCTCGGCGCGCACAGCGAGACGGTCGGCAACTTCCAGACGTTCGGCAAGATTGGTACGTCCTCGTTTCCTTCCTGCTCGCCGCGTCCGCAGGTGCGAGCGAAAGCTGACGCTGTCCCTTTCACGCAGGTTTCGGCGGCGCCGGCCTCATTTTGTCGCGCTCGCTCGTCCGCAAGATGCAGCCCTACGTCGACGAGTGCGCCTCTCGGTTCGCTCACATGTTCGGCGGCGACGGCATCGTTGTACGTCACGCTCTCTCTTCGTCTCGTCCTTCCTCTCGAGGTCGCTTCGCTCAGCCAGCTGACCTTCTCAACTCGCAGTCGCACTGTGCAGCCTGGGTTCGCGGCATCCCGCTCGAGCAGCTCGTCGAGGAGATTCCTGCGCTGCGACAGATGGACGTTCGGGGCGACGCTACGGGTTACTTAACCGCCGGCACCGCTCCCTTCCTTTCACTCCAGTGCGTCCCTCCCTTCTCTTCCACAGCTGCCGCGCCGAATTCTGCATCAACTGACGCACAGCCTACGCAGCCACTGGGCCGGCTGGCTCGACCTCATCCCGGGCGTCGACGGCATCGACGCCATCAAGCTCCTTGGCCAAGCGAGTTCGGTCGTCGGCGGGCCCAATTTCCTGCGCCGATGGCTCTTCGACGGCGGGCTCGTCGTCTTCACGGTCGGGCACAGCATCACGTTCCACCGCGAGGCGCTCTCGCCTGAGGACCTGTCGCGCATCGAGTGGACGTGGGAAGCGCACGAGCCTCGTCGGCCTTCTCGGCCCGGCCTGCGCGAGTTTGACGACAAGCTTACGTACTACCTCAGTGCGTCGTCTCTTTCTCTCGCTTCTGCGCTCTCGAGCTTGTCCCGTATCGAGGAGAAGCAGCTGACCCTCGGACTCGTTTCCTCGCTCCCTCGCTACAGCCTCGGTCGAGCGCCTCTCGCCCGACGTCACCCTCCTCCGGCACGCCTGCTCGCACCCGTCGGTACAAGCTGGTCTGCGCGAGATTGACGTCCTGTGGGACATGCGCAAGGACGAGCCGTCGTGGAGGGAGCGCTGGCTGCCGAGCTGGACCTCGCCGGCGCCGTCACCTCGAGCCGGTCGAGCGACGGCTCATGGGCGCGCCAAGAAGCACATGCGCCGGGACGAGCAGGACTCGTCGTCGGCCGCAGAAGCTGAGGAGCAGGAGGAGCAGGCGCCGAGGAAGCGGCAGGTGCGCTTCTCGGGCTGACGACGACGAGCGGCCGAGGAGGAGCGAGACACAGACGCACGCCGGGCGATGCACGTAGACACTCTTTCTTGAACATGTTGTCGAGCGCGAGCGCTGGCTCGCTCGCCCCTCCTGACTCTCGCGCGCACGAAAGGAGAGGCTCGACAGATGTGTTCCACGGTCTCGCCGACTCTACGCCTCTGCGACTCGAGACTTGATGACCCGGATGTTCTCCCTTGGCCTGTTGCACGTGTAGACGTCAGCGACGAGCGCGAGGGAGAGCGAGTCGAGTGGAGCGAGAGAGGGACGCACCGGTCCTCGCCATCCGTCACGACCGCGCCCAGCCGCTGCACGACCTGCATCCCGCTCGAGACCCGCCCGAAGATGGTGTGCTTGCGGTCGAGGTGAGGTGTCGGCGCTGCATGAAGTTGAGGCCGGCGAGCGAGGGCGTACGAGTGGATGAGGAGGCGGAAGAGGAAGAGCAGGAGGGGAGAGAGGGGGAGGGGCAAGGGGGAGGGGGCGAGGGGACGTCAGCTTGATCCACAGCAGGCGAGCGAGGGGAGAGCACGCACCCAGAGTGATGAAGAACTGCGAGCCGTTGCTGTTGGGCCCAGAGTTGGCCATGGCGAGGATGCCGGCGCCGGTGAACCGCAGGTCGGGGTGCTGCAGGGGGACGAGGAGTCAGCTCGAGTGCCTGCGCCGTGAGAGCAGCTTGGCGACTCACAATCTCGTCCTCGAACTTGTCGCCGTAGATAGAGACGCCGCCGCGACCCGTACCCTGCGAGCGTGAGTGAGCGGGTCAGCGGCTGGCGAGGTGAGGGGCAGGGACGAGCTGCTCAGACGACTCACAGTGGGGTCGCCGCCCTGGATCATGAAGTCTGCGATGATGCGGTGGAATACGGTACCTGTATCCGCTCGCTCGAGTCAGCCTCGTCGAGCAAGGAAGAGGACGAGGAGGAGGCGGGGAGGGGGGGAGGAGCGAAGCGACGCACCCGAGTAGTAGCCGCGCTTGCACAGCTCGCGGAAGTTCCTGCACGTTTTCGGCGCGTGCTCGTCGTACAGCTCGAACGCAACGTCGCCCATCGAGGTCTGGAGGATGCAGTTGGGTGCCATGGCTGATGAGGTCGTGCTGCGGGGTCGGAACGGCGTATGGGGCGGTGTTGAGCGGTTGAGGCGGCACGAGTGGGTCCCAAGAGACTGCTGGAGGGGCTGCACGGGCTACTCGAGCTGTGACGAGAGCGGGAGGAGGTGAGCGAGGAGAGCCGCCTCCTCGCCCGACTTCGCCGCGGAGTCCGCGTCTCGCTCGCGACGACGACCTCTCGAGCAGCTTGCCGATGCTTCAGTGCAGTCTGATGTTGAAGAACAGATGGTATGGCAGATGCAAGGATGTACGAGCCGCAAATCTATCTCCCTCCTCGTCTCCCACCTCGCCGCCCGGACCTCTTCTCAACGACCATGACGCCGTGCGCTCAGGCAGAGTTGATCTTGCGAGTCTGTTGCAGGAGAAGAGGTCAGCGAGTGCTTGAGCGGCGTCCTGCGGCGTCAGAGGAGCGAGGGAAGGGGACGCACCACCTCGCCGAGCTTGAAGAGCGCTTTCGGCGCGTCGAGCCGACCGCACTTGACCTCGAGCATCTGGACCCGGTCGGCCGCGATAAAGTCGTCGTCGGCGAGGATCGCCTCGAGCTCGCCTCGAGTCGACGCCGAGAAGGAGCGCCCGGGCTTGACGGGCGACGAGGCCGAGGTTGCGGGAGGGGTAAAGAGCGGGAGGACCTTGGACCAGTCCCACAGCGAGATGTCGTTGTATCTGCGAGCGAGATGCCAAGAAGTGTAAGCGAGACGTCGGAAGAACAAGGAGGGAGTCGAAGAGGGCGAGAGAGGGAGGAAGGGAAGAGAGGTCGAGAGGGAGGAGGGACGCACTGCGCAGTCGGACCGTTGATGAAGCGCTCGATCGTGTAGCCCTCGTTGTTGAGCAAGACGATGGTCGGCTTGAGGCCGTACCGGATCATGGTCGCGATCTCCTGGACCGTGAGCTGCATCGAGCCGTCGCCGACGAAGAGCAGGACGCGTCGCGGGATGGGCGACTCCTGCGCCGCGAGGAGCGCGCCGAGCGTCGCACCTACGCTGTACCCGATGCTAGACCACAGGGTCTGGCTGACGAGGGTCGCACCCTTGGGCAAGGGCGTCGTGAGGAGGCCGAACGAGCTGCAGCCGACCTCGGCGACGATGATGTCGTTCTCGCGCAGGAAGTTGCCGACGAGGGGCCACAAGAGCGCGTTCGTGACCGGCTCGTTCGACTCGCCGACCGGTACGACGGGCGTTGCGACGGCGAGGGGACGCTCGGGCGGCGGCGACGTCTTGCGCTTGAGCGTGCGGGCGAGGACGGGCAGGAGGAGCTGGAACGAGATGGCGTCGTACTCGGCGTACTGGACGAAAGTGCAGGACGAGTGGCTGCGAGCGTCGGAAGCGAGAGTCAGAGGCGTGCGCAGGCGAGTGGAAGAAGTGGAAGAAGGGGAACGAGCGACGCACAGCTCGACGATGTTCTTGGTCTTGATCCGAGTCGACCAAAGGCCGGTATTAAGGTCGCTGCGAATGGCGCCGACCATGATGGCAAGGTCGGTCTTCTCGACTGCGTCGCGCAGGTCGTCGTCCGAGAGCTGGGCGATGTAGACGCCGCCGAACCCGTTCGCCGAGTCCTCGTCCATGACCGTGCGACCCATCGGACCTGTGTACGAGGAGGGCGCACGTCAATTCTGGACGCCGTCAAAGATAGAGGCGCAGAGGAAGTCGACGCACTCGTGTACCACCTCACGCCCGTCGCCCGGACCAGCTCCTCGACGAAGTGCCCGACGCCAAAGCGGATCGCGCACGCGTCGACGAGCACGATCGGGTCCTTGGCCGTCTCCCACAGGCGCTCGATCTCGCTGACGACAAAGTCGAGGCGGTCCTGCGTCTCCTCCTTGAGCATCTTGCCGTTCGGCATCCGCTCGTCGAGCGGGTCGGCGAGCGGGAGGAGCGGCGTGTGCAGGCGCGAGGCGTCGACCTTGGCGTAGACGAGGTCGGTCGGGATCGTGATGTAGCCGGGGCGAGCCGTCTTGAGCATGGCGAGGAGCACTCGGTCGATCTCCTCGTCGGCGTTCTCGGCGGACGTCAGGTACGCTTGCGCGCAGGTCATGCCCGCCGTCGCGTCCTTGAAAACGTCAAAGCCTGCGCGCAGAGAGGTCGGCGTCAGCACGGCTCCCAGCGGGAGAGGGCGAGCGGAGGAAGGGGGACGCACGACCGCCGACGTCGCCGAGGTGGTGGTGGATGAGGACGTGGCCCTTCTGCAGCTTGGTGCTCGGCGCGCCGACGATCGAAAGGACAGGGATGCGCTCGGCGTACGAGCCGGCGATGCCGTTGACGCAGGACAGCTCGCCGACGCCGAAGGTCGAGACGATGGCGGCCATGCCGCGCACGCCGCCGGCGATCTTGCTCGTCTGCGGGTCGGGCGTACGGTTGAGCTGCGCCTGCTTGACTCGTGCGTACCCGTCGGCGGCATAAGATGCGTTCCTGCAGCCGAACGAGGAGTCAGCTGGAGAGGACGACGAGAGCAAGTCGGCGCTCGAGCCGCTGGGGCTCGAGAAGGGGCGAGAGGCTGGCTGGACGTACAGCTCGTTGCAGCACCCGGTCCACATGATGCGAGGGTCCGCCTCGATCACGTCGTTGAGGCTGAGGGTGAACTGCGCGCGGCGAGCAGGAGAGAGGGTCAGCTCGGTGCTCGCGAGCGGGGCCAGAAGAGCTTGCCGACGCACATCGCCTGGGACGCCAAAGACCTTGTTGACGCCGAGCTGGTGCAAGCGGTCGAGGAGGTACTGCGAGAGCGTAGTCGTCGGGCTCATGTCGGCGGAGGGCCTGCAGGAGGAGAGCTCGTCAGTCGAGGTGGACGAAGGGCGAGGTTGGACAGAGAGAGGACGCACATGCTCGGCTGGATCGCGGCTGTGAGAGGAAGCAGGAAGCAGAGCTGTGAAGAGCGAGCCCTCGCAGAGCGCAATCGGGAGGGGGAGAGCGTCGAACGGCACGCCGTCGCCGCGGATCCCGGCTCCGGCTCGATCCCCCCACGCCCCTCCCAGGCCGAGAAGCGGCAAGATAGAAGAAAGGACAGGAGGACGTCGCGATAGAAACGACAGGGAGGACCGCGCAGCCCGTCCAAGTGTCCGGGTCGCCGCCGCCGCCGAGCTGAGAGCGAGCAAGCCGCACGTGCAGCGAAGGCGCCGAGCAGAGCCCGTCACGCCTCGAGGAGAGCCGCTCTGGCCACTACACCTACTGCTGACTGTGTCCGTCACCTCACAGCGCTGCCCACCCTCCTTGCGCGCCCGTGCTGGGGCGGGAGGACGAGTCGAGTGAGGAGCCTGAGGCGGGGGCGGAAAGCTAGTCGAGGAGCGCGGCAGGCGCGCGCGTAGGCCTGTCGGGAGCGCTGCAGTGCACCCTGAGCCAGCGTTGGCTGGGCCTTAGCTCACAGGCCGGGGTGTGTGAGGAGGAGAGGGTCGTCTCGCTCATCGCTGGTCGTCCAGCTACGAGTTGGCCGGTTGCTCGCTCCCTCTCTGGCTCAAGCCGGGCCACCGACTCGCTCAGCATGTCCCTGCGAGCACTGTGCGCACGCCTACCGCCCGAGGTCATCGCCCTCACGCGGTCCCTCCTCGTTCGCTCGCCCAAATCCCGCTCGCTCGCAACCGCCGCCGCCGCCTCGACCACGACCACCAAGACCTACTACGCCACGACCCCGATCTTCTACGTCAACGCAGGTGCGTCCCTCGCTTGCAACCAACCCGCCTGAGCGAGAGCTGACGGCTCTGCGCAGATCCGCACATCGGGCACCTTCACTCGACCCTCCTCGCCGACGTCTACACCCGCCATGCACGCCTGCGAGACCCGACCCGAGGCGCCATCATGTGCACGGGCACCGACGAGCACGGCCTCAAGATTCAGCGGGTCGCAGAGGCGCGAGGAGTGCCGCCCAAGGACCTGTGCGACGGCGTCTCGGAGCGTTTCAGGGTGCGTGCGGTTCGCCTTGCTCCCCTCTTGCGTGCAGGAAAGCTGACTCTGCCCCTGCAGGAACTCGCTCGAGCCGCCAACATCGACCACCAGATCTTCATCCGCACGACCGAGGCTCGTCACCGCACCGCCGTCGAGCACGTCTGGGTGCGTCCAGCTCGCCCGCTCTCTGTGCTGCATCCGCTGACTCTAGACCGGCAACAGCGAGAGCTCAAGCAGCGAGGGTACATCTACAAGTCGTCGTACTCGGGCTGGTACGCCGTCTCGGACGAGGCGTACGTCCCCGAGGCCCAAGTCGGCGAGGTCGTCGACCCCAAGTCGGGCGAGAAGTACATGGTGCGTCGGCGGACCTGCATCCTCTTCCACCCGCTCGTCGCTGACGCCTCGCACCGCCCGCAGGCTTCAACCGAGACGGGCACGCGCGTCGAGTGGATGGAGGAGGAGAACTACAAGTTCCGGCTGTCGGCGTTCAAGGAGCCCCTGCACGAGTGGCTCAGCTCGGTCCCCAACCGTGCGTCTCTCCTTTCGCCTCCTGCCCTTCCGAGTCGCTCCAGCTGACGCTTGCCCTCGCAGCCGTCCAACCGCCGTCACGCACGACCGCCCTCGTCGCCTCGCTCGCCAACCCTACCTCGACCGACTTGAACGACCTGTCGATCTCTCGCCCCGCCTCGCGCCTCTCGTGGGGCATCCCTGTCCCCGACGACCCGCAGCACACGATCTATGTCTGGATCGACGCGCTCGTCAACTACCTCACGGCGGCGGGCTACCCTTGGCGCGGCGGCGAGGCGTTCGAGAAGGGCAAGGTGTGGCCGCCCGACCTGCAGGTCGTCGGCAAGGACATCGTCCGGTGCGTCCCTGCCCGCTCACGCTCGCTGAAGAACCTCGCTGACGCCCTCCCTGCGCCGCGCAGCTTCCACGCCCTGTACCTCCCCGCCGTCCTCCTCGCTCTCGACCTCCCGCTCCCGAAGCACCTCCTTACGCACGGCCACTGGACGATGGACAAGTTCAAGATGAGCAAGAGCCGCGGCAACGTCGCCAACCCGTTCGAGGCGATGCAGCTCTGGGGCGTCGACGCGATGAGGCTGTACCTCATGCGGGTCGGCGGCAACTCGGCGAGCGACGCAGGTGCGTCTCTTCCCCTCAGCACCTCCTCTCTTTCAGTGCGAGCGCCTCTGATGAGCTCCATCGCAGACTACTCGGCGTCCGAGATCGAGCGCTTCTACCGCAAGGACCTCGCCGGGCAGATGGGCAACCTCTTGAGCCGCGTCACGGCCAAGAAGCTCGCCAAGAAGCTCGACGCGCGCGAGCTCATGTACACAATGCCGACTCAGCTCGAGAAGGACGACGAGGCGCTTCTCGCTCTGCTGCAAGACCTGCCAGGTGCGTCTCTCGCCTCTCGACCTCGTCCCTCTTCGTTACCGGGTCGCAGCTGACCTCTCGCCCTCTCTGCAGGCTCGTTCGACCGTCACCTTGCCGCCTTCGACGTCCACCGCGCCCTCTCGGGCGTCTTTGACGCCCTCGCCGAGTCGAACCGCCACGTCCAGCTCCTCTCGCCCTGGCTCGCGACCGCCTCGCCTTCGGCCGTCCACCGCGCCCTCTTCTTCGGCTCCGAGACGCTCCGCCTCAGTGGGACGCTCCTCCAGCCCTTCATGCCGACCAAGGCGGCGCAGCTGCTCGACATGCTCGGCGTCAACCCGAGTCGGCGGCGGTGGGAGGACTGCGAGGTCGGCAAGGGCGGCGCGAGGTCGGCTCCTGCGGCGGGCAAGGCGCATCTTTGGCCGGCGGTGGTGGTCCCAGAGGCGGTCGTCCAGTAGAAGCTGTCGACGAGCTGGAACTCGATCGTGACTGTCGCCGTTGGCGTTTGCGGGGGAGGAGGCGCGAGTCCGCCGCACGCACCTCGTTCGGCCGAACCTCGTCCGCCTTCCCTTGTCCTCCTCGCCTCTCCCTCTCCTCCCTCCCCCATCTCGCCAAGCGTTGTACGCTCTCTCCGACTGGGCAGAAGAGCTGGTTCTCTTCCACCTCGACCGCGCCACTCGTTCCACCCATGCGCCCTCGCCGACTCGCGCCCCTTCCCCTCGTTCCCCGCCTCCTCATCGCCTCGCTCCTCCTCTCGGCACACACCATCGCTCGCACCACCTCGTTCGACGACTCGGACGGCCTCCTGCAGTACTCGCCGGCGACTGCGTGGACCGAGGTCGCGGCGCAAGGGTGGACGGGCGGAGCTGCGAGGGAGACGAGCGCGAGCGGGGCGTCCGTCGAGTTTGCGTTCCTCGGTGCGTCCATCCTCCTCCTCTACGAGGCCTACAGTGCCCGAGCTGACTCTCGCTACCTGTCTGGCACACAGGTGAGCAGGTCTCGCTGTATGGCGCCGCCTCGGCCGCCTTCGCCGTCGAGCTCGACGGCAGCACCGCCTCCGCCGCCGTGCAGCGGCCAAGCACCAGTCTCGACACGGCGACCAGGCTGTTCCTCGCGAGCAACTTGGATCCGGCGGCGACGCACCGGGTCGTGCTCAAGGCGACCGGCGGCGGCATCCTGCGGCTCGATCGAGTGGCCGTTGCTTTCTCGTGCGTCCTGCCTCTCTCTCACTTGCAGCGAGCTGCCAGAGCACCTCGTACTGACGCTCCCACTGCGCCATGCAGGAGCAACGCCGACCAGGACCCGCAGCTCGTCACGGCCAGCCCTCCAGCCTCGACCTCGTCAAGCGCGTCCGACTCGAGCCCGCTCTCGACCTTGTCCGCCCCAGCCGGATCGACCTCGACCAAGGCGATGCTCGAGACGTCGAGACGCAGCACGTCGCCAGGCGCGATCGCCGGCGCCGTCATCGGCTCGATCCTCGCCGTCACGGTCCTCGTCTTCCTCGTTGTCCTCTGCCTACGCCGTCGCCAAGCCGCACAAGCCGACGTCGAGCACGAGCGCTCGTCTTACTTCGGCGCCGAGGTGGACCGCCGCCAGTCGCGTGCGAGCTCCCTCTTCGGCGTCCTCGGAGGCGGTCGCGGCGGGCGGCCGCGCTCATCGCCGATACCTCTTGCGGCCCAGGGCCAAGCGCCGCCCCAGCACGATGGGTCGACGTCAGGCGCTGCAGTCGACGGCGTCGAGCGCTCGCCGCACCCGTACGGCTTCGACCGCCCTCCCTCGTCCACCGCTCTCGCGCCGCCGATGATTCGCTCGCCCGCACCCTCCGGCGCCGACGCCTCGGGCGCACCCGCCTCTCGCACATGGGCGCAGCGCCTCGCGCGCGCATCGTCCTGGCGGCGCAAGGCCTCGCGCCTGCCCGAGACGCAGCGCTTCTACGGCGTCTCGCCCTCGGCCGCTCGGGTCGGCGGCGCCGGCCTCCCGCCGGACCCTCCTCCGGCGAGGCCGCTTCCGAGTGTGCCTCCGCGCGAGATGAGGGAGCGGTGGAGGGAGGGCGAGCCGCGGCTCGTGCAGGGCAGCGGGAGGTGGGAGAGCCCAAGGGCGAGCGAGGAGGTCGGGCACGGACCGCCGCCGGCACCGGTCGTGCGGCAGGTCTTCGGCACGGCCGTCTGCGACGTCGATGCGCCCGTCGTCGCGTCGCCGGCGACGCACCCGATCGCGGCGTCGCACTTGCGCAAGCGCAGCCAACCTCGAGCGTTGCCCTCGAGCGACTCTCCTCGCCCTTCCGGCCCACCTCGTCCTCCTGCCGCCGGCACACCCCTCTCCCCTACCTCGTTCCACAACCCTTTCGGCTCGACCTCGACCGCCGCGACGATGATGTACCCCTCGACCGCCGCTCGCCCTCTTCCCGCGCACGGCCCTCACGGCTCGCTCGACTCGACCTCGGCCAACTCGGCGCGCTGGACCTCGTCGAGCGCTCGCGCATCGGTCGACATCGCCGGCGCGCGCATCGCGCACGCTCGGCCCGTCGTCGCGATGCAGGAGCTGCCCGACGCTCGAGCCGCCCGCCCCGGAGGCGAGGACGACGACGACGTGCCGCTGTACGCCGTCGGCGGCGCCGTCCCGCTGCGCGTCGGCTCGCTTCGCGAGCTGAACGAGACGAGACGAGCCGGGCCGCTCGGCACATCGAGCTCGTCGAGCCCGCAGGTCGGCTCGCTCGCGCGCCGACCGACCCTAACGCTGCGCGAGCGCGACGGCGCCGACGCCGGGCCCGAGCAGGACGCGGCCTCGGCCGGGTACGAGACGCAGCGCGCCGGTCCAGAGCACGAGCGGACGAGGCACCGCTCGGCGGCGGCGCTCGTCGAGGTCGTCGAGGAGCTGCGGCTCGACGACGAGGAGGACCACCCGGCCTTCTTCTCGCGGCGCGAGCGGGTCCCTCGGTACAGCCTCGACCAGGGCGACCCGCGAGTGTGCACGAAGGGCTCACGGTGAGGAGGGAGGCGGCGATAGGCGCGTGGAGCTCACTGCGGGGCTCGAGAGTGCGGAGAAGGAGAAGGGAGGAGGACGACGAGCGGCTTCGGAGAGGCGCGGCCCTGACGCTGGACGTAGCTATCGCTGCATTGCACGAGTTGATCCCGCAGCGGAAGGCGAGCGAGAGATGCTGCCAGACGGCCGAGGGCTTTCTCGGAGAGCGGCGCCGACTGCGCGGTGGGGACGAGCGAGTCGCTCGATCCTCTCTCTTCCGCACGTCGCTCCGCCGTGCTCGCGGTGCACGGAACTCGTCGACAAGGACCCGCAACCGCCAGTGCACCTCTCGCCGGCGCAGCCGCAGTCGCTCGAGCCGTTGCCGCCGTCGTCCTCCTCGTCTCGGCCTCCCTTCAACCCCGACTTCCCCTCGCGGCTCCTCCCTCTCCCCTCCCTCCTCCGTCCGCAAGCGGCTGCGGCGCAATGAGTGCTCCGATCGCGATACCGGCGCCAGTCGAGGCAGGCGGCGCGCAGCACGAGGCCCAGGCGGAAGAAGGCGGCCCCGACTCTTTGTCGTCGTCGCCCGGCGACGGCGTCGTCGTCCACTCGACCAGCCCGCCGTGCGTGCCTCGCCTCCCGCCCTCGCCTGGGTCCGCCCCGCCGCCGAGCCAGAGCATCCTCCTCAACCCGCTCCCGGCCAAGACGAGGAGCCGCTCGCCGCCTCGCCTCCACAACCCCTTCCGCCGCGCCTCGCTCGACCAGCAGCTCGCACCCGCGCCAGCCCCGCCCCAGCAGCAGCCCCAGCCTGCTCCCGCCGCCAGCACGAGCGCCGTCCCCGACCAGGCCCCGCAGCGCCGCCGCGCCCCCTCGGTCACGGTCGAGGTCTACCAGTCCCCACCGCCGGCCCACTTCTTCAACCACGACACGAGCGACTCGAGCGTGCCCGGCACCCCGACCTTCAGCACCTCGCCGCCTCGAGCGCAGCGCGTCCCGCACGGCATGCGCTCGCGCTCCGTCTCGCCCGCCGCGCCCCACTCGCAGGCGGCAGCAGCGCGCCGCTCCCCCTCGGCCCACCAGTCGCTCCAGCTCCCCTCGTCGCCCGGCGCGTCGTCGACCATCACCCTCGACTCGACCGTGTCGTCGTCCAACGGCTCGTCGACCGGCACCAACGTCAAGTTCGCGCCGCTGCCGCCGGGCAGGAGGGCGCACCGGAGCAACTCGCTCAGCATCGGCGTCGCGAGCCGCGCCCAGATGATCCAGAGCCAGGGCGGGACGCCCAACGTCAGGAGCGCCAAGTACGCCGGTGCGTCGGCTCGAAGCCTCTTCCCTCTCTCTTCAGCTCGCGAGGGATCCGGTCGAGCAGGAGCGCTCGTGCCGCGGCCCTCCTCGCCGCTGGGACGTAGCAGCAAGTCATCGACTCGGCGAGAGCATCATGCTGACGCACATCTCTCCCTCTCGCTCGCAGGTCCGCTCGCCTGGCACGAGGGAGGGCCGCTCCCCGAGGACGTCTACTCATGGAAGGACGTCCAGCGCGGCATGTCCAAGCTGTTCAAGCGCGTCAAGGGCTCGTCATCGACCTCGGCGGCGTCGGCGTCGGGCGCGTCGGCCGGCTCGAACGCTTCGACGGCGGGCGAGTCGGACGCAGGCGGCGACGACGAGTCGGCGCAGGGCCGAGCGCTCGCCGATGAGGGCGCCGCCTTCCGCGGCCGCAGCCTGTCCATGTCGTCGGCGACGTCGTCGTCCGGCAGCGTCGACGAGGCGCGGCGCATGGAGCGCGAGGCCAAGGGCAAGAGCCGCGAGATCGAGCACATCGAGGAGGCGATCGAGGAGGAGCTGCCCGAGGACGCGAGGGAGGACGTGCCGGCGACGGTCGACGACGACGGCGACGACTACGGGCTCGACGACGACGAGGGCCGGCCGCGGTTCGGCGACGACGAGGACGACGAGACGAGCGCGAGCGAGTTGACGGCGCCGAGGACGCCGCCGGACGGGCTCGTCGGCGTCGCAGCGGCGGCGGCTCGAGCCGACGCAGGAGACGGCGACCTCGACGTCGAGCGCAGGCGGGTGCTCAAGGGCAAGGGCGTCGACGACGCCGAGCACCGCGGCGTGCAGGTCGCGACGAGCTGACGGACGAGCTGCGGACGGACCCTTGCTCCCCCCACCCTCGAGCGCGAGGGGTTTGTGCTCGCCCTCGCGGCCTCTCTCTTGTGCGACTCTGTATTTTTCGCCTCTGTGCCGCTGCAGTCTAGAAGTGCGTCTGCTCGTCGAACAAGAGAACGAGAGAGAGCAGAGTCGGCTCGCGCCTGGAGCTGGAGGCGGAGGAGCGGCGTCAGTGAAGCGGGGGCGACGACTTGGCCGCCTCCTCCTCCCCTCCTCCTCCTCCCTCGAACTCGATCCCCTCAGCACCCGACTGCAGAGGAGGACATGGCCACCGAGCCCCCTGCTGCGCTCCCGCCCATCATCAAGCGCCCGACCTCGCCCGGTCACGCCGCCGTCAGCAACTCTGCCCTGAAGAGCCCCGTCTTTACCGACCCGCCCTCGCCCGGCGTCCACCAGGGGCAGCAGCAGCACCCAGCGCAGCACCAGCAGGGCCAGCAGCCGCAGCCGCAGAGCGGCTACTTCAGCCCGCAGCCGTCGAGCATCCTCCTCAACAAGGGCGGGCCGGCTCCGCTCCCTCGTCCCCGCTCGTCGACCTCGCGCGATCGCACCGACGATGCCAGCGACCGCGGCTCGCCCGGCCTGACCGTGCGCGCCCCCGAGGCCCGCTCCCCCTCGCTCGGCGGCGCCGCCTCGCCCGGCCTCCTGCGCATCGCGAGCCCGGATGGCTCGGCCGCGAGCGACGGCGGCTTCTCGAGCGACGGCGGCGGCGGCGGGTGGGTCGGCGGGCCGCCGTCGACCAACCCCTCGACGGTCGGGTCGCCCCCGACGGCGTCGTCCTTCACCAAGCCGACCCTGTCGACCCTCTACACGGGCGACGGCGCCGCCGCCAACTTCAGCCCCGAGGTCGCCCAGGCCGACGAGGCGGCCCAGGCGGCACTGCGCCGCGCGAGCAGCCCGCCGAGCCCGCACTGCCACTTTGCGCCGCTGCCCAAGCCCGAGGACCGCCCGGGCACGAGGCGCAACAGCACGGCCAACCGCGTCAAGCCGTTCGTCCCGCCGCCTCGCATCGGCGCCGACTCGTCTCCTGCGCTCGGTGCGTCCCTCTCGTGCTCCCCTATCTCGTCGAGCTTCCTGCACGAGTGCGACGGCGACTGACTCTTTGCTCGTGCGCGCGCAGACGACGACGACCACCTCCACTCGCCGAGCGGGACCTACCAGCCGGGCGATTCGTCCATCCCCTCTGCGTCAGCCCTCTCGCAGCGCCTCTCGTCGTCCCTCACCTTCGCCGACGCCCGCTCGCCCTCACACTCGCCCCTCCCGACCCTCGGCCACCCTCACCCGCACTCGCACGGGCACGGCTCGGCGTCGCCCTCGCGCCCGACCTCGCGCCGCAGCTCGTCGTCGCGCCGCTCGCGCTCGCCGTCGCCGCACGCAGGGCGGTTCCGGCCCTCGGCGCAGCCCTCGCAGGCGGGCGTCGGCGCACCGGGCTCGGGCTCGGTCGGCGCGAGCCGGTCGCACTCGCCCAACCTGAGCCGGCACGCGAGCACCGACGCGCTCAGCCTGCACTACATCGAGGCGGCGGGCGAGGCGGCGGCCGTCGCTCGCGAGCGGCACGCGCTCAGCCGCACGAGCAGCCGGGCGGGGAGCGAGCGCGGCGGCGGCGGCGGGGTCGACTGGCAGCTCGGCGGCGCGGGCGACGACGCGTCGGGACCGTTTGGACAAGGGCCGTCAGCGTCGTCGAGGCCGGGCAGCCGGCGCACGAGCACCGACCGCGGCGTGAGCTTGTCGCGCGCCGGCAGCAGCGCCGGGTTCGTCGACCGCGACAAGGAGGCCGACCTGCACCGCCTCGCCGACAAGGCGGCGCACGGCAACGTCGACGCCGAGCGCGCCGTGAGCCCGGCGCTCGCCGCGCAGGCCAAGCGGGACCGCAGCGCGAGCCGCGGCGCGCAGGGCGGCGACGAGCCGAGGGCGACCGTCATCGGGCGCCGGGGCGAGAACGAGGACGTCGTCGAGGTCGGTCCGGGCGAGGACAAGGACGACAACGAGGGCGAGCTCGAGGAGGTGCTCGAGGAGCCAGAGGAGGAGGAGGAGGAGGGAGATGAGGAGGGAGGAGATGATGAGGACGACGAGGACGAGGATGAGGACGAGGACGATGGCGAGGGGGAGCGCAGTCGAGGGCAGGACGACGACGACGATGAGGACGACGACGACGACGAGCCTCAAGAGGAGCGCAAGACGAGCAAGGGTGCGGCGGTCGAGGTGCGTCCTGCTCCCTCTCTTTGGCTCGCGCGAGTCTCCCGCTGCGCGCTTCGCCGCCGTTTCTTGAGCTTCCGGGGGACTAACGACTACCTTCCGCAGGTCGTCCGGTGGCACCGTCCCGAGCGCGACCAGGAGCGCGACCAGCAGCCGTCGCCCGCCTTGCGCGGGCCGTCGCCCGGACCCTCGCCCGGCGTCGCGACCCCGACCAACGCTGCGCCATCGCAGGGCCTTGCTCCTTGACCTCCCTCGAGCAGGTCCTTGTGACGCGCCCGCCCACACGCCTTGTAAGTAGTCCTCCCTCCCCTTCCCCTTCCTCCTCGTCGTCCCCTCTCCCCGGTCTGTACTTCCCCTCGTCGTCCCTCTCTCTCTCTCTCTCTCTCTCTCTCTCTCTCTCTCTCTCTCGCTCTCCCGCTCTTCACGTTGTCACACACCTACACGATGTCCTTGTCTGCTGCATCCGCCTCTGTCTGATCCGCTGCACTGCACCTGTGAAGCAAAAAGCGGGAGAGCCGGTCCGAGAGCAAGCTCTCTCAGTCACGGGCGAGCTCGCTCGGTCCACGAGAGCAGTACATGCTGAACAAGCAGTAAGCTCGGCAGCTGCAGCACTGCGAGTCGAGGAAAGTTGCCCCGCCGCCCGGAACGGCCGTCGCAGGCTCGTCGCCTTCGTCGGTCGCCCCCTTCAGCTGCTCGTCCGACCTCGCCCACTCGCGCAGCCGGCGATGAGCGCTGCACCTCCAGCAGACGCCCCTGCTCAGCAGCAGCACCGCCAGCAGCCGCCAAGACTGCACCTCAGCCCGCAGCAGCACTCGCCCGCCCGGGACTCGAACCGCTCGCGCTCTGTCGGCCGCTCCCAGTCGCTCAATCACGCCGCAGGAGCAGGCGCAGCAGGGCAGGGCACCACCCAGCAGGGCTACGCCCACGACGGCGCACTCGGCGCGCTCGACGAGGCGGCGGCCACCACCTCGACCTTGACCCGCTCGAGCAACACCGTGTCGGCCTCGAGCAGGCTCGTCCGGCTCGAGCGCAACAGGGCACGACTCGCACTGTGCGTCCACTCCCCCTCCCATCGCTCTGTGCGCTGCGCCTGCGCGAGCTCTCGCTGACGTGCCTCCTCCTCCCCCTTCCTCCGCTCACGCCTCTCTCGCCGCTCACGCCGCCCACCGCCAATCGCAGCCAAGGCGTCGGCCTGTCCGAGGAGGACCAGGAGTTCTACGTCCCTCCCTCGCCCATCCGCGGCGGCCCCTACGCCGCCTGGTCCGACCTCGGCCACGGCGGAAACCCCGTCTCCGACCCTTCGACCTCGCACCAGCCCCACCCCGCATCGACCTCGTTCGCCGGCCCGCACGCCCACGCCGCATGGAACCGCGCCGCCGAGCAGGAGCACGAGCAGGTCGGGCAGGACCAGGGCGAGTCGCCGAGCGCGAGCAGCGCAGGCACGGCGCAGGGAGCCTTTGTCCCGCCCGAGCCCAAGCGCAGCTCGTTCGTCGTCGTGCGCGGCGGCAAGGGCGACCAGGCCCTCACCGAGCGCCGCCCGCACCAGCCGCAGCCGTCGCTGTCGTCGCCGCCGATCGCGCCCGCCGTCGCGCCGAGCCCGCCACTCGAGCCGAGCCCGGACGGCCAGGACCAGCCGTTGCGGCACAAGAACTCGCTCAAGCCGTTCCTCGAGCAGGAGAAGGAGCAGCTCGGTGGGCAGGAGGTCGAGGAGGACTGGGAGCGCGGCCTGATGGACGAGAGGAAGAGCGGGGCAGACGGACCTGGGCTCGGCAGTGACGAGGTGCGCTCTCCTTCTCT
>Ga0308170_10002172_pt1 | contig 17294 bp, 12 predicted proteins | sample PhyBR2_2_FD_202136 | JGI IMG/M metagenome (GOLD analysis project Ga0308170, IMG submission 202136) | Phyllosphere microbial communities from UC Gill Tract Community Farm, Albany, California, United States - DLSLSB.R2 | ecosystem: Host-associated > Plants > Phyllosphere > Unclassified | place... | reverse complement strand
CGCAGCCAAACGCGATCGCGCCCGGTCCGGCCGTGATCACCACCAGCGCATCGAAGCGCACCAGCGCGACGGTCAGGGCAACCACGAAAATATCCAGCATCGACCAGCGGCCGACGAATTCAATGGCGCGATACGCGCGCGTGCGCGCCATCGGCGCCGTGCGCGAGCGCGCCTGCGCGGTGGCGTTGAGCCAGGCCAGCGCGGCGAGTTTGGACACCGGCACCACGATACTGGCAATGAAAATGATGATCGCCAGGCCCTTCGACCCGGTGTTCCAGAACAGCACGACACCGCTCATGATCGTGTCGCCTTCCGTCCCCCCGATCGAGCGGGTGTACATCACGGGCAGCATGTTGGCGGGAATGTAGAGCAGCGTGGCAGCCAGGAGCATGGCCCAGGTCCAGCCGACGCTATTGGGAATCCGGCGATGCAGCGCCGCGCTGCAGCGGGCGCAGCGATCGGTGCCGTCGCGCGACGGGCAGGTGTGGTTCACCAGGCCGCAGGCGCTGCACGAGACCAGCACCGAATCGGCTTCGGGAAGCGTGGTGGTCTGGCGCGCCGGGTCGGATTTGCGCAGCGGCGCCAGGCGGTCGGCCAGAGCCCACAGCGCTTTCGGTTCGTAGCGCATGACGAGCGCGCACAGGATCGTGAGTATGCCGAAGGCAAACAGCGCCGGATGCGGCTCTACCCGCGCGAGGCTGGTCATCTTGATCACGGTGATCAGGATGCCGATCATGAGCACTTCGGTCATCGCCCAGTGGCGCGCGCCCTGGACGGTGCGCAGCACGAGATTGAAGCCGGGCACGCGCACGCCCCGGGTCAGGCCGAGCGCCACGTAGAAGAGTGACACGAGTTCGATGCCAGGAAAGATGATGGCGCAAAAAAAGACCATGGCCGCAATGACCTGGTCTCCCGCGCCCCATAGCACGGCCACGGCCTGGTACAGCGTGGCGCCCGAGAGCATGCCGCCCATTTCGAGCGTGACGATGGGGAACCACTGCGCCAGCAGGAACACGAAGACGGCGCCCAGCGTCAGTGCGGCCAGCACTTCGGCCTGGCGCGCCGGGCTGTCCTTGTGCCAGCGGTACAGCTCGTGCTGGCAGCGGCTGCAGCTGGCACGCTCGCAGGCGGCCAGCGGCCGCCAGTGATACAGGCTGCCACAGTCATGACACGCGACCAGTTGATCCGTTTTCACCCACTCCCCTCATACCAGTGCTTTTACACTAGGTATTATGACCGAGAGCAACTGAACGCGCAGTTCAATCGTGAGCGCAGTCCGGTCAGAAGCGAACCTTGACGTACGCCGATGGGCCGGTCAGCTTGAGGTCGATGTCGGCGGTGCGCTCGCCATTGCGGTGCAAATCGATTTTCTGGATGCCGTAGTCTAGGACCAGGCCAATATTCTTGTGCGGGAAGTATTCCACGCCGAGCGCACCGTTGTAGATATGGCCTTCGACGTTGCCGCCGTTTTTCTTCACGCCCGAGGCTTCCGCGTAGAAGCGGACCTGGTCGTTCAGCGCATGGCGCCATGCCAGTTCGACAGTCGGGGCCCAGACGCTTTCGCTGGCCGACGCCGAGCCGCTCCACGAATAGCTTTCCACTGGCGCGGTCGCGCTGACATTGGCCGAGGCCGAACCGGAAATCTTGGCGCGCAGATGGGCTGCGCCCAGGCCGACGCCAAAGACGTTCTTTTCCTTGCCGAACCACAGCTTGTACGACAGGCGCGCCAGCTCGATGCGCAGGTTGGCGTCGGCGCGCAGCGCGCCGCTGACCGGACGACCTTCATATACGGTGTCGCCCTTCAGGTCGGCGCCGTAGCCTTCGTCGAAGCGGAAGTAATCGAACGAGATGCCGTGGCTGTCGCCGATCAGGACTTCGCCTTTGACGCGTGGCAGCGTGACATCGCTGATTTCTTCGTCCGGCGTGTCGATACGACCGTAGCGTGTGTCGCCACCCAGATGGATTTCAGGATCGGCGTAGAACGCGCCGGCCGAAATGCTGACGCGGTCGAGCGCTGGCGACTGCTGCGCCTGCGCCATGCCTGCTGCGGCGGCGCCCAGCAGAATGGCGCCCTTGAGCGCGCGGACGAGGGTGGTGTGGACGGACGGGGCAGCAGCGCGTGGTGCAGGACGGGACATACGTTCTCCGGATAATCGGTTGATAAAAGTGCCCGCCAGACTGTGTCTCGACGCGGCAACAATTAATTATCGCAAGATGTTAGTTTGCCAACCCGCACAATTGAACTGACTTTGTGGTCATTAAGCCACAAGCAAATGTCACACCATTCAAGTTGCATACATGTGACACCGCCGCGTCATTACACGAACGCGCCCCGGCGCTTTACGCGGCATGGTTTATCATCCAGAAACATTAACCTTTTCACAAACGCAGCCAATGAAGCAATTTACCCTCCCGCAGAATTCCTTTCTGCTCCTGCTCACGATCGTCACGATCGCCTTCCTCTGGATCCTGCTGCCGTACTCCGGCGCCGTGTTCTGGGGCGTCGTGTTCGCCATCATCTTCGCACCATTGCAGTCAAGGCTGCTGCGTGCCACCAAGGGCAAACCGACCGTCGCCGCCCTGCTCTCCCTGCTGGTGATCGTGCTGATGGTGCTGTTGCCGCTGGCCATGATCACGGCGTCGCTGGTCGACCAGGTCGCCGGCATCTATACGATGGTCAGCAGCGGCCAGATCGATTTCGCCGGCTACTTCCAGATCGTGATGCGCGCCTTGCCGAACTGGGCCATTTCGATTCTCGAACGGTTCGAGCTGACCAACCTGGCGTCGCTGCAGACCAAGATCACCGAATTTGCAGCGCAGATCAGCCAGGCTGCCGCCACGTATGCGCTCAATATCGGACGCAACACGCTCGACTTCGTCGTCAGCATGACGATCATGCTGTACCTGTTGTTCTTCCTGCTGCGCGACGGCCGCATCCTGGCGGCGCGCATCCAGCGCGCGGTGCCGCTGAGCGTCGAATACAAGAGCCGCCTGTTTCAGAACTTCACGACGGTGATTCGCGCCACAGTCAAAGGCAATGTGCTGGTGGCGGTCGCGCAAGGTGCACTTGGCGGCCTGATCTTCTGGATGCTGGACGTGTCCGGCCCGCTGCTGTGGGGCGTGGTGATGGCCTTCCTGTCGCTGCTGCCGGCCATCGGAGCGGCGCTGGTATGGGCGCCAGTGGCGATCTATTTCCTGGTAACGGGCGCCATCTGGCAGGGCGTGGTGCTGGCCGCGTACGGCGTTCTGGTGATCGGCCTGGTCGACAATATCCTGCGCCCGATCCTGGTCGGCAAGGATACCAAGCTGCCCGATTACGTAATTCTGCTCTCGACACTGGGCGGTATGGCGCTGTTCGGCTTGAACGGCTTCGTGATCGGGCCGGTGATTGCCGCTCTGTTCATTGCAGCGTGGGATCTGTTCTGCCGCTCGGACGAGTTCCAGGAAGAGTAAGAGCAAGGGTAACAAGAAAGGTAAAATAGACGCTTTGCCCCAGCCAGCATCACGTTGGCAGGGGTGTTGTTGCAACCCGATTCAACGAGAAATTCAATGCTCACTACCCTGCTCGACTGGTTCCTCCACCTGGACCGCCACCTCGCCGTACTGGCCGCCGAATACCAGTTGCTCGTCTATGTGCTGCTGTTTGCTGTCATTTTCGTGGAAACGGGCGTGGTCGTGATGCCATTCCTGCCCGGCGACTCGCTGCTGTTCGTCACCGGCGCGCTGGCCGCCAAAGGCATGCTGTCGCTGGAAATCCTGGTCCCGCTGCTGATCGTCGCAGCAGTCACTGGTGACATACTCAACTTTGCCATTGGCAGTGCGTTTCGTGAACGGGTGAAACGTGGTTACCGGTTCCGTCTGATCAAGGCCGAGCATATCGCGCATACCGAGCGCTTCTTCGAGCGCCATGGCCCCAAGACCATCGTGCTGGCGCGTTATGTGCCGATCGTGCGCACCCTGGCGCCGTTCGTCGCGGCGCTGGGCAGCATGCGCTACGCCACCTTCCTGGCGTACAACGTCGTTGGCGGAACCCTGTGGGTGGTGTCGCTGACAATTGCCGGATACATCTTTGGCAATATCGAGTGGGTCAGCAACAATCTGACTGCCGTCATCATGGGCATCATCGTGCTGTCGCTGGTGCCGGGCATCCTGGCATGGCTGATGCAACGGCATCGGGGCCGCCGCGCCTGATCCGCTGGCGCCTGCGACCTGCTGCAGGGCCTTACCTCAAGGACTCAGTCGGCGCAGACGGCAACCGGCAAGGCGAGCGAGACAGTAGTGCCCATCCCTGGTCCGGCGCTGCGAACGTAGATCGATCCGCCATGGGCTTCGCACACGCCCTTGGCGATCGTCAGCCCCAGCCCGGCGCCAACGGGTGCACGCCCCGGTGCCAGCGCCCGCCGCTCGAACGGCTCAAAAATATGCTGCAAATCCTCGGCGGCGATGCCTGCTCCGCAGTCAATCACCTCGGCACGCAGCACATTGCCTTCAATGAATACCCTCAAGCAAATCTCTTCGCCGTCCGGCGTGAAGGCGCTTGCGTTGCACAAGACGTTCCCAAGCGCTTGCGCCACCCGTTCCGGATCGCACATCAGCTCGGCGTCGGCGTTGTCGACTTCCACGATCAGCCGCTGCTTGCGCGAACGGACCAGCGTTTCGACCGCGTCTATCGAAAGGTTCACGATCTCGCGTTTCGTGCAGATGCGTGGCTCGACCGGCAACGCGTGGACGCAATCGACACGTGATGCATCCAGCAGGTCGGCGATGAAACGCGCGAGCTGCCTTGTCTGCCGCTGAACGACGCCGGCCATCTTCGACACGACCGGGTCATTGTTGGCACGCTGCAGAAGGCCGGCGATACTTATGATTGGCGCAAGCGGATTACGCAGTTCGTGCGCCAGCATGGCCAGAAATTCCTCGCGCGAATGGGCGGCATCCCGCTCCCGCTCCTGCAAGCGGCGCTGTTCGCTGATGTCAGTCAGGCAGCACAAGGCGCCGACGACTTCGCCACCGGCATGAAACACCGGCTTGGCGTGAATCACGATGCGGCGCGGCTGGCCATCCCGGCATACGGCGAGCAGTTCGGTAGGGCACGGTGAGGCCCCGCCGGCGGCAAGCGCGGCCGGGCTGGATTTCTTGTCAAGCAACTGGCCATCCAGGGACCGCAGCGTCTCGAACCCATCCCACCGCATGTCTTTCAGCAATGGGCAGGCGTCGCCCCAGATCCGCTTGGCCGCGGCGTTGACGTGGACCAGTGCGCCCGTCAGAGAGCAACAATATGCCGGACACGGCATTTGCTCTATCGCCCAAGCATACGATTCGGGCCAACCGTTGTCCAACTCGCTAAATTCGCCCTCGAGGGGCTTGTTTTCATTGTTCATGGTGCAAATGCGGAAAGAGCACCGCTATCGAAGTCTCAATCGACATTATCGAGGTTGCAACATTTGCACTGCGTAGGAGACGCACTACTATTCTTGTCGGAGGTTGACGTGCCGGTACGCTTGCCGGCAAGCGATCGTGTGGTGCGAAGAGTCACCGATTCTCACCGCATGACGCGCCAAGTGCGCGTTGTTTCATATGAACAATCACACTTTATTTCAATAAGGTAACTTTAGTTACTTCAGGTTCAACGTACTATCTGGCAGTTGCCGCCGTGTTTTGACACGGACATGCGACACGGACACGCGACACGCAGCCTCCCCGGCTGTGTCAATTGCGGTGGCGCCTGGGACAGGACGCTGCACACCTCGACCGACACAATTGCTTCCTGCAAAAAGCGGGAATGCACCAACACAGGAACACGTTCATGCATCCCACCCAAGCCGGTTTCACCTTCGGCATCGCCCGCCGCCTTTATTGCGGATTCTCGCTGATCGTCGCCATCCTGTTGGTGCTGCTCACGGTGTCGTATACCAACTTTTCGAAACTCACCCAGGCGAACACCTGGAACACGCACACCTACACCGTACTCGCCGGCAGCCAGGACATGATGCAGAGTCTGGTCAACATGGAGACCGGAGAGCGTGGTTTTGCGCTGACCGGGATGGACGCTTCGCTCGAACCCTATATTGCGGCCAAGGCGGCTTTCCAGCAAAGCCTTAACAGCGTCATGGCGCTGACGTCCGACAATGCCCAACAGCAAACGCGCCTGCGTGCGCTGCAGGAGATGGAGTCGCAGTGGCGCTCCGTCGCCGCCGAGCCGGTCATCGCCCTGCGCCGCGAGGCGAACGGCAACCCCGCAGCCATGGATGCGGTGGTCCGCTTCGAGCAGACCGCCAAAGGCAAGGCGCTGATGGACCGGATGCGTGCCACGCTGGGCGAGCTGGCCCAGGCCGAACAGGTTCTGCTGGTCGAACGCTCCAGCGTGGCACAAGCGCTGCACAGCGCAACCAACAGCACACTCATCGGCGGCGGTGCCGCGGCCATCATTCTGTCGATCGTGCTGGCCATCCTGCTCACGCGCATGGTCCTGGGTCCGCTGCGTGTCATTCTGGCCGCTACCGAAGATCTGCGCAGCGGCGACGGTGACCTGACCTACCGCCTGCCGGTTCTGCCGGCCGAATTTGGCCAGGTGGCACAGTCGTTGAATGGTTTTATCGAGAAGCTGCATGTGATCATCACCGATGTGCGCAAGGGAACCCAGTCCATTGCCGTGGCCAACAGGGAAATTGCAGACGGCAACCTGGACTTGTCATCGCGCACCGAACAGCAAGCCAGTTCGCTGGAAGAAACAGCGTCGTCGATGGAAGAATTGACCTCCACGGTGCAGCAGAATGCCGACAATGCACGCCAAGCCACGGGCCTGGCGACGAATGCCGCCAACGTCGCCGTACTCGGCAGCGGCGTGGTGGCCGAAGTGGTGACGACCATGAGCGCCATCAGCGATTCGGCCCGCAAGATCGGCGACATCATCGGCGTGATCGATGGCATCGCGTTCCAGACCAATATCCTGGCCCTCAACGCCGCAGTCGAAGCAGCCCGTGCAGGCGAACAGGGCCGCGGATTCGCGGTCGTGGCATCGGAAGTGCGCACCCTGGCACAGCGCTCGGCCACTGCGGCAAAAGAGATCAAGACGCTTATCAACGACTCGGTCCAGCGGGTGGAAACGGGAAGCCGCCTGGTCGGCGACGCCGGCAAGACCATGGACGATATCGTCGTGAGCGTGCGCCGCGTGACCGACATCATGACCGAGATCAGCGCTGCCAGCAGCGAGCAGGAGACCGGCATCGTGCAGATCAATACGGCGATCAACGAGATGGACAATGTCACGCAGCAGAATGCCGCGCTGGTCGAAGAAGCGGCCGCCGCCTCGCAGTCGCTCCAGGAGCAGGCATTTCGCCTTGAAGTGGTGGTCGGCACCTTCAAGCTCGATGTCGCGCATGCCGCTGTCAATGTGGCCGGCTCACGGCGGGCACGATCGGAACAGGGTGTCGGGACATTGCGCCTGGCGGCCGCCTGAACGTTTTCTCTTGCACTGCAAGCGGCGCCTCGTGCTCAACCACCATTGCCTGACCGGCGATTGAGCGGCTGCTGACCGTGCAGGGGCGGCAATTCGAAGGTTGCCTGTGGCAGGCTGAGAAGTAATCGCCGCTGCCCCCGCCAGTGTGCCTTGTATGGTTTCCTACCAATTCTATGCTTTAAAACCGTCATGATGACATCTCTACCTATCGATCAAGCACAACCGGGCGTCCGGCCAGAGCGCCACAGCGCACCGCAACACACGAGCGCGTGGAAGGCCCACGGCATCTGGATGCCGGGCGTTGTGGTCATGCGCACAATCGGATTTCGTGCCAAGGCGGCGATCATCGCCGCCCTGTTCCTCCTGCCGCTGGCCATGCTGGCGACCATCTACTTTTCACGGGCAGCGGACGACCTTGCGTTTTCACGCAAGGAAATCGTCGGCGTTCATTACAACCGCGCGATCTATCCGTTGATCGACCTGGCGCAGCAACTGCGTCGCGACACGCTCGTGCTGCAGGCCGACGGCGTGGCGCCGGCGACGATGGCTGCGGTCAGGTCGGACCTCGCGACAGCCTACGCCAGGCTGGCCGCAGCCGAACAGGCCGAGGGCAAGACGCTGCAAACCAGTCAAGCCTATGGCGCAGCGCTGGCCGCCTACGCCAACGTGATGAATGTTACCGGGAGCACCGCCGTGTTCCAGGCACATACAGCGCATGTGCAGGCGCTGGTCCATCTGATGGACGTCGTCACCGACAATTCGAATCTGACCCTCGATCCGGAGATAGCGACCTTCTACCTGATGGATGCCAGCTTCGCGCGTATTCCTGACATCGCGGAGCGGACCGCGCAATTGCGCGGACTCGGGATCGGGGTGCTGAGCGCAGGCAATGCGACGCCCGTGCAGCGGCGTGACATGACGACCCAGATCACGTTGGCAAAATTTCAGGCAAACAGCATGGCGAGCGGCCTGGCCAAGATCAAGGGGGACGATACCCTGATCACGCGTCTGGCCCTGACCGCGCCGTCGGCCGCGACGACGGCGCTCTTCGCGTATGCCGACCGCAACCTGATCGACGCGGTGTCCCTCGAGCCGAACACCGCAGGTGCGTTCCGCAACCTGGCCAACGGCGTGCTGGAAAAACAGTATGCGCTTGCGGGCCGCCTCATGACGGAGCTCGATGCCCTGCTGCAGGCACGCGTTGCCGCCATCACGTTCGAACGCGACGTGCTGCTGGCCGTGCTGGTGGTTGCGATACTGGGCGCAGCGTATTTTTTTTATGCGTTTTACCGGGTGACGAGCGGCGGTCTGACGCTGATCAGCCGCCATCTCAAGGAAATGGCGCGGGGAGACTTGCGCCGCATACCCGCGCGGCCACTGGGAAAGGATGAACCGGCGATGGTGATCCTCGACCTGCGCACCGCCTACGATGCGCTGCATACCCTGGTGCGCACCGTCAGCCACTCGGCCGATGAATTGCACGGTACCAGCAGCGAGATTGCGCAAGCGAGTCTGGACCTATCGGCACGCAGCGAAGCGGCGGCGGCATCGCTCGAGCAGCAGGCAGCCGCCATGGAGCAAATCGGTGCCACCGTCGGCGGTAATGCCGAGCGGGCCGGGAATGCCGAGCGCTTCGCGGCCGACAGCGCCAGCCATGCCGCCGACGGTGGCGACGTCATTTCCACCGTGGTCAGCACGATGCAGGGCATCCATGCCTCGTCGGATCAGATCAGCGACATCATCAGCGTCATCGACGGCATCGCCTTCCAGACCAACATTCTTGCGCTCAACGCGGCAGTCGAAGCGGCACGCGCCGGCGAAGCGGGTCGTGGTTTCGCGGTGGTCGCGACGGAGGTGCGAACCCTGGCGCATCGCAGCGCCGCAGCGGCTGCCGAAATCAAGACCTTGATCTCGGCTTCCGTGGCCCAGATTGCTGGCGGAACCCATGTCGTGACGCAGGCCGGTGTCACGATGGCGGTCGTCGTCGACAATGCCCACAAAATGAGCGTCTACCTGAAGGACATTTCTACTGCGTCGACGGAACAGGCACACGGTGTCAGACAGGTCAGCGCGGCGATCCATGAACTGGACGACCACACCCAGAGAAATGCCGCGCTGGTCGAAGAAACGTCTGCTGCATGCACAGCCTTGAAACAGCAGGCCGACAGCCTGCAGCAGAGCATCGCAAAATTTCTCGTGTGACTAGGCGCAGTCAGCGTTAAATAGAGACGAGCTCTGAACCGATGAGCAGTATGGTGGTCCAACCCCTGTCCCCAGTGTCAGGAGTCGATCATGAAAGCGCCGCGTTTCAAGAACTGGTTCGCAAAACTGCCGTTGCTGAACCAGCCGCAGCGCCGGCAAGTGCTCGGCGCTTTGCAGCCTCTGGTCGGGCTCGAGCAGGTGGTCGCGCTGATCGCAGAGATCAGAACGCCAGGGCGCTGCTGCCCCAGGTGCGGCCACGAGCGCTGCTGTCGCCACGGGGTTGCCAATGACCTGCAGCGCTACCGCTGCTGCGCGTGCGGCCGCACGTTCAACGACCTGACCGGCACGCCACTGGCGCGGCTCCGACTGAAGGCCAAGTGGCTCGCGTATTCGCAAGTGCTGCTGGATTCGCTGCCAGTGCGCAAGGCAGCAGATCGCGTCGGCGTGCATCGCACCACCGCTTTCCGATGGCGCCACCGCTTCCTGCACTGGTGCAAACTCGACCGGCCCGCATTATTGAATGGCATCGTTGAGGCCGACGAGACATTCCTGCTCGAATCGCAAAAAGGATCGCGCACACTGGATCGGCCAGCGCGCCGCCGCGGCGGCCATGCCGCCAGGCGCGGCATTTCCAGCGAGCTGGACTGTATTTTGGTTGCGCGTGATCGCGAAGGCCGCACGATCGATGCGGTCGCCGGTCGCGGTGCGCTGACCGCGGCGCAACTCGAGCGCGATTTGTTACCCAAGCTCGATTCCCGGGCGCTGCTGGTGAGCGACAGCCATCGCGCCTACCGGGCATTTGCACGCAAGCACAACATCGCCCATGCAGCGGTCAATCTGCGTGCAGGCGTGCGCGTCAGGCATCTGGGCAACCGTGCCATTCACGTGCAGAACGTGAACGCTTATCACCAACGTTTCAAGGCCTGGCTGCTGGGCTTTCGTGGGGTGGCGTCGCGCTATTTGCCGAATTACCTGGGCTGGCGCTGGGCGCTGGATGGTGCGAGGGTCAGTTCGCCAGAGTACTTGCTTCGGATTGCAATCAGGGTCATCAACAGGTAACTCTAACTGCGCCACGAAAAAGGCGCAGTCAGCGTTAAATAGAGACGAGCTCTGAACCGATGAGCAGTATGGTGGTCCAACCCCTGTCCCCAGTGTCAGGAGCCGATCATGAAAGCGCCGCGTTTCAAGAACTGGTTCGCAAAACTGCCGTTGCTGAACCAGCCGCAGCGCCGACAAGTGCTCGGCGCTTTGCAGCCTCTGGTCGGGCTCGAGCAGGTGGTCGCGCTGATCGCAGAGATCAGAACGCCAGGGCGCTGCTGCCCCAGGTGCGGCCACGAGCGCTGCTACCGCCACGGGGTTGCCAATGACCTGCAGCGCTATCGCTGCTGCGCGTGCGGCCGCACGTTCAACGACCTGACCGGCACGCCACTGGCGCGGCTCCGGCTGAAGGCCAAATGGCTCGCGTATTCGCAAGTGCTGCTGGATTCACTGCCAGTACGCAAAGGGGCAGATCGCGTCGGCGTGCATCGCACCACCGCTTTCCGATGGCGCCACCGCTTCCTGCACTGGTGCAAACTCGACCGGCCGATAGCCCTGAATGGCATCGTTGAGGCTGACGAAACATTCCTGCTCGAATCGCAAAAAGGATCGCGCACGCTGGATCGGCCAGCGCGCCGCCATGGAGGCCATGCGGCCAGGCGCGGCATTTCCAGCGAGCTGGACTGTATTTTGGTTGCGCGTGATCGCGAAGGCCGCACGATCGATGCGGTTACCGGTCGCGGTGCGCTGACCGCGGTGCAACTCGGGCGCGATTTGTTACCCAAGCTCGATCCCCGAGCGCTGCTGGTGAGCGACAGCCATCGCGCCTACCGCGCGTTTGCACGCAAGCACAACATCGCCCATGCAGCGGTCAATCTGCGTGCAGGCGTGCGCGTCAGGAATCTGGGCAACCGTGCCATTCACGTGCAGAACGTGAACGCTTATCACCAACGTTTCAAGGCCTGGCTGCTGGGCTTTCGTGGCGTGGCGTCGCGCTATTTGCCGAATTACCTGGGCTGGCGCTGGGCGCTGGATGGTGCGAGGGTCAGTTCGCCAGAGCACTTGCTTCGGATTGCAATCAGGGTCATCAACAGGTAACTCTAACTGCGCCACGAAAAACGCCCTGCATCAGGCAGGGCGTTGAGTCGATACCGGGAATCGTCCCGGCCGTGCAATCAGTGTGACGCGATCAGTTTGACTTGGCGTGCGCTGCCAGGCGGCGCGCGACGGCTGGCGAGACGGCATCGGCGCTGCGGGTCATGCGATACAGCGCCCAGACATCGGCACTGCCAGTGGTGCGGGCTGCGGCGGTTGGAGCAGCCTTGACTTCACGCACGAAATCGAAGGCGGTGCTGACCAGGGCGGACAGTTGGGCAGCGAACGACGGGCGGAGGGACAAGGTGGTCATGATTTTCTTTCTGTGTGTTTGATCTGGTATGAAGCTAGTATGCGCTCTATCAGATAGAAATCAAATTGCGATCCATGATAGTCGTCATTCACAAAACAACTATCTGCAAAATCCCATATTTGATCAACAACACAAAACGACGCAGTGCCTGGATGAAGCAGGCACCGCCATTCACCAAAGATCAGCCGTCTTACACGCCTGCAAGCGCGAGGCGTCCGGCCGGCGTTTCTTGACTGCGCGCGGGGGCAGGACGGCCTGCGCCGCTGGCGCTGCCAATGTCCGTCTTGAACACGCTGACCACATCGGCCAGGTGCGCCGCCTGCTCCTGCATCGAGCCGGCCGCAGCAGCAGCTTGCTCGACCAGCGCAGCATTTTGCTGGGTCGCCTGGTCCATCTCGGTGATGGCTGCATTGACCTGCTCGATGCCGGCGCTCTGCTCGTCGCTGGCATGCGAGATCTCGCTCATGATGCCGGTCACGAGCGAAATACTGTGCACGATATTCGTCATCGTCGTGCCTGCATTGTCGACCAGGCCGGTACCCGCTTCGACTTTCTGTACCGAGTCGTCGATGAGACCCTTGATCTCCTTGGCCGCAGCCGCCGAGCGATGCGCCAGGTTGCGCACCTCGCTGGCAACGACGGCAAAGCCGCGCCCCTGCTCACCGGCACGCGCTGCTTCCACGGCGGCATTAAGCGCCAGGATGTTGGTCTGGAAGGCGATGCTGTCGATGACGCTGATGATGTCGACGATCTTGCGCGACGACGCATTGATTTCGCTCATCGTGCCGACCACCTGCGCAATCACGGCGCCGCCCTGCCCGGCAATGCTGGCCGCTTCGGACGCCATCGTGTTGGCGCGGCGCGCGTTGTCGGCATTCTGGCGCACGGTGGACGTCAGTTCTTCCATCGACGAGGCGGTTTCTTCCAGCGATCCAGCCTGCTGCTCGGTACGGCGCGACAGGTCCAGGTTGCCCGCAGCGATTTCTGCCGATGCGGTCGCGATCGTTTCGGTGCCGGCGCGTACCTGGCTGACGATCCCCAGAAGGTTATCGTTCATTTTTTGCAGTGCTGCCATCAACTGACCGGTCTCGTCACGCGTTGTGACGGTGAATTGGCTGCTCAGGTCGCCCGACGACACGCGGTCGGCAACGGCCACTGCATCCTGGATCGGCCGCACGATCGAACGGGTGATGAAGATGCCGAAGATGACGCCGAGCACAATGGCCAGGCTCCCGAGGCCAATCAGCGTCATGCGCGCCGTCGCATAAGCATCGGCCGCGTCGGCCACGAATTTTTCCGCCGATTTGCGCTGCGCAACCGCAAGCTTGTCGATCGACTCGAGATAAGCAAGGCTGGTCGGCTTCATCCGGGTCTCGAATATAAGTCGCGCACCGTCGGCGTCGCCGGCGGTCTTGGCATCGAGCAATGCCTTGCGTGCGTCCAGATAGGGCGTCCGGGCGGTCACGACCTCCTGAAACTGGGCCTGCGACTTGGGGTTACGCAAGCCAGCCTTGATTTCGTCCTGCAATGCGGAGGAACGAACAGATCCTGCTGCGATGCGGTCGGTGATGATCTTGACCTGATCTGGCTCGACGGTACGGTAGGCCATTTCCATCAGCGTGGTGTTGACTTCGATGATCTTGGACCACTCGGCTACGTTACGCTGGTTCTTCATGCTGGTATTGACCACACGATCGGTCGCATCGTTCATGTCGCCCATCCGACCGAGCGTAATGACGATCACGATCGCCATGAGGAGCAATACGGCCGCGTAGCTGAACGCCAGGCGTGTGCCTATTTTTAAGTTTTTCATCAACGATTATCCGGAGAGGTGTAGGAGAGGTCGGCGCCCTGCGAGTGGCTGGAACGACCGGTGGTAAGGATGCCCAAAAGAAACATGATCGCACATGTACTCGTTAAATGTGTTGCACACGACCAACATCTTCGGTCAATAGTCACGAATTAGCGCGTAGTGCGTGCATGTACTTTTAACCTCAAACATGGTCGATTCGGCATGCATACGATCACCCCATACGACCCTGCATCCGCGGGCCGTATCAGCTGCCTGCTACAGGAGTTATTGCACGGAAGATCTGGATGACTGCCGGCCCCAGCAGTACCACCAGCAAGGCCGGGAAAATGCAGAAGATCAGCGGAAACAGCAGCTTCGTTGCAATCTGCGCCGCCTTTTCTTCGACCAGTTGCCGGCGCCGTGTCCGCAGCTGCTCCGACTGCACCCGCAACGCCGTGCCGACACTGGTGCCGAAGCGCTCGGCCTGGATCAGCATCTTGACCAGCGCATCGACGTCTTCCACGCCGGTGCGCAGCGCCAGGTTACGCAGCGCCTTTTCCTTGGCGCTGCCGGCGCGCAGTTCCAGCGTCACCAGTTGCAGTTCGTCGGCCAGCACCGGGCTTTTCAGGCCGATCTCGCTGCCCACGCGCGCCAGCGCCGCGTCCATCGCCAGGCCCGCTTCGACGCAGACCGTCATCAGGTCGAGCGCATCGGGGAAGCCCTCGAAGATATCGCGCTGCCGGTTGGCGACGCGGCGCTTGAGGAGGAAATCCGGAAAGTAGTAGCCGATGCTGGCCGCGCTCACCAGGAGCAGGAAGGTCAGCGCCAGCGGCCGCGTGCTGTGGTGCGGCAGCGCGATCCAGACCACCAGGGGCAAGCCGATCGTCAGCGCGGTCTTGGCGGCGTGGTACAGCCCGGGGGCCGACGGCGCGCGCCAGCCGGCGTTGATGAAGCGCAGCCGCAATGGCGACGATTCCCACCCTTCGGTCGGCACCGACAGCTTGGCCAGCGGCTCGGCGAAATCGGCCAGGCGCTCGCGCCAGCCCTCCCCGCGCCGGGTTTTGGGCACATCGCGTTCGTCCAGCGCCACCAGCCGCGCCTTGACGGGATCGCGCGTCAGCAGCAGCAAGGCTGCCACCGCGACGCCGAACACCAGCACGAACATCGCTGCCAGCATCAACATGTTTGCCATCGTCATCGTGTCGTTCTTTCGTTACATGCGGATGCGCACGATCTTGCGGATCGCCAGCACGCCAAAGCCCATCATGCCCAGCGCCGCGCCGCTCAGCTGGCGTCCGATCGGGTCGTGTATGAGCACGCCCATCGTCTCGGGATTGGCCACCGCCATCATGCCGCCGGCACCAAACGGCAGCAGGCACAGCACCCAGGCCGAGATGCGGCCCTCGGCCGACAGCACCCGCACCTGACCAGCCAGCTTGTGGCGATCGCGGATGATGCTGGAAATCGACGTCAGCAATTCGGTCAGGTTGCCGCCGCTTTCACGCTGGATCAGCACCGCCACCACGAAATACTGCAAGTCCATGCTGGGCACGCGCTGCGCCAGGTTGTTCAGCGCGTCGCCCATCGAGACGCCGAAGTTGACTTCGTCGAAGGCGGTCTTGAATTCTTCACCCAGCGGCGCGGCCATTTCGTCGGCCACCAGCTTCAGGGCCGTCGGAAACGCATGGCCGGCGCGCATCGCGCGGCTCATCATGTCCAGCGCCTCGGGCAGCTGGCGCTCGAAACGCACCATGCGGGCGTCGCGTGCACGCGTCAGGCGCAGCAGCGGCAGCCAGCCGGCAACAAGCATGCAGGCCAACCAACCAAGCAACGGCAGGCGCAGCAGCAAGGCGGCTACGAGCCCGCCAAACGCACACCCCGCGCACACGGCCAGCAGCGATGCCACCTTCTGCGCACTGCCGGCCTGCAGCAGCATGCGATCAAGCCGGTACACGCCGGGCAACCGCTGCAGCAGCGGTTCGAGCTCGGGGTTGTCGGACAGGCGCCGTTCCTTGACGATAGTGACATCGAGTTCGCGTGTCTCGCGTCCGATCACGCTGCGCAGCCGGCGCGCGATGCGCTCGGCTTCCGGGTTGTTGTTCGCCTGCCAGGCCGTGTACACGCCCCATACCAGCAGCAGGACGGCAGCAAACACCAGCAGGATGAACAGAAGGAAGGTGGTATCCATGCGAGGCGTCCTAGCGCGGCTCGAAGATGTGCGGCGCCAGATTCACGCCGAACGTGCGCAGGCGCTCGGCGAAATGCGGCCGCACGCCGGTGGCGGTGGCCTGCCCCAGCACCGTGCCATCGTCCGCCACGCCGGTCTGCCGGAACGTGAAGATCTCCTGCATCGTGATGACGTCGCCCTCCATGCCCGTCACTTCCGTGATCGACAGCACCTTGCGCTTGCCGTCGGTCAGGCGCGAGACTTGCACCACGACGCCCACGGCCGACGCAATCTGCTGGCGCATGGCTTTTGGCGGCAGGTTCGGCGCCGCCATGCTGATCATGTTTTCCAGGCGCGTGAGCGCTTCGCGCGGCGTGTTCGCGTGCAGCGTCGCCATCGAGCCTTCGTGGCCGGTGTTCATCGCGCCCAGCATGTCCATCGCTTCTTCGCCGCGCACCTCGCCCAGGATGATGCGGTCGGGGCGCATGCGCAGCGCGTTCTTGACCAGCGCGCGCTGGGCCACTTCGCCCTTGCCTTCGATGTTTGCAGGGCGCGTTTCCAGGCGCACCACGTGCGGCTGCTGCAGTTGCAGCTCGGCCGCGTCTTCGACCGTCACGATGCGCTCGTTGTGGCTGATGAAGCCCGAGATCACATTGAGCATCGTCGTCTTGCCAGAACCCGTGCCGCCCGAAATCACGATATTGACCTTGGCCTTGCCCAGGCCCTGCAGTACCTCGGCCATGTCGGCCGTCATGCTGCCATACGCGACCAGGTCGGCCAGGCGCAGCGGATCGGCCGAAAAACGCCGGATCGACATCACGGCGCCATCGATCGCCAGCGGCGGAATGATCGCATTCACGCGCGAGCCGTCCGGCAGGCGCGCATCGACCATCGGGCTCGATTCGTCGATGCGGCGGCCCACGCGCGAGACGATCTTGTCGATGATCTTCATCAGGTGGGCTTCATCGGTGAAGGTCACGTCGGTCAGTTCGAGCTTGCCGCGCCGTTCGACATACACCTGCTTGTGCGTATTGACCAGAATGTCCGAGACAGTCGGGTCTTCCAGCAGCGGCTCGAGCGGGCCGAAGCCCAGCATCTCGTTCTGGATGTCGCGCGTGAGCATCTTGCGCTCGGCGTCGTTGATGACGACCATCTCTTCTTCGAGCAGGCGCTCAACGAGCAGGCGCAGCTCTTGCCGGATCTGGTCACCGTTCAGGCGCTGCATGCT
>Ga0308170_10002170_pt1 | contig 17299 bp, 13 predicted proteins | sample PhyBR2_2_FD_202136 | JGI IMG/M metagenome (GOLD analysis project Ga0308170, IMG submission 202136) | Phyllosphere microbial communities from UC Gill Tract Community Farm, Albany, California, United States - DLSLSB.R2 | ecosystem: Host-associated > Plants > Phyllosphere > Unclassified | place... | reverse complement strand
ATTACCTGACCCACAAGGCCGAGATGGTCGGCTACCACCCGCAGGTGATCCTGGCCGGCCGCCGCATCAACGACGGCATGGCGAAATTCGTGGCCGAAAAGACCGTCAAGTCGATGATCTCGTCCGGTTTCCACGTGAAGGGCTCGAAGGTCAACGTGATCGGCCTGACCTTCAAGGAAAACTGCCCGGACCTGCGCAACTCGAAGGTCGCGGACATCGTCCACGAACTCGAATCCTACGGCTGCGACGTGCATGTCCACGATCCAGTTGCCGAAGTCGAGGAAGCCCAGCACGAATACGGCATCAGGCTGGAACGCTGGGAAGACCTGCCGAAGGCCGACGCCCTGGTGGTGGCCGTCCCGCACAAGGAAGTGCTGGCCCGCTCGCTGCTCGACTTCCAGTCCAAGCTGAACGACAACGGCTGCTTCATCGACGTCAAATCGCAATTCGACCCGAAAGCGATCAGCGAAGCCGGCTACTGCGTCTGGCGCCTGTAATACTGCTCAATACGGCCGTCCGCCGCCGCGGGCGGCCGCGCTATTCGTAAAGTGTCTGCAAACGTGAACAAGATTCAAGATGTCCATCTGCAGTTGCGCCGGCACAGCTACCACTGGCTGGTCACCGGCGCTGCTGGCTTCATCGGCTCGAACCTGGTCGAGGCGCTGCTCAAGCTGAACCAGCGCGTCACCGGTCTCGACAACTTCGCCACCGGCCATCAGCGCAACCTCGACCAGGTCCGCGAGCTGGTGGGGGAGGCCGCCTGGGCCAACTTCCGCTTCCTGCAGGCCGACATCCGTTCGCCCGAGGATTGTGCACGTGCCTGCGAGGGTGTCGACTTCGTCCTGCACCAGGCCGCGCTCGGATCGGTGCCGCGTTCGATCGCGAATCCACAGCTGACCAACGAGACCAACATCACCGGTTTCCTGAACATGCTGGTGGCGGCGCGCGATGCGAAAGTCAAACGCTTCGTCTACGCCGCGTCCAGCTCGACCTACGGCGACCACCCGGGCCTGCCGAAGGTCGAGGACCGGATCGGCAAGCCGCTGTCGCCGTATGCCGTGACCAAGTACGTCAACGAGCTGTACGCCGACGTGTTTGGCCGCACCTATGGCATGGAATCGATCGGCCTGCGCTATTTCAACGTGTTCGGCCCGCGCCAGGATCCTGAAGGTGCGTATGCCGCCGTGATCCCGAAGTGGGTAATGGCGATGATCCGCAACGAAGAACTGCGCATCAACGGCGACGGCGAGACGAGCCGCGATTTCTGCTACATCGACAACGTGGTGCAGGCCAACCTGCTGGCGGCGATGGCCGGCGCCGATGCCGCCAACCAGGTGTACAACGTGGCGCTGAACGACCGTACCTCGCTGAACCAGCTGCACACGATGATGCGCGAGCTGCTGGCGCCGCGTTTCCCGCACGTGGCAGCGCACCAGCCGGTACATGTCGATTTCCGCGCGGGCGACGTGCGCCATTCCCAGGCCGACATCGGCAAGGCTGCCACGTTGCTTGGCTATGCGCCCACCCACCGTATCGGTGAAGGGCTGAAGGAAGCAATGAACTGGTACGTGGACAACCTGCCGCGATAAACACTGCAGTATGAGTGCTGCATGTAATAAGAATACCGGAGGATACTGTGCTTAGAATTTCTAATCACTATGTGTCGAAGATAGTTTTCGTACTATTGTTTGTCGAAGTGCTGGTACTGCTGGGGGCGGCCTACATCGGTGTGGCTGTACGTCTCATGCAGATGGGGCAGACCATCAGCCTGCCGAGCATTGAACATCTGGACCACTTTTTCACTTCTGCCATCGCCTTTACGGCCGCCATCATCTTCAGCATGAGCGCAATGGGCATGTACCAGCTCGACTTCAACGAAGGCCTGCGCAATCCCTTCTTCATGAAGCTGATGCCGTCGTTCCTGATGGGCTTCCTGATCCTGACCCTGGTGTTCTATGTCGCTCCCGACCTGTATTTCGGGCGCGGCGTTCTGATCCAGGTGTTCGCGATCGCCGCCGCCGGTATCTTCATCTCGCGCATGGTGTTCTTCAAGACGTCCGAGCTGCGCTTTCTCGAGACGCGCATCCTGTTCCTGGGCAGCGGTCCGCTGGCCAAGGAATGCAGCGACCTGGCCCTGCAGAGCACCAGCTACCACCGCTACAACATCACCGGCTTCATCCCGACGCCCAACGAGGAACTGTGCGTGCCCTCGACCAGCCTGCTGAACGGACGCGAAGGCGATACCCTGGTGTCGCTGGCGCGCCAGTACAACGTCGAGGAGGTCGTGGTGTCGGTGCAGAACCGCCGCGGCGGCTTCCCGATCAAGGAACTGCTCGAGTGCAAACTGGCCGGCCTGAAGGTCACCGACGCCGCCACCTTCTTCGAACGCGAGACCTGCCAGATCCGGGTCGACTCGCTGCAGCCTTCGTGGCTGGTGTTCGGCGGCGGCTTCGACCAGAGCTTCGTGCGCACCTTCATGAAGCGCAGCTTCGACATCGTGTGCAGCGTGATCATCCTGGTGCTGACCCTGCCGCTGATGCTGCTGGCCGCGCTGGCCGTCAAGCTCGAAGACCGCGGTCCGGTGTTCTACTCGCAGGAGCGGGTCGGCAAGGACGGCAACACCTTCTTCGTGCACAAATTCCGCAGCATGCGCACCGACGCCGAAAAGGGCGGCAAGCCGCAGTGGGCGCAGCAGAACGATCCGCGCATCACCCGCATCGGCAACTTCATGCGCAAGACCCGCATCGACGAACTGCCGCAGATCCTCAATGTGTTCAAGGGCGAAATGTCGTTCGTCGGCCCGCGTCCGGAGCGTCCCTATTTCGTCGAGCAGCTGATCGAGGTGGTCCCGTATTACAATGTGCGCCACAGCGTCAAGCCGGGCATCACGGGCTGGGCCCAGGTGCGCTACGGCTACGGTTCTTCCGCCGAGGACGCGCTGCAGAAACTGCAGTACGACCTGTACTACGTGAAGAACAACAGCCTGTTCCTCGACGTCCTGATCCTGATCGATACCCTGAAGGTCGTTCTGTTCCGCAGCGGACGCTGACCCGGTTCTGCGGTCAGCGCTGCGGTTTCCATCCACTGTTCCGACGGTTACCGTGACCAATATTGCCGCCTATAGTTATGCACTGGCCGCAGCGGGCTACCTGCTGCTGTGCCTGCCGGTGCTGTCGGGATGGCGCGGACGCGCGCAGCGCGGCACCCTGTCCGCGGCCTGCCTGCTGACCGCCTTGTGGGCCGCCGTGCTGGCCTGGGATGCGACCCATGACCGGCTCTGGACCGCGCTCACCGGCTCGCTCGAGGTGTTGCGCGACGGCGCCTGGTCGGTGTTCCTGGTGGCGCTGCTGGGCCACTGGCGTAGCGAACGACAGCCGAAATGGCTGCCGTTCAGGCTGCCCTTCGATGTACGGCCCTCGCTGTTCGTGGCCGGCTGCGCCTATATCCTGCTGCTGGGGGCGCTGCTGGCCGGGCACTTCAGCGCCGAACTGCTGAACGCCCTCGGCGCGATGCCGGTGGTGACCGCCTTCGCCTGCCTGGCCGTGTACGGCATGCTGCTGGTCGAACAGGTGTACCGCAATAAGACCATCGAGGAGCGCTGGGCGATCAAGTTCGCCTGCCTCGCCATCGGCGGCATGTTCGCCTACGACTTCTACCTGTACACCAACATGATGCTGTTCCGCGAGCTGAATCCGGAACTGTGGAACGCGCGCGGCGTGATCAATGCGCTGACGGTGCCGCTGGTGGCGGCGTCGATGGCGCGCAGCAAATCCTGGAGCACTTCCTTCGTGGTCTCGCGCCGCGTGATGTTCCATTCGGCCGCGCTGTTCGGCTCCGCGATCTACCTGCTGGCGATGGGGTCGGCCGGCTATTACCTGCGCTTCTTCGGCGGCCGCTGGGGCACCGTGATGCAGGCCGGCTTCCTGTTCGGCGCGGTCTGCCTGCTCGTCGTGATCCTGTTTTCCGGCACCTTCCGCTCCTGGCTGAAGGTCTCGATCAGCAAGCACTTCTTCAGCTATAACTACGATTACCGCGAGGAGTGGATGCGCTTCACGCGCACCTTGTCCGAACGCGGCCCGAACCTGGGCGACCGCGCGATCCAGGCAATGGCGGCCCTGGTCGAGAGCCCCGGCGGCACCCTGTGGCAGCGTAACGAAAGCGGCCGCTACGAGCCGCGCGCCAGCTGGCACGGGCCGGACGGCGGCGCGACGGAGCCGGGCAACGCGCCGCTCTGCCGCTTCCTGGAGAGCACCCAGTGGGTGATCGACCTCGACGAATTCGTGGCCAGTCCCGACAAGTACGAGGGCCTGGCGGTGCCCGACTGGCTGCTGGAATATCCGCGCCGCTGGCTGGTCGTGCCGCTGATCCTGCACGGGAAGCTGTTCGGCTTCGTGGTGCTGCAGCGCGCCCGCAGCCCGCTCAAGCTGAACTGGGAAATCACCGACCTGCTGGAAATCGCCGGCAGCCAGGCCGCCGGCCACCTGGCCCAGGAAGAAGCCGCCAATGCGCTGATGGTGGCGCGCCAGTTCGAATCCTTCAACCGCATGTCGACCTTCGTCGTGCACGACCTGAAGAACCTGGTGGCCCAGCTGTCGCTGATGAACGCCAACGCGGAAAGGCACAAGGACAACCCGGAATTCCAGCGCGACATGCTGGAAACCCTGAACCACTCGGTGCAGAAGATGAAGCTGCTGCTGCAGAAGCTGTCCCGCACCGAGAACGCCGACAACAAGCTGCCGCTGGCGGTCGAGCAGGTGGTGCGCCAGGCGGTGGCGCTGAAGAGCGCCTTCGAGCCGCGCCCGCAGCTGGTGGTCGAGGTGCCGGGCCTGCAGGTGGTGGCGGACCGCGAGCGCCTCGAGCGCGTGGTCGGCCACCTGATCCAGAACGCGATCGAGGCCACGCCGCGCGACGGTCATGTGATGATCCGCCTGGGCCGCCGCGATGCGGACGGGCAGCTCGATGCGGTCGAGATCGAGATCAGCGACACCGGCGAAGGCATGAGCGAAGAATTCATCCGCGAGCGCCTGTTCAAGCCCTTCGACTCGACCAAGTCGGCCGGCATGGGCATCGGCGTGTTCGAAAGCCGCGAATACATCACCGAGCTGGGCGGGCAGCTGGAAGTCAGCAGCCGGCCCACGCTCGGCACCACGTTCAAGGTCGTGCTGCCGCTGTACCGCGAGACGGCCGCGGCCATGCTCACCTGAACGACGACGCCCGAGAGAGGACACCGTGACCCAATCCAAACCCAAACTCCTGATCATCGAAGACGATCCAGGCCTGCAGAAGCAGCTGCGCTGGAGCCTGGACGCCTACGAGGTCGTGGTCGCCGGCGACCGCGAGGCGGCGCTGGCCCAGATCCGCCGCCACGAACCGGCGGTCGTCACCATGGACCTGGGCCTGCCGCCCGACCCGGACGGCTCCACCGAAGGCCTGGCCACGCTCCAGCAGATCCTGGCGCTGGCGCCGGACACCCGCGTGATCGTCCTGACCGGCAACCAGGACCACAACAACGCCGTCAAGGCGGTCGCCATGGGCGCCTACGACTTCCACCAGAAGCCGGTCGACCCGGAGGTGCTGAACCTGGTCATCCAGCGCGCCTTCTTCCTGCACAACCTGCAGCAGGAAAACCGCCGCATGCAGCAGTCGCAGGCCGATTCGCCGCTGGCCGGCGTGATCTCGCGCGACCCCGGCATGCTGAAGGTCTGCCGCACCATCGAGAAGGTGGCGCCGACCTCGGCGTCGGTAATGCTGCTGGGCGAATCCGGCACCGGCAAGGAGGTGCTGGCGCGCGCCATCCACGCGCTGTCGCCGCGCTCGAAAGAGCGCTTCATGGCGATCAACTGCGCGGCGATTCCGGAAAACCTGCTCGAGAGCGAACTGTTCGGCTACGAGAAGGGCGCCTTCACCGGCGCCGCCAAGCAGACCAAGGGCAAGGTCGAACTGGCCCACGGCGGCACCTTCTTCCTCGACGAAGTGGGCGACCTGCCGATGCCGCTGCAGGCCAAGCTGCTGCGCTTCCTGCAGGAGCGCGTGATCGAGCGCATCGGCGGCCACGAGGAGATCCCGGTCGACGTGCGCATCGTCTGCGCGACCCACCAGAAGCTGAAGGACCTGTGCGTGCAGGGGCGCTTCCGCGAAGACCTGTATTACCGCCTGTCCGAGATCGTGGTGAACATCCCGCCGATGCGCCAGCGCGAAGGCGACGCCGCCCTGCTGGCCCACCACTTCAAGAACAAGTTCTGCGCCCAGGAATCGCGCGCCTCGCTGCATTTCGCGCCCGACGCCATCGCCGCGATCGAGGGCTATGCCTGGCCGGGCAATGTGCGCGAGATGGAAAACTGCATCAAGCGCGCGGTCATCATGGCCGACGGCAACACCATCGTCGCCGACGACCTCGGCCTGCCCGACCTGGAAGCCGAGGAAGCGCCGCTGAACCTGCGCCAGGTGCGCGACGAGGCCGAGTACAAGGCCATCGTCAGGGCGCTGGCGCGGGTCGACGGGAATATCGTGAAAGCGTCGGAAATGCTGGGCGTCAGCCGCCCGACCCTGTACGACCTGATGGGCCGGCACGGCATCAAGGCGGCCAACTGATGCCGCGGCGCTCGCCGCGTCCGCGGGCCAGGCTGCTACGCTATGGCATCCTGCTGGTCCTGGCCGGCGTCGTTGCCGCGGCCGCAGGACTTTATTATCTGCAGGGGCAGGGCATTGCACCGCGCACGCTGGCGCCCTATGTGGAAAAACGAAGCAGCGGCCACAACGACCTCATCGTCGGTACGGGCCGCTGGCTCGGCGGGGTGCTTGACGGACTGGACCGCGGCAGCGGCGACACCGGCCCTGTGCTGCTGCCGCCGCTGTCCATCGGCGCCCAGGCGGCCGCGGTGCAGGGCGGCGGGCGGGCGCGCAAGCTGGCCGGCTCGGCCGACGACATCAAGCGTGCGCTGGCCGGCGCGGAGCCGGGTGACGTGATTGTGCTGCTGCCTGGGACTTACCGTCTCGGCGGCCTCGTCGCCAATCGGGCGGGACGGGAAGGCGCGCCGATCGCCGTGCGCGCCGAGCAGCCTGGCACGGTCACCATCGAATTCGACGCCGCCGAGGGCTTCCAGGTGCTGGCGCCCTGGTGGCGTTTCGAGAACCTGACGATCCGCGGCGCCTGCCGGCAGCAGGAATCCTGCGAACACGCCTTCCACGTGGCCGGCGGCGCCCACCATTTCGCCGCCGTCAACAACACCATCCTCGACTTCAATGCCCATTTCAAGATCAATGGCGCGGATGGCCGCTTTCCGGACGCCGGCCTGATCGAAGGGAATACCCTCGGCAATACGGCGCCGCGTACGACCCCGGGTCCGGTGACGCCGATCGACCTGGTCGCGGCGAACGACTGGATCGTGCGGCGCAATCTGATTGCCGACTTCGTCAAGACAGGCGGCGACCGGATCAGCTATGGCGCCTTCGCCAAGGGCGGCGGCGCGCGCACCCTGTTCGAGCAGAACATCGTGCTGTGCGAGCAGCGCCTGCGCGGGCTTCCGGGCCAGCGCGTCGGCCTGTCGTTCGGTGGCGGCGGGACCGGCAAGGATTATTGCCGCGACCGTAAATGCATCACCGAACAGGACCAGGGTACGATGCGCGCCAACCTGGTCGCTTCCTGCTCGGACGTGGGAATCTACGTGAACGCAGGCGCGGGGAGCCGGCTGATCGACAACACCCTGGTCGATACCGCCGGCGTGCATGTACGCTTCCCGGAAAGCAGCGCCGAGATCGACGGCAACCTGGTCGACGGCGCCATCCTTGCCCGCAACGGCGGCCAGCTGCACCTCGGCGACAACCTGCAGACCTCGATCGCGCAGCTCTACCTCGGCCATCATCCGCTGCGCAAGCTGTTTGCCGCGCCGGACAGCTTCGATTTCAGCTGGCGCGAGGCGCCGCCGCAGCACACGGCGGCAACGCCGTCGGCCGGCCTGTGCGGCGAGGCGCGTTCGCGGACCCGGCGCTACGGCGCCTTCGAGGATTTCAAGGCCTGCCTGGCCGCGCCGCGCTAGCGGCTACCAGGAACGCAGCCAGTTGCCGGTCCAGTCCACCACCTGCTGATGCCATTCGCGCCGCGAGCAGGTGTGGTCGGCTCCGGGCAGGGTATGGCGGACGATGCGCGGCGCGTCGAGCAGGCGCTGCCAGTCGCGCGAGCCGGATGCCAGCCCGGCGAACTCCTGTGCCGTGCGGTCGGCGCTGCTCAGCATGACCAGCACCTTGCCGTCGAAGCGCTGCAGCGCCGCGTACAGGCGCTCGGGCAGGCTGGCGCCGCCCGCATCGCCTTGCTGCGCCTGGGTGCTGCGCGCGAATGCCGAGCGTGCGAGCCCGGCGAAGGACCTGGCCGCGGCGGCGGCGTCGAAGCGCCCGCTGGCGATCTTTTTCCAGAGTCCCGGGTCCAGCAGCCGGGCGCGGTAATAATGCTTCAAGGTCGCCTTGGCGGCGCCCTGTTCGGTGCGCACCCAGGGATTGAGCAGCGCCAGGCCGGCCACGCGCGGATCGCCCGGCGCATACATCGCCGCCGCCGATGCGCCGTCGCACAGGCCCCACAGCACGACGTCGCGCATGCCCGGCAGTTCGGCAAAGAAGCGGTCGAGCGCGGCGCGCAGGTCGTCCCCGACCTGCTCGAAATCGCGCATCGCCCCTTCGCTGTCGCCCATGCCGCGGTAGTCGAAGCGCAGCACCGGGATGCCGGCCTGCGCCAGGCTGCGCGCGAGCAGCGTGAACTGGCGGTGGCTGCCGGTCCGCACCTGCGGTCCGCCGACCACGATCACGACACCGCGCGAAGCGGGCTGCTGCGGCATCGACAGTACGCCGTACAGCCACTCGGCGCCGCAGGCGAAGGACAGCGCGCGTTCGTCAAACCGCATGGACGGGCTCCCGCAGCAGTGCGCCGGTGGCGTCCAGCAGGGCCGGGCATTCGGCGATCTCCGGCGTGGTCCAGAACGGCTCGCCCTGGACCAGGTGCACGCCGAGGTCGATGCCTTGCGCCTTCCAGGTGGCGGCGACGCGGTTCGCCGCCGGCGGCAGCGCGCGGCCGGCCGCCGGCATCACTTCGAACCAGTCGAGGCGGCAGCCACGCGGCGCCAGCACCGAGGCGTCGATGCCCTCCAGCGCGGCGGCCAGCGCCGGCGCCAGTTCGTAGCCGGCGATCTCGACCGGCTTGCCTTGCGCCAGGCTGGCGCGCAGCGCCTTGGTGCCGCCATTGTTCGCGCCTTCCTGCAACAGGTCGGCGGCGATGCGCAGGCGCAGGAACTGGTTCAGGAAGGCCGTGCCATTGGTGACCGGTTGCCACAGCAGCAGACGCGGCGGGGTTGCTTCGGCCTTCGCCGCGTAGTCGAGCGCGAGCAGGGCGCCCAGCCGCAGTCCCCACAGCCCCGGCGCGCGGCCAAGGCGTTCGCGCAGCCAGGCGCAGGCGGCGTCGACATCGCGCTTCCAGCCTTCCCAGCGCGCATCGCCGAATTCGCCGCTGCTGTCGCCGCTGCCGTGCAGGTCGATCTGCAGGACGCCGACGCCGAGCGCGGCCAGTGCGCGCGCCTGCAGCGCGGCCATGCGGCGCGACTTGTTCATCTCTTCGGCAAACGGGTGCAGGTAGACCAGCGCTTCGCGGCAGGGGCCGGCTGGCGCGTGGAACAGGCAATAGCGGAACCCGTCCTGCACGGGCAGGAAGAAGGTTTCGGCGGGCGCGTGTGCCGGAGCCATGTTTCAGGCAGCCTTCGAGGCCACGAAAGCAGCCAGGCTGCCGAGCGTTTCGAAGGTGCTGGCGCTGATGTCGTCGTCGTCGATGACGATGCCGAAATGGTCTTCGAGCGCGCCGATCAGGGTCACGACCGCCATCGAGTCGAGTTCCGGCAGGCTGCCCAGCAGCGGGGAATCGGCATCCAGGGTCTGGCCGGCATCGCCCAGGTTGAGGACGTCGATCAGGAGGTTTTTGACTTCAGTGAGAATCATGGATTAATGCTCCGTGGAGGCCTGGGACATTTCCGGTTTGGCGTTCGCCCCGGCGCGCGCTTCCAGCAGCGCGTGCAGGCGGGCCAGTCCCGGCCATCGGTAATAGTTGACATGGTACATAGTGCGTACCCGCTCCGTCCAGCGCAGGTGCCATTCCATGACCCGTCCGTAGAATTCGATGCGGCGTACCCGCCCTTCGTCGAACAGGCTGCGCGTGGCTTCCTCGCGCATCAGCAGGGTCGGCGACAGGCTGGAAGGAACGCTTTCGTCATAGCTGGTCTTCAGGACGATCAGGGCGTCGCCGCTGCCGATGCACAGGTCCATCGCGACCAGCTGCTCGCCGAACCAGTAGCGGTAGATGCGGCCCTGGCCACGCCGGCAAAACGCTTCCAGCATCGCGCGGTAGTAGCGGCCCTGCGCATTGCCGGCATGGACCGCGGTGCCGCAGCCGGCCTTCCAGCCGGAGCTTTCCAGGCGCCCGTAGTCGGCCACCGCCTGGGCCACGTCCTGCGGCGCGCGGCTGACCTGCAGGCGTGGCGCGATGCCTTCGCGTTCCAGGCGGTTGCGCTGTTTTTTCAGGTTGCTGCGCAGGTTCTTGCCGCGCGCGTTCCAGTAGGCGTCGAAACCGCCGGCCACCTCGACGTGCGCGGTGTCGATGTAGTCCAGGGTGCGGATGCCGCCGCGGTCCGCCGGACGCGGCGTCAGCAGCGGGTCCATCTGGGTCAGGCCGAGCACCAGCGGCAGGCCCGGCAGGGCGCGGATCAGGCCGCGCAGCAGTGGATCGAGGGCCTGCTCCGGGCGCTGCAGCCACAGGCCGAGCGGCGCCTGGGCCGGCTGGAAGGTGGCCCAGGCGCCGCGTCCGGCCGGAACCAGGATCGTCATCGCCAGGACCTGCCCGCCGCGTTCGCAGCACGCCAGCAGTTCGGTGCCGGTACCGAATTCGGCCAGCAGGGGGGCGACGAAGTCCCAGTCCAGCATGGGCGAAGCGGCGCTGTCGGCGTGCAGGCGCCGCCAGCGCTCGGCGAAGGCGGCCACGCCGCCGGCAGGGTGGAGAGTCCAGTTCATGGTTGCAAAATGGTCTGCAGGGTGGCGATCATCCAGTCGAGCTCTTCTTCGTGAAGCTCCTGGTGGCAGGGGAAGGCGAGCACATGGCGCGACAGCATGCTGCTGGTCGGGCACACGCTGTCGTCCACGCCCGGCCACAACGGGTAGGCGAAGCGCGTGACCGGCACCCCGGCGGCGCATGCGGCGTCGAACAGGCGCTCGGGGTCGCTTGCCACGAGCGGGAACATCCAGGGGCAGACGCCGTCGGGCAGGGCCGGGAACAAGGGCCGCACGCCCGCCAGGTCGCCGAGGGACTGCAGCAGCTTGCGGTAGCGCGCGCGCCGCAGCGTGACGATGCGCGCGGCCGGAAGGCGCCCGACCAGCAGGCGCGATAGCCGCGACGAGCGCTTGTCCAGCCATGCGGGGTCGAAGCCGAAGCCGCTGTCCGAGGAAGCGGGCGCCAGTCCCGGCGCCGCGGTTTGGCCCGCGGGTGCGCGGGCGCGCAGGCGCCGTAGCGCGGCCTTGAGCTGCAGGGGCGGCGCCAGCAAGGCCCGCAGCAGCGCCAGGCGTCCATATGGAAAACCGCGCTCCAGCGTCGCAAGCGCGGCCTTGGCTTCGAAGCCCGGTCCGGCGGGGCGCAGCGCCACGCGGCCGAGGCCGTGGCGTGCCGACACCAGCACCCCGCCTTCGTACACCGGATAGAATTTCATGCTGCTGGCCGCGGCGTAGTCACCCCAGGCGCCGACCGGCTTGCCGCCGTGCTCGCCGAAGAAGCTGTGCGCACAGTCTTCCAGCAGCAGCAGGCCGTGCGCATCGCAGAAGCTGCGCAGCGTCGACAGGTCCTGGACGAAACCGAAGTAATGCGTGACCACCAGTGCCTTGACGTTCGGCGCGAGCCTGGCGGCGATGTCGCCGAGGTCGGGCGACGTGTCCGGACGCAGCCGGTAGAACAGCGGCGCCGCACCGAGATGCAGCACCGGCGGGATCATCGACGGGCTGTGGTAGGCCGGCATCAGCACCGCGTCGCCGGGCTTGATGTCCATTTCGCGCAGCGCCAGCGCGATCGCGATGCGGCCGCTGGTCACCAGGCGCGCCTGGCCCGCATCCAGCACCGAAGGCAGGCCGCGCAAGCCATGCCCGCGACGCAGCGACGCGCCCGACAGCACGGGAGCAAGCGGTACGCGGGGGTGGGCGGGAAGCTGGGTTCGGAGCATGGCGCAGTATAGCCCCGATGTTGAAAATATGCCCACAATGCATGTCCTGATTTAAACATTCTGTGTAGCTATTTTTCCCTAACTGTTAAGATGGCAGTCCTTTGCGCGCGCTGCCGCGCCATTCAAGATTTCCCCATGTCCGACCTGATTCACGACTTCATTTTCGATTCCGCGCGCCGCACGCCCGGCGCCGAAGCGCTGGTCCATGGCGCCGCCCGACTCGACTATGGGGCACTGGCCGCCGCCGTGCGCAGGGGCGCCGGGGCGCTGCTCGGCGCCGGCGTCGGGCGGCGCGAACGTGTCGCCGTTTACCTGGAAAAGCGGATCGAGAACGTGGCCGCGATGTTCGGCGCGGCCCTCGCGGGCGCCGTGTTCGTGCCCGTCAATCCCCTGCTCAAGCCCGAGCAGGTCGCCTACATCCTGGCCGACTGCAATGTGCGGGTGCTGGTGACGTCCGGCGAACGCCTGGCCCAGCTGGCGCCGGTGCTGGAAGGCTGTCCGGACCTGCGCTGCGTGCTGGCGACCGGCGCGCTGGACAAGACTGCCGTGCCGGCCGGCGTGCTGCTGCGCGCCTGGGATGCCGTCCAGGCCGAGCCGGACGACGCCGTGCTGCGCGCGCGCCGTCCGATCGACGCCGACATGGCGGCGATCCTGTACACCTCGGGCAGCACCGGGCGGCCGAAAGGCGTGGTGTTGTCGCACCGGAACATGGTGGCGGGAGCGCGCAGCGTCGCCTCCTACCTGGAGCTGACGCCGGCCGACCGTGTGCTGTCGGTACTGCCGCTCAGCTTCGATTATGGCCTGTCGCAGCTGACCACGGCTTTCCTGGCGGGCGCCGCGGTGGTGCTGATCAACCACCTGTTCGCGCGCGACATCGTCAAGGCGGTCGGCCAGGAGCGCATTACCGGCCTGGCGGCGGTGCCGCCGCTGTGGATCCAGCTGGCGGCGCTCGCCTGGCCCGCCGATTGCACGCTGCGCTACCTGACCAATTCCGGCGGCGCCATGCCGGTCGAGACCGTGCACGCGCTGCGCGCCGCGCTGCCGTCGGCCCAATTGTTCCTGATGTACGGGCTGACCGAAGCGTTCCGCTCGACCTATCTGCCGCCGTCCGAACTGGGACGCCGCCCCGATTCGATGGGCAAGGCAATTCCGAATGCCGAGGTCATGGTGGTGCGCCCCGACGGCACGCCGTGCGCGCCGAACGAGCCGGGAGAACTGGTGCACCGCGGCGCCCTGGTTTCGCTCGGCTACTGGAACGACCCGGTCAAGACCGCCGAGCGCTTCCGCCCGGCGCCCGGGCGGGATCCGGCGCTGCCGCTGACCGAAATGGCGGTGTGGTCCGGCGACGCGGTGCGCATGGACGAGCAGGGGTACCTGTATTTCGTCGGCCGCAACGACGACATGATCAAGGTCTCCGGCTACCGCATCAGCCCGACCGAGGTCGAGGAGTCCGCGCATGCGACCGGGCTGGTGCTGGAGGCGGCCGCGTTCGGGGTGCCGCACCCGGTCCAGGGGCAGGCAGTGGTGCTGCTGGCGCTGCCGCGCGACCCGGGGCTCACCCCGGCGCTGCTGTTGAAGGAATGCCAGCGCCGCATGCCGGCCTACATGGTGCCGGCCCATATCGAGATCCGCGGCGAAGCGCTCCCGCGCAACCCGAACGGCAAGTTCGACCGCAAGCTGTTGCAGCAGCCCTACCTCACCCTGTTTGAAGGCACCGCATCATGAGCACCAAGCCCGTCCACGCCGCGCAGACCGGATTTCCCATCGTCGACGGCTGCCTGCAGGTCGGCGGCCTCCCCCTGACCCGGCTCGCGCAACGCGTCGGCAGCACCCCGTTCTATGCCTACGACCGGCGCCTGGTGACCGAACGCGTGCGGCACCTGCGCACCCACTTGCCGGCGGAGCTCGAGCTGCACTACTCGATCAAGGCCAATCCGATGCCGGCCCTGGTGCAGCACCTGGCCGGCCTGGTCGACGGCCTGGATGTGGCGTCCGGGGGCGAAATGCGCGTCGCGCTCGATACCGGCATGGCGCCGGAACGCATCAGCTTCGCCGGGCCCGGCAAGTCGGATGCCGAGCTGTCCCGCGCAGTGGCGGCCGGCATCTGCGTACATGCCGAATCCGAGCGCGAGATCGGCAGCCTGGCCAGGATCGGCGAGGCGCTCGGGATCGCTCCGCAGCTGGCGCTGCGCATCAATCCGGACTTCGAGCTGAAGGGATCTGGCATGCGGATGGGCGGTGGCGCCAAGCAGTTCGGCATCGACGCCGAAGAGGCGCCGCGCATGCTGGCGCTGGCCGCGGACCTGGGCCTGAAGGTAACGGGCCTCCACATCTTCAGCGGCTCGCAAAGCCTGAAGGCCGAGGCCATCGTCGAGGCCCAGGCGCAGACGGTCGAGCTCGCGCTGCGCCTGGCCGGGCATGCGCGCGATCCGCTGCGCATGCTGAACATCGGCGGCGGCTTCGGCATCCCGTATTTTCCGGGCGAGACGGCGCTCGACATCGCGCCGGTCGGCGAGCGCCTGCGTGAACACCTGCCGCGCCTGCAAGCGGCGCTGCCGGGCGTCGCGGTGGCGATCGAACTGGGACGCTACCTGGTGGGCGAGGCGGGGGTGTACGTGGCACGCGTGGTCGACCGCAAGGTCTCGCGCGGCCAGGTGTTCCTGGTCACGGATGGCGGACTCCACCACCACCTGGCGGCATCCGGCAACTTCGGCCAGGTGATCCGCAAGAATTACCCGGTTGCGATCGGCAACCGCATGGAGGCGGACAAGGAGACGGTGTCGGTGGTCGGACCGTTGTGCACCCCGCTCGACCTGCTGGCCGAGCGCATGGAGTTGCCGCGCGCGGAAGTGGGCGACCTGGTGGTGGTGTTCCAGTCCGGCGCCTATGGCAGGAGCGCGAGCCCGGCTGCTTTCCTGAGCCACCCGGACGTGGTCGAAGTGCTGGTCTGACACAGCGTACCTGGAACCTGTCCCAGTAGGCAGGAGTCGCTCCTGGCGCGCCTGACAAGCGCAGGCGGGAACGCAACAGACCTGCGTCCTACCCCGCGCACGATTGTTGTAATTCTTGACACGTGTTAAGGCTTGGAATACTCTGCTTTAACACTTTCCTTCGTGTAAAAGCTCGCAGATTATTTCGGCCCTCATCGCGGTGAGCCGGGTGCTGCGGGTGCTGTGTAGGGCCGACTGCCGACCTGTTCGATGTTCGGCCGTCGCAATACGCGCCTTTCATCGGCTGTCATCCGTAGCAGTAAATAATGGTTCACAAAAAAAGCAACAGCCTCACCAGCGGCGCGGTCCTCATGGTCGCCATGCGCTGGGTCGACCGCCTTATCGGCATTGTCAGCACTTTCATCCTCGCCCGCCTGTTAGTTCCGGATGATTTCGGTATCGTCGCCATGGCGTCGGTGGTGGTCGCTTTTGCTGACGTGATCTTTGACCTCGGCATCAACGTCGCCGTTATCCAGAGAAAGAATCCCTCCCAGTCCTTCTATAACACCGCCTGGACGCTGCGCATCATGCAGAGCAGCTGCGTGGCGCTGGTGCTGGCAGTGATCGCGCCGTTTGCGGCCGATTACTACAAGGATCCGCGCGTGACGGCAGTGGTGCAGCTGATGGCGCTGTCGCTGCTCGTGACCTCGTTCGAGAACGTCGGCGTCATCAACTTCCAGAAAGAGCTGCGCTTCGTCGACGACGCCAAGTACGTGCTGTTCAAGCGCCTGGTCGCTTTCATTACCACGGTCGTACTGACCCTGATCCTGCACAGCTACTGGGGCATGATCATCGGCGCCCTGGTCGGCCGCCTGGCAAGCACGCTGCGCAGCTACATGGTGCATCCGATGCGCCCGCGGTTGTCGCTGGCCGATATCGGCGAAATCTTTTCGGTGTCGCAGTGGGTGCTGGTCAAGAACATCAGCCAGTACCTGGACAGCAAGCTGGCCGTGTTCCTGGTGGGCGGCATGGGCAACACCAGCGTCACGGGCGGCTATACGCTGGCCAGCGAGATTGCCGACATACCCGGCACGGACCTGCTGGCCCCGATCAACCGCGTCCTGTTCCCGGCGTTCGCGCGCGCCCGCGACAATCTTGCCGAGCTCACCCAGCTGCTGCTGTCGGCCCAGGCGGTGCAAGTCATGGTGACCTTTCCCGCCTGCGTAGGCTTCGTGCTGACGGCGCGCGACTTCGTTCCGGTCGCGCTGGGCGAGAAGTGGGTATTCATCGTGCCTTTCATCCAGATCCTGGCGCTGACGAACATCATCCAGTCGATCAGCAGCAGCGCCAACTACGTGCTCACCGTGATCGGCCAGATTCGCCTGCTGGCGCTGACCAGCTGGATCCAGATCGGCGTATTTTCGCTCGGCGCGATGCTGCTGCATGGGCACCTGACGCCCGAGTACGTCACCCAGATCCGCCTGGCGGCCGTGGTCCTGACCTTCAGCATCTCGTACGCGCTTCTGATGCGCTACGTGCCGGGCCTCACGGCGCTGATGCTGGTGCGCAGCGCCGGCCGGCCGATCCTGGGCTGCCTGGCGATGGCGCTCGTGCTGGTCCTGTTCGGCGCCGCGGTCCATGCGCCGCACTGGGCCATGCTGATCATGAAAGTCGCCATTGGCGCCGTGGTCTATGCCGGGGTCGTGCTGGCGACGTGGCGCATGGCCGGCTGCCCGGACGGGGCCGAGTCCTATTTCCTCAACAAACTCAAACGGACGACGCCACCGGTTGTTGGCTCACCTAGCGAGGCCCAATGAAAATCGATCTGGACCGCATCTCCGCGACCTTTGCGGACGTCGAGTTCTTCGTCGCCTGCATCTTCGCGGATGCTCCCCCCGAATTCGCCGGCACCGGCGGCGGCCGCCTGGTGACCAGCAGCGGCGCGCAGTTCTGGGCCGTGACGTCGCTGAGCGCGGCGCATGGCCGCGGCCTGGTGCACGAGGTCGGCGACAGCGATATCGTGTTCCGCGGTTATGAAGGCGGGCTGTCCGTCCATTCGTACTCGGAACCGGAGGTGCTGAAATGCCTGGCGGCGCCGGACGCGCTGGAAAACGGTGTGTTCGCCTACCTCAAGTTCGA
>Ga0308170_10002168_pt1 | contig 17305 bp, 16 predicted proteins | sample PhyBR2_2_FD_202136 | JGI IMG/M metagenome (GOLD analysis project Ga0308170, IMG submission 202136) | Phyllosphere microbial communities from UC Gill Tract Community Farm, Albany, California, United States - DLSLSB.R2 | ecosystem: Host-associated > Plants > Phyllosphere > Unclassified | place... | reverse complement strand
GCTCGGCGTTGATCTCCTCGAACCGCTTGGTCGGCAGGTAGACCTCGCCGCGCACCTCGACGAGCGGCGGCACGGGGTGCTCGGCCGAGCCGGTGAGTCGCTGCGGGATGCCGTCGATGGTGAGCACATTGGCGGTGACGTCCTCGCCCGTACGCCCGTCGCCGCGGGTCAGCGCACGGGTGAGGCGGCCGCCCTCGTAGAGCAGGTTGATCGCCAGGCCGTCGAACTTCACCTCGCACAGCAGGTCCGGAGTGGTCCCGGCGTCGCGGACGACCCGGTCGTACCAGGCCGCGGTCTCCTCCACCGAGAACGAGTTGTCGAGCGACTCCATCCGCTGGAGGTGGTCGATCGAGGCGAAGGCGGTGCCGTCGTAGGTGCCCTTGCCCATCACCCGCTGGGTGGGGCTGTCGGGCGTGATCAGCTCGGGATACTGCTCCTCGAGCTCACCGAGCCGACGCAGCAGCGCGTCGTACTCGGCGTCGGAGAGCGGCGTGGAGCCGTCGCGATAGTAGGCGTCGGAGGCCGCCTCGACCTGCGCTGCCAGCTCGGCGTGGAGGCTCGCAGGATCGGTCGCCACGTCGGGGACGGCGCTCTCGTCGTTCATAGAACACATCTTGCCGCGCCCCACCGACAGGTGGGGACGCGGCAAGCGGATGTGCGTGCGATCAGGCCGCGGGTCAGACCGAGGCCGTCTCCTCCGACGAGTTGAGCTCGGCCGTCCGGTGCGGCGTGGTGCTGACGCCCTGGACCGTGATCTTGCGCGAGCGGGCCTTCTCCGCGACCGGGATCCGGAGCCGCAGCACGCCGGCGTCGTACGCCGCCTCGATCCGCTCGAGGTCGAGGTTGTCGCCGAGGACGAGCTGGCGGCTGAAGAGGCCGCGTGGCCGCTCGGACGCAAGCAGCTCCCAGTCACCGTTGCGGGCAGGCCGCTCGGCCTTGACCGTGAGCACGTTGCGCTCGACGTCGAGGTCGAGGGTGTCGGGCGCGATGCCGGGCAGGTCGAACTCGACCACGAAGGTCTCACCCTCCCGCCAGGCGTCCATCGGCATGATCGCGGGCCGCGAGGTCGTGCCCGTGCCGAGGAGCTGCTGGGCGAGCCGGTCGAAGTCACGGAACGGGTCGGTACGCATCAACATGGTTCACCTCCGATGTAGTGGGTCGACGATCTATAGTGATCGCTATAGGTTTCTTATAGCGCGGCGCAGACAAGGAGGCAAGTCGGATGGAGCCCCTCGATCCCCTGGGCGAGAGCCGGGCGCTCTTCGCCATCTCGGTGGCCGCCGACCTGGTCGGCACCGGCGTGCAGAACCTGCGCGCCTACGAGCGCCGCGGACTGGTCGAGCCACAGCGGACGCCCGGCGGCACGCGCCTGTACGCCCCGGCGGACATCGACCGACTGCGCCGCATCACCGAGCTCCTCGGGGCCGGCCACAACCTCGCCGGCGTCGAGTCCGTCCTCGCGCTCGAGCGGGAGAACGCGCTCCTGCGCGCCGAGATCCAGGAGCTGCGCGCGCAGACCGAGCGATAGTCGCGCGATCCCGCTGGCGGGAGCTCCCGAGCAGGTCGTCTAGACCAGTCGAGAAATCTCGATTGGCAGGAATGAAACGACGTCGTACTGTCTTGGATGGAACGAAACGGTTTCGTTTCATTGTGAACACGACGTTAACTCCAGGAGCCATCGGTGAATCTTCCGCGTCCCCTCGGCCGTCCTCGCGTAGAGGGCGATCGGGAGCAGGAGATCCTCCGCACCGCCCTCACCGTGCTCGGTGAGGTCGGCTACGACCGGCTCACCATGGACGCTGTCGCCGCCCGCGCGAAGGCGTCGAAGGCCACGCTCTACCGGCGCTGGTCCACCAAGGCCAAGCTCGTCATCGACGCCCTGCACGCGACCAAGGACCACGGCCCGTTCCCCGAGGACACCGGCAGCCTGCGCGGTGACCTCGAGGCAGCCTTCTGCGGGATGGGTGGTCTGACCGATCCCGAGCTGGTCGCCACCATGGGCAGCGTCATCACGGCGATCAGCCGCGACAAGGAGTTCGCCAGCGAGTTCCGCGAGCACTTCATCGCTGCCAAGGTCGAGCTCAGCCGCATCATCTGGGACCGCGCCGCCGCGCGCGGTGAGCTCCGTCCGGATCTCGACGTCGACCTCATCAGCCACGCCATGCCCGGCGTGATCCTGCACCGTGTCTTCATGCTCGGCGAGATCGTCACCGAGGACCTCGTCACCCGCGTGATCGACCAGATCATCATCCCGGCCGCAACCGGCCACGCCACCCCCTCCCACAAGGACTGACCTATGTCTTCCATCGCCCAGGCCGACCCGCCTGTCGAGGCGACGAGCGGCCCCCGCAACCTGGGGCTCGCCCTCGTCCTCATCCTCATCGCTCAGCTGATGGTGGTCCTCGATGCCACCATCGCCAACATCGCCCTGCCGTACATCGGCCAGGACCTGGAGATCTCCCAGGCCAACCTGACCTGGATCGTCACCGGCTACTCCCTCGCCTTCGGTGGCCTGCTGCTCCTCGGCGGCCGACTCGGCGACCTCTACGGCCGCCGTCGCATGTTCATGGTCGGCCTGGCCACGTTCGCGATCGCGTCGCTGCTCGGCGGCCTCGCCCAGAACGAGGCCCTCCTGCTGGGCGCCCGTGGCCTGCAGGGTCTCGGCGCCGCGCTCGCCGCTCCGGCCGCGCTCGCGCTGATCACCACCACCTTCCCCGCCGGCCCGCAGCGCAACCGCGCGTTCGCCATGTACGGCGCCATGTCCGGCGCCGGCGCGGCGGTCGGTCTGATCCTCGGCGGTTGGCTGACCGGTCTCGACGGGATCGCCGGCCTGGACGTCCACGGCTGGCGGCTCACGTTCCTCATCAACGTCCCGATCGGCCTGATCGCGGCGGCGCTCGCCCCCCGGGTGCTCGCCGAGTCCGAGCCGCACCACGGCCAGCTGGACATCCCGGGCGCGATCACCGGAACCCTCGGCCTGCTCGCCATCGTCTTCGGTCTCACCCGCGCCGGCGAGGCCGACTACGGCTGGGGCTCCGGCCAGGCCGTCGGCTCCCTGGTCGCGGGCGTCGTGCTGCTCGTCGCCTTCGCGGTCATCGAGTCCCGTGTCGAGCACCCGCTGCTGCCGATGCGGATCTTCGCCAACCAGACCCGGGCGACCAGCTTCGTGGCCATGATGATCGCACCCGCCGCGATGTTCGCGATGTTCTACTTCCTCAGCCTCTTCATCCAGCAGCTCGTGGGCTACAGCCCGCTGCGAGCGGGCTTCGCGTTCCTGCCGTTCTCCTTCGGCGTCGTCACCGGCGCCACGATCTCCTCGAAGCTCGTGGCCAAGATCGACGCCCGGTTCATCGCCGGAACCGGCACCCTGCTGGCCTCGATCGCGCTCTTCGCGTTCTCGCGGCTCGCGGCCGACGACGCCCCCGGCCAGGTGCTCGCCGCCATGGCGAAGGGCTCGACCGCAGGTGCCAACGTGAACTACTGGGCCGACATCTTCCCGTACATCGTGCTGATGTCCGTCGGCATGGGCATGGTCTTCGTCCCGCTCATGCTGACCGCGGTGCACCACGTCCGCACCGAGGACTCCGGCATCGGCTCGGGCGTCCTCAACACCATGCAGCAGGTCGGCGGCGCCCTCGGACTGGCCACCCTGAGCACCGTCGCGCTGCACTTCACCAACACCCGCACCGCAGAAGTCACTCCGGCGCTCACCCGGGGCCTGACCCAGTCGGGCATCGATCCCCACAAGATCATCCCGGGCACGGACCTGACGTTCCTGCAGGGCTCGGTCTTCCAGGCCAGCTTCACCGAGGGCGCCACCCACGCGTTCCTCGTCGGCGGCATCATGATGCTCGCGACCTCCGCGATCGTGTGGCTCTTCCTCAACGTGAAGAAGGACGAGCTGGCCACCGACGGCCCGGAGGCTCCGGTCCACGTCGGCTGACCGTCCCAGCTCGTACGTCCGAGTGCCCCACGACCCGACCGGGTCGTGGGGCACTCGTGCGTCTGGGGCGACTCGGCCGGCTCAGGCGGCGAGGGCGCCCTGGATGGCGTCGACGAACGCATCGAGGTCGTCGGGCTTGCGACTGGTGATGAGGTTGCCGTCGACGACGACCTCCTCGTCCACCCAGGTCGCACCCGCGTTGCGCAGGTCGTCGGCCAGGCTCGGCCAGCTGGTCAGCCGGCGATCGCCGGCACGACCTGCGGAGACGAGCAGCCAGGGTCCGTGACAGATCATCGCGATCGGCTTACCGGCCTCGTCGAAGGCCTTCACGAGCTCCTGGGCCGTGGCCTCCATCCGGATCCGGTCGGCGTTGACGGTGCCGCCCGGCACGATGAGCACGTCGGTGCTCTCGACGTCGACGTCGTCCAAGGTGCCGTCGACATCGACCTTGCGGGTGGGCTCGGTGTCGCCCTCGGCCGCCTGGATCGCCTCGCGCTTGGTCGAGTAGACGCTGACGCTCGCCCCGGCCTCGCGCAGGCGGTCGCGTGGGACGACCAGCTCCGCCTCCTCGAAGAAGTCCGTCGCGATGATGGCGATCCGCTTTCCGGCCAAGCCGGGCATGGCTACCTCCTGAGGTCGTCGATCAGTGACGCTCTCTGGTACCCACGATCGGTCTCAACCGTTCAGGGATCCGGCGCTCGTGCGCGAGAGCGCCATCGCCCGCCGGCTCCACGCGAGGCCGGCACCCGCCAGCCCGCAGGACGGAGACACGGCCAGCGACAGCTCGTGCGGGTCGAGACCGACCATGTCGAGCCAGCGCAGCACCTGCTCGGTGATCTGCTTGTCGGAGAGCGGCGACCCGGGCTCGAGGGACGGGACGGCGCCGAGCGCGACGGTCTCCCCCGCTTCGAGGGCCGCGGCCAGGTGGTCGAGGTCGCGCGCGCTGAGCTGGGCCAGGTCGACGGCGAGTCCCTTCGCACCGGCGCCGCGGACCAGATCCCACGGGGTCGCCGCGGCGCAGGAGTGCACCCACGGCTCGGCGCCCTCCTCCGCGATGGCCTCGAGCACCCAGGCGAGGCCCTGGGAGGCCTCGGGGAGGTCGATGGAGCGGTGCCGGCCGTACCCGCTGGCCGTCGGGATCCGGGCGTTGATGACGGCGTCGAGCGCCGGCTCATCGACTTGGACGATCAGGGCCTCGACGCCGGGAAGGCGGCGTCGCACGTCGCGCAGGTGCGTACGGACCCCCTCGGCGAGTGCCTGGGCGAGCTCGCGCCGCGCACCGTGGTCCGCCAACAGCCGGTCGCCGCGCGGGCGCTCGACGGTGGCGGCCAGCGTCCACGGCCCAGCGACCTGGATCTTGAACGACCCGGCGTACCCGTCCGCGATCTCCTCGAGGAGGTCGAGGTCCTGGGCGAGCAGCGAGCGGGCGCGGCGGTGGTCCACGCCGGGAGATCCGGTCGAGCCGGTGAGCCGCCAGCCGGCGGGCTGCAGGTCGGCGTCGAGGCCGTCGAGGATCGCGAGCGCGCGGCCGATCATGTCGGCACCCGCGCCACGGTCGGGAAGCTCCGGCAGGTGCGGCAGCCCGTGATCGCCGCCGAGCTCGTCGAGGACGACCTTCACCGACTCGGCGAAGTCGGTGCCGGGCAGCGACCCGATCCCGGTGGCGACGACGCTCATCGGTGTGCCTGCTTCCTGGGGTAACACGTTGTTCGCGGAGGTAGCAGCCCGACGCGTCGCGCGGTTACTCGGGTGGACATCGTGTTACCCCACCCGCCGCGTCGAGGCGATCGTCGCCGAGCCGACCACGCGGGTGCCGTCGTAGATCACCGCGGCCTGGCCGGGAGCGATGCCGTACGCCGGGTCGAGCAGCTCGATCACGACCTCGTCGGCGACCACCTGCACCACCGCGCGGTGCTCATCACCGTGCGCACGCAGCTGGACGGTGACCCCATCGCCCTCGAGGCGGGTGGGAGCCACACCGCTCCAGCGCGGCCTGATGCCGGTGATCCGGTCGATCGCGAGGTGCTCGCGCGGGCCGACCGTCACCACGCCGGAGACCGGCTCGATGTCGAGGACGAAGCGCGGCTTGCCGTCGGCCGCCGGGACGCCGAGACGCAGCCCGCGGCGCTGGCCGATGGTCATCCCCAGGGTCCCCTGGTGTGCGCCGACGACCGCCCCCGACTCGTTCACGATCGCACCCGGCTCGGTGCCCACGATGTCCGGCATCTTCTCCCGCAGCCAGCCGGCGCTGTCACCGTCGGCCACGAAGCAGATGTCGTGCGAGTCCGGCTTGTCGGCCACCAGCAGGCCCCGCCGTGCCGCCTCCTCGCGCACCAGGGGCTTGGGGGTGTCCGCGAGCGGGAAGAGGGCGTGCTGGAGCTGCTCCTGCGTCAGGACGCCCAGCACATAGCTCTGGTCCTTGGCGCCGTCCTGCGCGCGATGCAGCTCGACGCCGTCACCGCTCGCGGCGGGCCGCACCTCCGCGTAGTGCCCGGTGACGACCGCGTCGAAGCCGAGCGCGAGCGCCCGGTCGAGCACGGCCTCGAACTTGATCTTCTCGTTGCAGCGCAGGCACGGGTTGGGCGTACGGCCGGCGGCGTACTCGGCCTTGAAGTCCTCGACGACGTCCTCGTGGAAGCGCTCGGAGAGGTCCCACACGTAGAACGGGATGCCGATGATGTCGGCGGCCCGCCGGGCGTCGTTGCTGTCCTCGATCGTGCAGCACCCGCGCGCGCCCGAGCGGTACGAGGCCGGGTTGCGCGAGAGCGCGAGGTGGATGCCGGTGACGTCGTGTCCGGCCTCGACCGCACGCGCGGCGGCCACGGCCGAGTCCACCCCGCCGGACATGGCGGCGATGACCCTCACAGCGGTGGCCTCATCGGGATCCCGCGGCGCGGGCGCGCTCGACGCAGGGCCCGAGCGCGGCGAGCAGCGCCGCCACGTCGTCGGCGGTCGAGCTGTGCCCGAGCGAGAAGCGCAGCGAGGAGCGGGCCTCGCTCTCCGAGCGGCCCATCGCCAGCAGGACGTGCGAGGGCTGCGGCACGCCGGCCGAGCAGGCCGAGCCGGTGGAGCACTCGACGCCCTGGGCGTCGAGCAGCATCAGCAGCGAGTCGCCCTCACAGCCCGGGAACGAGAAGTGGGCGTTGCCGGGGAGCCGCTCCGGACCCGGCTCAGCACCGTTGAGGACCGCGTCGGGGACGACGTCGAGCACACCGCCGATCAGCTCGTCGCGCAAGGCGGCCACGCGGACGGCGGAGCTGCTCTGCTCCTTGACCGCGAGCTCGACCGCGGCCGCGAAGCCGGCGATCGCCGGCACGTCGACGGTGCCCGAGCGCACGTCACGCTCCTGGCCGCCACCGTGCAGGAGCGCGGTCAGCTCCAGCTCGCGCCGGACGAGGAGCGCCCCGACGCCGTACGGTCCGCCGAGCTTGTGGCCCGTCAGCGAGAGGGCGTCGACGCCCGCGGCGGCGAAGTCGACCGGGACCGCGCCCACTGCCTGGACCGCGTCCGTGTGCACCGGGATGCCGTGCTCGGCCGCGAGCGCGGCCACCTCGGCGATCGGCTGGACGGTGCCGACCTCGTTGTTGGCCCACATCACCGAGATCAGCGCGATGTCGTCGGGGCCGGCCGCCAGGGCGGAGCGCAGGGCGGCCAGCGACAACCGGCCGTCGCGGTCGACGGGCAGCAGCTCGACGATCGCCTGCTCGCGCTCCTCGAGCCACTGCAGCGGGTCCAGGAGCGCATGGTGCTCGATGCCGGTGCTGAGGATCCGCACCCGGCGGGGATCAGCGGCTCGCCGCGACCAGAACGCGCCCTTGAGCGCGAGGTTGTCGGCCTCGGTGCCGCCGGAGGTGAAGACGACCTCGCCCGGTCGCGCTCCCAGGGCGGCGGCGATCGACTCACGGGCCTCCTCCACGACGCGGCGCGCGCGGCGACCCGAGGCGTGCAGCGACGAGGCGTTGCCGACCTCGAGCAGATGGGCGCTCATCGCCTCCACCGCCGCGGGCACCATCGAGGTGGTCGCAGCGTGGTCGAGGTAGACGGTCCGCGGCGCACGATTCATGACGTGCCCAGGGTACGGCGCGGCGGGTCGCGCGCTGTAACCCGCTGTTCAACCAGCACCCCTAGCCTCCGAGCATGATCGACGACCTGCGCGCCTACATCGACCGTCTCCAGGTGGAGGGCCACACGATCGGCGAGGACCACGACGACGATCCGCTGCTGATCGACCCGACCGGGCGGGCCGTCGACACCTGGCGCGAGAACTACCCGTACGACGAGCGGATGGACCGTGCCGAGTACGACCTGCGGAAGTACGAGCTCCAGGTCGAGCTGATCAAGTTCCAGAACTGGCAGCAGCGCACCGGCCATCGCCACGTGGTGATCTTCGAGGGCCGCGACGCGGCCGGCAAGGGCGGCACGATCAAGCGCTTCATGGAGCACCTCAACCCGCGGTACGCGCGCACCGTGGCGCTGGTGAAGCCGAGCGAGCGCGAGCAGACCCAGTGGTACTTCCAGCGCTACGCCCAGCACCTGCCCGCGGCCGGTGAGCTCGTGCTCTTCGACCGCTCCTGGTACAACCGCGCCGGTGTCGAGCGGGTGATGGGCTTCTGCTCCGACGAGGCCTACGAGCGCTTCATGGAGCAGGCGCCGCGGTTCGAGAAGATGCTGGTCGACTCGGGCATCTCGGTGACCAAGTTCTGGTTCTCGGTGACGCGCTCGGAGCAGCGCACCCGCTTCATCATCCGCCAGATCGACCCGGTGCGACAGTGGAAGCTCTCCCCCATGGACCTGGAGTCGCTGGACCGGTGGGACTCCTACACCGCGGCGAAGGAGCAGATGTTCCAGCGCACCGACACCCGCTCGGCGCCATGGATCACGATCAAGTCCAACGACAAGAAGCGTGCTCGGCTCAACGCGATGCGCTACTTCCTGTCCACCGTCGAGTACGACGGCAAGGACGAGTCGGTCGTCGGTCGCCCGGACCCGCTCATCGTCACGCGCGGCAAGCGAGCCGTCGGCGACTGACCCGCGGGCCGGGGGTCAGCCCGCCGCCTGCGGCGGGTCGGCCCGGAGACCGGCCGCGAGGGGCCATCCGCCCCGGGCGAGCAGCGCGGAGACGCGCGCCAGGTCGTCGGACGTGCACCGCTGGTAGGCGTGTTCGCGCACCATCGTCTTGATGTCGTCCGCGGTGGTCGGGACATCGCCCAGCGAGACCGACTGCAGGGCGAGCTCGTCGGCGATCGCGATCAGCTCCTCCTCGCCGAGCTGGCGATGCATCACCGCGAGGACGGGCGGGTAGTCGCCCGGCGGGATCCCGTCGGGGTAGCCCGCCTTGAGCCAGGCGACGATCCGGCCGACCGGCGAGGTCACTTCTTCGCCACCTGCTCGGGCCAGATCCCGTGGAACGCCAGCTCCTTGCCGTGGCCACCGACGACGATGTAGTAGATGCCCAGCGCGAGGACGTAGAGCACGACGGCGAACAGCAGGACCGCGAGGACCTTGCCGGCCGGGTTGCCCGGACGCGCAGCAGCACCCTGCCCCTCGTCGCCCTCGCTGGCCGAGCCCCAGGCGAGCGAGCGCACGCCGAGCGCGAAGACCATCGGCAGACCGGCACCCAGCACGACGCTGGCCAGCAGCACCTGCCAGATGGCCGTGCCGGCGTAGTGCAGATCCTTCACGAAGGCGGACCAGCCACTCATGCGACACCTCCGGTGGCGAGCTCGGGCGTGACAGCCGCGGCGGCCGGCATGCCCGACCACTCGTCGTTGACGTTGTGCGCGCCGACCGCGTGGCCCCGCGAGCGCTGGAACATGTAACCGGCCAGTCCGATCAGAATGAGGAACTCGACGATCGCGCCTGCGGTGTTGCCGAGCAGGTGGCCGATGCTCCACATCAGGCCACCGACGAGGCCGGCGGCGGGCAGGGTCAGCAGCCAGCCGACGACCATCCGGCCGGCGACGCCCCAGCGCACCTCCGCGCCCGGGCGGCCCAGGCCGGTGCCCAGGATGGACCCGGTGGCCACGTGCGTGGTGGAGAGCGCGAAGCCGAGGTGGCTCGAGGCCAGGATGACCGCGGCCGACGAGGCCTCGGCCGCCATGCCCTGCGGCGACTCGATCTCGACCAGGCCCTTGCCGAGCGTACGGATGATGCGCCAGCCGCCGAGGTAGGTGCCGGCGGCGATGGCCAGTGCACACGTCAGCTTGACCCAGAACGGGATCGTCGCCGCACCGGCGCTCCAGTGCCCGGTGGCGATCAGCGCGAGCGTGATGACCCCCATCGTCTTCTGGGCGTCGTTGGTGCCGTGGGCGAGGCTGACCAGCGACGCGGTGCCGATCTGGCCCCAGCGGAAACTCTGCTCGCTGCTGCGGTGCGAGATGCCCGCGATGAGCTTGAAGATCACCCAGGTGGCCAGTCCGGCGACCAGTGCCGCCACGACCGGCGAGGCGACGGCGGGCAGCAGCACCTTGCCGACCACGCCGTCGAGCTTGGTGCCGTCACCGACCCAGTTGACGCCGTCCCAGCCGTTGGCCGTGATGGCGGCACCGATGAGACCGCCGAAGAGGGCGTGCGAGGAGCTGGACGGCAGGCCGAGCAGCCAGGTCAGTAGGTTCCACACGATGCCGCCGATGAGACCGCCCAGGACGATCATCAGCAGGGCGTCGCCGCCCATGGTGAGGTGGGCGGGAGCGGTCACCTGCCCGGTGGCGGGATCCTTCACCGCCGCGGAGAACGTCTTGACGACGGCGTTGGTGACCGTGAGGGCCACCGCTACCGACAGGAAGGCACCGATCAGGTTCATCACCGCGGAGAGAGCGACGGCGACGCGGGGCTTGAGGGCCCCGGTCGCGATCGAGGTCGCCATGGCGTTGCCGGTGTCGTGGAAGCCGTTGGTGAAGTCGAAGCCGAGTGCGGTCACGACGACCAGCACCAGCACCAGAGTCTCTGCGCTCACGACTACGAGCGTGACGGCTCCGCGCCCCCAGCTCCACATCGCCGACGGCCAGTTAGCCGAGTGTTCAACTCCGGTTCACCGATCAGGCGGAGAAGACCACCATGTCGTCGCGGTGGACGATGGCGCGCGCGTACGAGGAGCCGATCTCGGTGGCGATCTCCTGGGTCGATCGACCCAGCAGGCGGGGCACCTCGTCGGCGTCGACGTTGACCAGGCCGCGCGCGACGGCGTTGCCGTCCGGGCCGACCAGATCGACCGGGTCGCCGGCGTGGAAGTCGCCGCTCGCACCGGTGATGCCGGCAGCCAGCAGCGAGGCACCCCGCTCGCGCACGGCACGCACAGCGCCCGCGTCGAGCGTGAGGGCGCCGGCCGGCTCGGTGGCGTGCTCCAGCCACAGCAGCCGGGTCGGACGACGCTTGCCGGTGGCGTGGAAGAGCGTGCCCACCCGCTCCCCCGCCAGCGCATCCGCGGCGAAGGGGGCCGCGGTCAGGACGACCGGGATGCCGGCCTCCACGGCGATCCGGGCCGCCTGCAGCTTGGTCACCATGCCACCGGTGCCGACGCCGGCGGCGCCCGCGGCGCCGACCTTCACGCCCGCGAGCTCACCGAGGTCGGCGACCTCGGAGATCAGCCGGGAGCCGGGCTGCGACGGCGGGGCGTCATAGAGCCCGTCGACGTCGCTGAGCAGGACGAGCAGATCCGCGCGGACCAGGTGCGCGACGAGCCCGGCGAGCCGGTCGTTGTCCCCGAACCGGATCTCGGAGGTCGCCACCGTGTCGTTCTCGTTGACGATCGGGATGACCCCGAGCTCGAGCAGCGTGGAGAAGGTCTGGGTGGCGTTGCGGTAGTGCCCGCGGCGGGTGACGTCGTCCACGGTGAGCAGCACCTGGCCGGCGATGAGGCCGTGCCGGGCCAGCTCCTCGGTGTAGCGGTGCACCAGCAGGCCCTGACCGACCGAGGCCGCGGCCTGCTGGGCGGCGAGCGCCTTGGGGCGCTTGCTGAGGCCGAGCGGGGCCAGACCGGCCGCGATCGCACCCGAGGAGACGAGGACGACCTCGGTCCCCCGCGCCCGTACGCCCGCGAGCACGTCGACCAGGGCGGAGAGCCGGGCCGGGTCGATGCCGCCGTCGACGGTCGTCAGCGACGATGAGCCGACCTTGACCACGACCCGCCTGGCGCCGGTCACCTCAGGGCGCAGGCTCACTCCTGGCCCTCAGCAACCTCGGTGCCCTCGCCGGGGTCGCTCTCGGAGAGGTCGAAGAGATCCACGTCGGCGTCCGGGTCCTCGGCCGAGCCGATCTCGTAGCCGTACGTGCCGTCGACGTAGTTGTTCTTGTCCAGGCGGCGGGCCACGTCGGCGCGGGTCTCGTTCTCGCCGCGCTCGGGCATGAGCTCCTGGATGTCGCGACGGCGGCGCGCGGCGGGCCGGTCCTCGCGCAGCCGCTCGTCCTCGCCACGACGGCCGAGCATCTCCGCGCCGGCCTCGATCGACGGCTTGAAGTCGAAGACGACCGCGTTGCCGGCGGGGTCGCCGATGATGACGGCGTCGCCCTCCTCCGCGCCCAGCTTGGCCAGCTCGGTCTCGACGCCGAGTCGGTTGAGGCGGTCCGCGAGGTAGCCGACGGCCTCTTCGTTGTTGAAGTCGGTCTGGCGCACCCAGCGCTCGGGCTTGGTGCCGCGGACGACGTAGCCGTCGTTGGTGCGGGTGATGGTGAAGTCGGCGCCGCGCTTGTCCTCGTGCGGACGCAGGACGATCCGCTGCGCCTCGACGACGGGCTTCTCGACGCGGGCGGCGGAGACCAGCTCGGCCATCGCGAAGATCAGCTCGCGCGTGCCCTCGCCGGAGGCGGCGGAGATCTCGAAGACGCGGAAGCCGCGGGCCTCGATGTCGGCGCGGGTGATCTCGGCCATCTCGCGACCGTCGGGCACGTCGACCTTATTGAGCGCGACCAGGCGCGGACGGTCGTCGAGGCCGCCGTAGCGGCGCAGCTCGTCCTCCATCACCTCGAGGTCGTCGAGCGGGTTGCGGCCCGGCTCGATGTTGATCGTGTCGATGACGTGCAGGAGGGCGGCACAGCGCTCGATGTGGCGCAGGAAGTCATGGCCCAGGCCGCGACCCTCGGCCGCGCCCTCGATCAGGCCCGGCACGTCGGCCACGGTGAACGTCATGTCGCCGGCCTGCACGACGCCGAGGTTGGGCACCAGCGTGGTGAACGGGTAGTCGGCGATCTTGGGTCGTGCCCGCGAGATCGCGGCGATCAGCGAGGACTTGCCGGCGCTCGGGTAGCCGACGAGGCCGATGTCGGCGACGACCTTGAGCTCGAGGCCGATCTGGCGCTCCTCGCCGGGCTCGCCGAGAAGCGCGAAGCCGGGGGCCTTGCGCTTGGCCGACGCCAGCGCGGCATTGCCGAGACCGCCGCGACCGCCCTCGGCGATGACGAGCTCGGTCCCGAGGCCGACCATGTCGGCGAGGACGTTGCCCTCCATGTCGGTGACCACGGTGCCGTCCGGCACGGACAGGACGATGTCCTCGCCGTGGCCGCCGTTGCGGAAGTTGCCGGCTCCCTGGCCGCCGTTGCCGGCACGGCGCTTGGGGCTGTGGTGGTAGTCGATCAGGGTGCTGACGTCGCCGTCGACGCGCAGGATGACCGAGCCGCCGGGGCCGCCGTTGCCGCCGTCGGGGCCGCCGAGCGGCTTGAACTTCTCCCGGTGGACCGAGGCCACGCCGTGGCCACCGCGTCCCCCGCTGACGTGCAGCGTGACGCGGTCGACGAACGAGGGCACAGCCATGATTTCAACTTTCGGTGGTGACGAGTCGGCCTGCGACAGCCGGAAATGCCGCAGGGCGCCCCCAATCCTAGGGGCGCCCTGCGGGGAAGTGCTGCGTCAGCGGAGCTGGATCAGCCCTGCGCGACGATGTTCACGACGCGGCGACCGCGGCGCGTGCCGAACTCGACGGCGCCCGGCTGCAGTGCGAACAGGGTGTCGTCGCTGCCACGACCCACGCCGGCGCCCGGGTGGAAGTGGGTGCCACGCTGGCGGACGATGATCTCGCCGGCGTTGACGAGCTGACCGCCGAAGCGCTTGACGCCGAGGCGCTGGGAGTTGGAGTCGCGGCCGTTCTTGGTGGACGCCGCACCCTTCTTGTGAGCCATGATTCAGTCCTTTGGGATCTCGAAGAAAGAGTCGCGCAACGCTCAGGCGTTGATCGCGGTGACCTTGACCTGGGTGTACTTCTGGCGGTGACCCTGGCGCTTCTTGTAGCCGGTCTTGTTCTTGTACTTCTGGATGATGATCTTCGGGCCCTTGGTGCCGCCGAGGACCTCAGCGGTGACCGAAGCCTTGTCGAGGCCAGTCGAGCTGACCTTCTCGCCATCGACCACGAGCACGACCGGCAGGGTCAGGGACTCGCCGACACCGGTCTCGACCAGGTCGATCTCGATGACGTCGCCGACGGCAACCTTCTGCTGGATGCTGCCAGCCTTCACGATCGCGTACACCGCGGTCTCCTTCATCTGCTTGCCGAACTCAAATCCTGGGGATCTGCGGCACACGTCTACCCCGACAAAGAGGTGGGATGCTCGCAGAAGACGTGCAACACACGCCGAAGGTCAATAGTACGGATGGCCGCCGATCACCGCAAAACGCGGCGAGCGACGGCCATCCGATCATGCTCGGTGCCTGCTCCGGAGCCGGAGACCAGGCGGGGTCAGCGCTTGCGCGCGCCCTTCTTCTTGACCGGGACGTGCTCCATCGGGTGCTCCTCGGTCGGTGCCGCGGCTTCCGGCTCGGCGGTCGTCACCGCACGGCTGGCGCCGCCACGGGTCCGGGTGATCACCTTCGGCGGCTCCGGGGTCGAGATCTCGGCGGACGCAGCGGCAGCAGGCTCGACGACGATGGTCGCGGGCACCGGCACCGGCTCCGTCACCACGGGCGTGACGCCGGCGGGCCGGCTGGCACCGCGGCGGCCCCGCGTACGGGTGATGACCGTGGGCGCTGACGGCGCGGCCGGCTCCTCGACCGGCGCGGCCTCCTCGGCGACCAGTGGCGCCTCCTCGAAGTCCTCCACGACCACGGCCTCGGCCGGCTCGGCGGGCTCGACAACCTCGCTCGCCTCGACCGCCCCAGCAGCCTCGGACTCCTCGGCTGCCTGGTCGGCGGCCGCCTTGGCGGCGGCCTCCTCCTCGTGGCGGGCCATCGCGGCGAACTCCGCGGGCGTCGGGTGGTGGTGCTCCTCGGCCTGGACCGGCTGCTCGGCCCTCTCGGAGGACTGCGCCGACGGCTCGTCGCCGCCCTCGCCTCCGTTGCCGCGACCCTTGCCGCCACGGCGACGCGAGCGTCGCGGCTCGTCGGGCAGGACGCCCGAGCTCTTGCCCTCCTCGACCGGGTGCTCGTGGGTGATGACGCCACGGCCCTGGCAGTGGGTGCAGGTCTCGGAGAAGGCCTCCAGCAGGCCGGTGCCGATCCGCTTGCGGGTCATCTGGACCAGGCCGAGCGAGGTGACCTCGGCGACCTGGTGACGCGTGCGGTCGCGACCGAGGCACTCGACCAGGCGACGCAGCACCAGGTCACGGTTGGACTCCAGCACCATGTCGATGAAGTCGACGACGATGATGCCGCCGATGTCGCGCAGCCGCAGCTGGCGCACGATCTCCTCGGCCGCCTCCAGGTTGTTCTTGGTGACCGTCTCCTCAAGGTTGCCGCCGGAGCCGGTGAACTTGCCGGTGTTGACGTCGACGACGGTCATCGCCTCGGTGCGGTCGATGATCAGGGAGCCGCCCGAGGGGAGCCAGACCTTGCGGTCCAGGCCCTTGGCGATCTGCTCCTCGATCCGGTACGTCTGGAAGGCGTCGCGGCCGTCCTGGCCCGGGACGAAGCGCTGGAGGCGCTCGCCGAGGTCGGGGGCGACGTGCTCGACGTAGCCCTTGACCGTCTCCCAGGCCTCGTCGCCCTGGATGACCAGCTTGGCGAAGTCCTCGGTGAACAGGTCACGGACCACCTTGAGGGTGAGGTCGGGCTCGCCGTACAGGAGCTGCGGGTTGCCGCTGCCCTTGCCGGAGCTCTTCGCCTCGATGTCCTCCCAGCGCGCCTTCAGGCGCTCGACGTCGCGGGTGAGCTCCTCCTCGGAAGCACCCTCGGCGGCGGTACGGACGATGACGCCTGCGGTGTCCGGGACGATGTCCTTGAGCAGCGCCTTCAGGCGGTTGCGCTCGGTGTCGGGCAGCTTGCGGGAGATGCCGCTGGTGGTGCCGTCCGGGACGTAGACCAGGAAGCGGCCGGCCAGGCTGATCTGGCTGGTCAGACGCGCGCCCTTGTGGCCGACCGGGTCCTTGGTGACCTGCACCAGGATGGTCTGGCCCGAGGAGAGCACCGACTCGATCTTGCGCGGCTGACCCTCCTTCCAGCCGAGCGAGGCCCAGTTGACCTCACCGGCGTACAGGACGGCGTTGCGGCCCTTGCCGATGTCGACGAAGGCGGCCTCCATGCTCGGGAGCACGTTCTGGACTCGGCCGAGGTAGACGTTGCCGATCAGGCTGGTCTGCGACTCACGGGCGACGTAGTGCTCGACGAGGACCTTGTCCTCGAGGACACCGATCTGGGTGAGGTCGTCACGCTGGCGGATGACCATCACGCGGTCGACCGACTCGCGACGGGCGAGGAACTCGGCCTCGCTCACGATCGGGGCACGACGACGGCCTGCCTCGCGGCCCTCGCGGCGGCGCTGCTTCTTGGCCTCGAGACGGGTGGAGCCGGAGACGGCGGTGATCTGCTGCTCCAGCGGCCGCGACTCCCGGACGCGCACGACCGTGTTCGGCTCGTCGTCGTTGTCCGTACCGGCCTCGCCGGCGCGGCGGCGGCGCCGGCGGCGACGCGAGGTCCCGCCCTCGCCCTGCTCGTCGTTGTCGTCACTCTGCTCGTCGTTGCTGTCGGCGGCGGTGTCGCTCTCGGCGTCGGAGTCGTTGCCCTCCTCGGCCTCGGCCTCACCGGTGGACTCGCCGTTGCCCTCACCGGCCGGCTTGCGGCGGCGGCGGCCGCCACGGCGACGGCGACGGCGGGCCGGGGCGTCGGACTCGTCGCCCTCGTCGCCCTCGTCGTTGTCGCTGTCGTCGCCGTCCTCGTCGGTGCTCTCCGCCGACTCGGCCGACTCGGTAACGCCGGTCTCGGCAGCAGCCCCCTCGGCGTCGGTGAGCTCCTCGTCCTCGGCGTCCTCGGCGGGCTCCTCGACGACGGGCTCGACCTTCTTGCGCGGTGCGCGGGTACGGGTGGTCTTCTTCGGGGCCTGGAACAGCACGCCCAGCGCGCCGTCCTCGCCCTGCGCGGCGGCCTCGGTCGTCTCAGCGGAGGCCTCGGTGGGCTCCGCGGCCGGAGCGGCCACAGCCTTCTTCGTCGTGCGCGACGCTCGCTTG
>Ga0308170_10002161_pt1 | contig 17330 bp, 17 predicted proteins | sample PhyBR2_2_FD_202136 | JGI IMG/M metagenome (GOLD analysis project Ga0308170, IMG submission 202136) | Phyllosphere microbial communities from UC Gill Tract Community Farm, Albany, California, United States - DLSLSB.R2 | ecosystem: Host-associated > Plants > Phyllosphere > Unclassified | place... | reverse complement strand
GGGTAGACTGTGTCAAGCTCTGTAGTAATCTCCCATTAGGAGGAGAGGTCAGAGAGCTCCCAGGCTTTGTCCCCGTAACCAACTTGCGATCTGACTGGACGGCGCAATCTAAGACCTTGTCAGGTCCCTGTCACCCATTGGTCAGACCAGGGGGGGTAGACTGTGTGAAGCTCTGTAGTAATCTCCCATTAGGAGGAGAGGTCAGAGGGCTCCCAGGCCTTGTCCCCGTAACCAACTTGTGATCTGACTGGACGGCACAATCTAAGACCTTGTCAGGTCCCTGTCACCCATTGGTCAGACCAGGGGGGGTAGACTTTGTGTCGAGCTCTGTAGTAATCTCCCATTAGGAGGAGAGGTCAGAGAGCTCCCACACGTGCAGAGGTCCGCGTGAGAGACTATCAGCAAGCGGGCAGGCCGCCGCACATCACACAAGCTACACAAAGGCAACTGTCACTCCTGCTCGGGATGAGCTCCCCCCTCAACTGCACGCACCCGCTGCACCAAGCCTGCCCAGTGTGTTGAGACTGTCAAGGAGCACAAAGGGGGTGGTGTTGAAGAGAGAGGCAAGGCAGGGCCTAGAAGTCAAGCTGGGAGCGGGCGCGTCAAAGTCCATGTGAGGCGCCCAGCCCCCACATGAGCAGAGAGCGCTCCCTTGGCTCTTCCTCTTGGCCCTTCCTTGCCTCTCTCTTCTCGCTCACACCTTGTGCAATCCTCGACAGTCTCGACAGTCTTGGTAGGCTTGGTACAGCGGGTGCATGCAATTAGTTGGGAGCTCATCCCGAGCAGGAGTGATGGTTGCCTTAGTGTAGCTCCCCTTGCGCGCTCTCTTTCTCCCCCTAGGCTTCCTTAGGCCATCTGGAAATCAAGCTAGGACTTGCCCTCCTTGACAAGTTGACCTTCCTGCCCATGTGCGGCTTGCATCATGGCTCTGGGCTCTCTGTGAAGACCGTCAGAGGTGCAGGGTCACAGACACGGTTGCAAGCTACTGATGGTACACTACACACAGGCTCCACAAGACTAACCAGCGTACGCCTCGAACGACCTGACCTTGACCTCGAGCGTCGCCGTGTTGACGAGCACGAGCTCACCCGACTCCTTGAACCTTGGCACAAGCACAATGCGCACCTTCTTACCGTCGCCTCCCTGCACCAACCGAGTGGAGAAGGCGGGCTGGTTGCCGATGAAGTAGACGTGCGGCGCCCGGTGCAGGATGAACGGGTCGCGGTCGGTGAACGGGTAGCACCCTGCGCGCGCAGACAGACCAGCAGGGTCAGCAGCAGCAGCGCAAGAGATGCATCGTAGCGAGAGAGGGAGAGACGGAGACGCACAGAGCGTGTCCGGGCAGGTCGGCGCGACGTGAGACCACTCGAGCGTCTGCTCGACGACGCCTAGGCGGTCCTCGCTCTCAAGGTACTTGAAGATGTCGTCGATCGTCTGGCCCGACGTGCCGAAGAAGCTGCGCGCGAGAGCGAGACCCGTCAGGGTCAGGGGGAGGCCTCGGCGAGCGAGCGGGACAGGGAGACGACGCACCTCGCGCCGCCGACGTCGCACCAGAACGGGTTGGTGCGCCCGGCAAAGCCCTCGAAGGCGGCCGCTTGAGGCAGCATGGCGGGGTGAAGCGGCTGCTGCGGCATCGTCGGCTCGGCAGGGTCCGTCTCGCCCGACATGAGGTCGACGGCGAGGGACGGCGCGAGCTGGGCGAGGAAGGCGTCGAGCGTGTCGGTCGGCTTGGCCGTGTACAGCGTCGAGTCGTAGCCGTAGCGCTTCTGCGAGGTGCATGCACGAGTGCGAGTCAGTGGACCGGGAGCCGGGCGGCGAGGCGAGGGAACAGGACGCACCTTTTTGGGCTCGTCGTCGATGGCGCTCAAGTCCGGCTGCGCGAGCGAGTTGCCCGCGAGGATGAGCCTCGTCACCCGCGCCGCCTCCTCCGTGCCCTGCGCGCGCGAGGCGAGGCGTCAGCACCGCGCGCCCGAGAGAGCGCGAGAGGAGCAAGATCGAGCAGCGCACCTCGTCGCCCCCCGCTTCGCCGAGCAGCCACTCCGCCATGAGCTCGGCCCGCACGTCGGCGACGGCGTCGGCGCCGCCCATCTCGAGCCCGCTCGCGATGGCGACCCACTCGCCCTCGGGCGTCGGCGGCGCGAGCGGCTCCTGGTAGGGCATGCCGGCGAAGCAGTAGTCCCACACGTCAAAGTCGCCCGACGACGTCTCGGCGCCGAGTGCCGCCATGATCGTGCCTGCGAGCGAGCGCTGTTGGTCAGGTCGCGCTCCCGGTCGACGAGAACGAAGACGAGGAGAGAGAGGGAGAGGGGAGGGACGCACCCGTGACGAACGTCCCCTCGGCGTCGTCGATCTTCTTGCCGACCAGGCGCACTCGCCCGCTCTCGTCCTCGAGCATGACCTCGTCCGACGCCGAGTGGAACTTGCGCCGCGTCGACGGTGCCGTGATGTGGTGCTGCGTGCGAGAGCGAGACGGGCTCGAGGGTCAGCTCGAGGTCGTTCTGGAGGGGGAGGCCGACAGGGGAGAGTCACGCACGTCGCGCGCGAGGTCCTCGAGAACGTTGGGCTTGAGCGGCATGTCGACGTAGACGGTCCCGACGACGTAGCACAGCTTGCCGTTCTCGACCTCGAGGAGGCGCTGGACGTGCTGCGGCGGCGACTTGGCTCCTGCAGGGCGAGAGGGGGTACGGCATGGAGGGAGTCAGCTCTGCGAACACTGTGCGACTGGTCTGCTTTGCAGCGAGCGCGAGCACCGAGTGCGCAAGCCGCCATCGCCCCGAGCGGAGTGTCCAACCCTCGCGCAAGCGCTCGCTGCGACAGCGGCACCGCCAGCCCCGATTCCGACCTGCGCAGCAGCCCTGTGCACTGCAGCGGACCCACCCGAGCCGTCCGCCGCCGCCGCCGACTCCACCCCGCTCGCGCGCCTCGACGCGGTCGCCCATCGCCCAGAAGGAGGAGGAGGAGAGAACGGAGCGAGCGACGCACCTTCGAGCCCCGAGCCCTCGACCCAGCGTTTCCGTGCGCGCTCGAGGACGCGCTTGCGCTGGACGACGAGGCGCAGCCAGTACAGGTTGGCGTACTGCTTTGCGAACTGGGCCTCGGCGCGCGAGGTGGTGAACGGCGGGCGCAGCGGGTCCTCCGAGTCCGGGACGGCGTAGACCGAGCGCTGGCGCGGCGGCATGGTCGGGCGTGGGTCGGCGGGAGGGTGAGAGAGTGAGAGAGAGGGGGAGGAGGCGAGCGTGGTGCGATGAGGTGGGGAGGGGGAGTCGGCTCGCTCGCGCTCACTTTCAGTCCTGAGGACGGCTGGCTGAGCTCTCGAGGCACACAGGCTGAACAGACTGGCAATACAAGGCGAGCTCCCGCCAGAGAAGGCGAGCCGGACCACTCCTCCTCGCTCCCTTCTCTTCTCCGTCCTCGCGCGCCTCATGCGATGAACTTGGCCATGAACTTGCGGTGGTACGCCTGCACACAGGAAGAGAGCGGAGGCGCAGAGTCAGCACCGGACCCAGAGAGTGAGAGAGCAAGAGCGAGCGAGACGGCTCAGACGCACCGACCTGCCAACGTCGTTGAGGAACACGGCCGTCTTCTTCTCGTCGACGCCGTGCGCCTGGTTCTTGAAGATCGAGTCCGAGTCCCACCGGCGCTTGACGCCGAACCCGGCCGAGCTCGCCGACGACGACATGGTCGAGGGTGCCGGGGAGGCGCCGAGCGCGGCTTGGAGGTTGAGGAGCGGGCTGCGCGAGGGGGGAGCGCGTCAGCGAGGTGCACGAGGCAGTGGAACATGTGCACGGTGCGAGGGGAAGAGAGAGGGAGAGAGGACGCACTTGCCCGTCGCGATCTCCTCGTCGCGCGAGACCTGCTCGTTGGCGGCCCGCTCACGTTCCTGCGAGCGCTCGTGAAGACCGTCAGTGCTGCACGCGCGAGCGAGGAAGCGCAGAACAGAGAAGTGGCGGACGCACCTGCCTCTCCTTCTCCTCGGCGCGCTCGCGCTTGATCTTCTCGAGCTCGCGCAGGAGCTCGGCCGTCTCGTCCTCATCATCGTCCGAGTCGCTGTCCGAGTCGTCGTCGTCGTCCGCATCGCCGTCGAGCGCCTTGCCCTTGCCCTTGTCGACCGCGCCGTCGCCCGGCGCCTCGTCGTCCTCGTCGTCGTCGTCGTCGTCCGAGTCGTCCTTGTCGAGGTCGGCCGCCTCCTGGAGCATGCGCTGGCGCTTGTTGGCGTGCTCGCTCTGGGCGTCCGACTCGGCGCGGTCCTGCTCCTCCTTGAGGAGGAGGAGCTTGGTGTCCTGGACATAGCCGCGCTCGCCGCGCGACTTGCGCACGGCCGCGTCCTGCTCGGCCTGGAGGAGCTCGAGCTTGAGGTCGCGCCGGGCGTGCTCGGCGGTCGTGCCCTGGCCGGGCTGCGGGTGCGGGTGGGGAGACATAGAGTCAGCTCGGCTCGGGCGCGAGGCAGGGGAGGACGTCGGGGCGCACCTGACGGAACTTGAGGCGGGTGTGGGACGCGAGGTCGCGCGCCGAGAACGAGCGCGAGTTCTGACGGCCCTCCTTGCCCTGTGCCGGGGCCCACGTCGGACGATGCGCTGAGGACATGTTGTGCGGCTGCGAGCGGGGGCAGTGCGGTGTGGCAGAGGTGCGCGTGGAGGGGGAGATGAGGGGGAGGGGGAGGAGGAGAAAGATGGTCAGCCTCGCGCAACGCGGACATATGACTGCGCGGCAGACAGTAGATGGGAGAACGCACTGTGTGCTATCGCCTGTGCTTGTTGGCGAGCTGGGTAGGGCGAGAGGCTGCGCGGGGAGGAGATGAGGGCCGGACGAGGCGGGGTCGAGGAGTCAGCTCATCGCGCCGAGGTTCGTCACGGTGACGAGTAGACTCAGTAAAAGTGCACGCACAGGGTGGACCTTGTCTAGAAGCTCCTTGATGCGAGGCGGGTGAGGAAGCGCGGCGGCGAGCTGGAGCGCGACGAGGAGGGGGAGGATCGGCTCGCGTCAGCCTGGGCGGGTGCGGCTAGCTGCGCAGACAGTAGCGAGAGGGCGGCGCACCTGATAGCTTTGCCTGGTTGGCTGGTGAGGTAGCTGGGCCTTGCGGAGTCGGTGGTGCGGTGCTGCGGGCCGAGACCCGCATGCGCGCACGAGGCGATTCAGAGGGTCGGCCTCAGGGTTGCGCTCGGCTCTCTCTCTCTCTCGCTCCTGCTCTTCAGCGTGCGCCGTACTGCCAGAGCCCACACCCGCCGCCAGGGCCACAGCTCGCCGCCGAGCACCCACATTGCGCGGGAGAGCGCCTTCCCCTCCTCCTCCGCTCCGCCCCGCGGTATCGTCCCCGCCTCCCTCGACGACCCACCCGCAGTCGACAACCATGGCCAACGTGCGGTTCGCCATCCCGGCCACGAACCGGCTCGCAGGGCTCCCGATCGAGGCCCTCACCCGCGTGTTTGCGTCGGTCCTGGTCGACCGCGTGCAGCACAACGACCGCCTCGCGACAAAGGGCGCCATCACGCGCTTCCACTCGAAGCAGCCCCCGCCGCTCGAGATCTCGGCCTACCTCGACCGCCTGTGCAAGTACACGCCCTTCCCGCGCGACGCCGTCCTCCTCGCCGTCGTCTACCTCAACCGCATCACCCACCTCCCTTACTCTGCCGAGCCCGGCGTCGACCCGGCCCCTCTCCTCGCCTTTGCGCCGCCGCGCCTCCCTCCCCGACCACCCTCGTCGGCGCGACGACAGGCCGCCGCCGCCGTACGCTCGCCCCCGACCTCCCCGACGTCGCCCACCTCCGGCGGCCTGAGCCCACCGGCAACCCTCTCGCCCATCGAGGCGCCCTCCCCCCTCCCTCCCTCGCCCACCATCTCGTCCGTCGACCGGCCCCGGGTCGCACCCTTCCTCAACAGCTACACCCTGCACCGCCTCGTCCTCTCGGTCCTCCTCATCGCGACAAAGTTCGCCGCCGACGGCACCCTGTCGCAGACGCGCGCGGCCAAGGTCGGCGGCGTCGGCGCCAACGAGCTGTGCAAGCTCGAGGGCGAGGGCCTGCGCCTCCTCGGGTGGGAGCTCGGGTGGACGCTCGACGAGATCGAGGGCGCGTGCGCCGAGCTCGAGCGCGTCGCCGAGGACGAGGGGATCGTGCCGCGCGAGGCGGCGCAGCGCGCGGCGGTTGCGCGTAGGGCTGACGAGGTGCGCCCGCCGGGGACGGACCCTCCCGCTCCCGCGCCCGCCGTCGACGCCGACGCCGGCGCGCCCGCCCTCCTCGCCTTCGCCTCGCCGCCGCGCCCCTCGTTCCTCAGCGCCCCCTCGCACCCCGCCGTGCGCCGCCCCTCGCTGTCGACGCGCTCGTCCGGCTCGACCTCGACCTCGGCAACGACCACGACGGCGTCGTCCTCGTCCGAGGCGTCGACCTCGCAGCCTTCGTCCTCGGCCTCCTCCCCGCAGCTCTTCATCGCCCTCCCGCACGACGTCGGCGCCGCGCGGCGCCCCTACGCCGCGCACGCGCACGCACTGCCCGGCCGCGCGCGCGGCGCAGCAGCGAGGGCCGAGTCGCGCGAGGGCACGGTGCGCGAGGGCGACGAGCTCACGCCGCCGAGCTCGCCGAGCGCGAGCAGCGTCGAGGGCGCGGGCGACGGCGTCAAGGCGCTCTGCGGCGGCGGCGGCGGGGAGGGCTGGGCGACGGGCGAGGAGGGCGCCGTGCAGGGGCTGGGCGCGCTGAGGCTGACGGCGAGGCCCGAGGCGTGAGCGAGGGAGGGAGGGGGCCGAGCGGGTTTTGTCGGAGCGCGAGCTGTTGGAGCGCGAGGAGCGGCTCGTCCTGTTGTCTATCCCCTTTCTCTCGAGCCAGATAGTCTCCCCCGGTTGCCTCTCGTCCTCTGCAGTAGTCTCTTCCTGTCGAACTCGGAATCTTGGTGCAGCGCGACCTCGCTCTCGTCCTTTCCGAAAGCCGAGCCGGCTCTCACCTCCCTGCTGTCGTCCTTTCTCGCTCTCTCGCAGCGCGCCCAGTCTCGCAAGGCAACAAGAGAGAGCGAGAGAGAGGAAGCACGAGCCGACCTTGCTCGCTCGCTACAAGGTCCGCCCTGTCAGCGCCGCCGCGACGCTCTCGTCCTCGGCCTCGTCGTCCGTGTCGCTGCCGTACTCGGCGAACATGGCGCCGAGGCCGCTCATGGGCGCGATGGCGGCTGGTGGCGGGGCTGGACCTGGTGCGGCGGCGAGTGCGGGCGCGGCCGTGGGACGAGGCGCGAGCGCGGGTGCGGGTGCCGAGGCGGGAGACGAGGGCGAGGACGACGTCGAGCTACTTGACGAGGATGACGAGGGAGAGAAAGGCGAGCCGGGCGCAGTGTCGAGCGAGGCCTCGGCGGTCCCCAACTCCTCGATGCCCGCCGCCCGTCCCGCACCGCCCGCTCCCTCCTCCCCGACCGTCTCCCCCTCGCCCTCGCCCTCGCGCAGCACCTCGATCCCGCTCTCCTCGTCCACCTGTCCCCGCCGCATCTCGACCCCCCTCAGCCACTCGTTGGCGCCCAGGAACTCGATCACCTGGAGCACGTCGCTCACGACGTGCTTGTAGTCGCGCTCCTCGAGGAGCGAGAACGCGTCGGCGTACCCGGGCGGGCGCGCAAAGGGGTTGTGCGGTGCGCGCGGAGGGGCGGGGCGGCGGCGCTTGGGAGGGGGAGGGGCGCGCGCGCTCGCTGCGGGGATCTGCGGGCGGCGGCGGCGCAAAGTCAGCTCGATGTTGAGGTCGAGAGGAGGGAAGGAGAGAGAGAGAGAGGACGCACCTCGTGCAGGTACGGGCAGTCGTCGCCGAGGCCGCAGTTGCCGCGCCGCCAGTGGTGGCACACGACCTGGAAGCGCTTCTGCGGCGCCTCGCTGCCCGCCTCGCCATCTACGGGCGCCGCTGCGCCGCCTGCGCCGACTTCCATCGCGTCCTCACCAACGACGCTGTCGACGTGCGCACCCTTGGCGCTCGTCTCCTCGGGCGGCCCATCGTCTCCCTCGTCCTCGTCCGCCGAGCCCTCGCTCGCCGTGCCCTCGCCGCCGCCGTCATCGGACGACGAGTGCGCATCGTCGAGCGGCTCGGCGTCCTTCGCCGGCGGCGCCGGCCCGTCGACCCTTGCCCGCTTAGCCGGCGGCTCGTCCCTCCCCCGCTCCTCCTCTCGCGCGCCCTCCTCCGCCGGCCTCACCTCACCGCCCGCGCCCCACCCAGCGTCCCTCCCACCGTCGCCGCCGCCGAACCCTCCCCGGCCGCGCCCGCGCCCGCGCGAGTCGGGCTGCCCCCGGCCCCGGCCCCGGCCGCGCGCGCCGTTGCGCTCGCGCGGGGGCGCTTCGAGGCCTGCTGCGACGCGCTGGGCGCGGGCGCGCTCCTGCGGTGGGAGTGGACGAGTGCGGGTGCGGGAGGAGGAGGAGGGAGAGGGTGGAGGGCGAGCGTCAGCGCCGCTGTGCGAGATTGAGGAGGGAGAGGAGGGGAGAGGGAGACGAGGCGCACCTTCTCGTCGACGACCTTCTTGGACGGCCAGCGCTTCTTGCGCTCCTCGATCCAGCGCGCGACAGCCTCGGGCGTGTCGAGCGCGATGCCGGTCCCCTCGATGACGGCCCTGCGAGCGCGGCAAAAGCGAGACCGCGTCAGTGCTGGTCCCGCAGTCGACGACGCGCGCCCGCCGCAAAGAGGTAGAGGGAGGGAGAGGAGACAGCGACGCACCCCTCCTTGGGCTTGAGGTTCCCGTCCCACCCCTTGGGCTCCTTGCCCGGCTGGTAGATCAAGTGCCGGTCCTCCTCGTGCTCTCGCACGACCTTGCGCGGGCCGGAAAAGGTGCACCCGGCCTGCGAGCACGAGACGACGAGCGGCTGCTGCTGCTCGCGGGGCTTGGGCGCGCGGGACTGCGGCTGCTGCTGCTGCTGGCGAGGAGGTGCGGCGGGACGGGCGGCGCGAGAGGAGGACGAGGAGGAGGAGGGCGCGGGGCCAGAGTAGGTCGAGGAGAGGGTGTAGCCGTCGGCGGTCGTCTGAGCTTGACTGGCGGCGTAGTGGTTCGGCGCAGAAGGGGGAGGAAAGGGCTGCTGAAGGTGGTGGTGCGCCGGCGGGTAGTGCTGGGCGTACGAGGTGGGCGGTGGAGGGTGACCGGCGTAGGCGTGTTGCGGCGGCGGGCCCGACGGAGTGCCATAGCCGTAGGGGAGCGCTTGTGCGTGCTGGTGGGCGTAGTGCGGCTGCGGCGGGTAGGCCTGAGGGTGTCCGAGGTGCGGCTGTCCGAGCTGGTGCGGGTGGTGGGCGGGCGCGCTCCAAGCGGCTGGCGGTGCGGCGCTCGGATAGACGTGTTGCGGTGCGCCAGGGTAGTACGACGCGCCGCCGAGTGCGCCGTGGATGGCTGCGCCGAGAGCCGAGGGCGGCGGTGCGCCGTGAGGTTGAGGAGGGGCGGGAGGTGCGCGGGCTGAGGGGCGGCTGATGAGCGGGGCCGACCTGCGTGGCTGGTTGTTGCCTGGCGGGTAGCTCATGGCGGTAGCAGGCTGCTCGAGGTGGGTGTGAGAGCGGGGCGAGGGACGAGGTCGTCCTCATCAGCTCGCGACTCTCGCCCGGCTCTCTCGCTCTCGCACCACCACCGACGGCAGCCATGATCATCACCGAGCACTCTGTCGAGGTCACCACGGCCACCGGGCCCATGGCCATCACCCTCGTCGTCCCCAGTGAGCTCACCCTCTCCCCCCACCCCGCTCGGCTCTCTCGACCTCGCTGACCCTCACCCGCATCCGCAGAGATCCCCGGCTACCCGAACGCCAAGTTACCCGGCGTCGTCGTCTGGTCAGAGATCTACCAGGTGCGCCGCCGCTGTCGACCGCCGACTTGCTCTCCCTCGCCCCCTCCCCTCCTCCCTCCGCCCGGCCGGCTCGCTCACCCTCACCCTTCCTCTGCAGGTGACCGGCCCCGTCCTCCGCTTCGCCAACCAGATTGCCGCCCAGGGCTACATCGTCGCCGCGCCCGCGTGCTTCCACGAGTTCGAGTACGGCTCGGCGCCGATACCGTACGACGTCAAGGGGACCGACGCCGGCAACGAGTACAAGGTCAAGAAGCTCCTCAGCGCGACCGACGAGGACATCCAGAAGGCGATCGACACGCTCATGGAGCACCCGAACTGCAACGGGCGGATCGGGTCGACCGGCATGTGCTACGGCGGCCACCTCGCTTTCCGGGTGCGTCTCTGCTCTCGCCCCTTCCTGTCCTCCTCGTCCCTCCATTTCCTCACTCTCGAGCTGACCTTTCCCCGCCGCCCAACCTCACGCCCGCAGACCGCCCTCGACCCGCGCTGTCGCGCCGCCGTCGGCTACTTCCCGACCGACATCCACTCGGCGTCGCTCTCGCCCGACGGCGACGACTCGCTCGAGCGCGCGTCGAGGGGCGAGATCAAGGGCGAGGTGGCGCTTATCTTTGGCACCCAGGACGGCCACGTTGTGCGTCCACTTCCTCTCCTCCTGCCCCTCTCGACGATGAGGACGAGCACCCGCTGACGACCCATCCCGTCCCTCCTCCCCTCTCGCGCTCCGCTCTCAGCCGATCGAGGGCCGCAGCCTGATCCGCGAGCGCCTCACGTCCAAGTCGGTCCAGCCGCCGCTCAAGCTCACGTTCCTCGAGCTCCAGGCCAACCACGCCTTCATCCGGTGCGTCCGTCGCTCTCAGCCGCTCTCGTTCACCTTCGATCGCCGTACAGTCGACCGTAGAGTGCTGACGTGGTGCGCTGCGACGGCGACACAGGGACGAGATGTCCAAGGTGCGCCTCTCCCTCGACCCTCTCCCTCCCTCGTCCTCCTTCGGCGCACGCTGACCCTCCCGCTTCTCCGTCCGCAGGGCCGCTTCGACGGCGCCATCTCCAAGGTGTGCTTCGAGCTCCTCCTCGAGATGTTCAACCGGATCCTCGCGCGCGACCTCGGCGAGCCGGTCGAGGAGAGCAAGGGCGACGGCAAGCTCGTGTGCTGAAGCTCTCCGGGCCGGGCGGGCAGTGGGCCGTAGAGCGAGGGCTCGCAATGACGATGCTTCTGTGCCCTTCGAGTCCCGAGCGAGAGCAGAGCGAAGCATGGTCGTCGTTGTCGTCGGTGCGCGAGCGAGGCGCGAGACTTGGACTGCGCGCGAGCACCGGGAGCAGGTTGACCCTCGTCGACACCGCCGCTCCTCTCGAGTGTCGTACCTGCTCGCTCTCGCCCGACTCATACCAGCACAGCACCCACACACGCCCGCCATGCGCCCGCCAGCGTTCCTCCGCCCTTCGCTCGCGGCGTCATCATCTCTCGGCCCCACAGCACGACTCGCCCCGCCCTCGCACGCCGCGCGCACGGCCCAGTTCCGCCCCTTCACCTCCAGCACATCCACGCCCGCCCCCTACCGCCGCTTCGGCGATCGGCGCGACCCCCTGCCCTCCTCCCGCCCCGGACCGACCGACCTCGACGCTTCCAAGCCCGAGCACCTGTCGAGCTCGGCGCGCGCGAACGAGGCGGCGAGCGCACAGCAGGTGTTTGAGCTGCTGCGGTCGGCGACCGGGCGGCGCGGCGGCGCGGGCGCGGGCAGGAGCGGGTTCCGGGCGGGCGGAGGGGGCAGGCCGTCGTTGCACAACTTCAAGGCGTACCTCCGTGCGTCCACCTTCCCTACGGTCGAGCTACATACGAGTTCGCTGGGAGCGCGCGCTGACGCTCCTCCCGCTCCCGCTCCCCCGGCAGGCTCGCCCGTCTTCCTCGTGCTAGTCGCCGGCGGCGGTACGTACTACGTGCTGCACCTCGAAAAGGTGCCCGAGACGGGCCGGTGGCGGTTCATGGACGTCTCGCCCGACATGGAGAAGGAGATGGGCGCGCAGGGCCTGCAGGAGGTCATGGGCGAGTACGGCGGCAAGGTCCTGCCCGACTACCACCCGACGGCGCGGCACGTCCAAAGCGTCGTCAAGCGCTTGATCCGCGCCAATGGGCTCGAGGACAAGCTCGGCGGCGACAAGGAGGGCTGGAAGACGCACGTCGTCAAGGAGGATGGGACCAAGAAGTGCGTCGCCGCGCTCTCCTCCATCCTCACCATCGCCGGCCGGAAGCTCACGCTCTGTCTCCCGCGCAGCGCCTTTGTCCTGCCCAACGGCTCGATCTTCGTCTTCACGGGTATCCTCTCGGTCGCCAACGACGAGGACTCGCTCGCCTGCGTGCTCGGGCACGGTGCGTCGGCTCTCCACCTCTTCCTTCGCCTGCCCGACCTCGTCTGTCTCCAGCTACGTTCCGCTGACATTGTATCGCCACCCGCAGAGATCGCGCACCAAGTCGCACGGCACTCGGCCGAGCGCATGAGCGGCATGAAGGTGCGTCAGGTCGACCTCTGCTCGGGCTCGGTCGTGAACTGACTCGCGCTCCTCGTGCGCGCAGGTCTTCTATGGGCTCGCGTTCCTCCTCTCGAGCTTCGGCATCGACATGGGCCTCTCACAGGTCTTCCTGAACTATGTGTTCAGCCTGCCGAACAGCCGCAAGAACGAGACCGAGGCGTGCGTCGCTCTTCCTCCCTCTCGCCTCCCTTCCTCCCCCTCGTTATCCTCACGACACCTCGTCATCTTCCCGCCCCTGCTCGTCCCCTCGCCCTCGTTCTCGCTCTTGAGGATCTTGCTGACTCGTCGTCCCTCCCGCGCGCAGCGACCTGATCGGCCTGCGCCTCGCCAACAACGCCTGCTTCGATCCTCGCGCCGCCGAGGGCCTGTGGCACCGCATGAGCGCCGAGGAGGGCGCGCACGGCGTCGACATGTCGTTCCTGTCGACGCACCCGAGCAGCAAGAACCGCACCAAGCAGGTGCGCGAGTGGGCCGAGGACGTGCTGCGCGACCGCCCGAGCACGTGCGCGCCCGTCAAGGGGCACGTCGGGCCGTTCCAGGAGGCGAGCGGCGCGAGGTGGCGGTGAGCGGGGCGAGGGCGGGCGGGCGAGGGAGGGCTACGTCCTGCGACCGAGGAGGGAGCGCACTCCTGCGCCAAGAGCGCCCGCAGTGGGCTGTATATGAGCATACGCAACGTCTCTCGATTCTCCCACTCCCTTCACACGCTCTCGAGAAGTTGAGAAGGACTAAGTCCGGCTCGAGAAGGCGAGAACGACGTGTACGATGCAACAGCGACAAGAAGCGGTAAGAGGTATCGATACACCGAGAGGGGGTAAGCAGAGAGGAGAGAGAGGATCTATGCTTCTGCGCCTAAACTGCAAGCTCCGCGGCTCCCTCCTTGTCGACGTCGCTCCCGGTCCTCTCCTTGCTCGGCGCCCTGCTCGGCCGCCGGCTCTGATCGCCCAGCCTCGTCCGCCGCTCCTCCTCCTCGGCTCGTCGCAGGAGCTCCTGCGCGAACGGCGAGCGCGCTCGGAGCCGGGCGCCGTACGCGAAGAGGACGAACGGGATGACGCTGACGAGCGTCCCGAGCCCTGCCGTCAGCCCGGAGGCTCCTCGGATGCCGAGCCCCTCGAACATCTGGCTCGTGAAGACTGCGTCGAGGAAGAGGGGGACGAGGTCAGCACGGATCAGGAGGAGGTCTGGGAGGGAGGGACGCACGAGGAAAGACGGCGCCGACGATGTTGCGGACGAACGACATGGCCGACAGGGCCGACGACGCGTACAGCGTGTAGGCCTCGGCGACGTAGTTGAAAGCCGACAGGTAGATCAGGTACAGGCCAAAATCTGCAAGGGCGAGGCCCGTCAGCGCTGCTCGACTTGAGAAGGCGAGGCGGGGCTCGAACGCACAGAGGACGGTGATGCCGATCGTCGGCGCTATCCAGTGCACGAACGAGTACGAGGTGAAGCAGAAGATGAAGGCGCCCACGGGGACGCAGACGCCACCGACGAACGCCGTGTACAGGCGAGCCTCGGGCCCGCGCTTGGCGACGTTGGCGAGGTAGAGCCGCTGGCAGTACTGGTCGGCGACGATGCCAATGAGGCCGCCAAGGAATTGGGTGATGTAGATGAGGCCGGCCTCGCCCGTGCTGAAGCCGTAGACCTTGGTGAAGACGTAAGGGATCGAGACGAGGAAGAGGTCTGTGCGGGAGGAGCGTCGTCAGCGATGACGACTACGACCAACCGAGAGGGAGAGTAGAAGAGAGAGGACGTACAGAGAACGCCCCAGGCGAACGAGATGAAGGCCGTCATGGCGATGAGGACGGGCTCGTGCAGCAGCATCTTGACGGGCCGTCCGAGGCTCGTCTTCATCATCTGCTTGATGCTGCCGCGCTCAAAGTCGTCGCGCGACACGTAGCGCTTCTCGCCCGTCTCCTTGCGCAGTTTGGCGGCTTTGCGCGAGAGGAGGACCGACGCGCGCGTCTCCTTGAGGAGGAGCGGGAGGACGGCGGCGAAGGCGGCCGACATGGCGAAGAGGACCCAGCTGACGGCGCGGAAGCCCTTGATCTGGGCGAGGTAGCCGAATACGACGGGGCCGATGCCGGTAGCTGCATGGACGGGACGGCGTCAGCGCGGGAGCGCGAGGAGGTTGAGCTCGCGGCTCGAGCCAGCTTTGGGCCCAGCTCGAGCCAGCAGAGAGAGGAACGTACCGCCGAACGCCGCGAAGCTGAACAAGGCCATCGGCGTCCCTCGCTCGTCGGCCCTCCACACGTCTGCGATCGTCCCGCCGACGAGCGCCACGGCGGTCGAGCCGGCGCACCCGCTGATGAAGCGCGCGACGAGCATGGTCGCAATGTTGGGCGCGAGGGCTTGCGGGATGAAGAAGAGGGCAAATACGATGGCCGACCCGAGGTAGATGCTCGAGCGGCCGTAGACCTCGGAGAGAGGGGCGAGGAGGAGAGGGGCGGCCTGCGGGCGTCGGGCGACGGGTTCTGGGTCAGCGAAAGAGCTCCTGCATGTCGATGTGAGATGAAGGGAGCGAGACGCACGCCGAAGGAGAGAGTGTACATGGTGACGCCGAGCAGAGAGAGCTCTTTGCTCGTGTGCAGCTCGTTCTCGACCGAGACGGCGGCGATGCTATAGGCTGAGACCGATATCGAGACGACCGAACAGAAGGCAATGCCGACGCTGCTCATCATCCACTGTGGCGCGTTCAGCGAGGCGAGAACGAGGAGAGGGAGCGGCGGTTTGGAAAGGTCAGCTCCCGCGCGCTCTGAACTCCTCCCCTCCTGCACTCGGCGGACGAGTCAAACGCACCTTTCGCCGCCTGCTCCAGTTGAGTGGGTTCGCGGGATCACTGCGCGAAAGGATGACCCAGAAAGTGAGGTCAGCAGGCGACTCACCCGCGCGGCCGACGGCGCGCCCGGCAAGCTCGACGAGGGAGGCGGGGACGCACTCGAGCCCGTCCCACTCGACCCAGACGACGTCGGCCGGGGCGCACTCTTCTGCGACGTCCTGCGGGTCGACGACGTCGAGGCGCGAGGTGCGCGAGGTGGCCTTGTGGAGGTCGTCGGCCGGCGACTCGAGAGCGCGAGGTGAGGAGGGGCGCATCGTCGCGGCGCCGCTCTCGTCGACGAGCGTATGGATGGTCGTGGTCTGCGAGGGCGGATCTGGCGGGTGGGCTCGAGCCATCGAGGACCGTGTAGAGCACGCAGGAGAGCTGAGGGAGCGGCGCTGACCAGAGCAGTCAAGGAGCTTCGGCACGATCGCGGCACGGCCGCGGAGAGAAGGCAAAAAACAAAGGGGGAAGGACGAGCCGGGTTTCAATTTGGGCCGGCAAAGTGCTCGCGCCTCGCGGTAAGAGCCAGCCTCGCGCTCAACGTCGACGGCGACGGCGTGCGCTGCTCGGCGGCACAGTGCTGCACGGCGAGCTACACGTTGCTCGCGATAAGCTCTCGTCGACCCTGCTCGGAAAGCGCGAGAGAAGGGCGCACAGTACAGCGGAGGAGAGCGAGGATGAGGGATGCGAGTTGCGAAGGATGCGAGCGGCGAGGAGAAGGCTACACAGGGGCGTACAGACAAGGACAGTGCGAGTAGGAAGAGGATAGTGTCGATCTAGGAGAGGGAAAGAGGTGCGAGGGCGGTCTCACTCGCGCACGACGAGGTCGTTCTCCTCGACGAGCCGCACGGCCTGCGACCTCGCCGCGAACCCGACGCACGTCTCGTACACGTAGAACATGGCGGCCGCGTTCGGGATGACGCGGAGCAAGTGCGCGCTCATGCCGCCGTACAGGGCGCGCCACCCTTCCTCGGCGAGCACGCGCCGGAACGACTGGACGAGCGACGTGTACCTGGCCGTGCCGCCGGCGGGGATCGGCTGGCGCAGGCGCGTGCGCACGACCTCGTGCGGGTACGTGATGACGGTCGCGACGAGTTTGGCCGCTCCGGCGGCGGCGCTCGTGCGCCACGACGCGCCGGCGGCCGGGTCGTCTGGGCGCGCGGGGTCGACGCGCGCGACGAGCTTGAACTGCTCGTAGAGGGACCACTGGATCGTGCCCTCGGTGACGCCGAGGAGGCTCGCGCTCAGGCCGCGGTAGAAGCCGCGCACGCCCTGCGCGCGGTAGATCTGGAGCGCGGTCGAGAACGACGTCGGGCGTGGTGGCGGGCCCTGCATCGCGCCTGGCGGGGACGACAGGGAGCGGAACGAGTGCGAGAAGACTTGGTGGTGCGGTTTGGGCGCGGGAGGGGGTGGCGGTCGTCGAGGAGGGGAGGAGGAGGAGGAGGAGGTCGACTTGGCCGCCTTGTGCTCCTGCTGCCGCAGCTGCATGTCGGTCTTGACGACCCATATCGGGTTGGTCGCCGCCGCCGTCGCGACACCTGTGAGGAGGAGCCGAGTCAGCGGGTGCAGCTCACGAGGAGGTCAAAGCGGGGAGCGAGAGGGACGCACCTGCTGTTGCCGCCGCCGCGAGGTGCACGGCCGTGTTCTCCTTGCCGTGGTTGAACAAGTCGGCGTACAAGAGCTTGCCGTTGCCGTACACGAAGAAGTTGATGGACCTGGGAGAACAAGGGGAAGGAGAGGGAGGGTCAGCTGAAGCGCTCGAGGGGAAGAAGGGGCTCGAGGGGAAGAGGGAGCACACCGTGCGGGTACTGCGCCGGCGAGGGTCGGCCCGAGGCCCTTGAACAGTGCTGAAGCGCCCTCGAACTTGTAGACGTCCCTGCAGGTGATGGGCGTCAGTCTCGAGAGCTGGTGGCGCCTGCGAGAGAGGAAGAGGAGGGGGAGAGGACGGACCGGAGGATCTTGCCCGTGTCGACAAAGTTCCACAGGAGGGCGCGGAGGCCGGTGCGGGACGATGTGTCGGCGACGCGGGCAAAGAGGTCGCTCTGGAGGCGCGTCTTGACGACGTCAAAGGGGGCGGTGACAATGGCTCCCGCCATGCCGCCGAGGCTGTGGACGAGGACGAGAATCAGCTTGGTGGGTGCGGGAGAGTAAGACAGGAGAGAGAAGGGACACACCCTCCTGCGACGAGATGGACTGCCGGTGGGGGTTTCGAGCGGTT
>Ga0308170_10002159_pt1 | contig 17338 bp, 20 predicted proteins | sample PhyBR2_2_FD_202136 | JGI IMG/M metagenome (GOLD analysis project Ga0308170, IMG submission 202136) | Phyllosphere microbial communities from UC Gill Tract Community Farm, Albany, California, United States - DLSLSB.R2 | ecosystem: Host-associated > Plants > Phyllosphere > Unclassified | place... | reverse complement strand
GGCGCGTTGTTGGTCGTCTGTGCGATGGCGGGCGATGCCGCCACGACGCCGATCACGACCGAACCCGCAAGGAGACGTGCGAAAATGGTCTTGGTGCGAGATGCGGTCATGGAACCCTCTTTTTTTGACTGATGTGCACGTCGGATACGGTCTGCCGAGGCTGTCGCCTAGTGGGTGCGGGCATTCCCGAGCTGGCCGATCGTTAAATTGATCGGCCCGCGACATACTTTAATCTAAAGCAAATTGTCGGCGGCTTCGCGATGTAGTCGTGTCTCTCCATGTACGTTTTTACAAAAATTACCCCATAATTGCTAATCTGGCGGTTGAACCCAGTCTCACACGTTGTTACGGCGACGTCAGTCAATGGAGTTGAACATGTCCGAAGATACCACCGACCTGAGTGCCGTCGAACTTGCGACAGAGCTGACCATTGCTTGGCTTGGTAATCCGAATACGCGAAGCTCGGCCGATGACGTTCCTGCCTTTCTGGGCAGAATGCACGATACGGTCGCCGCGCTGTTGGGTGCTACCACCGAAGCGCCTCCCGTCGAAGCAGCGGCTGAATATACGCCGGCCGTGTCGGCACGAAAGTCGCTGGCATCGAAGGATCACATCATCTCGATGATCGACGGCAAGTCCTACAAGACCTTACGCCGTCATCTGGCGACGCACGGCATGACGCCGGCCGAGTACCGCGAACGCTATGGCCTGAAGCCCGACTATCCGATGGTCGCCGAGAATTATTCGGAAAGCCGTCGTGCGATGGCGAAGAAGATCGGCCTGGGTCGCAAGCCAGGTGCGCGCAAGGCCGAAGCGGCGCCTGCCCCCGCCGCGACCACGCGCAAGCGCAAGACGGATACCGTCGCCGCCGAATAAGCGGCTGCACAGGGCGTAAAACGAAAAGGGGACCGGTGCGCCAAGCACCGGTCCCCTTTTTTTGTCTGCGTCGATTTGTCGGGGGATACCGGCCTATTTGCCGAAGCGGCCCCGCCGGTAGAGCAACGTGATCGCGACGCGGCGGTTACGCGGATCGGCCGCATCCTTGACGATCAGGGGCTCCCGGTCGGCGACGCCTTCGATGCGTTCGAAGCGTGCTTCCGGGGTTCCGCCCGACAGCAATCGGCGGCGGGTCGCCTCGGCACGCCCCGACGATAGCATCCAGTTGTTCATCGCGCGCGGATCGCCGTACGGCACGCTGTCGGTATGGCCCCGGATCATGATCGGGTTCTGCATGCCCTTGATCGACGTGGCGATCATCCCGATCAGGTCGCCCGCCTGCGGATCGAGCGCGGTCGTACCGAGCGCGAACATCGAATAATTCGCATCGTCGACCAGGTCGATCCGCATGCCGTCCTGCGTCGGGACGAAGCGGACGTGGCTCGCGAGCCGCGACAGCTTGGGCGACGCGGCGATCTGGCTCAGCACGCGCTTGCGCATCGATTCGAAGTTCTTGCGATCTTCGCTGGCGAGCGCCTGGCGGTTCTTGATCGTACCCTGCTCGCCGGTACCGGTGGATGCGCCGCCCTTGCCCGCATCTGGCACCGCGATCTGCGGCATGCTCGTCTGCCCGGCCTTCGGACCGATCTTGTTCTTGTCGAGAATCGACTCCCCGCCGAACAGCCCACCGCCACCGATCCCGAGCGAGCGTGTATCTAGCAGCGTCGGCGCGAAGTAATCGGCGATGCCCTTGCGCTGTTTCTCGGTGGTCGCGCCAAGGATCCACAACAGCAAAAAGAACGCCATCATCGCGGTCACGAAATCGGCATAGGCGACCTTCCAGGCGCCGCCGTGATGGCCGCCATGCCCCTCGATATAGATCTTCTTAACGATGATCTTGGGCGGCTGAATGTTGCCATGGGGTGCGCGGGCCATATCGATCGCGCCTTACTTGCCGCGAAGCCCGTCAAAGACTTCAGCGAAGCCCGGCTGGTTCTTGTGCGCGATGCCCGAGCGCGCAGCCTCGATCACCAGCGGCTGCGGATGGCCGTGGAGCGAGGCGATGATGATCTGCTTGACCACGCCGTAGATCGCCGCGTCGGCATCGAGCACCTGGCGCAGCCGGTTGGCGAGCGGCGCGACCATGCCATAGGCGAGCAACACGCCCATGAACGTGCCGACCAGCGCCGAGCCGATCATCGAGCCGAGGATCGACGGCGGCTTGTCGATCGACCCCATCGTCTTCACCACGCCCAGCACCGCGGCGACGATGCCGAGTGCGGGCAGCGCGTCGGCGAGGCTGGTGAGCGTGCCGTGGGCACTTTCTTCCTCGTGATGATGCGTCTTGATCGACTGGTCCATCACCTCCTCGACCGCGTGCACGTCGAGCGTACCCGACGACACCACGACCAGGCGGAGCGTGTCAGCGATCAGGTTGATGAGCGCATGATCCTTCAACAGCTTGGGATATTCGGCGAACACCGCGGAAGACTGCGGGTCCTCGACATGCGGCTCGAGCGCGATCGGCCCGTCCATCCGCAGCATCTTCATCAGCTTGCTGACGAGGAAGATGACGTCGAGATAATCCTGCTTCTTGTATTTCGGGCCCTTGAAGACCTTGCCGAGGCCGCCGCCAAGCGCCTTCAGTTCCTTGCCCGAATTGCCGATGATCAGCGCGCCCGCGGCGGCACCGCCGATGATCAACATCTCGTGCGGGATCGCCTCCAGGACGGGACCGAGCGCGCCGCCGGTGAACGCGAACCCGCCGAACACCATGACGAGAAGGACGACGATGCCGATGACCGGAAACATGCTGCTGGAAAATCCCTCTGGGTCGACGACGGTTAATGCGTAGCCAGAGAATTAACCGGATTTCGTAGCCAACCCGTTACCGCGGCGCGGCGCACGGCAAAAAAACTCCCGGTCGCCGCGGCTCAGCGCAAATAGTCGAACAGCGATAGCGCAGACAGCTTCGAGAAACTCGCCTGTGTCGCGGACAGGACCGTCATGGTCTTTTGCAGCTCGACGACCGCACTGGTGATGTCGGTATCCTCGAGACCAGACCGGGTCGCCTCGCGGTCGGTGCCGACGTCCTTCAGCCGCGACGTCTCGAGATCGACTCGTGCCGCACGCGCGCCGAGCGACGCCTGGACGCTGGTCACCTGATCCGATGCCGCGCTGATGTCGGCCAGCGAACCGTCGAGCGATCCCGGCTTGAAATCATCCGACTGCAACGCGGTGGCGATCGCCGACAGCATCGCCAGCGTGTTCGTGCCGCCCTCGATGCTGCCATCGGCTTTGGTCGCGCCACCGACCGTAAAGATCCGTGCTGCGGTCTCGTTGGCTTGGACGCTTTGGCCATCGCCGATCGGGATGCCCGATACCGGCTTCGCCGCCAACGCGAAGCTGCCGTCGGTGGCGACCGCGGCGGCGCCGTCTCCACCACCGAACAGGGCTTGGCCGCGGGCGTCCTTGGTATTGGCGATCGCCGTGAGCGAGGCGACGATTCCGGCAATCTGTTCGCCGATCGCCTTGCGGTCGACGGCATTGAGCGTGCCGTTCTTCGCCTGGGTCACGAGCGTCACCGCACTCTGCAGCTGATCGGTCATCGCGCTGAGGCTGGTATCGCCTTGTTTGAGCACCGATTCGGCGGTGCCGAGATTGGCCGTATAGACCTTGTCGTTCGCGGTATCGCGCGCGAGCCCCTGTAACCGTTGATAGGCAACACTATCCTGCGACGGCGCGGAGAATCGCTTGGTCGTCGAGATCTGCGTCTGGAGCGAATCGGCCTTCGCCGAGAGCGACGTCATCGCGCTCGCGGAACGATCATAGAAAAGGCTGGTGGCGATCTGCATGGGCGTTACCGGATCTCGAGGATGGTCTGGAACGTGTCGCGTGCGGTCTGGATGACCCGGCTCGATGCCTGATAGGCCTGCTGGAAGCGGAGCAGGTCAACCGCTTCGCTATCGAGATCGACCCCCGACGCCGCCGCCAGCGAACTGACCGCACCATCGCGGATCGCGCTCTGCGCATCGGCAACCGTCTTGCGCTGCTCCAATGCGGCGGCGTTACCGGCAATAAGGTTGGTCGTCCGCGTCTCGAACCCACCGCTGCCGCGCACTGCCTGCAGCGCCGACAGGTTCGACGCATCGCGGATGCTGCCGTTCGCGCTCGCCGCGGCAATACCGCGCGGATCGGTCATCGTGACGGATATATCGGTCGGCGTGGCACCGGTCGTGAACAGCGCGGCCCCGGCCTTGCCGTCGAGGTCCCGCCCCTGCATCTGCACGGCGTTGACCTGCGCGGTGAAATCACTGGCGATCGCGTTCAAACCCTCGCGCGCCGACGCGATCCGTTGCGCCCCGTCGGCGAACCCAGCCAGCGTCCCGCCCGATGGCGACAAGGCCGAGGTGGCGCCGGCACGAGTCACCGCGAACTGCACCGCGCCCTCGTCGTTGCGGGCGAACGATACCTGACCGCTATCGGTGCCAATGACGAACACTGACCCCGCCGCGCCGCCGAGACGCACGGTCGCGCGTCCAAGATCGTCGAACGCGGTGTTGACGTCGGTGAGCGTGCTCATCTGTTCGAGCACTTGATCGCGCTGATCGGCGAGCTGCGCCGCACTCGACGAACCAGGCTGAGTCCTGGCGAGGCCGTCGTTGATCTTGGCCAGCGCGGTTCCAAGCGAATTGAGCGACTGGACTGCCTGCGATGCCGATGCATCGAGTTCGGTCGCCGCAGTATCGAGCGCCTTGCCGGTGGTGGCGAAGGCGGCCGCGGCCGTGCCGGCGGATTCGAGCATGACCGCGCGCGCCGGAACCGATGTAGGGTCGGCGGACAGCGCCTGCGCCGCGCCAAAGAAACTGGTGAGCCGGTCGCCCAGCTTGTTGTCGCCGAGCGACGTTTCGATCCGGCTCATCCAGGTGACGCTGGTTTCGGTCTTGGCGAGATCGGTACCGGCGCTGCGCACTGCCTGCGACCGATAGGCGTCGGCGCTTCGCGCAATGCCCGTGACCGTTACGCCGCTGCCGATCGAGGATGTGCGCGCGTTGATCCCGCCGCTGATCGATCCGACTTCGCCAAGCGTGGTCGTACGCCGGGTATAGCCCGCCGTGCCCGTGTTGGCGATGTTCTCCGACACCGTCGACAGCGCGGTCTGATACGCGCGCACGCCCGAAGCGCCGATCGAAAGGAGATCGCTCATGGCGGTGAGTCTGTCGCGGTCGGGTTAATATCGGATTGAGATTTGGCGAGAAAGTCCGTCATCGCCTTGCCGATGCCGAGCGGCGTGTGCTCGGCCATCGCCTTTGCGGTCAGCCCATCCTGCATGTCGGTGAAGGTATCGATCGCCTTCGAATCGAACAGCGGGTCGCTGAGTTTCGCCTGGCGCATGCTCTTCAGCATCATGCCCGTGAAAACCGCCTCGAACTTCTGGCCGGCCTTGTCGAGATTCTCCTTCGACTTGAGCCGGCTTGTATCGGTCGAGATCCCGGTGGTGGCGCCCGCAGTCGGCGTCGTAGGGGTGGAGATCACGCTCACAGGACGATCAACTCGGCCTTGAGCGCGCCAGCTTCCTTCAGCGCCTCGAGGATCGCGACCAGATCGGCCGGCGAGGCGCCGATCGCGTTGACCGCCTTGACGATGTCGGCAAGCTTGGGGCCGGGTGCGAGCAGGAACATCGGGCGACGCTCCTCCTCCACTGCGACCGCGCTGTTCGGGGTGACGACGGTCTGGCCGCCGCTGAACGGTGCGGGCTGGCTAACCTGCGGCTTCTCGTCGATCCGCACCGTCATCTTGCCGTGCGTGATCGCCGCCGGACCGACCCGGACCGCCGAGTTGATGACGACGGTGCCGGTGCGCGCATTGACGATCACCTTGGCCGACGGTTCGGCGGAGACGACGTCAAGATTCTCGATAGTCGACATCAGCGTGGCCCGGATGTCGGCACCGATCGGTGCACGGACCGCGACGGAGACCGCGTCGATCGCCTGCGCGCTGCCGAAGCCCAGTTTGGAATTGATCGCGCCGGCAACGTTCTGCGCGGTCGTGAAATCAGCACGCGCGAGGTTGAAGGTGAGTGTCGGCGCGCTGTCGAACCCGGTGGCGACCGCACGTTCGACCGTGGCGCCCTCGGGGATGCGGCCGGTCGAGGGCACGTTGACGACGATCTTCGACCCGTCCGCGCCTTCCGCACCGAGCCCGCCAACCGCGAGGTTGCCCTGTGCCATCGCGTAGATCTGGTTATCCGCACCGAGCAGCGGGGTCATGATCAGGCTGCCGCCGCGGAGGCTCTTGGCCTTGCCCATCGACGCGACGGTGATGTCGAGACGCTGGCCGGGCTTGGCGAACGGCGGCAGTTCGGCGGTGATCATGACGACCGCCGCGTTCTTCATGCCCGGGTTCGCGGACGGCGGTAGCTGCAGGCCGAAGCGCGACGCGACGGCCTTTAGCGACTGCACGGTGTATTCGAGATTGTCGTCGCCCGTGCCTGGCAGGCCGACGACGATGCCGTAGCCGGTCAGCTGGTTCGAACGAATACCCTGGAACCCGCCAAGGTCCTTGATCCGGTCGGCCGAGGCCGGCGCGGCGATCAGGAGCGCGGCGAAAAGGGCGAGCAGGAAGCGCATGGTCACGGCCTTAGAATGGGCTGACGACGGAGAAGAAGCGGCCGAGCCACCCCTGGCGGCCGGCGCGGGCGACGTCGCCCTTGCCGGTGTACGAGATCTGCGCGTCGGCGACGCGGGTCGACAGCACGCGGTTGTTCGCGTCGACGTCGGCGGTGCGGACGAGGCCCTTGATCTTCAGGAACTCGTCGCCGCGGTTGAGCGTGACGCGCTTCTGGCCCTGCACCAGCATCGTGCCGTTCGGATAGACCTCGGCGACCGTCACGCTGACTTCGCCCGACAGCGAGTTCGCCTGGTCGGCGGCGCCGGTGCCATTGAAGCTGCGCCCGCCGCTGATCGTCGCATCGGTCTTGCTGAACAGATTGAGCGCGCCGGTAGTGGGCGGTGTGATGCTGCCCGAGCCATTGCTGTCGAGCTTCGAACCCGACGACTTCGATGCGGCGGTCCGCTCGACCAGCACGATCGTCAGCGGATCGCCGACTTTGCGCGCGCGCCAGCCTTCGTACAGCGCGGCATAGCCGTCCTGCGCCTGGAAGATCGATCCGGTCGCGACGACCGGCACCGGCTGGACCGGCAAGGGCCGTGCCACCGAAAAATCCTCGGGCGGAGCCTTTTTGCCAAACAGGCTGGCGTCCACCGGGGAGGCACCAAGTCCGGCGATGACGAGCGTGCCGACCAGCACGACGATTTGAGCGTTGCGCATCACGATCAGATGTTCTGGTTGATGTATTTGAGCATGTCGTCGGTCGCCGAGATCATCTTCGAATTGACCTCGTACGCGCGCTGCGTCTCGATCATGTCGACCAGCTCCTCGACGACGTTGACGTTCGACGCCTCAAGCATCCCCTGCTTGATATTGCCGCGACCATCCTGGCCCGCGACGCCGACATTGGCCGCGCCGCTGGCGGCGGTCTCGACGAGATAATTATCGCCGGTCGCTTGCAGGCCTGCGCCGTTGGGGAAGTTCGCGACCTGGATCTGGCCGAGCTGCGATGCTTCGGTCTGGCCGGGGATGGTCGCCGACACGGTCCCGTCGGAGCCGATCGTGATCGCGGTCGTACCCTCGGGCACGGTGATTCCGGGCTGCACCTGATAGCCTTCGCTGGTGACCAGCAAGCCCTCGGCCGAACGCGAGAAATTACCCGAACGCGTATAGCCGAGCGTACCGCCGGGCATCTGCACCTGAAAATAGCCATCGCCGTCGAGCGCGAGATCGAGGCTGTTTCCGGTCGTCTGCATCGCGCCCTGCGTATCGACGCGCGCGGTGCCCTGGATCTTGACGCCGGTGCCGAGATTGAGCCCGGTCGCATATTTGGTCTCGGACGTGCTCTGCGCACCCGGCGTCGTGACGGTCTGGTACGCGAGCGTCTCGAACGCCGCGCGGTCCTTCTTGAAGCCGGTGGTGTTCACGTTGGCGAGGTTGTTCGAGATGACGCGCATGCGCATGTCCTGGGCGTCGAGCCCGGTGCGCGCGATATGCATGGCTGCGGATGACATTTGTCGGTTCCTTCTAGCTCGGCAGGCGCATCAGCGATGCACCGCTCTCATCCATGTCCTTGGCGTTCTTCATCATGTTCGCCTGGACTTCGTAGCTGCGCTGGTTCTCGATCATGTCGACCAGCGCCTGGGTCATGTTGACGTTCGATCCCTCGATCGCGCCGCCCTGCACCTTCGCGTCGAGATCCTCGGGCAGCGTCCCCCCGCCCTTCACGCGCAGCAGGTTGTCGAGGCCCTTGACGGTTTCCGAGCCCTTGGTGTCGGCGAGCTTGAGCTTGTCGATCACCTGCGGGTTCTTCGCGTCGCCCCCCTGCGGCACGATCGAGATCGTCCCGTCGCCAGCGATCGTCAGCGACTGATAGGGTGGCAGCGTGATCGGCCCCCCCGAGCCGATCACCGGGTGCCCGTCGCCGGTCTGGAGCACGCCCGACGGCGCCACCTCGAGATCGCCGCGACGGGTGTACGCCTCCGAGCCGTCCGACGCCTGCACCGCCAGCCAAGCCGTGGTGCCGGTGATCGCAACGTCGAGCGGACGCCCGGTCAGCTGGATCGCACCGGGTGCGCGGTCCGCGTCGGTCACCTCTTCCGAGGTCGGCGCGCGTGCCTCGATCGTGGTGCCGTCGCCCTTCAGGTTGAGCCGGTCGAACACCACGCGGTCGGCGCGGAATCCGGTGGTCGACGCGTTCGCCATGTTGTTGGCGATCGCTGCCTGCGCCGCCATGTGCGCACGCAGGCCCGTCGCCGCGGTGTAGACCAGCTTGTCCATTCAGGGTCCCCTGCGCGCGCTTGCTTAGCTGCGGATGTTGAAGATGGTCTGCGAGATCTGGCTGGCGGTATCCAAGGCCTTCGAGTTCGCCTGGAAATTGCGCTGCGCCGCGATCAGGTCGACCAGTTCCTCGGTGATATCGACGTTCGATCGCTCGATCGTTCCCGACATCAGATTGCCGAACCCATTGGCGCCCGCCGAACCCAGCTTCGCCTCGCCCGACACGCCGGTCGACGACCAGTTGCTGTTGCCGATCTGCCGCAACCCTTCCGGGTTCGAGAAATTGGCGAGCATCACCTGACCCAGCGCCTGCGTATCGCCGTTCGAGAAGCTCGCCTTGACGATCCCCTTCTCGTCGATCGTCACGCCCTGGATCTGACCGACCGCCTTGCCGTCCTGCGTCCGCGACGTGACGTTGAACGCGCTGGCTTTCTGCGTCGTATCCGCGCCGAACGTGAACGCGATGTTCTGCGGCGTGGCCGAACCGGCGGTGGTGAACTCGTCATACGTGATCGGGCCGGTCGGTGCGGTCATCTTGCCCGCGGAGTCGAATGTCATCGTCGTGCCGGCATTGCCGCCCGACGTCAGCTCCTTGTCGCCGACGAAGCTGTGGACTTCCCAGCTGCTGTTCGGATTGTCCGCGGTCGGCGACGACGTGCGCTTGAAATAATTGGTAAGCGTCATCGCGTTGCCCGACGCGTCATAGACCGTGGTCTGTGCCGACTGGTTGTAGCTCGACGGATCGAAGCGATCGAAGGTCGCGGTGGTCGGCACGGTCGCGCTCGAATTGAGATTGACGCTCAGTGCGACGGCCTTGGTCGGCGCTGCGGTGCCGCTCGTTTCCGGCAGCTGCAGGCTGACCGCGGAATTGAGACCGGTCGCGACGACCGAACCCGACCCATCCACCGGATATACCTGAAGATGGCTGCCGCTCGAATCGACGACGAAGCGGTTGGCGTCGACCAGAAAGCCGCCGTTGCGGGTGAAGTTGACCTGCGACGACGCGCTGTCGGGCTTCACCACGAAGAACCCGTCACCCGACACGGCAAGATCGAGCGCGTTCGACGACTGGATCAGATTGCCCTGCGCGAACTGCTGGCGGTTGCCCTTGACCATGACGCCCGAGCCGATCTGCTGCGACGGCGCGACCGAGACGCTCGACGCGATCACGTCGGCGAAATCGGTGCGGCTCTTCTTGAAGCCGTTGGTCGAGACGTTCGCCAGATTGTGCGAGATCGTCGACATCTCGGTCTGCGATGCCTGGAGACCGGAAAGCGAAGTGTAGAAGGACATGCGTTTGACTCCGTTGAATTAGGGTGCGGTCAGCCGATCTGGCGGACGGCGCTGACCGGCACTTCGCCGATCCCGGGAAGGGTGAGGATGGCGGACCCGGTGGTGGTCGAGACCGACTGGACGGGTGCCCAGACCAGGCTGGTCGCGGCGACCGCGGTGCCGTCGTTCTGCGCGTTGATGCTGACCTTGAACGGGCCGCTGCCGGCGTCGGCCCCGGCGCTGTCCTTGCCGTCCCAGTCATAGCCGACCGTGCCTTTGGCTTGCGCGCCAAGCTGCATCGTCTTGATCGCGACGCCGTTGGCATCGCTGATCGTGACGTTGACGCCGGTTGCCGCACCGCCGAGTTCGACCGATCCCGCAATCCCGCCAGAGCTGCGTCCATAGGCCGTCGACCCTTCGGTCAGCACGGTCTTGCCGACATAGGCGAGCGCATCGCTGGTGCTGGTCGCGCCGAGCTTGTCGGAGATCGCCTTCATCGTCGTGTTCATCTCGGAGATGCCGGCGAGCGAAGAGAACTGCGCCATCTGTGCGACCATCTGCGTGTTGTCGACCGGGTTGAACGGGTCCTGATTCTGCATCTGCGCGGTCATCAGCTTGAGAAAGTCGTTCTGATTCAGCGTCGATGCACTGGCCGCGGTGCTTGTAGTGGCGGTCGTCGAGGTGCGCGTAATGCCCAGACCATTCAGCGTGGAATCGAAGGAAGTTGCCATGATCAGCGGCCTAGCTTGAGGGTATCGATGATGAGCGACTTCGCGGTGTTCATCACTTCGATGTTGTTCTGGTAGCTGCGGGCGGTCTCCATCATGTCGACCATCTCGCGGGTTTCATCGACTGCCGCCTCGAAGATGTTGCCATCCTTGTCGGCCATCGGATTGTCGGGATCGTAGCGCTTGATCGGCGCTTCACCGGCGGTGACGACGCGCTCGACGTCGACCGTGGACATGCCGCTGGCCGCATCGAAGCTGGTGCGGAACACCGGCTTCATCGTCTTGTACGCGGTCTCCGCCGAGCCGGTGGTGCCGCCGGCATTGGCGAGATTCGACGCGGTAGTGTTCATCCGGACGAGCTGCGCGGACATCGCGCGGCCGGCGACCTGGAAAATCGTCATGGGCTGGTTGGACATCTTATTCCCCCTTCAGCGCGCGCGTAATCTGGCCGATCCGCCCGTTCAGGAACGACAGCGTCGTCTGATACTGGACGGCGTTCTCGGCGAACGCGGTCTGCTCCTGGCTCAGCTCGACGGTGTTGCCATCCATCGAGGTCTGTGTCGGCACGCGGTATTTGGTCGCGGCGCTGGTGCTGCCATCGTTCTCGACCGACGCCAGCGCCGACTGGAAGTCGATGTCGCGCGCCTTAAAGCCGGGCGTCGACGCGTTGGCGATGTTCGACGCCAGCACACCCATGCGCTGCGAGCGCACCTCGAGTGCCGCCCCATGAACCCCGAAAAGCGTGTCGCCTGACACAAGCCCGTCTCCCGGCGCAACCATTGCGCAACCGGACATAAGCAATGGCCGTGCCAGTTTTTGGCGCGAGGGTGGCGGATGGCGGTTTGCCGGGTGACGGCAAGCGGGCGGCAAGGCGAGCGGCAAGCGGTTGCCGGTGTTGCAGGGATGGCCGGCAATCGGGTTGCCGGTTAAATCGGTCAAGTCGGCAAACCGAACTCCGACACCCGCCCTATCATGTTTCCCCGCGAAGGCGGGGATCCAGCCTGGGCTCCCGCCTTCGCGGGAGAACAAGGAGAAGAGTGCTGCCGTGCGATGGTTGCGACACCCTTCACCGGAGTGGCGCGCGGGTACCTATCCCAACAGGTCCACCACCCCGGCGAAGGCCGGGGCCCAATTGGAGAGGTTGCAGTAACGAAGAGCGCGCTCAGTGAGCGACGTCCCCCAATTGGGCCCCGGCCTTCGCCGGGGAGGTGCTTTGGTGGAGGGATTGAGAGGCCCACCCGCTCTATCATCCCGGACCTTTTCCCAGGGTCCATTGCTCCGCACACCGGATGCCATCGCCTACGCGGTACGATAGCCGCCGGAACCGATCCGGCATGACGGAGACGCCCAAAACCCAATCCGGCACACCCCTTGCATCACCCCACGCACATGATCACGCTCGCCCAACTTCTCGACCCAGCAGCGCTCGCCATCGTCGGTGGCGGCACCGCGCTGGCGGTCGTCCTCCGCACCCCGTTCCGCGATCTCGGCCGCGCGCTCGTTGCGGTCACGACGCTCGCCCGCGGTCGGTTCGATGCGGACCCGCTGCTTCAGCAGATCACCGCGCTCGCCCGGATCGCCAAGCGCCACGGCGTGATGGCGCTCGATCGCTCGGTCATTGCCGATGCCGACGTCGCCGCCGCGATCGCCGCGATCGTCGATGGAGCCTCGGCGACCGACGTTTCGACGCTCGTCCAGCACCGCCGCCGGGCCCGCATCGAGCGCCACGTCGCCGCCGCCGACGTCTGGGCCGGCGCTGCCGAAGTCGCCCCCGCGATGGGCATGATCGGCACGCTGATCGGCCTTGCCCAGATGTTCGCGACGATGAGCGATCCCGGTGCGATCGGTGGCGCGATGGCGGTTGCGCTGCTCGCCACGCTGTACGGCGCGCTGTTCGCCAATTTGCTCTTCATGCCGATCGCCAACCGGCTGCGTGCGCAAGGGCGCAACGAAGCGTTCGAGCGCGCCCGCATCGAAGCGCCGCTCGTGACGCTCGCCGACCGCGAGACGCCGCGGGGCTATGTCGCGCCAAGCTTGGCACCGACCCTGGCTACCGTGGCATGAACGCTAGCGACTATCCCGATGCGCCGACCGGCAAGTCGCTCTGGCTGATCACGCTCGCCGACCTCGCCTTGTTGCTGGTCGGCTTCCTCGTGCTCCTGCAGGCAACCCAGCACATCGGCGGCAAGGATTTGGCAAAGGGTATCCGCGAAGGCTTTGGCGCCAACGATGCCGAGCCCGCGCCGATGCCTGTTGCCGCCGCCGGGATCCTCGATTTCGCGCCCGGCTCGGCGATCCTGCCGACCACGCCTGGCGCGCTCGTCGCCTGGGCGCGGGAAGCGGCACGCGATCCCCGCGTGATGCTCACGGTTACCGGATCCACCGACGGTACGCCCGCCGATATCGATCGCGTCACAGGTAGCGCCGCGATCCTCGCCGCCGACCGTGCGCGCACCGTCGCCGCCGCGCTCGCCGCGGTCGCGCCGTCGCGCGTGGCGATCGTCACCGCCACCAAACCCGGCCGCCGCGCCGCGATCGTCTCCGTCGCCTTTGTCGGCGAACTCCAAACGGGCCCAGTTCGAAGGACACCGCAATGATCATCCCGTTTCTGCTCATGGCCGCGAGCTTCCAGGATACCGCCGCGCTCGATCGCTCGGTCACCGCGTTTACCGGGCGCCCGATCGGCGCCGAGGGTGGCGCACGCACGCCCGTCGATGTACGGCTGCGGCTCGCGACCTGCCCGACAGTGTCGCTGTCGTGGCGTACCGAACAGCATGATGCGGTCGTCGTCTCGTGCGAAGGGCCATCATGGCGGATCTTCGTGCCCGTGATCCGGCCGGCGAACGCTCCCGCCGCGATTGCCGCGTCGTTCGTGCCCGTGGCCAAGGCCGCGCCGGTCATCAAGCGCGGCGATCCGATCGTGATCGAGGCCGGCACCGAGGGCTTCTCGATCAGCCGCGAAGGCGTCGCGATGGGCGATGCAGCCCCCGGCGGGCGGTTCATGGTCAAGGTCGACGACACCCGCACGCCGGTCCAGGCGATCGCGGTCGACGCCGGTCGCGCGACGCTGCCCGGTTGGTCGAACTGAGCTGGTCGAACTAAATTCGAGCAACAGATTAATTTCGCTAAAGGTTTTCGACGTGCGGCCGTTTCTCCTGATGTCAGCGCAATGTAGAGGATGCGGACATGGTGGACTCGATCGGCGCGAAGCCGTCTGTAGCAGGAGATCGCTCCGTCGTGCGCATCGCCGCCGCGACGCCAACCACGGTCGTTCAGACGCCCGTAAAGGCGCCTGCGCAGGCGCAAACCCCGGTGCCGCCCGAGTCGATCGCGCTGGCGAAGTCGATGGCCTCGTCGCCACCGATCAATGCCTCGCGCGTCGCCGAGATCAAGAAGGCGATCGCCAGTGGCACCTTCCCGATCCTTCCCGCGACCATCGCCGATCGGCTGATGGCGCTCAGCCTGGCCTGGAATTCCAATGAAGCGGCGTGATGCCCTGATCCGCGTGATCGACGCGCTGCATGCCGAGATCGCCGCGCTGAAGTCGAACGACGTCGCCAGCCTCGAGCGCGCGACCGCGGACAAGCTCGCCGGGATCGAACAGGTCGCGCTGCTCGGCACCAGGCCTGCGGGGACCGAGATCCGCGAACTGGCGGACGAAGCGAACCGGCTTAACGAGACGTGCCGGATCTACACCAATTTGATGGCGGCAAATGTCCGCCGCCGCCTGCAAACCTTGACCGGCGACGGTGCAGTTGCCGGGTACCGGCCGGGGTTGAGGGCGGCGTACGCGTAAGTAGCGCGCTTACCCTTCCCCATCTCCGTCATCCTGACGAAAGTCAGGATCCAGGGTAAAGGGGACGGCGCTACATGGCTCTGGATCCTGACTTTCGTCAGGATGACGGCGCTACGGGAACCGAAAACCAAAACTGGCACGCCCCTTGCTCAGTATCCCCTAAACCAGGGGCACCGCACACGGGCATGACCGTCAATCCTATCACTACCGGCCGGATCCAGTCCGCGATCGCGCTTGCGAGCAGCAAGACGGGCGTGGATTTCGACTATCTGCTGGGCCAGGCGAAGCTTGAGAGCGGGCTCAACGCCAACGCCAAGGCCGGCACATCGAGCGCATCGGGCCTCTATCAGTTCATCGAACAGAGCTGGCTTTCCGTGGTCAAGAAGCACGGCGCCGAGCACGGCATGGCGTGGGCTGCGAACAGCATCGGCACATCGTCGAGCGGCCGCCTCTCGGTCGGCGATGCCGGCACCAAGGCTGCGATCCTCGCGCTCCGCAACGATCCGAACGCCGCCTCGCTGATGGCTGCCGAATATGCCTCGGACAACAAGGCGTCGCTCGAAGGCACGTTGAACCGCCCGGCGTCGGGCACCGACCTGTATATGGCGCACTTCATGGGTCTCGGCGGCGCGACCAAATTCCTCAAGACGATGCAGGCCAACCCGCAGGCGAGCGGCGCCGCACTATTTCCGGCCGCGGCACGCGCGAACCACAACGTCTTCTACGATTCGAACAACCAGCCGCGCACGCTGTCGGCGATCTACGACCGGTTCGCCGACAAGCTCGGTGGCGCCGCCGCCGGGGCAAGCGCGACCGCGACGCCCGCCGATTACGCCGCGCAGGCTCTCGACATGGACGGCAGCACGGTCATCACCGGCAACAACGAAAGCGCCGACGACGCGCTGGCCTGGGCAACTACCGCGATGGGCAGGTTCACCGGCAAGACGACGCAGGCCGCCGCCAGCATCCTGCGCCCGACGCCCGACACCGCGCGCCTCGCCTACATGATGCTCGCACGGTTGGGCGGCTAAGCCATGAACCGCATCCTCTCCAACGCCCGCGCGTCGGTCCTGCCGCTCGCGATCCTGCTGCTCGTGCTCGTCATGGTCGTGCCGATCCCGGCGTTCATGCTCGACATCTTCTTCGTAGCGAACATCGCGATCAGCCTCGCGGTGCTGATGGTCGCCTTGAACGCACAGAAGCCGCTCGATTTCTCCGCCTTCCCGACCGTGCTCCTGTTCGCCACGCTGTTCCGTCTCGGCCTCAACGTCGCCTCCACCCGCATCGTGCTGGTCCACGGCCATGAGGGCGAGAGCGCGGCGGGCCACGTCATCGAGGCGTTCGGCACGTTCCTGATCGGCGGCGATTACGTCGTCGGCATCTTCGTCTTCGCGATCCTGATGATCATCAACATGATCGTCGTGACCAAGGGCGCCGGCCGCGTGTCGGAAGTCAGCGCGCGCTTCACACTCGACGCGCTGCCCGGAAAGCAGATGGCGATCGACGCCGACCTGAACGCCGGCCTCATCACCCCCGACGAAGCCAAGGCCCGCCGCGTCGAAGTCTCGACCGAGGCCGATTTCTACGGCTCGATGGACGGCTCGTCGAAGTTCGTGAAGGGCGATGCGGTCGCCGCGATGCTGATCCTCGCCGCCAACATCATCGGCGGCCTGATCCTCGGCCCCGTCAGCCACGGCATGACGATCGCCGATGCGGCGCACAACTACATCCTGCTCGCGATCGGCGACGCGCTCGTCGCGCAGCTGCCGAGCCTGATGCTGTCGATCGCCGCCGCCTCGATCGTCACGCGCGTCACCTCCGACAAGGATCTCGCCGGCCAGATCGGCGGCCAGTTCGGTAGCCCACGCACCTGGACACCGGTCGCGGTCATCCTCGCGCTGCTCGGCATCCTGCCCGGCATGCCGCACATGGTGATCCTGCCGGCAGCGGCCATCGCCGGGTTCGCCGCGTGGAAGCTGCGCCAGATCGAGCGCCGCCCTGCCCCCGTCGTGGTCGTGCCCGTCGAGACGATCGACCAGTCGAAGATCGGCTGGGAGGAAGTTACGGATGGCATGCAGGTCAATCTCGACATCGGCTACGGCCTCGTGCCGCTCGCCGACGAGCGTCGCGGGTCGCCGCTGATGGGGCGGATCACCGGCGTGCGTCGCCAATTGTCGAAGGAACTCGGCTTCGTCGTGCCGCAGGTTCGCGTCCGCGACGACATCAACCTCGCGCCGTACGTGTACCGCATCCTCGTCAACGGCGTCGTCGTCGGCGAGGACACGGTCTCGCCCGACGAGATGCTCGCGCTCGACACGGGGCAGGCGTTCGGCGATCTCTACGGCAAGAAGGTCAAGGATCCGACCTTCGGCCTCGACGCCACCTGGGTCGACGCGGGCGACGCCGATGCCGCGACCGGTGCTGGCTATCTCGTGGTCGATCCCGGCACCGTGATGGCGACGCACCTCAATCACCTTCTCGGCCAGCACGCGTCCGACCTGCTCGGCCAGGACGAAGTGCAGGCGTTGCTCGACGGCCTCAAGGAGCGCGCCGCGCAACTGGTCGCCGCGCTCGCGCCGCTGCCGATCACGACGCTGACGCAAGTCCTGAAAGGCCTGCTCGCGGAGAACGTCCCGCTCAAGGAATTCCGGCGCATCGCCGGCGCGATCGCGGTCGCCGCGCAGCGCACGCAGGATGCCGAGGAGATCATCGAGAC